>Ga0209166_10000169_pt1 | contig 84694 bp, 86 predicted proteins | sample Coa_R1_3_FD_187151 | JGI IMG/M metagenome (GOLD analysis project Ga0209166, IMG submission 187151) | Surface soil microbial communities from Centralia Pennsylvania, which are recovering from an underground coalmine fire - Coalmine... | ecosystem: Environmental > Terrestrial > Soil >...
AAACATGCTTGGCGATATCCAGACCGATTGTGATAACCTTTGACAAGGACGCCTCCCTTAAGTGGTGCTCAACAACTCCACTTTGGCACATCGATGCCGTCGGCGGGGCGTCCACCCCATCATAAATTCGGCGCGGCCGCTTTGCTCCCAGAAGGCGACGTTGAAGCTGATATGAAAACTACACCGACGATCACGGCTACCACCGCCGCCACGTAAAGCGCGACTGCGAGCTGTCTGCCCATTTCAGTGCCCCTTTAGCTGCCTCGTGGCTGCAATCATTCTATCCGACGCTCCTCAGGTGCCGGTACGCGAAATCTTGCACTCGGGGCTGCCGCTGCTTGTAAAAGGGAAACTTTGAGCGCACTCTTGTGCGCAACGTTCGTCGAAGCCGTGGATTGGGCGCAAGGCATCTGCAGCTTTTGCGCGCCATGGCCGAAATAGCATTTCGCGATGTCTTACTCCTTGGGGGAAGCATGACTGAACGATCATCACATCCTCTTCTCGCGTTGACCGACGGCATTGCCACCCGTGCGGCCGATCCGATCCTGCTCGTCGGACGTGTGCTGTTAGGCGTTCTATTTCTGATGACGCTATGGAGCGGCGGGCCAAGCGCCGATTATCTGAAATCACTCGGTTACCCCGCACCCGCCGCCATGAGCGTGTTTGCGCATGTGGTCGAATGGGTCATCGTCGTTTCGCTACTCCTCGGCCTGGCCACACGCTACGGCGCCTTGCTGGCCATCGCCTTCGTGGTGATCGCGTTCGGCACCGCGCACCGCTACTGGGAATTTCAGCAAGCCGCCGCGCAGAACCTGCAGTTCACCCTGCTGAGCAAAGATCTCGCGATCACATGTGGTCTCCTGCTGTTGTTCGTCACGGGTGCGGGGCGGCTGAGCCTGGATGAGAAGCTGAGGCGGTAGCCACGGCAGCCTTCGGACCTTGGCGCGAAGACGGCGGCGACGACCTCCAGACAACAGTCAAAGCCATTTGGCACCGACACTGAGCGCCCTGCTGCGATGACGCGGGCGACGGTTCCGGCGGGCCCAAAATTGGCTTTTCGGCGGCAGAGCGCGAGCCCGAATTAAGCCCAATCCTCTCCGGATTTGCGGCCTATTGCGACCCAACTCTTCATCGAAATTGGGGGCTTAGAGTCGCGTAGCGTAACCGGAGATGCGTATGTCGAACTTGCAAGCGAAATTCGCGTCGGCCCTTGTTTTCGGCATTGTCGCGGGAGCTGCCGCGACCATCCTGCCCCAAAGCGCGGCGCGCGCGGCCGACAATTGCCTCACCGAACCGGGCAAGGACGCCCAGGGCAAGCACTGGTATTTCCACATTGAGCGCGGCACCGGCCGGCATTGCTGGTACCAGCGCGGTCAGGACGGCAAGGCGGCGCGTGCGGATACAGCCGACGCGCCTGCGGAGAAGCAAGCGCCGCGGCAAACCGAGGCAGCGGCCTCGCGCTCGATCGCCAATGCGCATGCCGAGATCGCACCCCGCGCGCCCGTGCCGGACGATGCGTCCGCCCCTGCCGCGACTGCGGTTCCCGCCGCAGCAGCCGCGCCATCGGTTTGGCCAGGCCCCCAAGCTGCGAAGGCCACGGCAGATAGCGAGACCACGAATGCACCCGCGGCAACCGCCGCGCCGGACCAATCTTCCGTCGCCTCGCGCTGGCCGCAAACCTCAAGCAGCGCGCCTCCCGCCCCGGCAGCGCAGCCCGATGCGTCGCTGATGGTCGCCGACTCCACGCCCGATTCATCCGCTGCGGCAGATCCGGCGCCGCAGGCGGTTCCCCCGCCGCCACTTGCGGCAGCGCCCGTCGAGCGTAACACCGGCTCGCTGCAAAAGCTCCTCCTGGTCGCGTTCGGCGCGCTGGCGCTTGCCGGCCTCACCGGCAGCGCGGTCTACCGGCTCGGCCGCCGCCGCAGGCGCAGCGACTGGCTGCGCGAGCGCACCAACTGGCAATCGATCGACAATCCGCTCGATCCGCCGTGGGTTGGGCCGGAGCCCGCCTACGTCAATCGTTCCGTGCCGGATCTGGACGAAGCACGGGCGATGGCATCGCGCCTGGACGTTTCGCAGGCGCTCGAAACCGATGAATCCGGCGACCGCGTCGAAAAGATCGAGGAGTTCCTGGCGCGGCTCACCAAGCAGCTGCAGTCCGAGCTGGAAGGCACCGAGCGCGACGCGCGCGCTTCGTCTTGAGCGCGCTACCTATCCAACTGCCGCTGTAATTCCCGGACGAAGGTGGTGAGCCCGGTGCGGCGTTCGCGCTTCAGCCGCTCGGCCTTGAGGATCGACTGCACTTCGGCAAATGCCTCATCGATCTCGTGGTTGATCACGATGTAATCATACTCGGCCCAATGGCTCATCTCGTGGCTGGCGCGACTCATGCGCCGGCGGATGACATCGGCCGAATCCTGCGCGCGCGAGTGCAGCCGTTTCTCCAGATCGGCCGCCGACGGCGGCAGGATGAACACGCTGACCACATCGGCGCGCGCCTTCTCGCGCAATTGCTGAGTGCCCTGCCAGTCGATGTCGAACAGCACATCCTGACCCGCCGACAGCGCCCCTTCGACGGGCGCGCGCGGCGTGCCGTAGCGATTGTCGAACACGTTCGCCCATTCCAGGAGCTCTTGCCGCTTGACCATCTCCTCGAAGCGGGCGTGATCGACGAACAGGTAATCGCGGCCCTCGACCTCACCGGGACGCTTCGGACGCGTCGTCGCCGACACCGACATCCTCAAGCCCCCCATGCGCTCCATCAGAAGCCGCGACAGCGTGGTCTTGCCGGCGCCCGAAGGCGAGGACAGCACGAACATCAGTCCGCGCCGCTCCACTCCGTCAAAGCCGCGAGCCTGCGTCGTCATGCATCACTCCAGATTCTGGACCTGTTCGCGGAACTGCTCGACCACGGTCTTCATCTCAAGCCCCGTGTTGGTAAGCTCGATGTCGTTGGATTTCGAGCAGCAGGTGTTGACCTCGCGGTGAAATTCCTGCGCCAGGAAATCGAGCCGGCGCCCGATCGGCCCGCCCTTGCCGATCAGCTCGCGCGCCTGTGCGATATGGGAGGCGATGCGGTCGAGCTCCTCGCGGATGTCGGCCTTGGCGGCGATCAGGAGCGCCTCCTGGGTCAACCGGTCGGCGTCGAAGCGCTCGGAGGCCTCGAGAAGTGCAGCGACCTGCTCGGCGAGCCGCGCGCGGATCGCTTCGGGCTTGCGGCCGGGCGCGGCTTCCGCCCTCTTCGCCAAACGCTCGATCTCGTCCATGCGCTGCAGGAGCACCTGGCCGAGAGCGATACCCTCGCGCCGCCGCATCGCGACCAGATTCTGCAGCGCCTCGTCGAAGGCTGCGATGGCGGCCGCTTTCGCCACCCTGTCCTCTTCCTCGTCGCTTTCCGGCTCGACCACCTCGATCACGCCCTTGATGCCGAGCAGCCCGTCGACGCTGGGCGCGACCGCGTCGATCTTGCCGGCAAGCTGGCCTGCGACCTTGACCACGGCGGCGAGCACGTCCTCGTTGATGCGTACAGCCGAGAGCGCATTGGCGCGCTTGACGTTGAAATTGGCGTAGACGGTGCCGCGCGAAAGTAACTCACCGGCCCGCTTCTTCGCATGAGCTTCCAACTCGTCCCAGCCGGGCGGCAGCCGCAGGCGCAGGTCAAGGCCCTTGGCGTTGACCGATTTCAGTTCCCATTCGAACGCGTAGGGTCCGCTTGCGCCGTGACTGCGGGCAAAGCCGGTCATGCTCGACAGCGCCATGGCGGGGGATTCTCCGAAAGAAAGACGGCGAAAGGGCAGATTCGCGACACGCCCCGGCGCGCGCGGACCATAAGACCTTTTCAGGAAAAGTGGAGTCCGGTGAAAGCGGCCATCCTATTGCTGGACCGTCCGCGAGGGTTGCGCCGATTGTGCGGCGCCCTGCCGGCGACGGACCGGCTTCCTGGCGGGCTTGGCCGCGGGCTTTGCCGCGGACGGCGGCGGCGTTTGCGCGGCGGGCGCGGACGCCGGCTGCGGATCGTCGGCCGGCTCGACGGTGTCGTTCTGCACCTGCTTTTCCATCGCGCGAAGCTTGGCGACGTTCTTCTGGTGCTGATCGTAGGTCTCGGAGAAGGTATGGCCGCCGGTGCCGTCGGCAACGAAGTACAAATCGCGCGTACGCGCCGGATTGGCAGTGGCCTCCAGCGAGGCGCGTCCGGGATTGGAGATCGGTCCGGGCGGCAGGCCGTCGATCACGTAGGTGTTGTAGGGCGAAGGCTGGGTGATCTCGCTGCGCTTGATCGGCCGGCCGAGCGTTCCCTTGCCGCCGACGAGACCGTAGATGATGGTCGGATCCGACTGCAGCTTGATCTTCTGCTTCAGCCGATTGACGAACACGGCGGCGACGCGGCTGCGCTCATCCGTTTTTCCGGTCTCCTTCTCGACGATGGAGGCAAGCGTCACCAATTCCTCCGGGGTCTTCAGCGGCAGGTCGGGGCTGCGGCGCTCCCAGATTTCGGCGACAACGCGCTTCTGCGCCTGCTGCATGCGCTGGATCACGTGGTCGCGCGTGGTGCCGCGCGGGAATTTATACGTTTCCGGCAACAGCGTGCCCTCGCGCGGGATCTCGTGCACCGAACCCGTGAAGATGTCGTTGTCGGCAAGCTTTGCGACGATCTGCTCGGAGGTCAGGCCTTCCGGGATCGTCACCGCGTGCTGCACTACCTTGCCTTCGACGATGGTTGCGATGACTGCACGAAGGCTCGCGTTCTTCTGGAACGAATATTCGCCGGGCTTGAGCCCGGAACTCGCCTTCATCGCGAACACGCCACCGATGAACAGCCAGGGATTGACGTCGATCACGCCTTCGCGCTGCAGGACGTCCGCGATGTCGCGCTTGCCGGCGCGCGAGGGGATGTTGACGACTTTGTCCTGCTGAAGCGGCCCGGGCGAGTCCAGGACCTGATTGCCGTAATAATAGACGGCGCCGGCGCCGATCAGAGCCAGGAGAACGATGGTGATGATGGCGTTGCCGACCACGACAAAGGGATTGCGCGCGCGTTCGGAGCGCTTGGGCGGCGGCGGGACCTGCTCGGGCTCCAGCGCGGCACGCGGACTGCGGGGCGAAATGGGCGGCCTTTCACTCATCGATGCAACCTGACGTCCTGTCGCTCTGGTGGCCTCGCCTGCTCGCGAGCGGCCGGTCATCTTGCGCCCGCCTTACGATTTAGCACGGAATACGGCGAAACGGTGGTTTCCCGATATCCGTTTCGCTACGGACCGTATCAATTGATCATGCGCTGCAGGATCACGGAAGCGTTGGTGCCGCCGAAACCGAATGAATTGGACAGGGCGATGTTGATCTCGCGCTTGCGCGCCGTACGCGGCACGAGATCGATTCCGGTTTCCACCGACGGATGGTCGAGGTTGATGGTCGGCGGCGCAATGTTATCGCGAATCGCAAGGATCGAGAAGATCGCTTCGATCGCGCCAGCCGCGCCGAGCAGGTGTCCGGTCGAGGATTTGGTCGAGGACATCGAGACTTTCGAGGCGGCATTGCCGAGCAGCCGCTCGACCGCGCCAAGCTCGATCTCGTCGCCGACCTGGGTCGAGGTGCCGTGCGCATTGATGTAGTCGATGTCCGCCGCCGTGATGCCGGCGCGCTTCATGGCCGCCGTCATGCTGCGGAATCCGCCATCGCCGTCCGGCGCCGGCGAGGTGATGTGATAGGCGTCGCCGGATAGCCCGTAGCCGATCACCTCGGCATGGATCTTCGCCCCGCGCGCGCGAGCATGCTCATATTCCTCCAGCACCACGATGCCGGCGCCCTCGCCCATCACAAAGCCGTCGCGGTCTTTATCGTAGGGACGCGAGGCTTTCTCCGGCGTCTCGTTGAAACCGGTCGAAAGCGCGCGCGCCGCGCAGAAGCCCGCCATGCCGATCCGGCAGATCGGCGATTCGGTGCCGCCCGCGACCATCACGTTGGCATCGCCGAGTGCGATCAGGCGGCTGGCGTCGCCGATCGCATGCGCGCCGGTCGAGCAGGCCGTCACCACCGCATGGTTCGGTCCTTTCAGGCCGTGCTCGATCGAGACGTAGCCGGAGGCGAGGTTGATCAGGCGGCCCGGAATGAAGAACGGCGAGACCTTGCGCGGGCCACGCTCCTTCAAGAGCACCGCGGTGTCGGCAATGCCGGAGAGTCCGCCGATGCCGGAACCGATCATGGTGCCCGTGGCGCAGCGCTCTTCCTCGGTGGAAGGGTGCCAGCCGGCGTCATCGAGAGCCTGTTTGGCAGCGGCCATCGCAAAAATGATGAAATCGTCGACCTTGCGCTGGTCCTTCGGCTCCATCCACTGGTCGGGATTGAAGCTCGCGTCCGAACCGTCGCCGCGCGGCACGATGCAGGCGATCTTGCTCGGCAGGTCGGACACGTCGAAGGTCTCGATCTTCCGCGCGCCGCTCGCCCCGCTCAGGATTCGCTGCCAGCTTGGCTCGACGCCACAGCCGAGTGGCGAGACCATGCCGAGGCCCGTGACGACAACCCGCCTCATCTGTGCAACTCCAGCCCTGAAGCGGCCTGCAACAAGAAACCGGTCGACCGCATCGATGCGGTCCGGCCGGCTTCGTCGTTACCGCTCGCGGGCGTCAGCTCTTTGCGTTCTTTTCAAGAAATTTCGTGGCGTCGCCGACAGTCAAAATCGTCTCCGCGGCGTCGTCCGGAATCTCACAACCAAACTCTTCTTCAAATGCCATCACGAGCTCGACCGTGTCGAGGCTGTCAGCGCCGAGGTCATCAATGAAGCTCGCGCTGTCGACCACCTTTTCGGGCTCAACACCGAGATGCTCGACCACGATCTTCTTAACCCGCTCGCCAATCTCACTCATCGTTCAACCTCGTGCTTGTTTCCGTAACCCGACCCCAGGATGATACGAGCCATCGTGGTCGTTAAACTTCCTTCGCAGTCGCGCATAAACCTGATTTGGCCCCCTTACCAGCATCCCGATCGGCGAAGCTCGTGATCCGTCGTGGCGGCTCGCCACAGGAACTTCGCTTCAACCGGCACTGGCCGACACGAGCCCGGCGAGACGACAGGCTCCGCCCCGCCAATATACAGGGTTTCCAAATCCTGCAATGGCGTTCTTTGCCCATCCATTTTTCCGGGTCCGGTTATCATACTTCACAGGCCTTGGCCATAAGCCCCGGACAGTCCAAGGAAACGTCAAGGAAAGGGCATTTGGCCGCCTGTCGACCCGTCCGGCGGCGCCGTCAAATCATGGCCATCCCGCCATTGACGTGGATGGTCTGGCCCGTGATGTAGCCCGCTTCAGTGGATGCGAGAAACACCGCGGCAGCCGCGATGTCTTCGGGCGTGCCGAGCCGCGCAGCCGGAACCTTGGTGAGGATGGTCTCGCGCTGCTTTTCATTGAGAGCATCGGTCATCGGCGTCTTGATGAATCCGGGAGCGATGCAATTGGCGGTGACGTTGCGCTTGGCATATTCGGCGCCCAGCGTCTTGATCATGCCGATCAGGCCGGCCTTCGAGGCGGTGTAGTTGCCCTGTCCGGGATTGCCGGTGACGCCGACCACCGAGGTGATCGCGATGATGCGGCCGAAGCGCTTGCGCATCATCAGCTTGGTGGCGGCACGCGCGAGGCGGAACGTCGCGGTGAGGTTGACATTGATGACCTCGTCCCAATCCTCGTCGCGGAGCTGCACGAACAGATTGTCGCGCGTGATGCCGGCGTTGGCGACCAGGATGTCGAGCTGCCCCATCGCCGCTTCCGCCGCGGGCACCAGCGCTTCCACTGCGGCGCTGTCGGAAAGATTGCAGGGCAGCACATGCACCCGCTCGCCAAGCCTGGCGGCGATACCATCCAGCACCTCGCGCCGCGTCCCCGAGATCGCCACCGTCGCGCCCTGAGCATGCAGGGCCGTCGCAATCGCGCCACCGATGCCCCCGGTCGCGCCCGTGACGAGCGCCGTCCTGCCAGTCAAATCAAACATGAATGTCTCCCCTCGAACGGCTAGCTATTGCGCAGCCGCCAGCGCGTCCTTCGCCGCAGCGATATCGTTGGGTCCTCCGACCGAAACGCCGATCGCTCCGTCGGCAATGCGCTTTACCAGTCCGCTCAACACCTTACCGGCGCCGATCTCGAAAAACCGCGTGACGCCCCTGGATGCCATATAGGCAACCGACTCGCGCCATCGCACGGTGCCCGTCACCTGCTCGATCAGGCGGCGGCGGATCTCGTCGGGATCGGATATCGCCGAGGCCAGCACATTCGACACCAAGGGCGCGGCCGGGGGCTTGATGGTGACCTCCGACAGCGCCTTCGCCATCACATCGGCGGCCGGCTGCATCAGCTTGCAATGGAATGGCGCCGACACCGGCAACAGCATCGCGCGCTTGGCGCCCTTGATCTTGGCGATCTCGACCGCGCGATCGACCGCAGCCTTGTCGCCGGACACCACGACTTGCCCCCCGCCATTGTCGTTGGCGGCCTGGCAGATCTGGCCCCCTGCTGCTTCATTGGCGACCGCAACCGCCACCTCATAATCGAGGCCAAGAAGGGCCGCCATGGCGCCGGCGCCAACCGGCACGGCTTTTTGCATGGCCAGCCCCCGGGTGCGCAAAAGCCGCGCGGTATCGGAAATGCTCAAGGATCCGGCCGCCGCCAGCGCCGAATATTCGCCAAGCGAATGGCCGGCGACGAAAGCGGCGTCCCGGCCGACCGAAAAGCCGGCCTCGCTCTCCAGCACCCGCAACGTGGCGATCGAGACCGCCATCAGCGCCGGCTGAGCGTTTTCGGTGAGCTGGAGCGTCTCCGCCGGCCCCTCCCAGATCACCGCGGTGAGCTTTTCGGAAAGCGCCGCGTCGACCTCGTCAAAAACGGCTTTAGCCGCCGGAAAGGCCTCGGCGAGCGCCCTGCCCATGCCTACCGCCTGGGAACCCTGCCCCGGAAATGTGAATGCTGCCGTCATCGGCGTCCCCTGAACGTGCCGAATTGTTCCAAGTTTCGGCCGTAGACACCGCCAGGGGCTCGGATGTCAAGCCGCGCTAGAAGCCGCCTGACGTCGGGTCGGCGCCGACCTCGACGCCCGCCCTTGCCCGTCGCGCGCTGTTCACCAACTGTCCCGGACGGTCCTCATGGTCCGGCTTCCCGGTCGCGAGCTTTAGCACCGCCAGATAACTCGGCTGCACCTCCATGCGCTCCCTGTGCCGGCTTTCACTGAGGATTCGGTGGACCTTCGGCAGGTTGTAGCAGGGCACGTAGAACAGGAGATGATGCTCGAGATGGTAGTTCACGTAGTAAGGCGCGATGAAAAGGCGTTCGAGGAAATTGGCGTGGGTGGTGCGGGTGTTTCGCAAGGGATCGCTGCTGTCGGGCACCACGGCATGCTCCGCGATATTGCGGATGCGGGTGATGACCATCATCCACGTCAGCAGCGGCACCAGCCATAGCAGCGGATAGGCCCACCACACGCCGGCCGCGGCCATGGCCGCGAACAGAAGCGCATTGACGGCGAATTGCGGTCCAAGCTTTTCGCGGAAGTGAACGATCCGCTGCTTGAGCGGCCATTGCGTGGGCCCGAGCGCGTTGAGCAATTGCGCCTTGCGTTGCTGATATCCGGTTTGCCCGGTGATATCGCGGACGAATTTGCGCCGGTAGCTCAACTTCGTGATCGGAAAAGGCGCCGACAGGATCAGGTCCGGATCATCTTCCTGTTGCGTGCGCGCGTGGTGCTGCAGATGATAGCGGCGATAGGCGCGTGTCTCGGCGAAGATCGGATAAGCGCAAAACCACTGGCTCAGCGTCAGGTTGATCTTTTCGTCGCCGGAGAGGCAGCCATGCGCACCGTCGTGCATCAGGATCGCAAGCCCGAGCTGCCGCGAGCCGATGATCCCGACCGCCAGCAGGTATGTCAGCGGATTGGGCCACCATGCGACCAGCGCGATTGCGGCCACGATGAGCACCCATGCGTGGGCGATCAGCGCGACGCCTTTGGCCGTCGAGCGCCGACGCACGTCGGCGAGTTGATCCTCGGTCAGAAAATCGCGGGCGCGGATGCGAAGCGCAGTCATGATGAAGTCTCCCCGTCCGATGCATTCGAGGCGGATGCATCGCGATCGCCGATCAGGCGAAGCGACGGACCGCCACCGGGTGAACCAGTCCGCGCCTGCTCGCCGAGCACGCGCAGCATCTCGGCGCAGAGCTGTTCCGGCGACCGACCCATGGCATAACCTTCGAGCACGACGCCGACTGCCACGGCCCAGAACCGTCGCGAGCTGTCCTGAGGCACGCGCAGCGTGCGCCATCCGTGCCGCTCGACCTTGTCCGCATAGGCGCGAGCGCCTTCGCTATGCAGACGCTCGATGGTGCGCTCGACCAGCGGTGCGAGATCCTGCCGGCGCCTGGTCAGCGTCAGCGCTTCCGCGAAGAAGGCCACCGCATCGCTCGCCGTGACCGTTTCCGCAAGCGCATGCGTGTACTCCTGCGGCGTATGGGCCCTCTGGCCCGCCTGCTCGGTGGCGCGGGCGACATACAGCATGTCGCGGCAGGCCGCCTCGACGAACAGTGCCTCCTTGGTGCGGAAATAATAGGTGATCTGGCTCGGGAACGCGTCGGCTGCGGTGGCGATGTCCGTGATCGAGGTGCCGGCGAGGCCGCGCTCCTTGAACAGGCGGCTGGCGGCATCCAGCAGAAGGGACCGCATTTTGCGCCCAGCCGGGCGCGTGGCTCGGACGGCGTGCTTTGGGTCGCCTGCCGGCGTCTCGAAAGCCGTTTCGACCGACTTAGCAGCCATGGCTTATCTCCTAATTGTTTGTATAACATACAAACAAGCTAGTCAATCCCTCCCTGGCCGCTGGCGGGCCACCGGCGGGTTTTGGCCGGAAAGCCGCGTAACGAGCTTGCCACCAAGCCGAAAATCCGTATAAAGCGCGCCATCCGTGGGTCCCGGCCGGGAGCTGAACGGACGGTCTCAGCAATTCATTCGAGTTGATGTGGCAGGGCCAGTCGGCCCGTCGTCCCGTGTTTCCGCCTTCTGAGCTTGCAACGAGTCCTTTCCGAAGGTCTCGAAGGGCTTGCCGCCGAGAGCCACGCCAACACTTGAGGAAAGGACTCTCATGCCTCTGTATGAGCATGTGTTTCTCGCGCGTCAGGACGCGAGCTCCCAACAGGTCGAGGAATTGACCACCCAGATGACCGGCATTGTCGAGCAGGCCGGCGGCAAGGTCACCAAGACCGAGAACTGGGGCGTGCGCTCCCTCACCTACCGCATGAACAAGAACCGCAAGGCGCATTTCGTGCTGCTCAACATCGACGCGCCGTCAGCGGCGATCGCCGAGATCGAGCGCCAGGAGCGCATTTCTGAAGACGTGATCCGCTACCTCTCTGTCCGCGTCGAGGAGCACGAGGAAGGTCCGTCAGCGATGATGCGCAAGGCCGATCGCGATCGTGAGCGCGACGATCGCGGCGGCGGTGGCTTCCGCGGCGAGCGCGAAGGCGGTTTCCGCGGGGATCGTGACGGCGGCGGCTTCCGCGGCGACCGTGATGGCGGCGGCTTCCGTGGCGATCGCGGCCCGCGCCGTCCGCGCGATGATGCCGATGCCAGCGGCGACGAGGAGTAAGGACAATGGCTGAAGCTGGTGCACGTCGTCCGTTTTTCCGCCGCCGCAAGACCTGTCCGTTCACGGGTCCGAACGCGCCGAAGATTGATTACAAGGATTCCAAGCTGTTGATGCGTTACGTCTCCGAGCGCGGCAAGATCGTGCCGAGCCGCATCACCGCGGTGTCCGCCAAGAAGCAGCGTGAGCTCGCCCGCGCCATCAAGCGCGCGCGCTTCCTCGGGCTGCTTCCCTACGTTATTCGCTAAGGAACGCTCCAGCCGGCGGCATCCGTGCCGCCGGCCGCAATAGTCATTTATAAGGCTCCGGGTCGTCCGGTCGCCGATGGTTGGGGTTCTAGGTTTGGGCCTCTAACCGCTCGAAAGGGGCGGGACAGCTAATGATCGCGATCATTCTCATTGCGCTTGCCGCAGGCTGCGCGTCGGCCTTGATGTTCGCCTCGATCATATCGGGCGCGCTGATCTCATTGCTGCTGTTCTATCTGGCGCCGCTGCCCTTGATGGTCGCGGCGATCGGATGGGGTCCACTCTGCGCCGCGATGGCCGGCATCGCCGCTTCGCTTGGCCTTGGCGCGATCTTCGGCCTCAATTATGGCGTTGCCTTTGCAGTCGCGATTGCACTTCCCGGCTGGTGGCTCGGCCATCTCGCCCTCCTCGGCCGACCTATCGCCGTTCACGCGCCCGCCGACGATGGCGCCGTGCCAGAGGCGGTGGAGCTCGAATGGTATCCCGTCGGCCGCATCCTGCTCTGGATTGCCGCCTCCGCGGTGCTGACCACCTTCGGCGTCCTGCTTACGCTCGGCGGCGATTCGGCGGCGATCGCAGCAACACTGAAGCGGGGGCTGGTTCACCTGCTTTCAGCGAGCAACACGAAGGCCGAGGACAGCGTGCTCGACGCGCTGGTCGCGATGATGCCGGTCTGTGCCGTGATTGGCGTCTTCCTTGTCTTGACGCTCAACCTTTGGCTCGCGGCGAAGGTCAGCGCGATGTCGGGGCGGCTCCGTCGCCCGTGGCCCGACCTCAAGAGTGCGACGTTGCCGCCGATGACGCTGGTCGCGCTCTGCGTGGCGACGGCGCTCTGCTTTACAAGCGGACTAACGGCCCTCCTCGCCAAGCTCACCACCTCGGCGCTGATGATGGCTTATGCCTTCGCCGGCTTTGCGGTGCTGCACACACTGACACTGGCGCTCAGGAGCCGTGCCTTCTGGCTGGGCTCGACCTACGCCATCGTCGTGCTTTTCGTCTGGCCGGCACTCGGCATGGTCGTGCTCGGCGTGGCGGACGCCGTGTTCGGCTTCCGCCAGCGCTACTGGCGCTCGCGGCCGCCGCCGTTGCCCGCCCCCTGAAATGATCGATTCACGTCAAACACATCACGTTAAAGGAGAACGAATATGGAAGTCATTTTGCTGGAGCGCGTCGCCAAACTCGGTCAAATGGGCGAGGTCGTGAAGGTTCGTGACGGCTTCGCGCGCAATTTCCTGTTGAAGCGCAAGAAGGCGCTGCGCGCCACCGCGGAAAACCGCGCCAAGTATGACGGCATGAAGGCCGAGCTCGAGGCCAATAACCTCCAGGCCAAGTCGGAGGCGAGCAAGGCCGCCGAGAAGATCGAGGGGCTCGAGATCGTCATCATCCGCCAGGCTTCCGAGTCCGGCCAGCTGTTCGGCTCGGTCTCGGTGCGCGACATTGTCCTCGCGCTGGAAGCCGAGAAGATTCATGTCAGCCGGCCGCAGGTCTGGCTCGACGCCCCGATCAAGGCGATCGGCCAGCGCAAGGTGACGATCGCCGTCCATCCGGAAGTCGAGGCCAATATCAACGTCATCGTTGCCCGCAGCGCCGATGAGGTCCAGCGTATCAAGCGCGGCGAGGATATCTCGACCCGTCAGGAAGACCAGGACGCAGCTGCCGAGGCGCTGGCCGCCGCCGGCGAGTTCTTCGATCCGGAAGCCCAGCACGACGAGATCGAGCAGCCGGCGGCTCCGGCAGAGGAAGCGCCCGCCGAGAAGTAAGCCGTCCCCTCACCCGTTTTGCAAAAGCCCGGCGTTTCATGCCGGGCTTTTTTCTTGCACCGGAATCGGCGCATCGAGCATCGCGATTGACGCGAGCGCCGTCGCGGTGTGCTTCTCCACGCCACCGGTGACGCAGAACACGTCGGCCGCGACCACCGCGACCTGGCGCCCGGGTTTGATGACGCGGGCGCGGCAGATCAGGCGCTTGCCGGTCGCGGGCGATAGCAGATTGAGCTTGTACTCGGCTGTCAGCGCGCCCTGGCCGCGCGAGGTTGCGGCCGCGATCGTGGTGGCGTTGTCGACCAGGAAGGCGGTGACGCCACCGTGAAAGAAACCGTGCTGCTGCAACAGCTCGGGCCTGCGCTCGACCGCGATCGTGCAGGAGCCGCGTGAGAGCTCCGAGAGCTCGGCGCCGACAAGCTGCATAAACCTCTGGCGGCCGACATTGTCGCGAATGAGTTGCTCGATCGGCGCAAACTCAAAATCGATTTTCTCGATCATGACGCGGCATCCTTTGCGCGAGCCGTCACGAGCGCGCGGATCGCGCAGGCGACGAGCTCATCGGCGTGCAGCCTTGGATCGCCGCGCTCGCGCCCGGAGAGATAGGCGCGGCAAAAAATCTGCGCCGGCCCGATCACCTGACTCGCGAAGATGGCTGGCGTGAGCGGCAACAGCTCGCCGCTAGCAATCAGCGGAGCGCGCCAGCGCTCGATCCCTTCGGCAAAGCGTGCATTCAGCGCGCGCTGCCTGTCGCGCATGTCCTCGGTCCAGTCGCCGCGGGAAATCTCGAAGAGGTAGCGCGCCTCACGCCTGGACTCGACGACCCAGTCAAGATGCGCGCGGATCAGCCGATCGATGCCCTCCGGGGCGCCAAGGCCCGGCAGCATGACCGCGAGGATCGTGGCGTGATAGCGCTGCAACGTTTCCAGGAAGAGAGTTCCGGCCAACTCCCTCTTCGAGCCGAAGAAGTGGAAGAAGCTGCCGTTGGAGGCACGCGCTTTGGTCCGGATCGCCGCCACCGTAGCGCCTTCGTATCCATCGCGCTCGAATATGGCGAGTCCAGCCGCCAGCAGATCCGCGCGCACGCCCGCCGCCATGAATCGCCTCCGTCTGCGATTAGACCATCACTCTAGAGCAACGCTCTAGAAGGGTCAAGGCGGACCCTCTGCGGACGATGGAGGGCTGGGAAACCGTTATTGCGAGATCGGCGGCGTCGGTGGTCCCGCCGGTGCTACGGCTGGCAGCGGCGGCGCTGACGACGCGGTGGCAGTGGTGGGCGGCGGCAGCGACACGGCGTTGGCCGGCAGGGGTACCGCCATGTCCGCAGCGGGATTCGTAACCGCCGCCTGGACCGGTTGTTGTGATGCGGCGGCCGAGGCGGCCGCGGGAGCTTCGGCGGCCGGCGACGGCACAGTTGGCGCCGGCGTCACCTGGGGAACAGGATCCGGCCGCACAATCGGCGTCTCGGCCGGTGGCTCGACCTTGGCAGATTGCGAGCGGCCCTCCTCGGCAGGTTTGGTCGGCTCGGCCGGCTTTGCTGCCTCGGGCTTGGCCTCTTCCCGAGCCCTCTCTTCCCGCGGCTTCTCTTCTCGGGATTTGGGCTCTTCCCTGGTGGCGGTTTCGCTGGGTTTTTCGTTCGGCTTTTCGATTGGTTTTTCGCTCGCCTTGGGCTCTTCCTTCGGCAGCGCCTCGCCGGGCCGGCCGCGCTTGCTCAGCCTCTGCTTGGCATTCTTGTGGCCCTCGGGGGTTGGTTCCGCAGCAGCTTGCGCGGGATTAGCCTCTCCTCCAGGCTTCGGCTCAACCGCCTCTTGCGGCGCAGGATGGCTCCTGCGGCCGAAACGGTCGGGCTGTTCAGGCCGTCCGTCCGGCTTGCCTTCCGGCCTCGCCTCCTGCCTCGCTTCCTGCTTGGCGCCTTCCTTTGTGCCCTTCGCGCCTTTGTCACCCTTTGGCGTATCGGCACCGATGCGGGTATCGGTCGCGCCGTTGGAGATAAGATAGGACGCAAGCACGCCGGCCATATTGGGACTTGTGGTGTAGTGCTGGCGCAGAAAGCTCGACAGCGAGGACGGCGAAACCGTCTTCAACAGGCCACGCGGGCTCTTGTGGCAGGCCGTGCAGGTCCCCGCGAAAATCTGGGAGGGCGTCTTGCCGGCCTCGAGGTTTTCCTGGGCCAGCGCCGGCGTGAACCATCCGGCCAGAAGCAGCACCGTCGCCGGAATGAGCGCTCGGCTCGACATTCTCAGACTTCTCCAGATGCGCAAATTCCAGACGCCGGAATCGCCCCCCAGCGTCGCCGAGACCGACGCTCCGGCGGCTCGCGGCGACAACCTTTTAGCTGATTATCCCGCGAATGGAAGCGCGCGGTCCGACGCAACTGCGTGAATGCGATGTTTTGGAATATCCGCTTTGTCGCCAATGCACTAGCGGACTGCTTCAACGCCTGCAAATAATGCAATGTGCGCTTGGAACCAATCGGTTCCGCGTGCGTCGGAGCTTGGGGCCGAAAAGCCACGTCTTCCGCGATAGCTTGTTGCGGTGGGTTCGATGGACCGATTGTTGCGTCGTTTTCTAAGTGGTTTTATCCGCCACGGTTCGATCTCGTTCACGACCGCCAGTGGCGCCAGGTTTTCTTGTGGAGACGGCTCCGGTACGCCGGTCGCGGTCCGCTTCCTCACCACCGCAACCGAGATCAGGATCCTGCTGAACCCCGAGCTCGCGCTTGGGGAAGCCTTCACGAATGGCACCTTCGTCGTCGAGCAAGGCACCATCGCCGACGCGCTCGCGATCCTGATGGGCCAGCCCGAAACGTTGCCTCGCTTCGCGCGGCCGCAGTGGTGGGCGCGCTATCTCATCCGGCATGTACGCCAGCTCAATTGGCGCGGGCGCGCGCGCCACAACGTCGCACATCACTATGATCTCGACGGCAAGCTCTATTCGCTGTTCCTGGATTCCGACCTGCAATATAGCTGCGCCTATTTCGAGACGCCCGACACCAGTCTCGAGGACGCCCAGCTCGCCAAGAAGCGCCACCTCGCCGCAAAACTCCTGGTCGGCACTGGCCAGCACGTGCTCGACATCGGATCGGGCTGGGGCGGGCTTGGCCTCTATCTTGCGGAAACCACGGGCGCCGACGTCACCGGCGTCACGCTCTCGAGCGAGCAGTTGCAGGTGTCGAACGCGCGTGCCGCCGACAAAAACCTGGCGGCCAGATTCCTGCTGCAGGACTACCGCGACGTCGACGGCTCCTTCGACCGCATCGTGTCGGTGGGCATGTTCGAGCACGTCGGCGTCGATTTTTACGATGCGTTCTTCAAACGCTGCGCCGAGCTGTTGACCGATGACGGCGTCATGGTGCTGCATTCGATCGGCCGTTCGGAGGGACCTGACGCGACCAATCCCTGGATCGCCAAATACATTTTCCCCGGCGGGTACATCCCTGCCCTGTCGGAGGTGCTGCACGCGATCGAGCGCTCGGGCCTGCTCGTCTGCGACATCGAAATTCTGCGGCTGCATTATGCGGAGACGCTGAAGGCCTGGCGCGAGCGTTTCCTGGCGCGACGCGAGGAAGCCGTGCGGCTCTATGACGAGCGCTTTGCACGGATGTGGGAATTTTATCTCGCGGCGTCCGAGATGGCGTTCCGCAAGCAAAACCTCATGAATCTGCAGATCCAGCTCACCAAGCGGCAGGGCGTTGTGCCGATGACGCGGGATTACATTTTCCAGGCGGAAGCCAAGCTGCGCGCGATGGAGAAGGGCCGCAAGCCACGGCTGAGGATCGCGGGCGGGTGATTATTGCTGCTGATTAATGGCGAAGGACCGAGGGGACGCGAGGAACACGCGTCGCCGGCTGCGCCAGTTGCGCGCGAAGGGCCAAAAGAATCGCGCTCTCGACGGGCCGCGAACGGACCTCGGGGCGCGCCGCCTCTTCCATGGCATCGATCAGTAGCGACAGCCACAGCCGATCACCGCCTCCGCTTTGCCATGATTCGAGCCGCTGACCCATTGCCCTTGCCTGTGCACTTCCGGCAGCGAGACTGCCGAAAATAAAGTCCTTACGATGTGAACTGCTTCACAGTGGTATTGGTTCCCTGCGCCTACACGTCCGCTATGGCTGGAAAGAACCAACCACCCTCATTCGACGATCAGGGCGACCTGACCATCGATTACGCCCTGATTGCCACCGGCGTCGGTGCCGCCCTCGTTGCGTTCGCCTACCTCCTCCTGACCTGAGAAACCGGCAGCTCTCGCAACCGACAAGGAACCGGGCCGCTCTGGTAGGTAAGCGCGAGACCGAACCCGGTTCAGGCTCCTCTCCAAAAAATTTGCCTAAACCTTCCGTGAACCGGCCGGCTGGTCGCCTGGGTCGAGGCGAAAGTCGTCAAGCGCTGACAGCTTCCGGGTCAGGATTCACACAACGTGTTTGTGTGAATCGGGCATAAGGCGCATGGACGCTATCGCGGCGCCTCGGAGAGGCGCTTTATCGCCGCCCCCACACGGCTTAAGACCAGAACCACAAGAACAATCCGACATGGCTATCCCAGACTCGAACGTCCTCAAGCTCGCTCCCGACGCGCCTCAGCCCGCCTATCGGAGTGCGCCGCACAATATCGAGGCGGAACAGAGCCTTCTGGGCGCGATCCTGGTGAACAATGACGCCTTCTACCGGGTGTCGGACTTCCTCGAGCCCAAGCATTTCTACGAGCCGATCCATCAGACGATCTATGAGACGTCCGCGAGCCTGATCCGGATGGGCAAGATCGCGACCCCGGTCACCTTGAAGACCTTCCTGCCCGCCGATACCGACATTGGCGGCATGACGGTCGGCCAGTATCTGGCGCGGCTTGCGGCAGAAGCCACCACCATCATCAATGCCCAGGACTACGGGCGTACCATCTACGACCTCTCGCTGCGCCGCGACCTGATCGGAATCGGCGAGGACATGGTCAATGTGGCCTATGACGCGCCGGTCGATTTTGCGCCTCGGGCGCAGATCGAGGACGCCGAGCGCAGGCTGTATGAGCTCGCCGAAACCGGCCGCTATGACGGAGGCTTCCAGAAGTTCTCGCAGGCACTGACCGTTGCCGTCGACATGGCCGCCAAGGCCTTCCAGCGCGACGGAAAACTGTCGGGCATCGCCACGGGCCTGCGCGACCTCGACATCAAGATGGGAGGCTTGCAGCCCTCCGACCTGATTATTGTGGCCGGCCGTCCCGGCATGGGCAAGACCGCGCTCTCAACGAATATCGCCTACAACATCGCAAGGGCGCATCAGGCCGAGCTGCAGGCCGACGGCACCATGAAGACCGTCAACGGCGGCATCGTCGGCTTCTTCTCCTGCGAAATGTCGGCCGAGCAGCTTGCCACCCGTATCATCGCCGAGCGCACGGGCATCCCGTCGAGCTCGATCCGCCGCGGCGGCATTTCGGAGACCGATTTCGAGAAGATCCGCGACTACTCGATCGAGCTGCAATCGCTGCCGTTCTATGTCGACGAAACCGGCGGCCTCTCGATTGCACAGCTCATGGCACGCGCCCGACGGCTGAAGCGGCAAAAGGGCCTCGATCTCATCGTCGTGGACTACATCCAGCTTCTGCAGGGCTCGGGCAAGCGCGGAACCGACAACCGCGTCCAGGAAATCACCGAGATCACCACCAGCCTGAAGGCGCTGGCCAAGGAGCTCAACGTCCCCGTGATCGCGCTGTCGCAGTTGTCGCGTCAGGTCGAATCTCGCGACGACAAGCGGCCCCAGCTCTCGGACTTGCGTGAATCCGGTTCGATCGAGCAGGACGCGGACGTCGTGCTGTTCGTGTTCCGCGAGGAATATTACCTCGCCAACAAGGAACCACGCGCCGGCACGCCGGAATATGAGAAATGGCAGCTCGACATGTCACTCGTGCACGGCAAGGCCGAGGTCATCATCGGCAAGCAGCGCCATGGTCCGACCGGCACTGTGGAACTGCATTTCGACGCCGCGGTGACGCGATTCGGCGATCTCGCCCCGGATGGACAGGTTCCCGATCGGACTTATTGATGGTTCCGATGGTTGAAGGAACGGGGCGCGCCCCTTAAGCTTGCGCGCCATGAACATCATTTCGGATCCCAATCCGACGCTGGCGGGGACCTTGCTTTCGCCCGAGGCCAATCAGGCAGCGGCGCTCGCCACATACAACGGCGTGCTGACCATCGACCTCGACGCCATCGTCGCGAACTGGCGAAAGCTCGAGAAGACGGCGGTGCCGGCCGAATGCGCCGGCGTCGTCAAGGCGGACGCCTATGGCTGCGGGATCGAGCCGGTCGCGAAAGCGCTCGCCGCGGCCGGCTGCAAGACCTTCTTTGTGGCAACGCTGGATGAAGCGCGCACCCTGCGCGCGGCGCTGCCATCAGCCACCATCTACGCGCTCGACGGCTTTTTCCAGAACACCGGCGAGGTCTACGCCAAGATCGACTGCAAGCCGGTGATCGGCGATCTCAATGAACTCGCCGAATGGGACGTGTTCTGCCGACGCTCGGGGTGGAACGGCGGCGCCGCGATCCACATCGACACCGGCATGAACCGCCTCGGGCTCACGATTGCGGAAGCGCAGGGCATCATTCCCCGTATCAATGCCGGCGATCACGGCATCACGCTGGTCATGAGCCATCTTGTCGCGGCCGAGCTCGTCAACACGCCGACCAATGCAAGGCAGCTCACGGCCTTCCGCCAGATCGCGAGCCTGTTCACCAATGTGCCGGCGTCGCTGTCGAATTCGTCCGGAATCTACCTCGGCCCGCAATTCCAGTTCGACATGGTGCGGCCGGGGGCGGCGCTTTACGGCGTCAATCCGACGCCGGAAGCCGACAATCCAATGCAGCCGGTCGTGGAACTGAAGGCGCGCATCGTGCAAATCCGCAATGTCGAGCGCGGCGAGACTGTGGGTTACGGCGGCACCTGGACCGCGCGGCGACAGACCAAGCTTGCGATCGTCGCGGCTGGTTATGCCGACGGCTATTTCCGCGCCGCCAGCGCCAATGACGGCACCCGCGGCGCCGAAGTCGTTGTTGCCGGAAAGCGCTGCCCGGTGGCAGGCCGCATCTCGATGGATTTGATGGCCGTCGACATCACCGACCTGCCGCCGAACGCTGTGCGGCGCGGCCACATGGTCACACTGATCGGCGAAGGCATCACCGTGGACGAGCTGGCCCACCATTTCGGCACCATCGGCTATGAGGTGCTGACCAATCTCGGCCGCCGCTATGCGCGCCTTTACAAGGGCGGCGGCAACATTCTGCCCGTGGTGTTACCCTCCGCCGAGATCGGGAACAAACCTGTGGCCAACGGCAAACCTCCCGAAGGCTCCGCTCCTGACTCGATCTAGCGGCGGGCGCTTGTCTGCAGCCGGATGAAGATCGCGACCTTCAACATCAACAACATCAACCGGCGGCTTCCCAATCTGCTCCGTTGGCTGCGTACGGCAAAGCCCGACATTGCCTGCCTGCAGGAATTGAAGGCGGCCGACGACGAATTTCCGCATGCCGCAATCGCGAAGGCCGGCTATCACGCGGTCTGGCACGGACAGAAAACCTGGAACGGCGTCGCCATCCTCTCGCGCAAGGCCGAGCCGGTGTTGATCCGCACCGTCCTTCCCGGCGATGCTGCGGATCACGAAGCACGCTACATCGAGGCCGCCATCAGCGGCATCATCGTCGCCTGCCTCTATTTGCCGAACGGCAATCCGCAGCCGGGTCCGAAATTCGACTACAAGCTCGACTGGTTCGCGCGGCTGCGCAGGCATGCCGCGAAGTTTTTGAAGCAGGATCTGCCGGTCGTGCTGGCCGGCGATTACAACGTCGCGCCGACGCCGATCGATATCTATCCGACCAAATCCTGGGACAACAACGCGCTGATCCAGCCGAAGAGCCGCGCGGCCTTTGCCGCGCTCGTTAGCCAAGGCTGGACGGACGCGATTCGCGCCCTGCATCCGTCACAGCCGATGTTCACCTTCTGGGACTACAAGCGCAACCGCTGGTCGCGCGATGCGGGATTGCGGCTCGACCATCTCCTGCTCAGCCCCGCACTCGCGCCGCGGCTTCTCAGAGCCGGCGTCGACCGCGCCGTGCGTGGCGAGGACGGCGCCAGCGACCACGCGCCGGCGTGGATCGAGTTGAAGTGATTACCAGAGATTCTTGCCGTCGATCACGGTCACGGGGACCGCATCGAGATCGAAATCATCGAACAGCCGCGCGTTGATGCCGATCCTGGGATTGTCGAAGTCCGGCTTGCCCGTCGACCAATCCGGCGATTCCGAGTAGGTGCCGCAGCCACACTCGGCACAGAAATTGTGTCTGACGGTCTTGCTCTGCCAGCGATAGGTCGCGACGTTTTCGGCCGGCGAGATCAGGCGGAATTGCGCGGGTGTATAATACGCCCACAGCGCGCCGCGCTTGGCGCAGATCGAACAGGTGCAACGGGTCACGCCCGCAGGTGCTTCGGTGACTTCGAATTGCGTCTTGCCGCAATGGCAGCTTCCCTTGATGGTCACGATCCGCTCCGCATCTGATAACGTGCAAGAGGTCGTAGCACCCTCATGCTGCCAACATGATGGCAGCAGAAGGCAACCTCGGGTTAACCAAAAGGCGCGGGGCATCGTCGCTGACGTTTGGCGCTTTCGTCGCCAAATGCTCCTTGCAACTGCCTAAAATCCCGAGCCCCTCGTTAGCCCGGCCTGAACCAGTTACACCGAACCGGCGACGAAATGACGCGCGTCACAGCAAATTTGTAACGTGACACGCGGAATGTCGGCATCGAGCCGCATTCGTTTCATTTTCAGGAGGAAATTTATGAATCGGGGCCACATCGCGGGCGTCGTCGCCCTCATCGTCATCTGTCTCCTCGTGTTGGGAAGCTGGTACACCGTCGACCAGACCGAGCGCGGCGTGCTGTTGCGCAACGGTGCGGTGATCGGCACCGCGCAGCCCGGGCTCGGCTTCAAGATTCCGGTGATCGACAGCGTCCGGAAGATCAGCGTCAAGACCGTGACCTACACCTGGGACAAGATGAACTCGTATTCCTACGACCAGCAGCCGGCCGATCTGAAGATCAGCGTCACGCTCCGCGCCTCGCCCGAGAAGGTCGCCGACCTCTATGCGCGGTTCGGATCGCTCGACCCCGCGGTCCATCAGGTTGTGAGCCCGGTCGTGAACCAGCAGGTCAAGATCGTGTTCGGCCACTACACCGCCGAGAAGGCCATTCAGGAACGCGGCAACCTCAACAACGAGATCAAGACCGCGATCACGGATACGCTGAAATATGATCCGATGCTGATCATCGACTCCGTGCAGCTCGAGAACATCGAGTTCAGCCAGGACTATCTGCACTCGATCGAGCAACGCATGCTGGCCGAAGTCGAGGTGCAGAAGCTGCAGCAGAACGCTGAGCGCGAGAAGGTGCAGGCGCAAATCACCGTGACGCAGGCCACCGCAAAAGCCAACGCCATCCGCGCCGAAGCGCAGGCCAACGCCGATGCCACGCGGCTGAACGGCGAGGCACGCGCCGCCAATATCAAGGTTACGGGCGAGGCTGAAGCCGCTGCCATCAAGGCACGTGCCGAGGCGCTGGGCTCGAACCCAAGCATCATTGCCCTGACACAGGCCGAGCGCTGGAACGGCGTGCTGCCGACGACGATGGTGCCGGGCTCCTCGGTGCCGTTCGTCACGGTGAAGTAAGCGGCGAAGCAGAATCAATGATGCCCGGGATCGCGATCCCGGGCATTGTCGTTTGGGCATTTGCAATTTCTGAAGACGTAAGCACGTCAACCTGCTACGCAGCCGCCAATGGCCAAATCCACTCTCTCCTTTGTCTGCCAGAACTGCGGCGCGGCGTATAACCGCTGGCAGGGCAAGTGCGAGTCTTGCGGCGAGTGGAATACGCTGGCCGAAGAGGACACCGCCGGCAGCGTACCGGTTTCGATCCGCTCAAGGCGCAAGGGGCGCACCTTTGCGCTCGAAAGCCTCGCCGGCAAAAGCCAGGACGCGCCGCGCCTTTCCTCCGGCATGGCGGAGCTCGACCGCGTCACCGGCGGCGGCTTTGTGCGCGGCTCGGTGCTGCTCGTCGGCGGCGATCCCGGCATCGGCAAATCGACGCTTCTCACCCAGGCGACCAGCATGCTGGCGCGCGCCGGTCACCGCGCGGTCTACATCTCGGGCGAAGAGGCCATCGCGCAGGTGCGGCTGCGCGCCGAGCGGCTGGGGCTTGCGGACGCGCCGGTGCAGCTCGCCGCCGAGACGTCGGTTGAGGATATCGTCGCAACCCTTTCCGAAGGCGCCGTGCCGCGCCTGCTCGTCATCGACTCGATCCAGACCATGTGGACCGACACGGTCGAATCCGCGCCGGGCACGGTGACCCAGGTCCGCGCCTCGGCGCAGGCGCTGATCCGGTTTGCGAAAAAGACCGGCGCCGCCATCATCCTGGTCGGCCATGTCACCAAGGACGGCCAGATCGCCGGCCCCCGCGTGGTCGAGCACATGGTCGATGCGGTGCTCTCCTTCGAAGGCGAAGGCTCGCAGCAATTTCGCATCCTGCGCGCGGTGAAGAATCGGTTCGGGCCGACCGACGAGATCGGCGTGTTCGAGATGACGGGGCTCGGCCTGCGCGAGGTCACCAACCCCTCTGAATTGTTCCTGTCCGAGCGCGATCTCGGAACGCCCGGCACGGCGGTATTCGCGGGCATCGAGGGCACCCGGCCGGTGCTGGTCGAGCTGCAGGCGCTGGTGGCGCCGACCTCGCTCGGTACCCCGCGTCGGGCCGTGGTCGGCTGGGACCCGAGCCGGCTATCGATGGTGCTGGCGGTGCTGGAAGCCCATTGCGGGGTGAAACTCTCCGGCCATGACGTCTACCTCAATGTTGCAGGTGGGTTGCGCATCCAGGAACCGGCGGCCGACCTCGCAGCGGCCGCGGCGCTGGTCTCTTCGCTGGTCAATGCTCCACTGCCGACGGATGCGGTGTATTTCGGCGAGATTTCGCTGTCCGGCGTGGTCCGCCCGGTAGCCCAGACCGCAGCGCGGCTGAAGGAAGCCGCCAAGCTCGGTTTCGGCCGTGCCGTGCTGCCCGAATCGGCGCGGGGCGAAGTTGGCGGCGACGCCGGGCTGTCCCTGCATACGGTCGGTGGCCTGACCACGCTGGTCGCCGAGATAGCCGCGCGCGGCAGCCCAAAAATGAACCGAGAAACGGCGCCCGACGAGAAAAATGCCACACCGGCCAGATTCCGCCGAAAGGATAGCTAGGCGGACGTGACGTTAGCGGCTGACGCCGCTATACAACCCGCGCGAAGTAGCGTGATGGATAGCACCATTTCCGGCCTTGCCGGACGGCCTCTCAGCCCCTCAGGTAAGACGGCACCGACGCGCCGATTCGGAACCTTGGAATTGTCAGCGGACCAGACCAGCCGATGCCGATAACGATTCTCGATCTCATCCTGCTCGGTGTCATGCTGATTTCGGGCCTGCTTGCGATGGTGCGCGGCTTCATGCGCGAAATCCTGTCGATCGCGGCCTGGGGCGCCGCGGCGCTGGTGACGCTTTATTCCTTCAACAAGCTGCTGCCGACCGCAAAGACCTATTTCAGCAACGACACGGTCGCGGAAGTCGTGGTGGTTGCCGGCGTGTTCGTCGGCACGCTGATCATCGTGTCCGTGATCACGGTCCGGATCTCCGACATGATTCTCGATTCGCGGATCGGCGCGCTCGACCGCACCCTGGGCTTCCTGTTCGGGCTCGCGCGGGGTCTTCTGATCGTGGTCGTGGCCTACCTTTTCTTCGTTTGGCTGGTTCCGGACAAGCAGAGGCCGGACTGGGTGAATGGCGCGAAGTCCCGCGTAGTCCTTGAATCGACTGGGGAATGGCTCAAAAGCCTCTTGCCGGACGACCCCGAGAACACCATTTTAAAGAGATTCAAGAAGAATAAACCGGAAGATGACCAGACTGATACCGAGCAGCCCCCGCCGGGCGGCGGTGAGGGCTACAGCAAACCTGCCCGCGACCAGCTCAAGAAGCTGATCGAGAAGCCTGCGGCCAAGTAAGCGAGGCCAAAAGAGAGAGGCGCAATGGACGAGATGCACACCGCTTCCGATGACGCCCAACTCGATCTGAACCTCGGCCACCTCCCTCTCGAACAGGCCGCGATCGAAACCCAGGACGACCTCGAAGGGGACACGCTGCGCGAAGAGTGCGGCGTGTTCGGCATTTTCGGTCACCCCGATGCCGCCGCCATCACGGCGCTCGGACTGCACGCCCTCCAGCACCGCGGCCAGGAAGCCGCCGGCATCGTCTCCTATGACGGCAGCCGTTTCCACAGCGAGCGGCGCCTTGGCCTCGTCGGCGACACGTTCTCCCGCCGCGAGGTGATCGAACGTCTGCCCGGCAACGTCGCGATCGGCCACGTCCGCTATTCCACCACCGGCGCCACCATCCTGCGCAACGTCCAGCCCCTGTTCGCCGAGCTCAATGCCGGTGGCTTTGCCGTCGGCCATAACGGCAACCTCATCAACGGCCTCAGCCTGCGCCGCGAGCTCGTGCGCAACGGCGCCATGATGCAGTCCACCACTGACACCGAGGTGATCCTGCATCTGGTGGCGCAGTCCAGGCGCAACCGCTTCATCGAACGCTTCATCGAGGCGCTGCGCACGATCGAGGGCGCCTATGCGCTGGTGTCGATGACCAACAAGAAGCTGATCGGCGCGCGCGATCCGCTCGGCATCCGTCCGCTGGTGCTGGGCGAGCTCGACGGCTGCCCGATCCTCACGTCGGAGACCTGCGCGCTCGACATCATCGGCGCCAAGTTCGTCCGCGACGTCGAGCCCGGCGAGATCATCGTGTTCGACGACAATGGCGCGCAGAGCCATAAGCCATTTCCGCCGAAGCCGCCGCGGCCTTGCGTGTTCGAATACATCTATTTCTCGCGGCCGGATTCCATTGTGCACGGCCGCTCGGTCTATGAGGTGCGCAAAGCCTTCGGCGCGCAGCTTGCGAAAGAGAGCCATGTCGACGTCGACGTGGTGGTGCCGGTGCCGGATTCCGGCGTGCCGGCCGCGGTCGGCTACGCGCAGTATTCCGGCGTGCCGTTCGAGCTCGGCATCATCCGCAATCACTATGTCGGCCGCACCTTCATTCAGCCGACGCAGGCGATCCGCGAATCCGGCGTCAAGATGAAGCACAACGCCAATCGCGCGGCGATCGCGGGCAAGCGCATCATCCTGATCGACGACTCGCTGGTGCGCGGCACCACGTCGAAGAAGATCGTGCGCATGATGCGCGATGCCGGCGCCCGCGAGGTGCATTTCCGCCTCGCCTCGCCGCCGATCCGCTATCCCGATTATTACGGCATCGACCTGCCCGACCGCGGCGGACTGCTCGCTGCCACGCATTCGCTCGAGGAGATGCGCGAGATCATCGGCGCCGATTCGCTCGCCTTCCTGTCGATCGACGGCATGTACCGCGCCATGGGGTATCCTGGCCGCGATCCCATGAATCCGAAGTTCGCCGACCATTGCTTCACCGGCGACTATCCGACCAACCTCACCGATCAGAACCAGATCGAGCACCAGCCGCGGCAGCTCTCGCTGCTGGCGGAGGCGAGTTGATGCGTAGCGTCATCCAGACTACGCGAGTGGCCCATTTTCGTCATTGCCGGGCTTGACCCGGCAATCCATCCGACTCAAAAGCTCTCTTCGATGGATACGCGGGTCAAGCCCGCGTATGACCTGCGTGTTTTGATCCGGACTTCCTCATGTCTCATTCCCTCGCCAGCCGCATTGCTCTCGTCACCGGCGCCTCGCGCGGCATCGGTTATGCGACCGCGCGCGCGCTCGCCAGAGCCGGCGCACACATCGTGGCGGTCGCGCGTACGCAAGGCGGACTGGAAGAGCTTGACGACGAGATCCGAAAGGACGGCGGCTCGGCGACGCTGGTGCCGCTCAGCCTCACCGATTTCGACGGCATCGCGCGGCTCGGCGCGGCGCTCTATGAGCGCCACGGCAAGCTCGACATTCTCGTCGGCAACGCCGGCGTCGCCGGCCCGTCCTCGCCGCTCGGCCACGTGGATCTCAAGCCCTGGCAGGATGTGCTGGCCGTGAACACGACCGCCAATTTCCAGCTCATCCGCTGCATGGAGCCGTTGCTCCGAAAATCGGATGCCGGCCGTGCGGTGTTCGTGACCTCGAGCGAGAGCAGCAGGGCACCGGGCTATCTCGGCCCCTATGCGGCATCGAAAGCCGCGCTGGATACGCTGGTGCGGGTCTGGGCCGCGGAGACCGCGACGACGCCGATCCGCGTCAATCTGTTCAGTCCCGGCCCGATCCGCACCCGCATGCGCGCCAGCGTCTTTCCCGGCGAAGACCCGATGACGCTCGACACGCCCGAGCAGGTCGCCGAGTTCATCGTGCCGATGTGCGCGCCGGACTGGACGGAAACCGGCAAGCTCTACGATTACCGGACGCACAAGCTGCTGAGCTTTCGCGCGCCGGAGTGACATGCGCGAAGCCCGCGCCCGCTAATTTGCGAGCCGCTCGTTCGGCTCAGTTGCAGAACGTCCGAAGAATCCAGCCGCGAGTTTCGAGATCGCCGGCTGCGCAGAAGATTCCTTGAAGGCCGCCGTTGTACAGGGATATTGTGCCAAGTGCCGCCAGCACGAGTACTGCGAATGCGAGCAAAGCGGCCGTCAGTATGACCCATCCGCGTTTGCGATCCATGATGTCCCCAGCAAGTAAGCTTGATACATGGAGCGCCGCAGTGAGACCAAGAGCGGTCAAGCCAAAGGTACGCGCCCCCGGCGCCGAAAGCAGTACCGAGCCGGCGACGATCAGCAACTCGAACACGTACAGCAATGCGAGCCAGTGGTGAAATATTGCCTGGCGCAAGCTGCCTGGCGTGGAGATTGCGAGCAACGCCTGTAGCCCACGGCCGGCACGCGTAAGCCATACCATCTTGGACGATGGCCCCCGACGGCGCTTCTCTGCTTCCTCGAGGATTTTGCCGGTGATGGTCAGTGCGCGCGCACCGGTTCTCAGCGTCGTCCTGGTATCAAGGTCGCGCTTGATCTCGTAGTATTGCCGCACATATTCGACCATCCCGGCATCGCCCAGAAGCGACTTCAGGATCTGAGCCATCTGTATCCGTCGCTGTCCGCTTTCAGACGGCCCGAGATGGGCCCACAGACCTTCAAAGGCCTTGTCAAGCGTCGCTTCTTGCTGAGCCGCCAGTACTTGCGCGAAGTGATCGATCAGCTGGCTGTATCCCTCGGGCTGCATCTCCTCGCGCGCGATCGTACGTTGCGCCTCCTGCAGCAGCGCCTCCCGTATCTCTCTGTCGGCCGTCTCAGGAAACAGAGCAGCCAGCAGCCGCTCGCAACCGTCCAGCCGGCCCCACATGATATCGTTGTGCCGCCACCGGGCATCGAGGAAGGCGCCGAAGTGAAACAAGGCCGTCCCGGCGAGCTTCCGCCGCTGACGGCCGGTGTCGCCCTTGTCGCCAAGTTCGTCAATGAGGCTGCGGGCATCCTCCGGACTGACGCGGAGCATCTCTACGGTCGCCGGCTCTCCGGTCCCCGTGTCGTAATAGAGCGGGAAGCTCATTTGGTCATATTCGTCGAACCGCACATAATATTCGGCAATAAACGCGCGCAAGCGATTGCCTTCCGGCGTGTTGAGCGCCGTGCACCCGGGTAAGGTAACATCCCCGATTTGGATGACGACCTTGGACCCGGCTCCGCCGACAGCCGGCCCTGTGGTAACCAGCGTGGGGTTTCCGAGCAGATCGCGGATGAGCGGTGCCCTGCGCTCGGGCGATGAGCGTATCACCTTGGCATAACTGGCCCGCAATTCCTCAACGTCGGCTTCAAGCAACCGCTGGATCTGCGTGGTGGCACCAAGCTTCGCGTATTTGAACAGAGCACCTGTTCGCTCGAAGACATTTTCCTGAAGGGTACGCAGCGAGCTTGGCGGCGGCAGCTCCTCGGTCGGAAGCTGCACTTTCGCGCCGTCAAGCGTCTCCAATTCCATGAGCGGGGGATCGAGCACCTCGCCGAGAACGAGGCGAAGCACCCGATCAAGCGTGTCAAGGTGCGTCTTTCGGGCCTCCGCGTTGGCTGTGGGGGCCGCCAGCCACGTTACCGCTCGGAGTTCGCCCATCGCCTCGCCAAACCCGCGCGCGAGGATGCCCAGCGCATCCAGCAGAGCCTCCGAATCCATCGACGGTAGCGGCGGCCCTTGGCGCTGCCATCGTGCCAAGAGGCGCGTCTCGATGTCGGACGGCTCGCGCCCGTCGCCGAGCAGCCTGAGCTTCCTCATGAGGTTGAGCAGCTCATGCACCTTGCGCAGCACAAAGCCGGCGCGCCTCAGCCGGTACTTCACGTCGTAGTCATCGAGGAAGGCGTTGACCGATTCGGCCTGGCTGTCGATCTTCTGACCGACATTCTCATAGTACTTGTCTTCGCGCCACGCGCGAACAATGGCCCTCAACGCGTACAGCCGATCCGAGCGGCGGTCGATGCCCCACCAGACCGCCAGTCGATCTGCAATATCGTCGGTGACGGTCATCATGCGCAGGCGCCGATACGGCAGGAATGCCACACCATAGTAGGCGATCATGTCACCCATGTCGCGCGATCGCCACGTCGGCACCTTGCCCTCGTCGATGACGATGCGCGCGAACGGATCCCCGTCGCGCATCTCGATATCGGCCTCGACCTCGCGCACAATCCGTTCAACCCGTTCAATGCGCCGGTTGCGGGCCAATACAGCCTCGAGGTCCTGGCGGATCGTCTCGTCTTGCGGAATGGAGATCAGCGCAGCGAAGGCATTTTCGATCGCGTCGGGCTTGGCGTCATAAACCTGGCGCTCTCTTTCGGGATGAGACGGCGCGGGTTCGACGTAGATCAGCTTACGCTCCATCGGGAGTTCGCCGAGGCGCCACGACAGGGCCTCGACGACATAGCTGAATGGCTTGTTGTCGAGATAGCCGCCGTCGCCAAATGCGCGGTTGCGCCAGCGCTCCGTCGCCATATCGTTGCTCGAGAGGCCTGTGAAGAAAGGCTTCCAGACGCCAAAGTCGACGGCTTTCCCGGTCGGACGCGCGTTACACAGGCGCTGGGCATCGAGCACACTCATCGGCTCGAAGGCGAACGGGAACGACGAGGTGCAGCGCGCCGCGAAGGCGAGAAATGGTACCTTGTCGTCGGCGAGGTCATTGCGCGCGGCCTGACCGGCCGCTGCCGCATACTGGAGGTGATAGACCTGCTTGTATCGCTTCTCGTAGACGACCTTGTCGAACAATCGGAGCGGCACCACCGCCCCTCGAATATCCGTCGTCGTGATGAACAGGTCAATTTCGTCGACCAACGGAGACTCACTTTCGCCTATCGGCTTGATTGCAGTCGCCATGTTTCCCAGCGCATCGACGAGCTTTAGGTACATGCGATCGCTGTTCAGCAACGACTGCGGCGGAGAATCGGTCTTGGCGAATTCCAGGCCGTTGTAGGAGGCTTCATCGTTGAGCAAGCTGTCGATGTCACCTTCCTGAATCCACAGCTTCTTCAATGGCGCGAATTTCTGCCCGTTGGCCAGCGCCTTTGCGAGAAACAGACCGTTAATGCCGCCGGCCGACGTGCCCGCGATCGTATCGACCACGAACCGCGTGCGCTGATCGGCGTGCAGGCTGGACGCATCGGCCAACGGGTCGGGCAGTTGCGCGTTGCCCAAATAGGCAAGATAGCGGTTACGCAAATCCGGGTCGTGCAGGAGCCACGACGCCTTCCAGTACACTTCGCGCGTGCTGCCGGCGTTTCGGTCTTCGCAGGCCTTCGGCGTCGCACAGGCCATCTCGTACAGTTCGTTGGTCACGCCATTGATATAGATGGCGAGAGAGACGCCACCGTACATGACCACGCCGAACCGCACCTCGTGCCCGTAAATATTTTCCTGTGTGGGATTCGGCCCAGCGTTCGCGGCCGCTCCGGTCATCGCTCGCCTCCAGCTCTCAACGTCACCTGCAGGCTCGCCGGCGACGCCGGACGGCAGTGCGTTCCGGTCGTCGGCGCTCGCCGGCCCGGGCGTCACCTCCATCACTAGCTTGCGCCGGACTTTCCCAATTGCGCGCCTCCCGGCGCGGGAGAGTTGCCCGCCCATTTCTCCATCTTCCCGAGGATGCCCCAGGCGGTCATCGCAAGGAATAGTGGTAGGGCGACTTGGCCGAGACCTGGAACGGCGCCAGCCCCCAATGCCCCTGCAATACTTGTGAGGGGCATACCCGGGCCGACGGCCTGAAGAATCGCAGTGGCTGCAGCGCCGATTATCCCGATGGCACTCTTCTTGCCATCGAGGAGCGTCCCGAGCCATTGTCCGAGTGCGCCATTCACGGGACCCAACGTTTTGGCGGCATCGGCGATGCGTTTGGGATCGACAGATCCTAAACCGCTCTTCAGCAGTTCGATGATCCTTCTCAGTTGCTCTTCAGGCGCATCGGCGGCCGCGGCCGACGGGTTTGCCGGGGTCTCCTTGAGAGCCTGAATGATTTTCATGACCTGTTGCAGAAGGTCGGAAAGACCCGACTGTGCAGGAGAAACCGGTGGAGAAGCAGCCAGTCTTGTTTCAAATGCATCCAGCCGTGCATTGATCCGCGCAATTGTAGCCTCAAATTCCGTCGCCATCGGTCCTGACTCCGGTTGGGGTGTCACCGTGTCTTTGCCGTGTGCCACCGCGTCCGCAAATTCCCAATCGACGATTCCCTTGCCATTCAAGCTGATGGCATTCGCGGCAGCCGGAGTGAGATCGATCCCCGCCCTGTTTGTGCGGTCGTCCAACTCCGCGCGCGGGCGCGATCCGGTTTCCCAGTACCGGTCTTCCGGGCCTCGCGCGCTCGGGTACCAGGGACCCACGTCGATGATATCGCACAAGCAGGACTTGCTGCCCTTGAACACGCGCACTTTCGGGCGCTGACCGGAGAAACGGGTGGGCAGCGCCACACCGGCGCGATTGGCCCAGCCGCTTTGCACATCCGAATATGCGACCCTCTGCTCGTCTCCCTCGCCGCCGAACTCGGTCGCCACGATGTTGATCATCCGGCTGGATGCGACCGCCACCGGCTTGGGCGGCGATCGGGATCCCAGGGAATCCATCTCGGCGCGGACGCGCGCGATCACATCGGCCTTGACGACTTTATCGCCCGGGCAGGCGTGATTGTCGCGCTTGCAATCGATGTGGAATGTCAGATTGTCCGGATCGAATCCGAATCTGAGGTTGAGGGCCGCGACAAGAAACACCGCGTTGTCGCGAACGAGCGCCCCATCGCCGGAATCAAACTCCTCGGTCGCGTAATCGCCAACCATCTCGATACCGAAGTGGGTCGCGTTGAAGCATCGAGAATGGACACCAGGCAGAAGAGGATTCGAGAACCAGTTGATCCAATGGCGCGAAACGAAGAAGTGTGGGCCCGCGTGCCATCCCTTTTCATTCTCGTAGTAGGATTGAAGATTTCTGATCCGCGCGTCGTGCGCCGGCCCCTCCTCAGCCCACTGCGCCAGCGTTGGGGCCGCGGTGTTATGAAGCGTGATCCCCTGCGGGTGCCAATTGGTCCATTTTAGTGTGTTGATGCGGTCGAGCGTCTGTTCCCGGGTGCGCGCAACACCCTCAAAATTGTTCCACATCTTTCCCTCGTCTTCGAGTTTCCTCGGGGAAGTGCAGCAATTAGAAAATAGGCTGACGGGGATTTTCTTCTTTGTTCAATCTTATAGATGTCTAGTCGGTCGGCGCGAGTGCTTCCGCGGCGATCTTCCCGCCGCGGTCGCGAACAAAATAATTCGAGCAATAAACCTTCAGTTGTATTCCGGGGCTTTCTAGGAATAAGCGTCTTTTGCTCTCAAATCAACCTTAAAGATAGGACAGCATCTACGCCGCAGAACGCAGGCCCCGGAGATTGGCAGCGCACCACAAGTGCCGCGCTGCATTCGGCGCACGAGATCTGCGATTTTCCAAACGACGACAAGCAGCCTCCTTATGATCCCGCTGTCCCCGAGCAAAAGCAGTTCGGCAATCCCGTCCATTGCATCACAATCGCAAATGACGGCCTCGTCTATGTCTGCGACCGCAGGCAGAACCGCATTCAGGTGTTCAAGAAGGACGGCAGTTCCGAGAAGGAATGGTTCTATGAGAAGGACAGCCGCGGCGACGGCGCGGTGTTCGACCTCGCGCTGTGGCCAGACCCGAAGCAGACCTGCCTGCTCAACGACCTTTTGAAATGAGGCTTTGCAGCGCCGCCGCGCCTGTTCCCAAGCCAAACCGGCATAAAGGCGCATTGCGGAACACCGTTGCAGCCGCTAGCTAACGGAAGATAGGGATCGGCCGTCGATCAGACGACGGGCGAAAGGCTCCGCCCAAGAGAGCTGCCCGATCACGCCACAGGAGGATGCAGCATGAAAAAATCGCTCGCATGGCGCTCCGCCGCGCTGTTTGTCTTTGCCGGACTTGGAATTGCAACCTCGGCGCTGGCCGCCGACAAGGTCGTCAAGATCGGCGTCCTCAACGACATGTCGAGCCTCTATGCCGACATCGGCGGCCCCAATTCGGTGGTGGCGGCCAAGATGGCCGTTGAGGATTCCGGCCTGCCGGCAAAAGGCTGGAAGATCGAGGTGGTGAGCGGCGATCACCAGAACAAGCCCGACGTCGGCGTCGCCATCGCACGGCAGTGGATCGACAACGACAAGGTGGATGTCATCGCAGATACGCCCAATTCCGGCGTTGCGCTCGCGGTGAGCAACCTGGTCAAGGAGAAGAACGCGATCTTGCTCAATTCGGGTGCGGCCACCGCCGACCTGACCGGCAAGGCCTGCTCGCCGAACACGATCTCCTACACCTACGACACCTATATGCTCGCCAACGGCACCGGCAAGGCGCTGACGAAAGCCGGCGGCGATAGCTGGTTCTTCCTCACGGCCGACTACGCCTTCGGCCACGCGCTGGAGCGCGACACCTCGGCCGTCGTCACCGCCAATGGCGGCAAGGTGCTTGGCGACGTCAAGCATCCGCTCAACACCTCCGACTTCTCCTCGTTCCTGCTGCAGGCGCAATCGTCGAAGGCAAAAGTCATCGGCCTTGCCAATGCCGGAGGCGACACCGACAACGCGATCAAGCAGGCGGCTGAATTCGGCATTGTCAGCGGCGGACAGAAGCTCGCCGCGCTCCTGCTCTTCATCAACGACGTGCATGCGCTGGGGCTGAAGGTCGCGCAGGGTCTCACCTTCACCGAGTCCTTCTACTGGGACATGAACGACCAGACGCGCGCTTGGTCGAAGCGGTTCGCCGCAAAGGCGAGCAAGAACGCGATGCCGTCGATGACCCAGGCCGGCGTCTATGCCGGCATTCTCCACTATCTCAAGGCGCTGGAGGCGCTCGGCGGCAATCCGCATGACGGCGCCAAGGTGGTGGCCAAGATGAAGGAAATCCCGACCGACGATCCCCTGTTCGGCAAGGGGCCCTTGCGCATGGACGGCCGCCGCCTCATCCCGGCCTATCTGTTCGAGGTCAAGAAGCCGGAAGAGTCGAAATATCCGTGGGACTATTACAAGCTGATCGCGACGATCCCGCCGGAAGATGCCGCCAAGCCGCTGAAGGACAGCGAGTGCCCGCTGGTGAAGAAGTGACGGCGTAGTTCCGGAGGGTGGATTGGCGAAAGCGTAACTCACCATTCCGTTGCAACGAAACGAGGCGGGTTGCGCCTACGCTCTTCGAGCTACGGCGAACGCACCCTACTTACGGCGACGCCTTACCAGCCAGCGTCCTTGCTGCGATCGCCAGCGCCAGTGTAATCAGCGCGCCGGCGAGCAAAAACGGCGCGCCCGGCAATTTGAACGGCGCATGATCGCCGATGAAGAACGCGAAGATCAGCGTGAACAGAAACGGCCCGAGCATTTGCGAGAGGCTCTGCACGCTCGCGGTCGCGCCCTGCAACTGGCCCTGCTGGTCGGGAGTCACCTGCTGGGTCATCAGGGCTTGCGTGGCAGCGCCGGAGACGCCCCACAGCGCCATCACGGGAATGCCGGCGCAGAACAGCAATCCTGTCGGCGCCGCGCCGTAGATGAAAAAGCCTGCCGCGCCGAACACAAGCCCGAGCTGCAGCGCCTTGCGCTCGCCGAGGCGCTTCACGATCGGCCCAACCGCGGCTCCCTGCACAACCATCGAGCAGAGGCCGACGATGGCGAGCGTCAGCCCGACGGTCCTGACGTCCCAGCCGTAGCGATAGCTCGCATAGAGCACGAAGGTCGACGGAAGCACGACATGGGCGAGCTGCGAGAAGAAATTCGACAGCTGGAGCCCGGCGAGGATGCGGTTCGCGCGCAGGAACGGCAGCATGCCGATCGGGTTGGCGCTCTTCCAGTGGAACGGCGCGCGGCGCTCCTTGGGCAGCGATTCCGGCAGGATGAACAGGCCATAAAGCCCGTTGGCGAGACTTAAGCCCGCAGCCGCCCAGAACGGCAGCCGCGGCGAGACATCGCCGAGTACGCCGCCAAGCGCCGGCCCGAGGATGAAGCCCGCGCCGAAGGCGACGCCTATCTTGCCGAAATACGCGGCACGCTTTTCCGGCGGCGTCAAGTCGGCGATGTAGGCGAAAGCCGTGGAGATGCTCGCGGACGTGATGCCCGAGATCACCCGGCCGATCAACAGCCAGATCAGCGACGGCGCGAGCGCCATCAGCACGTAGTCGGCGGCAAGCCCGAAATTCGACAGCAGCACGACCGGGCGCCGGCCGAAGCGGTCCGACAGTCCCCCGAGCACGGGCGAGAACAGGAACTGCATCAACGCCCAGACGGTGCCGAACAGGCCGAAGATGCGCGCGGCATTGGCGGTATCGTTGTCGACAAAGCTCTCGATCAGTTTCGGCAGGATCGGGATCACCACGCCAAGCGCGAGCATGTCCAAAAGGATGGTGACGAAGATGAAGGCGACCGCGCCGGTGCGCGGCCGCGATCCCTTATCGGGGGTCTCCGCTTCTCCGCTCACGACGGCCGCTTCCGCTTATGCGCAAAGGGATTGGCCTTCTCGCGCAGCGTGATGCGCACCGGCGTGCCCGGCAGGTCGAAGGCCTGACGCAGCGAGTTGGTGAGATAGCGCAAATAAGACTGCGGGATCGCATCGGCGCGCGAGCAGAACACCACAAAGCTCGGCGGCCGCGCCTTGGTCTGCGTAATGTAGTTCAGCTTGAGCCGTCGCCCCGACACGGCCGGCGGCGGGTTCGCCTGGATCGCCTGCTCGAACCAACGGTTGAGCGCCGAGGTAGCCACGCGCCGGTTCCAGATTGCATAGGCATCGGCGATCGCCTGCATCAGGCGGTCGATGCCCTCGCCCATCAGGCCCGATACCGCGACGACAGGCACGCCCGCTACCTGCGGCAGCCAGTGATCGGCATCTGTGCGCAGCGCGGACATCTGCCCGCCCTTGGCGGCCACGAGGTCCCATTTGTTGACGGCGATGACGAGCGCGCGTCCCTCGCGCTCGATCAGGTCGGCGATGCGCAGGTCCTGCTCCTCGAACCTGTGCTGCGCGTCCATCATGAGCACCACGACTTCGGCAAAGCGCACTGCGCGGAGCGCGTCGGCGACCGACAGCTTTTCGAGCTTCTCCTCGATGCGCGAGCGACGCCGGAGGCCCGCGGTGTCGAAAACGCGGAAGTCCCGGCCCTTCCAGGTGATTTCGACCGCGATGGAATCGCGCGTGGTGCCGGCGTCCGGGCTGGTCAGAAGCCGCTCCTCGCCAATGAGATGATTGATCAGCGTCGATTTGCCGGCGTTGGGGCGGCCGACGATCGCGACGCGGATCGGGCGGGTTTCGGACTCCTCTTCGTCCGGCTCGGACGTGTCGTCCTCGTCCTCGCGCAGCGCCGGCATCAATCCGCGCACAGCCCGATAAAGCTCGCCAAGCCCGTCGCCGTGTTCGGCGGAAATCTGAATGGGATCGCCGAGCCCGAGCGCGTAGGCTTCCATCGCGCCGGCATCGCCATGCTTGCCCTCGCTCTTGTTGGCAAGCAGCAGCACCGGCTTGTCGGCGCGGCGGGCAAAATCGGCAAAGGCGCGGTCGGTCGGAGTCAGCCCCGCGCGCGCATCGACAACGAACATCAGAGCATCGGCGAGCTTGATCGCGGTCTCGGTCTGCTCCTGCATCCGTGCGGTCAGCGAGCCCCTGGCGCCCTCGTCGAGGCCTGCGGTGTCGATCACCGTAAACGCGAGATCGCCGAGCCTGGCCTCGCCCTCGCGGCGGTCGCGGGTGACACCGGGCTCATCGTCGACGAGCGCGAGCTTCTGTCCGACCAGGCGGTTGAACAGCGTCGATTTCCCGACATTGGGCCGGCCGATAATGGCAATCGTGAAAGACATGAACCATCCGTGCGCTGTCTTACCGACGCCGTCAATGAAATCGGGATTATCAGACTAGCGCGTGAAGGTGCCGCCGGGCAGCGGTGCGGGGAAAGGCGGCGGCGACTGCTGCTGTGCGGACTGGTCGGGCTGCTGCTGGGGCGCCGCCTGCTGAGCCGGCGGCGGCACGGTGGTGCTGTGTCGACGGACGATCTTCTTTTTCGGCTTGGGCGGCGGCGGCGCGGCGTCCTGATTGGCCTCGCCGTCCGGCTCAGCCGCCGGCTGGCCTGCGGCCACAGCAGCCTGTTGCTGCTTGCGCTTGAGCTTTTTCAGCGCCGCCTTGCTGCCGGGTGGAGGCTCCAGCGGCTGCTGGCTCTGAGCTGGCGGTTGTGCGGCTGCAGCGGCATCCTGCTGCTGTTGCTGTTGCTCCTGCTGCTGCTCCCGCTCGACATTGTCCTTGTATAGCTCCTTCGGCACGCCCTGCTCCAGGCCGGGCACGCCGTCCGGGAAAACCGGCTCGCGCTTGCCAGGGAGCTTCTTCTTGGTGTCGAGGAAGTCGAGCAGATCGCTCGGATCCCAGTCGGAGCCGAATCCGCTGGAGCAGCCGGCGAGCACGCCCGCAAACGCGATCAGGACCGCGGCTGCGATCAGACGTTGCGGGCGGCGCATGGTCGGTCCCTTGCTCAAGTGCGTCTCAGCTCTCGCTCAACACGTTCTCAACTTTTGGCAACCGGCGGCAGCAGCGCCTGCAGCGCCTGAGCACGTGAGCGCAGGCTCGGCGGCGTCTCGGAATCGGCCAAAATCTGTTCGGTCCACAGCCGCGCCGCGGCGGTATCATTGGCACGGAACGCCGACAGCGCCAGCAATTCGCGCGCGCTGTGGCGGAATGCCGCTTCCGGCACCGTATCGGGCTCGAGCCGCTGCTTCATCTCCGGGTATGTCGCGCTGTCCACGAGCAGGCCTGCGGCGCGGATGCGCGCCAGCTCCTGCTGCTCGGCACCGATGGAGGAATCGGCCGCGAGATCGTCAAACATTTTTGCAGCCGCCTTGGGATCGCGGTTGGCGACTTCGGCGGCAACTCGGAATCGCGACAGCACGCGATAGCCATAGGGCGCCTTGGTCACGAGCTCTGCGAATGCCTTTTCGGCCTCCTCGTGCTTGCCCTGCCCGGACAGCTCGACCGCACGGTTGAAGGCCGCACCAGCCTGGGCCGCCTTCTTCTCCTCGACATACTGGTAGCCGCGCCAACCGCCGACCGCTGCGATGATCAACAGCGCGAGCGCGACAATGTAGATCGAGTACTTGTCCCACAGCTTCTTGAGCTGCTCGCGACGTACTTCCTCGTCTACTTCATCATAGAATTCAGACACTTAAGGAAACCCCATCCCCGCAAGGGCAAAACGGCCGGGCGCCGGCCTCCCCTGCCGGCCTCAGCTTCAGGGCGGCGTTACCCTATCGATATGGCGGTGGCAAGGCAAAGCTAGCCGGATCAAAGCGTTAACGTCGGACTGTTCCCGTGAAACTTCAAGGATTTAGCGGCGCACGATCCGCAAAAACCCGCCCCCACACCTCATACAGGGTGCAAGCCGGCGCCAAGCGCCTCAAGGCGTCGCGCTTAAAGCCTCGCGCAATTGCCGCTTCAAAACCTTGCCGTTGGCGTTCCGCGGCAGCGCCTCTCTGGTCAGAAGCATCGTCTCCGGCACCTTGTAATCCGAAAGCCGCTCGGCGCACCACGCGCGCAAGGTCTCGCTCGAAACGCCGTCGCGCGTCACGACCACCGCATGCACGCGCTCCCCCAGCACCGGGCATGGCTTGGCGATGATCGCGCTCTCGACAACGCTGGTATGGCCGGCCAGCACCGACTCCACCTCCGCCGAATAGATCTTCAGGCCACCGCGGTTGATCATGTCCTTCTGGCGGTCGAACACGCGCACGAAATTGTCGGCATCGACCGAGCCGAGGTCGCCGGAATGCCAGAAGCCGCCGGTGAAGCTTTCGGCGGTCGCCTTCGGGTTATTCCAGTAGCCCTTGATCACCGCCGCGCTGTGGATCCAGAGTTCGCCGATCTCCCCTCGCGGAAGCTCGCGCCCTTCCGCATCGACCGCCATGATGGTTGCGCCCGGACAGGGCAGCCCAACGCTATCGATGTGCCGCGCCGCCAAGGCGCCGGGCATGATGGTCGAGGGCGAGGTGGTCTCGGTGGCGCCATAGCAATTCATCAGCTTCAGGCCGGGCAGCTTGACGGCGAGCCGCTCGATGGTCGCGATCGGCATCGGTGCGCCGCCGAAGCCGCCGATCCGCCACGACGACAGATCGTAGCTGTCGAAGTCGGGCTGCAGCAGGCAAAGATTGTACATGGCCGGCACCAGCACAGTGTAGGTGACGCGCTCGCGGGCCGCCATCTTCAGATAATCCGCGGCCTTGAACTCGGCCGCGATGATCAGCACGCCGGCGCAAGCGGCCATGGTCGTGATGTTGGCGACAGCGCCGGTGACATGGGCGAGCGGAACGGCGGCAATCGAACGGTCGGCCGCGGTCAACCCCATACTGGACGTGAAGATCATCGAGGAATGTACGATGTTGCAGTGGGCGAGCATCGCGCCCTTCGGCCGTCCCGTCGTGCCCGAGGTGTAGAGGATCATCGCGGTATCCTCTTCGCCGATGTCGGCGGCTTCAAGCAGCGGCGGATGATCGGCAAGGCGCGAAAACTCGGACTGTCGCGGGTCGTCATCGACCGCGATGCGATGCTTCAGATCGGGCACATCCTTGGCATCGGGCACGCGCCCAGCCAGCGAGGCTTCGTGGATCAGGAGCTTGGCGCCGCAATCAGTCAGCACATACGCGATTTCCGGCTTCTGCTGGCGCGTGCCGAGCAGCACGGTTACCAGCCCCGCATGTGCGGCCGCAAACAGGATCAACGGAAATTCGATGCGGTTGCCGAGCAGGATGGCGACGCGGTCGCCACGCTCAAGGCCAAGCTTGACAAGGCCCGCGGCAATCTGCTGCGCCTGCCGCATCGCCTCGCGCCAGGTGAGCCGCTTGTCGCCGCAGACGAAGGCCTCGCCATCGCCGTTGCGCGCGGCCGCCTGCTCGACCATCGCCCACACGCTTTTCGGCCGCTCGCAGAAGGCCGGCACCATGCGGTCGCCGAAACGCGCCTCAAGCCGCATCGGTGGAATCGAAGCCTTCGACCAGTCCATTGGTCTAGCCTCCCATCACGGGCACACCGATCACGACTGGATGGAACGCAAAGGCGAGCGCGAGATAAGCGACGACGCCGACCGCAACCGCGATCAGGTCGTTGCCGATGCCGCCGACGGGGATCGGCGGGCCGCCGGCGTCACCGCGCCGCTTCAGCGAGATGCGGTCGAACACGGCCCAGGCCAGGAACGAGCCGAACAGGATGATGCCGCCGAGATCGCCATTGGCAAGCAGATGCCCGAACGCCCACAATTTCACGCCGGCCAGCATCGGATGTTTCAGCGTGACGTAGATGCGGCCGCGGATATAGGCAGCGACGACCAGGATCACGGCCGGCAGCATCAAAAGCACGTTGATATCCTTCAACGCCTTCGGCGGCGTCCAGAGCTGGACCCATTCGGTGGCGCGATAATGCGCGAAGCCCCAGACGATCAGCGCAAGCCCCGCCGCCGACGCCAGCGCATAGACGCCCTTGTACCCGCCCTCGCCCATCGTGGCGATTGCGCGTTTCCGTGCCTCGCGCTGCGTCGTGAACGTATGGACGCCGAGGAACAGCACGAGGCCCAAAATCATCACCGATAGTCCCACGATGTCTCTCCTCTGAAGCTTCGCGCCACGCTCTCGGTCGTCATACGCGGGCTTGACCCGCGTATCCATCGTCCGCGCAAGCGGACGAGCAGTTATTTTGAAGATGGATTGCCGGGTCAAGCCCGGCAATGACGAATTGTGAAACCGATCACGGCGAATTCGAAAAATGACGAGGGTCAGCATTCCCGCGGCATGATTTGCCCGGGCTGTGCATCAACATTGTCCCTCGAAAGCAGCGAGGGCGCGGGGAACACCGGGTGCCGTTGCACCCGCAGTCTCGTGTGCGGCAAATGCGCAAAAGAAAGCACACGAGTTATCTACAGGTACAACCGAACACACTCCGGCATTCCCCGCGCGATGTTGGACGACTTATTCCGCGCTCTCCTCGGCGTACCGGGCTTGTTAGCCACCGTCCCCCCGGGCTCATGACCCGGGGGTTGACACCAGCGTCGGGGTGCCAGGACCACACGGCTTCGTCGAACGCGTCCCGCGCTTCGTCTTGCGCGATCTCGCGTCCATCGCAACCCGCCTCACGTTGCGCGACGATTGGCCGTAACGTCCCTCGTGGTGAGGCGGGCTGGGGTGGAATGTATTTCTGATTTACAGATTTCTGCAAGTCAGAAAAGGTGCGACAAAATGGCACGACGGGCAGTTTGCGCATGGCGGATATGTGCGAATTGCCCGTCGTGTCGAACCAGCAACATGGTGGAGGTCCTAGAGTACGTCAGCCGGGCCGGAGCGAGGCTCTCGCCGCGAGCCGGCCTGGGAGGCCGGTCGCGGGACCGCAGGCAGGCGGTCAAGCTCGGCAATGACGAACTGCGCGATGCTGCTACAGCTTCTCCTGCGCCCTACCCAGCTCGCGATTGTCGACATAGCGGATCGCCATCGGGCGGCCGGCGGCGTTTTTGGTCTATAAGCTTCAATCATTCCTCTTTTCGGTTGAAGCCGGCTCCAATTACAATTACACGATTTGCCCTATTCGGAGATCCCCATGCTGGCGTTCATGAGCTACCAGACTGACGACCGCCATGTCGCCGCGACGGTCGCACAGCTCCTCGGGAAGCTCGGTGTCCACTGCTTTATGGCCCACGAGCATATCGAGGTATCCGTTCAATGGCGCGATGAGATCTTGCGGCAAATCGGCTTGGCGGACCTCTTCGTCCCGATCTTAAGTCAGCGTTATTACGCCTCGATATGGTGCAAGCAGGAGTCGGGCATCGCAGCGTTCAGGCGGATGACTATCATCCCGCTCTCAACGGACGGCTCGACACCCCAAGGCGCTATCAATCATATCCAATCCTCTCTACTGGTGGGCTTGCAGCCAACGTATCAGCAGATTTTACCTGGCCTCGCGTCGCACGATGTGTCGTTTACGATCGATGCAGCGACAAACATCATTTATCGATCAGGAACGTTCCGCTCGGCTGAGGCCAACTTTCAACTGATTTTGCCCTACCTTCATCGAGCTACCGATGCGCAGGTCGCCGCACTGCTCAATGTTGCCCGCCAAAATGATCAAGTGCACCACGCTTCGCTTTGCGCTCGCGAATACTTGCCGCCATTGATGCGAAGCCATGGGCATTTGCTTCAGCCAGAAGTGCGAGACTATCTCAACCAAATCCTCGCTCAGTATGCGGCGCCTCCGCCGATGCCCGCGACGAGGTGAACTAAATGAACGATTTTGGACCGCCGTTTAATCCGTACGACGATTTGCCGGATGATCCTGAAGAGGCTTTCCTGCAGCTCGAAGCTTATTTCAACTCCGATTGCAAGCGACGGCTCGAAGCCGCGAACAACAACGACCGGCTAGATATTATCCACATCGATTACATAGCGCAGGTGCTCGCAGCCATTAATGCGCTTGGTCTCGAAGGCCAATTCAAAAGTGATGTCCCGTCGATCCAAGACGTTGACTACGACACGTACCTGAATTTCAACAAGGACGTCATGCACTACAGAACCATGCTCCTCATCAGGAGGAGCCAACGGCAGCAAGGTTACGCGGTCCGGTTTGACGGCACGGCAAAGCGAAAAATCCATCATCACCTGGATCAGGTACTTGAAATCTTCAACAAGTTGGAAATTGAGGAGAATAAGCGCGAGAAGCTGATATCAAGGCTGAATGATCTCCAACACGAGGTAAATCAGCCGAGAACGGCCTTCGATCGCTTCGCGGCTCTTTCTATGGAGGTGTCTGGCGTCGTCGGCGACGCGATAGAGCGCTCGAAAATCATGGACCTTCTCGATGCCGTCGGCCGACTGTTCTATGGCGCGCAAACTGAAAGACAAAAGCAGCTACCGCCGCCTAAAGAAACAAAGCGCATCGAACCACCGCGGCCAACAATCGAGCCGCCGAAGAAGTCGCCCGACATGGATGACGACATTCCGTTCTAGTGGTCATCGACATCCTGGAAGTAAATGCCTATTCCAGTGAGCTCCACTGAAAGGTCGTTGCGTAGGCTCAGAGCTTCCTCAGCTAATTTTTCCAAGGCGTCAGCCTGCCGTTTGTAAGAAGCGCCCTTGAGGCTGGTCCGGGCCGTGTAGCTGACGTATCCCCCTTCTGTCTCGGGTACCCATAATCCATGTGCGACCCTCTGCCGGTGATTATTCAACTCCCTAAAGCGATTGATCAGCTTTTTCATTTCGCCACGTTCAGCGAAAAGCATCAGCGCTAGATTGCAGAGCACCCCACATCGAACGTCGACGTTACTGCATCAAAATATTCAGGTTTGAGCACGAGTTCTTCACCTATCGCGTGGCGCAGGGAGTACTCCACTTGGGAAAACTCGTACATGAAGAGACCGATTGAGCGATACGTCTTCTCCGACTCTAACTGCCATGGTTGAAATAGCATGAGCCTGGTGCCGTCCACCTCGGCCTCGAATATCTCCCCGCTGCGCAGCCGGGGCCATTCATCGCGATACTCGACGGCGGCCTGCGCCGATGAAAACACCCGGGGCGCGCCATCCCAAACGATCCATACGGTAGTCATAGCCCTTTATGCCCTTCAGAAGCACTCTGTCCCTAAGCCAAGCAAATCCTCGACAAACCGATTGAGCACCTCGCGCCCTGCCCCGCGAAGCCTTGGCGCAGCCGGGTCGCGGCGATAACAATCTATCGTGCGCCGGAATGACCGTCACTTGCCGTCCTGCGGCTTGCCGAGATCGCGATTGTCGACATAGCGGATTGCGATCGGTCGGCCTGCCAGCGCGCCGCCGAGGCCGGCTGTGAACTTCATGGGAGCGCAGGCATCGAGCGAAGCGTTGATCGCCTTCAAATAAGTGTCGCGGGTATCGGCCGGCACGCCTTTGGTCGCAAAGGTCATGCGGGGGTGACCGATTATCTCGCCCGACTTCTTGAAACTGAAGCGCACCGACATCTGCATGCCCTCATGCGCGACGTCCACTGGCGGCGGCGACCAGCATGAGCGGAGCTCCGCGAAGAGATCGCCGATGGTATCGAGCTCGTGATCGGGCCGCTTATATTTTCCTTCGTCCTCCTTGGCAGGCACAGTCTCGATCGTAAGCTGCAGGTTCTCGCCATAGGGATAGTCGATCTCGGGGATGCAGGGGCCATGCTCGAGCGGACTGCAGTAATAGGGCGTGCACGGCCGGCCGTCGAGCACGCTGCAGGGCTCGTGCGAGAACGGGATCGGATTGATCTGGCGATGACGCGCGTCCGCATGGCTCGCCAAAACGACGGCGAGAAGGAGCATGCCGGCAGTGAACACGATGCGTCGCAGCATAGAATTAACCCGGAGACGCCGCGAGATAGAATGATGACGCTAGGCGCCGGCATCAAGGCCGACGCGGTTCACAACCGCGCGTTCAGTGACCAACGAGCTATCCGCGTCTCGATCCCAGCGCAGCCATCACTCGCGGCAGTATCCGCTCGGCAAGCAGGTGGTATCCTGCCGGGATCAGGTGAACACCATCCGGCTGATGCATCTCACTTGGAATGGCGTGAAGCATCGCGTTTTCCAGCATGACGATCTTCATGCCGCGCGCCTGCAGCCTTGCCATGATCTGCGGAACGACCGAAGCCACGCCCTTTCTGCGATCATTGCCGCCCGGCTGCAGGATGAGCACGCGCGTGCCTTGCGGAGCTGCCGAGTCGAGCCGCGCCAGCATGCCCTGTGTGGTGTCGCCACTGATCCCGGCGTTGCTCACGGTTACGGCGTAGCCTCTCGCCTTCAGCAGGCGTTCCAATTGTGCAGGATAAGCGTCGCCAGATGAAACTCCCTTTCCGGCGGTATTGCTGGCGCCGAGAGCGACCACCTGGGCGTTGGCTGCGCTCGACGCAAACAAGATGGTAAGTCCGAGAAACCAGATTCGAAGCAGGCTGCGCATTGTCGGAATCCTCGACCTTTGGTGGGGACGGTGGAGCTCGATGCGCGGCGCCAGCGACCACACGAGCCGCTCACGCCCGCTTCTTCACGTCCTTGATGTTCGAGAAGGTGATGCCATCGGCGCGCTCCTGGGTGTAGCCGAGATAGAACTCGTTCCTGGCCATGAAGACGGGATCGCCGTCGACGTCGTCGGCGATGCCGGAGCCGTTGGCCGCGATGAAGGCTTCCAGCTTCTTGTTGTCGCCTGAGGAAATCCAGCGCGCCAGCGAGAACTCGCTGACCTCGAACTCCACCGGCAACGAATATTCGGCGTCGAGCCGCGCCTTCAAGACGTCGAGCTGCAGCGGACCGACCACGCCGACCAGGGCGGGTGCGCCGTCGCGCGGGCGGAACACCTGCACGACGCCCTCCTCCGACATCTGCTGCAACGCTTCCTTCAGCTTCTTCGCCTTCATCGCGTCCGTGAGCCGCACGCGGCGCACGATCTCCGGCGCAAAGCTTGGCACGCCGACGAAGGTCAAATCCTCGCCCTCGGTCAGCGTGTCCCCGATGCGGAGCGAGCCGTGATTGGGGATGCCGACGACGTCGCCGGCATAGGCTTCGTCGGCGACGGAGCGATCCTGCGCGAAGAAGAACTGCGGGCTTGCCAGCGGCATGCTTTTGCCGGTGCGCACGAGCTTCGCCTTCATGCCGCGGCTGAGCTTGCCCGAGCACAGCCGCGCGAACGCGATGCGGTCGCGGTGGTTCGGATCCATATTCGCCTGGATCTTGAACACGAACGCGCTCATGCGCGGCTCGGCGGCCTGCACCTTGCGCAGGTCGGAATCCTGCGCGCGCGGTGCGGGCGCGAACCTGCCGAGCCCTTCCAGGAGATCGCCAACCCCGAAATTGCGCAGCGCGCTGCCGAAATAGACCGGGGTCAGATGGCCTTCGCGGAAGGCCTCGAGCTCGAACGGCTTGCAGGCTTGGCGCACCAATTCCAGCTCGTCCTTGATCGCGGCCACGTCGAGATTGGCGTTGCGGCTGCCGAGCTCGGCGATGTCGATCTGCTCGGCCTGCCCGGTCTTTGCACCGCCGCCCTCGAGCAGGCGCACGCCGCCGTTGATGACGTCGTAGGTGCCCATGAAGTCGCGGCCCCGGCCAACCGGCCAGGTCATCGGCGTGGTGTCGAGCGCCAGCGTCTTCTCGATCTCGTCCAGGAGCTCGAAGGTGTCGCGGCTCTCGCGATCCATCTTGTTGATGAAGGTGATGATCGGGATGTCGCGCAGGCGGCAGACCTCGAACAGCTTTCGCGTGCGCGCTTCGATGCCCTTGGCCGCATCGATCACCATGACAGCGGAGTCCACTGCGGTGAGCGTGCGGTAAGTGTCTTCCGAAAAATCCTCGTGGCCCGGCGTATCCAGGAGGTTGAACACCAGCCCCTCGAACTCGAAGGTCATCACCGATGTCACGACCGAGATGCCGCGCTCGCGCTCGATCTTCATCCAGTCGGAGCGCGTGTTGCGCCGTTCGCCCTTGGCCTTGACCTGGCCTGCAAGATTGATGGCGCCGCCGAACAACAGGAGCTTTTCGGTGAGCGTGGTCTTGCCGGCGTCGGGATGCGAGATGATCGCAAACGTGCGCCGCCGCGCCACTTCTTCAGACAAGGGCGAGCAGGACGGCGAATCGGTCGTGACGGCGAGATCGGTCATGGGGTCGAGCGTTTGGCAGGGAAAAAGCGGGATAGCAAGAGCCGGTCCGCTCCCCCGCATATAGGAATTTCCGGGCAAAACGCCACTTTGGCGGGCTGCTAGCGCAGCAGCGACACCGCCCAGTAGGTCAGCGCCGCGACGATCGCAGCGGCCGGGATCGTGATCATCCAGGCGTAGACGATGCCACTGGCGATGTTCCAGCGCACCGCCGACGCACGGCGCGCCGCGCCGACCCCGATAATCGCCCCCGTAATCGTATGCGTCGTGGAGACGGGAACCCCGAACGCGGTCGCCATGAACAGCGTGATCGACCCTCCCGTCTCGGCGCAAAAGCCCTGCATCGGGGTCAACTTGGTCAGGCGGAGCCCCATGGTCCGCACGATCCGCCAGCCGCCCATCAGCGTGCCCAGCGCCATCGACGCCTGGCAGGCCAATACCACCCAGAACGGCACGTAGAATTTGGCCCCGAGATGGCCCTGCGAATAGAGCAGCACCGCGATGATGCCCATCGTCTTCTGCGCGTCGTTGCCGCCATGACCGAGCGAATAAAGCGAGGCGGAAGCAAACTGCAGGACGCGGAAGGCGCGATCCACCGTAAACGGCGTGGAGCGCACCGATATCCAGGAGACCAGTGCAACCAGCATCATCGCGAGCACGAAGCCGATCAGCGGCGACAGCACGATTGCGGCGAGCGTCTTCGACAATCCGCTCCAGACCGCCGCCGAAATGCCGGCCTTGGCCATGCCGCCGCCGACCAGGCCGCCGATCAGCGCATGCGAGCTCGACGACGGGATGCCGAGGCCCCAGGTGAGGAGATTCCAGATGATCGCTCCGATCAACGCGGCGAAGATCACCTGGATGTCGACGATGGAGGGATCGATAATGCCGGTGCCGATGGTATGGGCGACGTTGAGCCCGAATACCAGGAAGGCGACGAAATTGAAGAAGGCGGCCCAGAACACAGCGTATTGCGGCCGCAGCACGCGGGTCGAAACGATGGTCGCGATCGAGTTGGCCGCATCGTGCAGTCCGTTGAGGAAGTCGAAGGCGAGCGCAACCGCGATCAGGCCTGTTAGAACCGGAAGGCCAAGCGTGGTTTGCACGGAGCGGCCCTGCCCTAGACCTGTTCGATCATGATCGAGTTGATCTCGTTGGCGACGTCGTCAAAACGGTCGGCGACCTTCTCGAGATGATCGTAGATCTCGGCGCCGACGATGAAGTCCATCGTATTGGCGTCGCGGTGCTTGAGGAAAAGCTCCCGCAAGCCGATGTCGTGGAGATCGTCGACACGCCCTTCGAGCTTGGTCAGCTCCTCCGTGATTGCCGTGATCATCGAGACATTCTGGCCGATCGACTGCAACAGTGGCAGCGCGCGCCCGACGAGATCGGCGCACTCGACGACAAGCGTTCCCATCTCGCGCATCAAGGGCTCGAACTCGCGGACCTCGAACAACAGCACCGCCTTCGCGGTCTGCTGCATCTGGTCGATCGCGTCATCCATCGACGTGATCAGGTTCTTGATGTCGCCGCGGTCGAACGGCGTGATGAAGGTGCGCCGGACCGCCGTCAGCACTTCGCGGGTGATGCCGTCCGCGTCGTTCTCGAACTGGTTGACGCGCTGGCAGTAGAGCGGCGTTTCATCCCCGCCCTTGAGCATGTCCTGCAGGGCGCGCGCACCCTGGGCGACGACGGCGGCGTGGCGAGCAAACAGGTCGAAAAACCGCTCCTCCCGCGGGAGGAAGGCGCGAAACCATTGAAACATGGAGCATCCACAGTCCTGAAACGGCCGCGACGCGACCTGTCGCAAAACTGTCATATAAGGATTTGGCTGGAAAGGCCCGCCAACCGGGACGACAAATCCCGGTCATCCACCGCTTTTAGCTGCAGGGGAATCAGCCTGAAAAACTGGTGGCTTAGAGCGAGCGCTTCAACAGATGCGCGATCTCGCCGATCACGCCACGGCGGAACAGCAGCACGCAGGCGACGAAGATCGCCCCCTGGATCACCGTGACCCACTGGCCGAAGCCCGCCAGATATTGCTGCATGGCGGTGATCACGAAGGCGCCGACCACGGGCCCGAAGATGGTGCCGAGGCCGCCGACCAGCGTCATCAACACGATCAGCCCGGACATCGACACCTCGACATCGCTCAGCGAGGCATTCTGCGCCACCAGCACCTTCATCGCGCCGGCTAGTCCCGCCAGCGTTCCCGAGAGGATATAGGCGAGCAGCTTGTACTGGTCGGTCTTGTAGCCCAGCGAGATCGCGCGCTGCTCGTTCTCGCGCACCGCCTTCAGCACCTCGCCGAACGGCGAGTTGATGGCGCGAAAGATCACGAGAAACCCGAACAGGAAGCTCGCGAGCACGAAGTAGTAAAGCATCGTCGCGTTCGACAGGTCGAAAATTCCGAACAGGTAGCCCTGCGGCACGCCCTGGATGCCGTCCTCGCCATGCGTGAACGGCACTTGCACGTAGACGAAATAAAGAAGCTGCGACAACGCCAGCGTAATCATGGCGAAATAGATGCCCTGGCGGCGGATCGCAACGACCCCGGTGACAACGGCGAGCACGAAAGAAGCACCCGTCCCGACCAGAACCCCGAGTTCCGGCGGCAGGCCCCAGGCCCTCAGCGCATGGGCGCTGCAATAGCCGGCTGTCCCCAGGAACATCGCGTGTCCGAACGACAACAGGCCGCCGTAGCCGATCAGGAGGTTGAACGCGCAGGCGAGCAGCGCAAAGCACAAGGCCTGCATCACGAAGAACGGATAGATTCCGGTGAAGGGCACGGACGCCAGCAGCACCGCCATCACGGCGAAGACGATCATCTCGTCGCGCATCGCGCGCGGGGTGCTCGGCAGGGTGTCGTCGGTCAATGCCGTCATGTCAGGCCGCCCTTCCTGTCAGTCCCGTCGGCTTCACCAGGAGCACCAGCACCATGAACACGAACACCACCGTGTTGGACGCCTCCGGGTAAAAATATTTCGTCAGCCCCTCGATCACGCCAAGCGCGAAGCCGGTGATGATTGAACCCATGATCGAGCCCATGCCGCCGATCACGACCACGGCGAACACCACGATGATGAGATCGGCGCCCATCAGGGGCCGGACCTGGTTGATCGGGGCCGACAGCACGCCGGCAAGCGCGGCGAGGCCGACGCCGAGCCCGTAAGTCAGCGTGATCATGCGCGGCACGTTGATGCCGAAGGCGCGCACCAGCGTCGGGTTTTCGGTGGCGGCGCGCAAGTAAGCGCCAAGCCGCGTCTTCTCGATCAGGAACCAGGTGGCAAGACATACCACCAGCGAGAAGATGACGACCCAGCCGCGATAGATGGGCAGGAACATGAAGCCGAGGTTCATGCCGCCCCTGAGCTGATCGGGAATGGAGTAAGGCAGGCCGGAGGAGCCGAAATAGTTCTGGAAGACGCCCTGAATGATCAGCGCGATCCCGAAGGTGAGCAAGAGGCCGTAGAGATGATCGAGGCCGGTCAGCCATTTCAGCATAGTCCGCTCCAGGATCATGCCGAAAATGCCGACCACAATGGGCGCGACGATCAGCGCCCACCAATAGCCTAGGCCGGTCAGGCTCAACAGGAAATAGGCACAGAACGCGCCCATCATGTAGAGCGCGCCGTGGGCGAAATTGATGATGTTGAGCATGCCGAAGATCACGGCAAGCCCGAGACTGAGCAGCGCGTAGAACGAGCCGTTGATCAGTCCCACCAATAGCTGCGCGTAGAGGGCTTGCATCTCATCTCTCTCTTTTTCAGACGCCGAGATAGGTGTGCAGCTTGTCCATATTGGCCTGCAGCTCGGAGTTGGCGAAACCGTCGATGATCTTGCCGTGCTCGACGATGTAATAGCGGTCGGCGACGGTGGCCGCGAAACGGAAGTTCTGCTCGACCAGAAGGATGGTAAAGCCCTCCTTCTTCAGCCGCGCAATGGTGTGGCCGATCTGCTGGATGATGACGGGCGCCAATCCCTCGGTCGGCTCGTCCAGCATCAGGAAGGTCGCGCCGGTGCGCAGGATGCGCGCGATCGCCAGCATCTGCTGCTCGCCGCCGGAGAGCTTTGTGCCCTGGCTCTTCAGCCGCTCCTTGAGATTCGGGAACAGGTCGAAGATCTGGTCGAGCGTGAGCCCGCCGCTCTGCTTCACCACCGGCGGCAGCATCAGGTTTTCGCGGACATCGAGGCTTGCAAAGATGCCGCGCTCCTCCGGGCAGAAAGCGATGCCCATACGCGCGATCCGGTCGGAGGACGCGCGGATGATCTCCTTGCCGCCAAAGCCGATCGAGCCGGTGCGCTTTCCGATAATGCCCATGATCGACTTCAGCGTCGTGGTCTTGCCGGCGCCGTTGCGCCCGAGCAGGGTCACGACCTCGCCGGCATTCACGTCGAAATCGATGCCGTGGAGGATGTGCGATTCACCGTACCAGGCTTCGAGATTGCGGACGCTGAGCACCGGTTTCGTGGCGGTTACGGCTGCGGGCGCTTGGGCCATGTTCACCTCAGGCATGACCGGCCCCCAGATAAGCTTCCTTGACCCGCTCGTCCCTGGAGAGATCGGCGTAGTTGCCCTGTGCCAGCACCTGGCCGCGGGTCAAGACCGTGATGATGTCGGAGAGATTGGCGACGACGCTCAAATTATGCTCGACCATCAGGATGGTGTATTTCGCCGAGATGCGCTTGATCAGGGCCGCGATCTTGTCGATGTCCTCGTGGCCCATGCCGGCCATCGGCTCATCCAGCAGCATCATTTCCGGATCGAGCGCGAGCGTGGTCGCGATCTCAAGCGCGCGCTTGCGCCCATAGGGCATCTCGACCGCTGGCGTATTGGCAAACTCGCTCAGGCCCACATCGTTCAGAAGCTCCAGCGCGCGGTTGTTGAAGCGGTTCAGCACCGTTTTGGAACGCCAGAAATCGAAGGACGAGCCGTGCTGGCGCTGCAGCGCGACGCGCACGTTCTCAAGCGCCGTGAGGTGCGGGAACACCGCCGAGATCTGGAACGATCGCACGAGCCCGAGGCGGGCGACATCGGCCGGCGCCATCGCCGTGATGTCCTGCCCCTTGTAATGGATGCTGCCCGCGGTCGGCTGCAGGAACTTGGTCAGCAGGTTGAAGCACGTCGTTTTCCCGGCCCCGTTCGGACCGATCAACGCGTGAATGCTGCCACGGCGGACCTTCAGCGCCACATCGCGAACGGCGAAGAATCCCGCGAATTCCTTGGTCAATCCGTGGGTTTCTAGAATGAACTCGTCAGCCAAACAAACTTCCCCCTGCCAGCCCTCCGCGGAACGCTGCTCCGCGTCGCCAGCTTCTTATCCCGATCGGCAGGCCTAACAAATGCTTTCAAGAGTCTCGAAAACCGTCCCGGATTGCCGCCTTCGGGGCCGGAATATGCCGTCATTGCATCGCATTAGGCAAGGCGGAAAGCTTGGGGATCTCTGCCTCCGAACCGCGCTCTTGCATTGGCCGTTAGTCGAATGATTGCAACGGCCTGGCAGCCGCCCTTCGCCCACCCTGTGAGTTAGCCAAGATGGGTGGAAACGTCCGTTAACGCTGTTCCGCCCGCCCGCGGGTCCTTCATCAAAAATTTCCCTCTCGGATCGATGGTAGGCGGGTTTTGAGGATGCCGGGAGCTACCTTGGAGTTCGAGAGCGCCACACCGTCGATCGTCAAGTCGATCAAGCAGCGTGATCTCCTGAACACGTGGCTGCGGCTTTACGCGCGTGCGCAATCGCTGCCACGCATCGCGGACTATCAGCCCGAGCGGTTCGAAGACGAGCTACCCGACCTCGTCTTCTATACCGTCGACATCACGACGACCCCGCCGCGCCTGACCATCGAGAGCGACGGCACGCGGATGTCACACGCCTACGGACACACCGGCAAAGGCAAGTTGCTCGAGGACTATGTCGGTCCACGCCTCGCCCCGTTTGTGGTGCCGGTCTATTCCGAGTGCCTGCGCCGCAAGCTGCCGGTCTATACCATTTCCAATATCGACGACATCTACGGGCGGATCGTTGCTTATGAACGGCTGCTGATGCCGTTCTCGGATGGCGGCGAGATCACTCATGTCCTTGCCTCACTGAAGACGATCAGCGAAGACGGTGGCTTCGAGATCAGGAACCTGATGCGCGGCAATGATTCCCTGCCGACGCTGAAGCTGCGTTGCGTCATCGACCGCGACCTGTTTCATCGCCCCCGCCGCCGCATCGAGCCCGGCGACGTCATCGAGTTCGTTTGAGCGATGGAGCCTGGAAGCGCCGACCCTGCGTCGTCAGGTCGATCCGGCAAGTCGTGCTTTCGCCCTAGGCCTTCACTTCCTTCGCATAGATATCCGGCCTGAAGCCGACCAGCCGCTTCTTGCCGAGGTCGAGCACGGGCCGCTTGATCATCGAGGGCTGTGCGAGCATCAACGCCAGCGCCTTTCTCTCGGTGACGCCTTCCTTGTCAGCGTCGGGTAGCTTCTTGAAGGTGGTGCCGGCGCGGTTGAGCAGCGCCTCCCAGCCAAGCTCGTCGCTCCAGGCTTTCAGCCGGTCCTTGTCGATGCCGGCACTCTTGTAGTCATGGAAGTCGTACCTCACGCCATGGCCGTCCAGCCAGGCGCGCGCCTTCTTCATGGTGTCGCAGTTCTTGATTCCATAGATGGTGATGGTCATTGTCGAAAACGCCTCCGCGCCGCCAAGCAATAGAGCATGATCTGGAAAAGTGTGAAGCGGTTTTCCGAAGAAGATCAGAATGGCCGATGGTGTTCGGCCAGCCCCTGTCCCGACGTGTCATGGCCCACACCCAGCCTCGGCTGGCCGATCCAAAACCGGTTCAGGGAGCGAATCGCCAGCGAAGGGCGCTCGATCCCCCTCAGGCGCGCTTGCGCTTCCTGATAAGGACCGACCATGCGCAGGAGATCAGGCAGCAGCGGGTAGGCGCGCCGCAACCATCTCCGCGCCCGCGCCGCGCTGGCCTGTTCGTCATCGGCAAAAGGCAATTCGAACGCCGGGCGCAACCGTGCGGGCAACAGCTCCGCGGTTAGCGCGCGATACCAGCGCGGCGGCGCGATCCGGGTGGCTGCGCCGGAGAAAATCTGCCGGGCGATGTCGCGGGCCTGCGGGATGACGCTGAGCACGTCGGATTCCACCATCCCCCGGCAATAGCCCGTAAAGCCCGCCCAATCGGGAGACAGAGCTTCGCGGGGAATGCCAAACAGGCCCGCGTAGAGCCGTGCTTCCGCCCAATAGCGTTCGCGCTCCTCAGGGGCGAGCGGCGGTAGCACCAGATCGTGCGCGAGCACGGCCGTCTCGACCAGGGTGGCGTGGACCCACTGCAGCGCTGCGGCGTCATTGGCGTAATAGGCCGAGCCTGCGGCGAATGGTCCGGCCGCAATAGGCAGAACCCCGGTCACCGCCTCATGACGCTGAAACAGCCGACGCGCAGCGGCCAGCGCCTGATCGCGCGTGCCGAACACCATCGTGAACATCATCCGAAAGGTGCGGTGGAAACGTCCGAGCGGGTCGGCAAAGACCCGGGACTGATCCGCAATCGCCGCGGCCACCCAGGGATGCGCCAATTGCAGCAGCAAGGCGCGTCCGGCGCCGAAGAAGATCGCGGCCTCGCGGTCGACGCGCCAGGTCACGGAGCTCGGACCAAACAGCCCTTCGCGCGCGCCCGCCGCATTGGCGCGGACGAGATCGAGACTGCGTTCGAGGTCGGCTGCGGATACGCGCACGGCGCTCATATCTCACCTGCTGCCGGACAACCGCTTACGCCGCTGCGCCCGGCTCCAGCGCTTCGCCGAGCTGAACCGGATGTGCCATGGCCTTATGCAGTGCGTCCTTGTCGAGCTCGCCCTCGGACAGGCTGATCACCACGCAGGCGACGCCGTTGCCGATCAGATTGGTCAGCGCGCGGCATTCGCTCATGAACTTGTCGATGCCGATCAGGATCGCGATCGACTGGATCGGAATGTCGGGCACGATCGCGAGCGTCGCAGCAAGTGTGATGAAGCCGGCGCCGGTGACGCCCGAGGCGCCCTTGGAGGTGATGATGGCGATCCCGAGGATGCCGAGCTCCTGCCAGATCGTCAGATGGGTGTTGGTCGCCTGCGCCAGGAACAGCGTCGCCAGCGTCATGTAGATATTGGTGCCGTCGAGATTGAAGCTGTAGCCGGTTGGGATGACGAGGCCGACCACCGGACGCGACGCGCCGAGATGCTCCATCTTCTGGATCATCTGGGGCAGCACGGTCTCCGACGACGAGGTGCCGAGCACGATCAGCAGCTCATCCTTGATATAGGCGATGAAGCGGATGATCGAGAAGCCGGACAGGCGCGCGATCGCGCCGAGCACGATCAGCACGAAGAGAATGCTGGTGAGATAGAAGGTCGCGATCAGCGCGACCAGGTTCCACAACGAGCCGAGGCCGTAGGCGCCGACCGTGAACGCCATCGCGCCGAAAGCGCCGATCGGCGCGACCCGCACGACCATGCGGATGATGCCGAAGAACACTTTGGCAGCCTGTTCGACGGCGTAGGCGATCGGCTCGCCGGCCCTGCCGAGGTAGGCGATCGCGAAGCCGGACAGGATCGAGATCAGCAGCACCTGCAGAAGATCGCCGCGCGCAAGCGCGCCGAAATAGCTGTCGGGGATGATCGCCATCAGATGAGGAATGATGCCCTCTTGCTTGGCCTTGGTCACATAGGTCGCGACCGAGTTTGGATCGATCGTCGCGGGGTCGATGTTGAAGCCCGCGCCGGGCTGCAGGATCTTGCCGACGATCAGGCCAACGAGCAGAGCCACGGTGGAGACCACCTCGAAGTAGATCAGCGCTTTCAGGCCGACCCGGCCGACGCGCTTCAAGTCGCCCATCGAGGAAATGCCGTGCACAACCGTGCAGAAGATCACCGGCGCGATCATCATCTTGATCAGCGCGATGAAGGCGTCGCCGAGCGGCTTGAGCTGCTTGCCAAGCTTGGGGTCGAGATACCCGATCAGGACGCCGAGAAAGATCGCGATCAGGACCTGGATGTAAAGGATCGAGTACCAGGGTTTGCGATGAGTGGCGGGTCTGACCAAGTCTGTTGCCATGGCGCACTCCTGGACAGCGACAAAATTTGCCGACGTCATCATGGGTCAGCGCGGCCTCGGCGACAACCGGAATTTCTTCCGCTTCACGGCCGCAGGATTCGGCCTTGCACGGCCTGCCACTCAGGTCAGAATTGTAGCGGCCATTGCGCAAGGTGCGTGTGACCTTGCGCGCTGCAGATGAGCACGACACTCCGGACGGTCCAGCCAATCGGCCCGATCGGATTTTCCTCCACGGCGCGATCAGCGAAGAGCAGCGTGACATGCGGCGTGAAGTCCCGCCGCCCAAGAAAACGTATTCCCCTTTTCGACATGGCGGCAGCGAGCGACCACCTGAAGGATTTCAGTTCGCTCAATCCAGTGGCACCCGCCAGCACAAACGGCCGGCTCCCCGGCCGACCACGAAAGCTCATCGTCCGATCGAACGACACGTCGAATGGCTTGGCCTTCGCCTCGGCGACGGCTTCGCAGGCCTTCTCAATCAAGCATTGCGGCAGACCGCTGAGCGTGAACAGTGTCACGTGCAAACGATCGTGCGCAGTCAGTTGGCCCCGGAATTGGTGGGCACGCTTGAGTATCGCTGCCATCCGATGAATTTTCGCCGAGGTATCCACATCAGGAAGGACCGCGAGAAACAGCCTGCTGGTTTGACTTGCACCGGAATACATCTTGAGATAGAACAAATCATGAACATGGAGATCTGTAAAGGGTCCACGCGTTGCAAATATCTATTCGGTGAAGATTCGAGACGCGCGCGCGATCGGTTGACGTCAGCGACACGCGCCGAGCCCTCTACGGGCGCTTCGGGATACTCAGCCCGCGCTGCACCGCTGGCCGCGTCAAGCCGCGCTCCAGCCAGGCGGGGACATTCTTCAGCGTGTCGAAGGCGACGAGGTCGCGCGCCTCGTAGAAGCCGATGATGTTGCGCACCCAGCCGAGCATGGAGATGTCGGCGATGGTGTACTCGTCGTCCATGAACCACTGCCGTCCGGCAAGATGCACCTCCATCACCCCTAGCAGCCGCTTCGCCTCGTTGACGTAACGCTGCAGCGGCCGCTTGTCTTCGTAGTCTTTGCCGGCGAATTTGTTGAAGAAGCCGACCTGGCCGAACATCGGCCCGATCCCGCCCATCTGGAAATGCAGCCACTGGATGGTCTGCCAGCGCCGTGCCGCGTCGGCTGGCAGGAGTTTCCCGGTCTTCTCGGCGAGGTACTGCAGGATCGCACCCGATTCGAACAGCGGCAGCGGCTTGCCGGAAGGACCATCGGGATCGATGATAGCCGGAATCTTTCCGTTCGGATTGAGCGAGAGGAATTCCGGCGTGGTCTGGTCGTTCTTGTTGAAGTCGACCAGATGCACCTCGTACGGCAGCCCGATCTCCTCCAGCATGATCGAGACTTTGACGCCGTTCGGCGTCGGCAGCGAGTAGAGCTGCAGGCGGTCGGGATTCTTTGCAGGCCAGCGTTTGGTGATGGGAAATTTGGAGAGATCGGGCATTGCGTTCCGTATCTGTGGTTGGCGTTGTCGCCCGCTCAATTTATGGCGATCCATGGGTGTGGCAAGGGACGACAAGCAGGAGCGACAAGCGCCGGAGGTGAGCTCCCGTCAACGGAACGAGACGAACGACACCCAGTTCGGCTTCTTGCCGACCGGCGTGGATTGCAAGAATTTCAGCGCGCCGCTCGCGGGGTCGATCATATAGACGCTCATGGCGTTCGAGAGCTCGCCGACCGCGATCAGCACATGGCCGGATGGATCGACCGCAAAGCCGCGCGGCTGTTTCTCGGTCGGTGCGCTTCCGAGCGGCGTGAGGTGACCGCTCTCGGCATCGACCCGGAAGGCGCGGATCGTGCTCGTGGTCCGCTCCGACGCATAGACGAAGCGCCCGTCCGGCGTTAGATGGATATCGGCAGCCCACGGCTTGGCGCTCGATCCCTCCGGCAGCGCGCTCGCCTGCTGTATCTGCTGCCAGGTGCCATGCGCGGCGTCATAGGAAAAGACCAGGAGCGCTGCACTCAGCTCATTGACGAGATAGACGAACTTCCCATTGGGGTGAAACACGAAGTGCCGGGGTCCGTTCTTCGCACCGACCTTGATTGTGGCCGGATCGTTCGGCGTCAACGTTCCCGTCGCGGCGTCGAAGCGGAAGCTCAGGATCTGGTCCGATCCGAGATTGGTCGCGAACACGAAACGATTGTCCGGCGATGGCAGGAAGGCATGCGCATTCAGGCCGGTCGGGATCACCTGCTTCGGCGCACCGACGATGCCGTCCGCACCAATCGGATTGAGCCCGACCTTGTTGCCGCCATAGGAAGCGCTGAATAGAAACTTTCCGGTATGATCGGTTGCGATGTTGGCCATGCTGTCAGCGAGCGGGCCACGCCCGCGATAGGTGAGATGGCCGCTTTTGGCATCGATGGCAAAGCTCAGAACCGTATAGGGCTCGGAACGGACACCCGCAAACAGCAACTTCTGATCGGGACTCACCGCAAGCGGCGTTGATGCTCCCGGCTTTTCGACGCCTGGGAAAGGCGCCATCTCCACCGCCTTGACCGCGCCAGACGCGGGCTCGACATGGAAAACACTGATGTCGTTGCTGTCGGCGTTGCCGATGTAGGCAAAGGTGTCAGCGGATGCGCCGCGAGATGACAGCGCGGCGATCAATGCGATCCACGCGATGGCGAAGAGCGATCTGGACATCGTTTTCCTCCCGTTGAATGGAGACGCCGCTTTGCCGCGGCCACAATTGAAGGCGATCGTAGAAAGTCCAAGGCCGCCCGGCCATCTCATTGTGGGCATCGATCGATGCTTCCCGTGCATTGATCGATGCGGCATTTCGGCTACACGCGCGTCGGCTCGCGCGACGTCACAAAATTTTCTTCACCGTCGCGATTGACAATTTCAACCAGCGGGCGTATGTCCCGCGCCCTCGCAGACAATAGGGTTTGCGAGCCAACATGAGCCAAGCGATGAAGCGCGGATACGAAATGCGCGTCAGACTATCGACCGGCCTTGCGCCGATCGGAAGCGCGTGCCTGGCTCATGGGAGCGATCTCGCTTAGCAGAGATCGACCGTTCGTTTTGATACGAACCCTCCCGAGCCCGATGCTCCGGAGGTTTTTTGTTGTCCGAAGCACGCACGGCTCATCAAAGACATTGCCCGGCGAAAGCCGGAACGGGAGACCCGGATCCCGGGGCTCGCGCGGAGACGCGTGTGCCCAAGTGCGCGGGGCCTGCCGGAGGGAACGAGGCGTTGAGCCGGACACCGATGGCAGAGCGAGCTCTTTGGAGCTCGCAATTAGCGGCGCGTCTGTGCCGCAATAATCCGATTTTGTAAATCGGTTTGCCGCGCAACGCACCGTCATTGCGAGCCAACGGGTCCGCGCATAGCGCGGCCCGATGCCAGGCTCCGCGAAGCAATCCAGAATGCTGTCGCGGAGACGGGCGATTGCTTCGTCGCTTCGCTCCTCGCAATGACGGCCGGAGCACACGCGGCTCAAACCAACGCTGGTGGTGAAGATGTCGGATACTTCGCTCCATGGAAAAGCGGGTTCGAATCCCGCCTTTGACGCACGCACTGTGGAGGTGCCCAGGCAAGGGTTGCCACGCGCCACAGCGCAGGTATTTCGAAAGGAACATCTGTGTTGCCGTCACTGAAAGCCGATATCGCCAGTTCCCCAGCGTGCCTATATCGGCCGGCGCGTCGCGCCGGTCTGGCGGTGGTGAAGATGCCTGTTACTTCGTGCAATGCGCGTGCGCCCCGTAGCGCATGATCCGGAAAAGTGTGAAAGCGGTTTTCCGAAAAGATCATGCGCGCTTTCGGGGCAGCAACAGCATCGCCTATTCCCCGCCAATCTCGACCACGATCCGTGGTGAAGATCGCTGTTACTTCGCCTCCTAAGCGAGAGGTTGCGGGTTCGAGTCCCGTCCGGCGTTCCATGCGCCGGTAGCTCAACGGATAGAGCGCTTTCCTGGCCTGCAGGGTAAGCTGCAGGCTGGGGTTCAGCTATCGCCTGTTCCCGGATCGTGTCTCCACCCAATGCCGGTGGTGAAGAGTGCTGTTACTTCGATAATCACAAGGTCGCAGGTTCGAATCCTCCCGGGCGATGAGCCCGTAGCTCAGTTGGTCAGAGCATGTGAGCCCCAAAAAGGGCGGTACAGACTCGCCTGTTCCCCGGCAACCCCTTACGATCAACCCTAACCAGAGGAGGCCAACATGGTCAGCCTGAACAAGATCGTGCGCGCTTTCACCCATGAGGGCGCGCGCGCCAGGCGCTTCACGCCCGAGATGGAGTTGAAGCGTGCGCTGATGAACTGCCTCCTCTGGGAGGACCAGTTTTACGAGGACGGCGTTGCCATCGCCGAGCGCATCAAGGCGCTGGTGCCCCGTGTCAAGCCCGAGCGCGTCGCGGCATTGGCTGTCGAGGCGCGCGAGGTGATGAAGCTCCGTCACGCGCCGCTGCTCGTCATCCGCGAGATGGCGCGCCATGAGAAGCACCGCGTGCTCGTCGCCGACACACTGGAGCGCGTGATCCAGCGTCCCGACGAGATGACGGAGCTGCTTGCGATCTACTGGGCCGACGCGCTCGGTCCCCAGCAGCAGCGCAAGCGCCAGCCGGTCTCGGCGCAGATCAAGAAGGGCCTGGCGCGTGCACTCACCAAGTTCGACGCCTATCAGCTCGCGAAGTACGACCGCGATGGTGCGGTTCGGATCAAGGACGTGCTGTTCCTGGTCCACGCCAAGCCGAAGGACGAGGACCAGGAGAAGGTGTGGAAGCAGCTCGTCGACGGCGAGCTTGCCTCTCCCGACACCTGGGAGGTCTCGCTCTCGTCCGGCAAGGACAAGCGCGCGACCTTCGAGCGGCTGATCGAGGAGAAGAAGCTCGGTGGGCTGGCGCTGCTCCGCAACCTGCGCCTGATGCAGAGGGCGGAGGTCCCGCGCAAGACCATCGCGGACGCGATTCTGGCGATGCGGACGGATCGCATCCTTCCCTACCGCTTCACTACGGCGGGGCGCTATGCGCCGGATTTCGAGGCAGAGCTCGAGGACGTGATGCTGAAATCGATCAAGGGCTACGCGCGGCTTCCCGGCCGCACGCGGCTTCTGATCGACGTGTCGGGATCGATGTTTGCGACGCTGTCTGGGCAGTCCGAGATGACGCGCGCGGAAGCCGCGTGTGGTCTTGCGATCCTCGCCCGCGAGGTCTGCGACGAGGTCGAGATCTTCACCTTCTCGCAAGGTGTGGTGAAGGTCCCTCCCCGCCGCGGTTTCGCGCTGCGCGATGCGATCATCACTTCGCAGCCGCATGGCTCGACCTATCTCGGCAAGGCGGTGAGCGAGATCGACCGCAAGGGCGATCGCCTGATCGTCTTCACGGACGAGCAGAGCCACGACAAGGTGCCCGATCCCAAAGCGCGCGGCACCATGGTCAACGTCGCCTCCTACCAGCACGGTGTCGGCCACGGTGCGTGGACCAAGGTCGATGGCTTCTCCGAGGCCGTGATCGCCTGGATCGCGGCGTTGGAAGAGACCATGCATTGATCAAGAAGGCCCCCCGGGCGTGCCGCAAGGCGCGCCCGGGCGTCATCATGCGTGCATCACGATGCCCGCGATCGCACCAATAAACAGCAGGAGGCATGCAGTTGACTGCACGAAGAACCCCGGCAGGCGTTTCTCCACGGCCTTGCTGTACCCGATGAAATAGAGAACGCGCCCGCCGATCCAGACCAGCCCGAACGCTGCTGCGACAGCGTCGTTGAAATAGATGGCGCAAAGCCAGAGCGGTGCCAGAAATGTCGGCATCCACTCGAGCGTATTGACGTGCGCGCGAAAGATCCGATCGAAATGAGGTTCCCCCGCCATGGCCGGCAGCTTGACGCCAAATTTACCGCGGGCTGCCGCGACGCGCGTTGCAAAAACGAAGTAGAGCGCGACAGCGAGCAAAGTGACGATTGCGGTGTAGAAGGGCATGCCGATGTCCCTCTAGCCCTTTGCCGAAGCTTCCGCGGTCTGCGCGAACGAGACGAGCAGCTTGCCCCAATCTCCGGTCTTGTCGAACACGTTGCGCATCTCCTCGCGACGCTCGCCGAAGCGATCGAGGCGCCGATGCTCCAGCTCGACGCGCGTCGAGCCGTCCTTCTCGGCAATGAACTTTATCTCGATTTCCGTCTGCAGCTTCGGGTCGTACTGGAAGTCGGCGTTGATGTCCCAACTCAGCACCAGGCGCGAGTGCGGCTCCCAGACCAGCACGCGGCCCCAGTCGCACGTGCTTCCGTCGTCGCCGCGCTCGTACCATCGGCCGCCGACGCGCGGCTCGATGACGGCGTCGACGGCGTTGGCCTTGCCGATCTTGTACACGGCGAGCGGCCACCATGTTCCCATCTGCTCGGTGAACACCTGCCACGCCACCTGTTGCGGGGCGCGCACGTGGATGCGCTTGCGGACGCTGTTCGGGTCGGTCCAGTTCAGAATGATCTCTTCCGCCATCACGACCTCCTTGCCTTCGCTGCCACCCGCTCAGCCGCTTCCTTGAACGCGCCCAGTGTTTCATCCCAGAAACCATCGAGCCATCGGCGCAGCGCATCGACGCCGCGCCGGTCCACCTGATAGAGCCGCCGCGTGCCGTCGGCCGTGACCACCACAAGGCCAGCGGCCTTGAGCACCTGCAAATGCTGCGAGACGGCCGATCGCGTCACGCCCATCCCCTGCGCGAGCTCTCCGGCCGAGCAGGTGCGGTGGCGCAGTCGTGCAAACACGCGACGCCGCGTCCGGTCGCCCAGCGCATCGAGAGCCCGCTCAGCGTTGATCATCACGGCAATCCGTCCTGCGCGATCGCGATCGCGCGGCCCGGAATGTAAGTCTGCACTAACGAAAGTCAACACTAAAATTTCCATGCTTGACTCACGGTTGGCGGCCGCGCAGCAATGGCCGGCCTACAAACGCTTGGTCATGAACAGGCTGAGCGGGTCCGGCTTGTAACTGCCGAACGGCGCGCAATCCTGATAGCCGAAGGCGCGATAGAGGGCGATCGCCTCAGGCTGCCTGATTCCAGTCTCGAGACTGATGCGCCCGATCTGCCGCTGCCGTGCAGCCTCCTCCAGCGCCGCGAGCAAGCGCCGGCCAAGGCCAGATCGCCTCGCCTTCTCACGCACGAACAACCGCTTCATCTCGGCGTGCCCGGGAGCGATGAGGCGAAATGCGATCGATCCGAGAAGCTCGCCATTGCGCCACGCGACGAGAAACACGGCACCGGACGCGGCAAGCGCTTCCGCATCCACCAGGTGATTGCTTTCGGAGGGATAGAGCGCTTGCAGCATGGCGTCCGCTTCCGCAATCAGGCCTTTCACATCCGCCTGCCTCGGGTCTTCGGGCGTGATGCAGATCTCCGCCGCGCTCATCCTGGATCCCGCCAAAATCTCCTCAGGGCGGCAAACGCCGCGCCTAATAGTCCCAGGTGCTTGACGAGAATCAAGATGAATACGCTGGCAGCGAGCGTCATCGAGATCGCGGCGTGCGACAGGACATATCGCAGGACCAATCCGTGAGCCGCGATCAGCCCAATCGCTCCGATCGCGACGACCCAGCGATGTGTGCGCGGCGCACCACCGCCATCATCTTGTTCGGATCGACAAAGCACGACAGGTCAGCCGGATCTCGTTGCCAGAGCAAAGCCCAGGTTCCGGCGGATCGCGCCGGTCTCCACGACCTTGAGCCCCGCAGCTTCCAGAATGGCGACCATTGATTCAAGCGTGACATGGCCGTGGCGATGCGGGCTGCGCAGAGCCCACCATCGCTTGCGCGCCGGTGCTGCAAAGTCGACGGCGAGTACGCGCCCTCCCGGCTTCAGCACCCTGCTGATCTCCCGCGCGCACTGCTCGCGCGCCTTTCCGGGCAGGTGATGCAACATCAAGGTCGCAGTCACCACATCGAACTCTGTATCCGGTAGCGGCAAGCTCTGGGCCGCAGCCTGCTTGAACGTCACATCGAGCCCAGCCTTGCCGGCCTTGTAGGCGGCCCTCGCCAACATCTCGGCAGACGCGTCGAGGCCCACGACCTTGCCGTCCGGCCCGACTTGACGCTTGGCCACCATCGCCAGACTCCCGGTTCCGCAGCCGATGTCCAGCACCGACTCGCCACCCCCAAGCCGCGCTGGTTCCAACATCCTCTCGCGAAACGCCCGCTCCTGTCCGAGCAGCATCAGCCAGACGCCAAAATCATAAAAGGCGGCCCGATGCAGGATAAGGCCGGGCGGAGGCTTGTGATCGCTGATGCTTGTCATGCCGTTCACCCCATGGAAGACGCAGGATGCCTGGTGAGATATGTTATTGATCAACGCGTGCCGAGCAGTTTTGCCGGACAAACCGCCTCACATGTGCGGCATCCCATGAATTTCGAGGTCCGGCGATGAACGATCAGACGACAGCAAGGTGTTCCGTGGACCGCCGCGCGGTCCGCACGCGCGCAAAGCTCCACGAAGCGTTGAAATCCCTGATTGCGGACATGAGCTACGAGGCTATCGCCGTCAAGGACATCTGCAAGCGAGCGCGCGTCAGCCGTTCGGCATTCTACGCCCACTTTGCCACCAAGGATGACCTCATGCGCAGCGGCTTCGGTCCCTTGCGGCAGCTCGCCGTCATGTCGAGACAGCATCAATCAGGACGCCAAGAATCTCGCGATGCGGCATTCGGCGATGGGGCATCCGGCGCCGGTCGCCTTGCCTTCAGCTTGAGCCTGCTGCAGCACGCCCGCGATCATTTCCACCTGCACGAACGCCTCGGCGATCGTGGTGTCGGTGTCGCGCGCGAAAAGGTTCGCGAGGTGCTCTCCGATCTGCTCCGGTGCGAACTTTCGGCGGCTTGGTGGCGCGATCGCCACCCCACTGTGCCGCGCGAACTCGTCATCCAGTATCTCGTCGGCGCCACCATGGCCGTCATCACATGGTGGCTGGAAGGCGGAGCGAAGCTGCCGCCTGTCGAAGTCGATGCCGTGCTCAGGCGTCTCGCCTTCAACGGAATGGCCGGCTTCGATCCGCTTTAGCGGGCTTCGTCGTCGCAAGTGAAATCCGCGCCGATTCCGTTCGGGTTCCTCGCGCACCAAATGAGCACCAAATGGCCGCATGTGAGTCCGCAACTTTTCCGAAGCTTGTGACTTCTTGGGCAGCGACTGTTCTGTCGCTTCAACCAAAACCAACCCAAAAAGGAGTTCCCATGGCTCTACTCGGAAACCTGCTCGGCACTGTCGATGGATTGCTCGGCGCCGGGACCGGATTGCTCTCTGGCGGTGCCAGTGCGAGTGGAAGTGCAACAGCAGGCGCGAGTGGCACGGTAGATTTGTCGCATACGCTGGACCTTGGTGCGGTCGTCGAAACCGCTCCGAGCGTCCACCTCGGCCTCGGAACCGCCGGCGTCGATGCTTCAGTTGGCCTTCCGACCATGGTCGGCGCCGCTGCCGATGTCGGTCACCTCGACCTGGGCGGCCTGCTCAACGGACTCGTTTGATCCCCCAAAATCGCGCGACAGGCGGCGTGGGGAGACATCCCCACGCCACCATTGCTGATTCCGCCGCCGACCTCGGAGCGGCGCTTCGTGCCTCGTGACTTCGCCTTTTCGATTTGGGGATCCGCCAAATGGCTTTGACTTCGTCCGCGGTTCTTGACGAAACCGTTACACCTGCGCGTCAAAGCGATGACGTTCGTGAGGCTCTGATCGCACTTTGGCCGCACTTCCTTTGGGCGGGCCTGTTCTCGAGCGGCATCAACCTCTTGTACCTGAGCTCGCCGCTCTATCTGATGCAGGTCTATAACCGCGTCCTGCTCAACGAGAACATCTCCACACTCGTCCTTCTCACCCTGATCCTCGCCATCGCGCTCTTGACCATGGCGCTGCTCGATTCCGTGCGCGCCTGGATCCTGATCCGCTGCGGGCTCAGGCTCGACGAAGAGCTTTCGCGACGCGTGTTCGAGGCGCTCGTCGTACGCGCAGCCGAGCGCGGGGCATCGCGCGGCGCGCAGCAGCTCCGCAATCTCGATCAGTTCCGCACCTTCGTGACCGGTCCCGGCATCTATTTCGCCTTCGACCTGCCGTGGATTCCGATCTACCTCATGCTGTTGTTTTTCATCCACCCGCTGCTCGGCATCGTCGCGACCCTCGGCGCGATCCTGCTCCTGGGTTTGGCCGGCCTCAACGAGGTCCTGACCCGCGAGCCGATGAAGCAGGCGGAGGCGGCCGGCAACCAATCCTACATCTTCACCGAGAATGTGCTGCGCCATGCCGACGTCATCCGTGCCATGGGCATGCAGCCCGCGGTGGAGCGCAACTGGCAGAGCCAGCGTTCATCGATGCTGGTGCAGCAGGCCTATGCCAGCGACAAGAATGCGATCATGACCTCCTCGATCCGCTTCTTTCGCCTGCTCTTGCAATCTCTGATGCTGGGCACCGGCGCCTGGCTTGCGATCGATCACGCCATCGCACCCGCGACGATTTTCGCCGCCAGCATCGTCATGGGCCGGGCACTGGTGCCCGTCGAGCAGGCGGTGGGCACCTGGAAGCAATTCATCGGCGCGCGCGAAGCGTATGTGGAAGTGCGCGACCTGCTCACCGCGATCGACCTGACGCCACCGCACACCATCGTGCCGCGCATCCGCAACACCATCGACATGCGCGACGTGACCTGTAGTCTGCCAGCGCGCCCCGAGCCGGTGATCAAGGGCGTTTCATTCGAGCTCAAAGGCGGCCAGGCGCTCGGCATTGTCGGGGCAAGCGGCTCTGGCAAAAGCACGCTGGCGCGCATGCTGGTCGGCGCGATTGCGCCTGCAGGCGGGCGGCTGCGCTTCGGCGGCCTCGATTACGCCCATTGGGATCCGCTGGAATTCGGCCGCAATGTCGGCTACCTGCCGCAGGATGTCGGCTTGTTCGCCGGCACCGTGCGCGAGAACATCGCCCGCTTCGGCGATGCCTCGACCGAGGAGATCATCGACGCGGCCAAGCGCGCCGGCATTCACGAGATGATCCTCGACCTGCCCAGGCAATATGACACACGGCTTGGCGCGAGTGGCGTCGGCCTGTCCGGCGGGCAGCGTCAGCGCCTCGCACTGGCCCGCGCCCTGCTCGGCCGGCCGCCCTTGCTCGTGCTCGACGAGCCCAACGCCAATCTCGACGCGCCCGGCGAGGAAGCGCTGAAGGCGGCGCTCCTGCAGGCAAAGTCCGAGGGCGCGACCGTCATCGTCATCACCCACCGCACCACCATCCTCGACATCGTCGATGTGATGATGGTGCTGCGCAACGGCCTGCTCGATATGCTCGGCCCGCCCGGCGAGATCTACCATGCCTTGCAGCAGCAGGCGGCCGCCCGGGGCGCCGCATGAGCGCTGTCGGCGACCAGTTTGAACGGCCCGGCGACCGCGCCGCCTATTCCCGCCCCGAACGGCCGGCCCTGCTCGGCGCGGGTGTGGTCGCAGCGTTTGCCGCCGCGATGGCCATCTGGGGCACGCTTGCGCCGATCTCGGGTGCTGCGATCGCGAGTGGCAACCTGCAGGTCGAAGGGCGGCGGCAAAGCGTGCAGCACCCCTACGGCGGCGTGATCCGCCAGCTTCTGGTGCGTGAAGGCGCGCATGTCGAGAAAGGACAGCTCCTGATCGTGCTCGACGACAGCGACCAGCGCGCAAAGCTCGAAGTGCTGACGGCAGACCGTGACGCCGCGCTCGCCACCGAGGCGCGGCTGATCGCCGAACGCGACGGGCGCGATGCGCCTGATTTTGGCGATGACCTGCGCGCGCGGGGCGACAAGCCCGCCGTCCGCCAGGCCATGGCCAACGAAACCGCGATGATGGCGGCGCGAAACCATCAGTTCGAGACGGAGACCGCCGTGCTGCGGGGCAAGATCGAGGAATTGAAGGCGCAGATCGGCGGCACCCAGGCGCAACTCACCGGCACGCAAAAGCAGCGCGAACTGCTCGCCGACGAGATGACCGGCGCGCAGCATCTGTTCGAGCAGGGCTATACGCCGAAGACGCGGATCCTCGCGCTGCAGCGCGAGGACGCCAAGCTGCAGGCCGACATCGGCGGGCAAGAGGCCAATATCGCTGGCATGCAGCAGCAGATCGCGCAGAACGAGCTCGAGATCGCCAAGGCAAAGCGCGCGCGGCTCAGCGAGATCACCGACCAGCTCCGCTCGACGGAGACCAAGCTCGCCGAGCTCGGGCCCAAGATCGACGCCGCGACCGACGTGGTCACACGCACGCGCATCACGGCACCCGCCACCGGCGCGGTGGTCGGCCTCGACGTCTTCACCGAAGGCGGCGTGATTCAGCCCGGCGCCAAGCTGATGGACATCGTGCCGTCGGACAATCCGCTGATCGTCGATGCGAAGCTGAATCTGTCCGACATCAACGATGTCACGACCGGCCGTCGCGCCGAGGTCCGGCTCACCGGCGTCAACTATGTGGAACGCCCGCGCCTCTATGGCACCGTGAAGACCGTCTCGGCCGACCGCCTGACCGACGACAAATCCTCGGCCGGCTATTACGCGGTCGAGGTCGCGCTCGACGCCGATGACGTAAAGAAATCGCATATCGAACTGCAGCCGGGCATGCCGGCCGAGGTCATCGTGCCGACACGCCCGCGCACGCTGTTCGAGTATCTGCTCGGTCCGCTGCGCGACGAGATCACGCGCGCGTTCCGCGAGCACTGAGGGAGAGGCGCTGCCATGGCCATTTCCGACAAAGGCAATTCCCGGCGGGCGCACGAGGCCGAAACCGCGCGGCAGATTGCGTCCGCCGAGACGGCTGCCTTCTTCACAACCCTGCTGGCCGTCCTGAACGAGGCGGAAGCAACGTCCCGCCTCGAGCCTCATCTGCAGCACGAGCGGCCTGCGCCTGAACCCGTGCCGCCATCCGCCGCTCCCGAGCCGATGTCGAATGAAACCGCTCCGGCAGACGCTCATCATGAGGGCAGACATCCCGATTCGAGCGAGGCGCAACCGCCGGAGACCGCCACGACGGTTCACGCCGCCGCCGAGCCGGCCCACGAACCGCACCAGGTCGCAACGGAGGCGTCCCTCCTCACTGAGCCGTCCGCCACGCACGTCGCGCTCTCGTCTCCCCTGCTCTCCGGACTCGACACCGCGGCCGATCGAACCTTGTCGCACGACGCCAGCGGCAGCCACGGCATCACAAGCGCGCCGTCGTCCGCGGAGACGGTGGCTTCCGTTCCCGCGACGACGGATCCGGTCGCGAGCGTGGTCGACGGCCTGCAAGCGACCGTGTCGCATGCAATCTCGGATGTCACCGGCACGCTCGGTCAACTGACGGCGTCGCTGACGAGCGCGATCAATCACGTGACGTCAGCCGTGACGGGGACGATCGACCAGGTCACGTCGACCCTGACCGGCACGATCAATCATCTCACCGACGGCGTGACCGGCCTGGTGTCGAATCTCGTTCACGATTCTTCCGTCACCGCCGTCGTCCAACCGCTGGTAACCGACATTCTCGGGCCGCCAAGCGACACGGCCCAGCACGCGCCCGACCACGCCCAGCCCATGATCCCGCTCCTCGATACCGCGGGCGCGGTACCGACCGCTCTTCTTCATCCGCTGCCGTTGCAGCTCGGCTTCCTCGGGCAACCGACCATGGACGGCCACGACACCCACGACGGCGCCTTCTCGGCGCTGGGCGTGCATCACTTCTGACAGCGCCGCTCGCGCGAGTATTCAGCCGCGTCCCACTCTCACAACTTCAAAAGCATTTCGAAACCGCCGAAGATCATGCGCTTGCCGTCGAAGGGCATATCGCCCTTCAGGCGCGGATCGGCCATGACCTTGTCCATGACCGCGTCGCGCTCCGCGCGCGAGCGGTAGACAATCCAGGAGAAGATCACGACCTCGTCATCCTTCGCCTGCACCGCGCGCGGGAACGAGGTCAAGACCCCATAGGGGACGTCGTCGCCGACACATTCGACAAAATCGAGCGCGCCGTGCTCCTTCCAGACCTCGCCGGCTTTCCGCGCATGCTCCTTGTAGACCTCGATGTTGTCCTTTTTCACTGGGATCACAAAACCATCGACATATGGCACGGGAGCCTCCTTGCTGCGAATTGCACGTGGTCCAAGGACGATGCTGTGCAGCTAAATCCGACACCCTCGCGGCGTTATTTTGGTTGGTGCGGCCATTTGGCACGCCATGCTGCCGACTGCCGCCAATCTGGCGAAGCGCGCGGCATCTGGCCCTCGCGCGTCTTGCGCAGGCGAAGCGTTGCGACTAGGTCAAAAAGCGCACCTTCGGAGTTCGGCGCGCTTTTTGGGGAGGATCGATCATGGGGTTTTCAGGCGGCTGCTCGTGTCGCGCGGTGCGCTACACCATCAAGGCCGAACCTGTTCGCGCCTTTCAGTGCCAGTGCCGCGATTGCCAGATGGATTCCGGCGGCGGACACAGCTCTGTATTCGTTTTCCCGCGCAACGCATTCGAGATTTCAGGCGCCGTCCGCGAGATCGCGCGAACCAGCGACCGAGGTGCCACCAAGAGCAAGGGCTTTTGCCCTGCCTGCGGCGTTTCCATCTACAACAAGCCGGACCAGGTTCCGGACATGATCGGCATCTATGTCGGAAGCCTCGATGACGCCTCGGCGTTCAAGCCCGGCGCCGTCTTCTACACGGCACGCGGCTATGGCTGGGATTTCCTCGACCCCGACGTCCCGAGGGTGCCGGAGTGGCGAACGGGTACGAATTGATCTTGCCTAGAGCGCGGCCGCCACTCCGTTCGCGCGTGAAGGTGCCAGCACCGAGCGCGCCAGCCAGTTGAGCGCGAGTACGTGCGTGATCATCAGGATCGGCACATAGATGATCGGGATCGCATAGGTCGCACCCAGTTCTCCCGCCAGCGCCCCGAGGCCGAGCTGCACGCCGTGATAATAGTCGACGAGAATGTCGGCTATGCCCACGAGGTTGAAAGCAGTAGCGAACGCCCAGAACAGCGGGCGCATCCTCGCGGTGAGCAGTGCCGCCATGGCCAGGAGCCCGGTTGCGAAGTCGCCATAGGCGGCAAAGCTGGCGAAGCCGGCCGGCAGATTGGGGCCGATGACGCCGGGAACGAGGAACACAAGCCCGAAGAAGCGGAAGCTATGCAAGGTGGCGATGGCGCGGTGCGCCTCGAACCTGTCCATCAATTTGAGCCAGGGCAGGATGTACACGAAGAAGCACAACAGCCACGGGACGTAGCCGACAGCGAGGTGGATATCGAAGACGGTTGCCGTTGACATGCTCGCCTCCTTTCAGGCGTTGGTGGAGACGGCTTCGAACACGGCCGTCAGGATGCCGATCCGTCCTTCGGCAATATTCTTGGCGAGGTTGGTGGTGAGCTGCGCGAACTCGGGTCCCATCACCACGCCGAGATTAGGCGACGGCGGGGGACCGGCGGCACGCACTTTCGCAAACCAGGCGTTGGCGGTCTCGCTGTCGTCCTGAAAGACGAGTGCGCGGAAGCCGGCCTCCTCGATCGCCACGCGCGTGGCTTCCGCGCTCAACAGAAAGCTGGTCGCCGGCGTTCGCGCCCAGGGCACAGGATAATGCGGCTCGCCGCCCTTCAGCACGGCGTCGTAGGTCGCAAACCGGCCGCCCGGTTTCAGCACGCGGCGGATCTCGCGATAAAGCCCCGCGCGATCCGCGATGTTCATCGCGACGTGCTGCAGCAGGACGACGTCAAAGCGACCGTGGTCGAAGGGAAGCTCCAGCGCGCTTGCGGTTTGGAATGATACCTGCCCGCCTTGTCCGGTGCGCTCGGTCAGATAACGCGCGGCGTCGACAAAGGGCTCGGAAAGATCGACGCCCGTCACCTGGCAGCCAAAGGTCGCCGCCACAAACCGCGCCGGCCCGCCGACGCCGGAGCCGACATCCAGCACGGCCGCATCGGAAGCGATGGCAGCGAGCTTGCTGAGCTCCGCGGTGGCCAAAAGTCCTCGCGTGTGGAAGTGATCAAGCGCAGCCAGTTGCTGCGGTGTGAGCCGCTGATCCTCCGGACCCAGCGGCGCCAGCGCCGTCTTCAGCCGCCCGGTCAGGCCGGTCGCGCGATAATGGTCGCGCACGCCCTCAATCCCATCGCTCATGTCGGTGACTCCTGTTTTGCGAGTCAAAGCTAGTCTCGCTTCACGTGACCGACTATTGGCGATAATATCGACAGGCCATGAAGCAGAACTTCACAGTCCGGCAAGGCGCGCTCGATGGCGTGGAGGCGGCGCTGAGCGTTGCGCAGCACCGCTCGTTTCGCAAGGCGGCCACCGAGCTCGGGGTCACGCCGTCTGCGATCAGCCAGGCGGTGCGCGCGCTGGAAGTGCGTGTCGGTGCAGCGCTGTTCGTGCGCACCACACGCAGCGTCGGCCTCACCGAAGCCGGCGAGCGCTTCCTGTCGCGTGCCAAGCCCGCCTTCGAGGAATTGGTTGCCGCCAGCCAGCTCGCGCGCGACCTTGGACAGCGGCCGGCCGGCTTGCTGCGCCTTTCGGTGCCGCGCGCGGTGGTGCCGATCCTGCTCGAGCCCTTGATCGCTTCGTTTTGTCAGGCCTATCCCGACATCGAAGTCGAGATAGCGGCCAGCGAGGAGCTGGTCGATCTCGCGGCCGGCGGGTTTGACGCCGGCATCCGGCTCGGCCAGTTCATCGCCCCCGACATGGTCGCGGTGCCACTGACGCCGCCGCTTCGATTCGTCGTCGTCGGCAGCCCCGCCTATCTCGAACGCGCCGGCCGCCCCGAGCGCCCCGACGATTTGCGCCATCACGCCTGCATACGCTTGCGGCGATCCAATGGTGCGCTGGCGCTATGGTCGCTCAAGGAAGGCAACCGCGCCATCGAGGTCGCGGTCAAGGGGCCCCTCATCGCCAACGACGTTCCGACCATGCTCGGTGCCGCGCTCGAAGGCGTTGGGCTCGCGCAAGTGCCGGAACCGGTCACCCACCAACATGTGGACGCCGGAAGGCTTGTGTACGTGCTGGAGCCGTTCGTGCCGACGTTGCCGGGCGTGTATCTCTATCATCCCGGCAAGCGCCAGGTGCTGCCGAAGCTGCGGGCGTTCATCGATCACGTGAAGAGCCGATCGGGCGATGCGCGCAGGACGCGGATCGAGAGCGACGGCAAACGCGGCGGCTCGCGCAAGAGAGGCTGAGATTTCGCTCACACCGCGCCGACCGCCTCGTAGGCCAGCCGCTTGAACTCGAAGAAGAACGGATCCCAGAACGCCATCTCGCGCTGGGCCATCAGCACGCCGGCGGTATTGGCCCCGGGGCAAACCCACCAATGCGTGCCGGCGAGGCCGCCCCACTGGAATTCGCCCTTTGAGTTCGGCGGATCGAACGGCATCGGGGCGTAGGTGACGGCGCCGCCGAGGCCAAACCCCTTGCCGGGGACGGGGCCGCGCGTGGCGAAGCGGATGGTTTGGCCTTGCGGAAGCTGGTTCGTCATCATCTGTTTGATCGTCTCGGGCTTCAGCAAGCTGTGCGGCCCCGGCAGCAGCGCGCGCACCAGCGCGAGCATGTCCGGCATGGTGCTGACGAGCCCGCCGCCGCCCGACAACCGCGGGAGCGGCCTGCGATAGGCTTGCGGGTACGGCTTGTCGTCGTTCCGGAACAGGCCCGGCTTTGTCGGGTCCAGCACATCCGCGCCGCGATAATAGGCGACGAGCCGGCCCCGCTCGGCTTCGGGCACGAAGAAGCCGGTATCAGTCATGCCGAGCGGGTCGTAGATGTGCGCCTTGAAGAAGGCATCGAGCGGCTTGCCCGAAACGACTTCGACGACCCGGCCGAGCACGTCTGTCGCTACCGAATAGTCCCAGGACGTGCCGGGATGATAGGAAAGCGGCAGGTCCGCGAGCTTGTCGATGAGGTCGGTCAAGGGCGTCAGTGGATTGAGCACCCTCGCCTCGTTATAGGCCTTGAACAGCACCGAGCCGGGATCAAAGAGCCCATAAACGAGGCCGGAGGTGTGGGTGAGAAGCTGGCGGATCGTGATCGGGCTCCTCGCCGGCTCGACATCGGCGAGACTCTGCGCGCCGGCCTTCAGCACCTTGCGGTTGGCAAGCTGCGGCAGGAATGCCTCGACCGGGTCGTCGAGGCCGATCCGACCCTGCTCCACCAGGAGCATGATCGCGCAGGTGACAAAGATCTTGGTGTTGGAGAAGGCGCGGAAGATGTGGTCCGGGCGAAGCGCGATCCTGGCCTCGCGGTCGGCGAAACCCACGCACTGCTCGTCGACGACGTCGCGGCCGCGCAGGACGGACCAGGACACGCCCGCGAGGATATCCTGATCCACGTAACGCTGCATCGCAGCGCGCACATTGGCAAAGTTGCGGGTTTTGGCGTCCATGTCCCCTCTCCCCAAACAAGCTCAGAGCCATATAGCCATAAAAAGCGGCCTGCGAAGCCCGCACAGGTTGCAACCCCGATTCCGCTACCCGCTCCGCTCGACCCCATATCAACATGCATGGGCCGATTGCGCCAAAACAGCCGCATACTTAACCGTTTCGCAACGTCCAATAGCGTTAATGATAGCAAAACCTTAACGGGTACCTGGAAATGCTGCGCAAACTCACCCTCGGCCGGAAGCTGCTTCTCATCACGACGGTCTTCTCCACCGTGCTGGTGGGCATGACGACCTACATGCTGCTCGACATGCGCTCCGGCATGTTCGAGGACCGCAAGGCCAAGCTGCGGGCGCTGGTGGAGACCGCGCTCAACACGGTCAACCGCTACGGCGATCTCGCCGCCGAAGGCAAGATGCCGCTCGAGGAAGCGCAGAAGACCGCCCTTGCCGTGCTGGCCGGAATGAATTTCGACGGCAAGAACTACTTCTTTGTCTTCGACCGCGACGGCATCCTGAAGATGCATCCGACGCGGCCGGGCAATCTCGGCCACAACATGCTGCAGCTTAAGGATAAGGCGCGCCTTAATTACATCGGCTACCTGAATGCCGCGACGACCGCGCCTCCGCTGCAGGGCTTCACCGTTTTCATCGGACGACGGCCGGGCTCCACGGTCAACGATACGCCAAAGCTGTTTCTCAGCGCCTTCGACAAGCACTGGAACTGGATCGTGACGACCGGCGTCTTCATCGATGACGTCAACGCGAAGTTTTACGACCGGGCCACGTGGATCGCGGGCGGGGTCATCGCCGCCCTTGTGCTCAGCGTGATCTTCACGGTGTTGCTCGGCCGCTCGATCACCGGCCCCATGAACCGGACGATCAAGGCGCTGGAGGAATTGGGCGCAGGACGTTTTGACACCGAAGTCGCCGATGACCACAGCAACACCGAGATCGGACGGCTTGCGCGCGCATTCCTGCAGTTCCGCGGCAAGATGAAGGAGACCGAATCGCTCCGCGCGCTTCAGCACGATGCGGAAGAGCAGGCCAAGATCGACCAGCGCAACGCGATGACGCGCGTCGCCGACGAATTCGATGCCGCCGTCGGCTCGGTCGTGGAATCGCTGTTCTCCGAGGTCGAGCGAACCGCGACCACCGTCGCACAGCTCTCCAAGAGCGCCGAGGCTTCGGCCGCCGGGACCGAGCGCGTCGACGGCGCGGCGGCATCGGTCGCGCAGAATGTGCAGACGGTAGCCTCCGCGGCACAAGAGCTTTCGGCCTCCATCAATGAGATCGGCCGCCAGATCCACATGACCCGCGATATCGCACGCCAGACGCGGAGTACATCCTCCCAAACCGAGCAGCGCGTGGCGGCGCTGTCGGACAGCGTGGAGGCCATCGGCGAGATCATCGAGATCATCAACAGCATTGCCGAACAGACCAACCTGCTCGCGCTCAACGCAACGATCGAGGCCGCCCGTGCCGGCGAGGCAGGCCGCGGCTTTTCGGTTGTGGCCTCCGAGGTCAAGGCGCTGGCGAGCCAGACCACCAAGGCGACCGAAGATATCCGCAGAAATATCGAGGCCGTGCGCGAGGCGACACGCGCGGCGGTCGACGCGGTCCGCGCGATTTCCACCTCCATCAACGGCCTCGACGAGTCCGCGGGCACCATCGCGGCCGCAGTCGAGGAGCAGAATGCGGCGACCTCCGAGATCAGCCGCAACACCACGGTCACCGCCGAGCAGACCCGGGCGATCACGCAGGCGATCACCGAGGTCGCGAAGTCGATGAGCGGTACCGATCAGGCCGCGCGCGAGGTGCAGCAATATTCGACCGCAATGCGCGGGCGCTTCGAGGATATGCGCCGCGAGATCCGCGCCTTTGTCGGGCGCATTCGTGCGGCCTAGCGGTGCTACTTGCCGTCGTCGAGGCTGACCACGACGGCGGCATTGGCGATCAGGATGGAATCGCCGCCCTGCTCCGCCGGCACTTCCAGTCCGCCCTTCACCGCCGTCACCTTCACGGTGCCATAGGGCAGCTCCTTCGCCACCGCAGCCGTATCGACGCCGTCGGGATTAGGCACGCCGATCGTGACGTCCACGAACATGTCGTGCGGCGTCTTGCCGAACAGGCGGACGAAGCTGAGGTTCGAATGCCTGATCGCATCCGACACCGCGCGCCTCGCCGCCTTGGTGGCATCCTTGCCGTGGACGTCGACGCCCATGCCCATCTCGGTGATACAGCGCACCCGTGCCATTGGCAGCATCCTCGACAGAAAACTGTCGAGTATGCTGCCACAGTCTGTCTCCTTTTGCCGTGGGATGAGGAACATACCTCCTATGCTGGCGCCGGCACGATCTGAGCTTCGGTGTTGGCAACGGCCTTGGGAAACGGCCTGAACATCAAGATGATCAGGAACGCCCCAAGTCCGAAGGCCCATGAGCCGATATAGAGCCAGGCGTAGCTCGCGAACGTGTCGTAGATCAGGCCGCCGGCGAGCGGTCCGGTCGCCATGCCGAGGCTGCCCGCCATCGCGGTGCCGCCGATGATGGTGCCCAGCATCCTTAAGGGAAAGTTCTCGCGCACCAGCACCGAGTAGAGCGGCATGGTGCCGGCATAGATGAAGCCGAACAACGCGGCGACCGCGTAGAACGCGCTGAGTTCGCGCACGAACACATAGCCGAGCGCGCCGAACGCCTGGGCGAGCAGGCCCGCCACCAGCACGCGCTTGGCGCCAAGGCGGTCGCCGGCGATGCCGAAGGCGATGCGGCCGAACAATCCCGCAAACCCCTCCATGCTGTAGATCGTGACCGCCGCAACCAGCGGAATGCCGCAACTGATGGCATAGTTCACGGTGTGGATGATCGGGCCCGAATGGGTCGCACAGCAGAAGAAATTGGTCAGGATCAGGATGATGAATTGCGGTGAGCGCAGCGCCTGTGCTCGCGTCATCTCCACTTGCGGCGCGGCAACGGCGGACGGGGCAACGGGCCCCGCGCTAAGCGCCGGCGGTCGTCGCACGAAGAGCGAGATCGGGATCATGATCGACGCGACGACGCCGGCCAGGATCAGCATCGTGACCCGCCAGTCATAATGCGAGACGAGCCGGGCAACCATCGGCGACATCGTCATGGGCGCCATCCCCATGCCGGCCGAGACCAGCGACACGGCGAGGCTGCGTTGTGTCTCAAACCAGCCGGTGACTGTCGCCATCATCGGCGCGAAGATGGCGGCCGCCCCACCGCCTACCATGATGCCGAAGATGAATTGAAATTCGATCAGCGATGTCGCGCGGCTCGCGAGCGCGAGGCTGACCGCGATCAGGGTCGAGCCGGTCAAGACCACCGGCAGCGGCCCCAGCTTGTCGGACAAGGTGCCCCAGCCCATGCTGGTCAGCGCCATGGCAAGAAAGCCGATGGTCATGGCGCTGGACACGCCCGTAACCGACCAGCCGGTATCGTGTGTGATGGGCCGGAGCAGGACCGGCAGCGAAAACATGCCGCCGATGGCGACACAGCCAAGCAGGCCCCCGGCCGCGACGATCACCCAGCGATAGCGAGGATTGGTCATTTTTGGTCTCCCGTAGAGCTCTCACTAGGTACAAGACGAAGGGAGTCGGCCGGAACCGACAGGTAGAAGCCCGCGGCCGCTGAATATTTTTGAGGCGTCGTCCGCGCGGCCATGCTGCCAGCTCCTGACACTCCAGCTCCTGACATCGACGACCTAACCCAGCTTGATGTTGGCTTGCTTCACCACCTTGCCCCAACGCTCCATCTGGTCCTTGACGAAGGCGCGGAACTCGTCCGGCGTGTTCGGCCGGCTGTCGATATTGAGCTGCTCGAACCGCTCCTTGACGTCAGGCGAGCCGATCGCCTTGTTGATCGCGCCGTTGAGCGTGCTTACGGCGACCGGCGGCGTGCCATGCGGCACGAACACGCCGTTCCATTCATAGGCCTCGAAGCCGGGCAGCGTGTCCGACACCGGCGGAATATCGGGCAGGCTTTTCAGACGGCCCTTGCCGGTATGGGCAATCGCCTTGAGCTTGCCGCCCTGGATCAGGCCGACGACCGACGAGCCGTTGGCAAAGAAAAACTTCACCTGCCCGCCCATGACGTCGTTCAGCGCCGGGCCGCCGCCGCGATACGGGACATGGTTCACCTTGGTCCCGGTCATGAAGCGGAACATCTCCAGCGACAAATGCTGCAGCGTGCCGTTGCCGGAGGACGCCATGTCGATGCCATCGGGAGCCGCCTTGGCATAGGCGATGACATCAGCCATCGTCTTCACCGGTACCGATGGCGTCACCACCAGAATATTCGGCACCAGCGACACCAGGGCGACGGGATCGAAATCCCCGTTGTAGTCGAACGGCAGGTGCGGATAGAGCGCGCCGTTGACCGAATACGCGGTGCCGTCATGCAGGATGGTGTAGCCGTCGGGGGCCGCTTTCGCGACCACGGCTTCACCGATGGTGCCGCCGGCCCCGCCGCGATTTTCGATGACGAACTGCTGGCCCAGCAGCGTGCCGACCTTGGCGTAGAGGATCCGCGCGGTGGTGTCGGCGCCGCCGGCAGGCGGATAAGGCACCATCACCTGCACGGAGCGGATCGGCCACGCACCTTGCGCGGCGACGCTGCGGACGAATGGCGCTGTGGTTAGTCCTGCGAGTAGCGCGCGGCGTGAAATTTTGCTCCCGGACATCGCTCCACCATGATTTTTGTTTTTGAACCTGTGGTGGCATGATTTGAAGCACACGCCACGGACTTTGCAAGTTTCAGGGAGCAGCGCGAACAGCCGAAGACACAGCGCCCCGCATTCTCGCGGCGCAAAACGCACCCGAGTCTTGCTTCATTCGACGCCTTCCGAAGATCGGAGGGCGCAGGGAATGCCGGGTGCCGTTGCACCCGCTGTCTCGTGTGCAGAAATCGCGCATTGAGCACGCACACGAGTCATCACAGGTACAACCGAACACACTCCGGCATTCCCTGCGCAATGGTTTACGGCTTATACGTGGTCTCCCCGGTGTGCCGGGCTTTTTAGCCACCGTCGCCTTGCGAAACGTCCCGCAAGACTTGACCCCAGCGTCGGGGGGCCAGGACAACACGATTTCGCCGTCCGCCAGGATGCTTTCGTCCGCGCGGCAAAGCGCGCTGAGCATCCCAAGCGTCCATCGCATCCCGCCCCCAACGTCCGTGACGATCGCGAGCCGTCCCTCCCAAGGAAGGCGGGATGCGCGAAGACAACCATGATTTTCTGAAAACCGGAAGCAAAATATTTTTCGCGCAAGGGCTGGACAGGCCAAATCAGCTTGATTTCGCTCCGAAAAATCGTGGTTTTGGCGCAACCATCTTTCCGGTAAGGTTTCCCTTCTATCGAGCGAGGCTTGCACGATGTCGCTATCCAACGTGTCCATTATTCGTCGTCGGCAAGGGCTCGCAGGCGCAGCACTGGTCGCGTAGCTGCGCGGATGCTGCGGCAGCGCGATGAGATGAATGCGGGTATGACCCAACGCAGCCAAAACGCGTACAATCAGATCGAACCACTCGGCGGGGGGCCAGGCAGGGATGACCAGCAAAACATGAGCCGCGCATGACCGAGGAACCGCACTACAAGAAGCTCGAGGCGCGTGGCGAGGAATTATACGAGGAGCTCTACGGCACGGGACGTCCACACGGCATCCTGAGCGAGATCAAGGAATGCTTCGAGGCGGCGATCGCCGCCGCCGAGAACGACGCACTCGCCGCGGAAGCGCGGCGGCTGCGACTGCGTCTTGAGCACATCGTCACTGTTTATCGCCATCAATTCACCGATCTGCCGCGCGCGCACCAAGTCACGATCGAGCCTGCTCCGGCAGGCGTGCGGCTGCACGATGCGTTCGCGCGGCTGCTCACGCTGACGCTCGCACTCGTGCGGCGCCTCCGATGACCGCGACGCTCTATTTCGGCAATCCACAAGCCTCGCTCGCCGAGCTCGCGGCCGAGGGCGCTCTTGTGCTCGACGTGCAGTGAAGCGCGGGACCGAAGCCGCACGCCTTCGAGCCCGGCTCGGTGAGCACGATCGGCGGCATCAAAGCCCCTTGACACAGGCGTCCGCGAGCTGAGCCGCATACTTTGCGTAGATGTTGGCATGGCCGGCACCCGAAATGACAACCGGCTCGACGCCCAGGACCCGACGCGCCGCCGACTGCTCCCACTCTGGCCGGATCTGGCCGTCGGCCGAGCCCGAAACGTACACATTGTCGACGCTCGGCAGCGCTTTCAGCGGACAGACTTCGTAGAAGCCGACCATGATATGAGCGGATCGCGAGCTGTCGATGCGGTCCTGCATCACCTTGAGCTGCGCCTTGGTCGCGTTGGGATCGTGGATGAGCTTTAGAAAATCATCCGTGATGCTTTGGGACGCCTTGAGGAGCTTGTCGAGATAGCTTCCCGGCACGGCGACCTGCTCCGTCTGGCAGACCTCGATGAACGCTTTCCCGGGACGTGGAATGACCGCGTTGACATAGACGACCCGCTTGATGGGCCGTGCCGCTGCAACCAACGGCAGGAAGTTGCCTTCGTTGGATATTCCAACAATCACGACGTCATCCGTGACGTTCTGAAGCGCTTTGACAATGGCTGACGCGCGATCCTCATTGGGCGTGTCGGAGCCTTTCACAGAGCTGTGGACGAGCATCGACGGATAGCCGCGTTTCTCCAATTCAGCCGTGATGGAGGCGTAGCGCCGATCGATCAGCCAATTCAGCATGCCCCCGGCGATACTGGTGACGTGGAAGACAAACCTTGTTGCAGAATTGGACGCAGGCGCTACGCCACGCATTGCTGTCCACGCCAGGCCCGTCAGTCCCGCTCTCAACACGGTGCGTCGCTGAAATTTCATCCGCTGCTCCCGACAGGCAAAAACTGGCTTGAACGCGACTTGATGCCGCTCACGCCGCGAGCGGCAGCATTTCTCCCGGCGTCACGAGCTTGAGCTTCACCCCTTCTTCCGCGGCGCTCATCGTCACGGCGCCGATCACGTCATCCTGTTCGGCATAGGCCGGCGGATTGTTGAACGTGCCGTAGTGTATGGGGCAGAGCGCGGCAGCGTGCAGGATGCGTGCCGCGACGCAGGCCTGTTTCGGCGTCAGCGTCGCCGGCAGGCCGCTCGGCTCAAGGCCGGGATAGATCGCGATGACGCCGTTGATCGGCAGAAAGGCCCAGTCGAACGGACCGAATTCGCGCGCGATGCGCCACCATTGACCATGCCAGATGGTGTCGCCGCAGTGAATGATGCGGTGACCATCGGCCTCGATGACCCACGAGAGCTGCTCGTCACCACGCCAGTCGACGGCAGGGACTGCCGTCACCGCGATGCCGTTTTCGTCGGTCCGCTCCCAAGCATCCATGCCCTGTGCCGAAAGTCCATTCTCCTCGATCTCTGCGGCGATGGCGCGAGGACAAAAGGCAGTCCCGGAAGGGCCGACGACGCGCTTGAGGGTAACGGGATCAAAGTGATCGGGGTGCCGGTGGGTGACGAGCGCATGCGTTTGTCCGTCGCTCTCGATGTGGAGAATTGGATCATGCGGCTTGCCCAGGAAGCTGCGGAGCGGCGCGACATTCTCCAGGGGATCGATCAGCACGCGCACGTCGCCCGACCTGAGTTCAATCCCCGCCCAGGACAGCCTCCTTAGCTGAAGCATCAGAACCTCCGTCAGCGGCGTGCGACCGCCACTCGTGTAAAACCGGCGTTGCGCTCAGGGGTTCCTGCGAATGGCGAGCCGTGCCGCGCATTGGATTGCGAGGTTCTTGCCATCAAGCTAAACAATCGCACGGCGGCGCAAAGCCAATCCGTCAGAAAATTGCGCTCTTGATTTCAAACACCAATTTCGACGATACGCGATCTGCTCGGTTTCAGCGACTATCGACATCGATCGGCCGATTTTAGACATACTCAACCCTCGAACGAGCATCAGCCTCACGGCAACTTGCAACAACGGAGGTGCAGCATGGAGATGGCTTATCGAGAGCGGTGGCAGGCTGAGATTGCCGAGTTACAAAGGATCTTGTCTGGGTTTGACTTAAGAGAGGAGTGCAAGTGGGGAAAGCCCTGCTACACGATGGGTGGAAGAAACGTCGTCATCATTCAGGGCTTCAAAGAATATTGCGCGTTGGGCTTCTTTCAGGGTGCGCTGCTGAAGGACCCGAAGAAGCTGCTGGTGCAGCTTGGGCAGGTTCAGGCGGCGCGGGTGATGAAGTTCACCAGCGCCGAGGAGATTGCGACGAAGGCGGCCACCATCAAGGCCTATGTGCGCGAGGCGGTAGCGGCCGAGAAGGCCGGAATGAAGGTCGAAACGAAGCCCCCGGAGTTTCCCGTGCCCGAGGAGTTGAAGGAGAAGTTTCGCAACGATCCGCGGTTCAAGCGCGCGTTCGAGGCGCTGACGCCGGGTCGGCAAAGAGGATACCTGTTTCACTTCGCCGGCGCGAAGCAGTCTGGAACGCGGACCGCGCGGATCGAGAAGGCGATGCCTGCGATCTTCGAAGGACGAGGGTTCCTGGAGCGGCGATAGATTGTGAAACTGTGGATGCGTACCGGGAGATAGTCTTCTGGACGGCCGTATCCGACGCTGTGAGCGATGCAAGATAGCGTCGGCAGCGAAACTGCAGGGTCGCTTCGACAGCGCTTTGTCAGATCCTCACTGCAAATCAGCCATCTCGTACAGCGGCCGGATTTCGATCTCGCTCGGTCCCAGCATGGGATTGGGGCAGCGTTTCACCCAGGCGACCGCCTCGTCCATGTCCTTGACTTCCCAAAGCCAGAATCCGGCGACCAGCTCGCGGGTTGCGGCGAAAGGCCCGTCGATGACCGTACGGCCGGGACCATCGAACGCAACACGCTTGCCGTGCGACGAAGGTTTGAGGCCGTCGCCGTCGCGCAGGATCCCGGCCTTGCGCAGCTCATCATTGAACCGGCCCATCGCCTCCATCATCTCCATCTCCTCAGTCGTGTGGAGAAAACCCTTTTCGCTGCCTTCGGTCGCCTTCACGAGCACCATCACCCGCATTGTCTGTCTCCTCGTTTGAGCCGGTCTCATCGGCTTTGCAAGGGAATGACGAACGGGGTTCTCGGAGGCCGACATCGTCCTGCAAATTTTTTACCGGTTAAGGCGCAGGGCGCGGATGGTCGCTTTCAAGGCCGCCGATCGTCGCCAGGCGGCGAAGGCCTTCACCCTGCCTGCGTTCCGCAACCAGCTTGGCCTTAAACACCCCATTCTATAGTGCGGCTCACCGACACCTATTGTTTGAAACAATGCTCGCGGTGCCACTTTAAGAAATGCGGATGGGGCCGGTCCGATGGACGCCGCGGCGGACGTGGGGATGTCCCGGGTTCTGTTGAATTTCTGAAGAGGTCGGCGTTGCCCACCTTGAGCCGGTAGGCTCGGGGTGCTGATTCCACAAAGGAGAGCAACGCCATGACGAGAGATATCACCCCGGCTGGTT
>Ga0209166_10000171_pt1 | contig 84539 bp, 96 predicted proteins | sample Coa_R1_3_FD_187151 | JGI IMG/M metagenome (GOLD analysis project Ga0209166, IMG submission 187151) | Surface soil microbial communities from Centralia Pennsylvania, which are recovering from an underground coalmine fire - Coalmine... | ecosystem: Environmental > Terrestrial > Soil >...
TGGAGCCAATATGGACCCAAGGGAGAGTACTCTACAAATGATATCCCTGAATGCCCCCGAAGCCAAGCACCAAGCGTGGGGCGAAATGAAACGAAGCCGAATGGTAAAATTCAACTCTACCCCAGGAACGTCCCTTAACTAAGGAAAGCACCTTACATGGCCCTAACTTTGCAAGTAGATTCTCTGCGGCAGGTCACCGTGGTTGCCTGCAAAGGAGTTATCGTTTTTGGCCAGGAGTCCGATTGTTTGCGCGCCAAAGTGAAAGAGCTGCTGCGCCAGAAGGATTCTTCCCCGCCCGTTACTGCTCCATCGCCGGTGCCGAGCGCGTCTTTTGTTCTGGATTTGTCCCAGGTTCAGTACATAGATAGCGGCGGTCTGGGCGCGCTGGTGGCGGTGCTGACTTCGGCGCGCGCCGCCGGCGGAGACCTGAGGCTTACAGGAATGAATGAACGCGTCGCGCGCGTCCTGAAAACCACCCGTCTTGACCGGGTGTTTCGCACCCATTCCAGCGTTGAGGTGGCGGTCAATGCCTTCCATGCCAGGGCTACGGTCCAAAAATGAAGTCTGAGCCAGCGAGCCAAGTGCCCAGCCGCGTACTGATTGTGGAAGACGAGCCTTCCATGCGCACGCTCTTGCACAAAATTCTTGCCGGCGCCGGTTTCACCGTGGAAGAGGCCGGCGATGGCGTGGAGGGCCTGGAGCGGCTCACGCGCCACGACTTCGATGTAGTCCTGCTCGATGTCTGGATGCCGCGCATGAATGGCCTGGAGGTATTGAGCGAGCTGCACCGGCGCGGCTCAAACCAGAGAGTCATTCTCATGACCGCAGATCATGCCCCAGAGACGCTGCTGCGGGCGGTACGCGAGCAGGCCAGCCTGTACATCAGCAAGCCGTTTTCTTCCGAAGAACTGCTGGGGACCATCCACAAGGTGCTGGCCTGCCCGGTGCAGCCGGCGATTGAGGTCCTCTCTGCCAAGCCGGATTGGGTGCAGCTTCTGGTCCCTTGCCAGCCCGAAGTTGTGGACCGCATCCAGTCGTTTCTCATGGGCCTCGATGCCGACCTGCCGCTGCAAATTCGCGAATCCCTCGGCCACGCTTTTCATGAGTTGCTGCTGAATGCCATCGAGTGGGGCGGCAAATTCGATCCTAACCTGAAAGTGCATGTCGCCTGCCTGCGCACGAAGAGAATGATCATGTATCGCATCGCCGATCCCGGCGCCGGCTTTCGCTTTGATTCGCTCAAGCACGCCGCCGTCAACAATCCGGAAGAGGGTTCGCTCGAGCATCTTAAGGTGCGCGAAGAAAAAGGCCTGCGCCCGGGAGGATTCGGCATCCTCATGACCCGCTTCATGGTAGACGAGCTGCTGTATAACGAAAAGCAGAACGAAGTAATCTTCATCAAATATCTGGATTAGTGAAATATTTGGATTAGTGTTGCGCCGCGTGCGGTGCACGGTGGGAGCCCCGGCTTCTTTGCGGATAGAAATTATTTACGCAAGTGTCAAATAATCCCTACGTTGTCAAACCAAATCTGACACTCCGGTATAATTTGTGCAGATCATTTCTATGAGCAGTCCCTCTCGTCTACTGTTCTGTCTTTTCCTGCTCGCCGGTGCGGCAGGCTTTCCGGCTGCAGCTCAAACGCAATCGAACCAGCAAACGGCGCCGGCGCAAAAGGTCCCCATAATGGATGGCGGCGCCGGACCTTGCTCTCTGGAACTCACCGTAACCACATCCGACGCCAAGCCGGTCTACGCCGCTACCGTCAAAGTTCATATAGCCTATGGCTTTGCCGGACTCCATAAGCTCGATCTGGAAGCGGGCACCAACGCCGACGGCAAAGTGAAATTCATTGGACTTCCTTCCCGCGTGCATCGCCCACCGCTGGAATTCCAGGCTGCCAAAGACCGATTGGCGGGCACGGCAACCTACAATCCTGATGCGGAATGCCAGGCCAGGCACGACATCATACTGGAGCTGCCGAAGCCGCCGGTGAGCAAGTAGCGGCACACAAGCGGACAACACTATGGTGATGCGGAATCCCTACATGAAGGTCCGAAGCGCGAGTGCATGTGAAACCTCTGCGTTCCTCCGCGCTCTCTGCGGTTTAATTTTTGTAGTGCTTACGGTGTTGATGCCGCTTCGCGTCGCCGCGCAAGACAACTACGAGATACAGGTTTATGGCGCTGACACGGTTGAGCCGGGCTCGACCATGGTCGAGCTGCACAGCAACTTTACGGTTGACGGAAGCAATGTCGTGACCGACGGAGTAGCGCCCACGAACCACGCCGAGCACGAAACCATAGAGATTACCCAGGGCATCAACTCCTGGTTTGAAACCGGTTTTTACATCTTCACCAGCGCGCGCAGCGGCGATGGATGGGATTGGGTCGGCGACCATATTCGTCCCCGCTTGCGCGTGCCTGACAGTTGGCATTGGCCGGTGGGGATCAGCGTCTCCAACGAGGTCGGGTATCAGCGCAGAAAATTCTCTGTGGATACATGGTCGTGGGAGATCCGTCCGATCATAGACAAAAAAATCGGGCCCTGGTATCTGGCATTTAATCCCGCGTTCGACCGCGCTCTGCATGGCCCCGATGTTTCCCGCGGCTTCGAGTTCTCGCCCAACGCGAAAGTTTCGTTCGACCTGACTCCGAAGGTCGCCCTCGGCATGGAATACTACGGCGCCCTCGGTCCGGTGGATAGCTTTGACCGGCTGCACGATCAACAGCAGCAGTTTTTCCCCTCCATTGACCTGAACGTCTCCCCGGACTGGGAGATCAACTTCGGTGTCGGCGTGGGCGCAACCCATGGCAGCGACCATCTGATCGTCAAAGGAATCCTGGGACGCCGATTCAGCTTTCATCACAAGACCACCAGGGTGAGGACCGGAAAGTATTAGACTATTTTAAGTCTTGCTGCGTCTCGTTTCTGCCATGCAGCAGCGCCGGAGGGCGCAGCATGAGTTATTATAGCCGCAGGCTCGTAGTCGTTCTTAGCAAAAAATTCAAAAATGGGGTGACTTCAGTACCAGAGTGGTCAGTCGCACACCGGCACTACCTGCTTCGGGCTACGCACGTCGGCCGAAGAAGTGTCGTTTCCTCTTTGCTCTTTCTCTTTCCGAAGAAGAATTGCACTCGTCGTGTTACCTTCCTCATGTCTGTCGGGGTAGCGACGAACGTAATCATAAACGTCTTCTTCTTTTACTTCGACCATCTGTCCAGGATGCAGCCCAGGCACACTGAAGGGCACGCTTTCGAGACGTCCCTTGATCTTGTCACCCTGCCAATGGGTGACTTCGACCCACATCCATTCGGAGTCGCCATCGGGCGTTTCAAATCGTGCTTCCACACGGATGAATTCGCCTGCTCGCAGGCCCGCGTTGAACGCTTGACGCAGTTCGGGCAACTTCTCTCTCGCTTCGCGGCTGGCCGCGAGCGTCTCTTCGTCGTCCTCTACGGAAGTGACCGAGTCTTCCAATCCATAAAATGAATGCACCATCTGTTCGTGCTTCGCGGCGCTGTCGGCTCCGGTGTATTTGTCGGGTAGCAGCTGGATCAGGCGGTTGTTGGGATCACCTTCCTCCGGTACGGCTGGTTTCAGGGATAGACAGGCCAAGCCGGTGCCATTGGGCTTGAGGGATTGCAAGCGGGACCCACGAATCTTCGTACTCTGGATCCCCCTGAGGTCCAGTTTGAATATCCCAGGATTATTAAACCGGGCGCCCTCGGCCATGGATTGGCAGAAAAGATCGATCAGATCCTCCATATTGTTTTTGTATGACTCGGAAAAGCCTCTCACGACGACGTCTGGCAATCCGACCTTCTCCATTCCCATAGTGTTGGCGCGATCGGAACCAGCGTCTAGATAGGTATCGATAGTGATCTGCGTCGATATGTCAGGCACCCCACCTTCCCAGGATCCGAGTCTCTTTGCGTGCCAAGCGTCGGGTGAAAATATCTCCCGCGTCGCCTCGTCCCACACCAGACCGCCGCTCTTGCGCGCAACATCCTCTACCAGGGAATCAGCAGCGCACAGAACATCCCACACTTTGTCTTTGGGGTGCGCAAATTCCAGGATGAGCACTTCCTTGGACTTCTGCAGCGCTTCCATTTGTTGACGGCTGATGCCACGTCCAACGTATTGCAACGCTTCCAGGTTGGGCGGCGCATAGTTCTGCTGCACGTTCTTCACCGAGTAGACGTTCAATAACATTTCCTGAGGCTCTTTTGGAATTTCATCCACCAATTTGAACCCCGTGTATTTTTGGGTCAGCTCCTGTGCGATCAGCTTCGCGGGATCCTGCTTAGAACGCGGCAACATGTACACGGCATATTGGAAGTGGATAGAGTCAGCCATGGGAGAAACCGAAGCATTGTGCTCTTGGCCTAAGCCGGCCTTCCTCGAACAGGCACAAAGAAGCACGAGGATAGTTAGGATAGCGGCAACACGGATCACGGCAGATTGCGAGTTTGGCATGTGAAATGTCTCTTGGATTCTAGTGCTGAACATTTTCGCACGTATCATGCAATCAGTCTTAAACTCTTCCGAAAGTCCTACGCTGTATTCTTGTAATCTAAGGCATTGTGAAAAGGGAATCTTATATCGTATAGGATTCAACCGCTTCTCAGATGCGCAGGGTCCGCGCAGTGTAGAAGCCTGCCGGAGGATGGTGGTGAGAGAAGAAGAATTACTGAGTAACGGATTTCACCTTGCCTACTTCATCATTCCCCACCGCTCCCTGGCCATTCAGATTCTCAGCGATGCCAGAAGTAAACTCTGCGTTCAGCGGAGTCGCGAGAGAAAGAGAACCTACTGGCGCGACAAATACCTAAAGCGCAAAATTACCCGAATGGCCCGCGAAGACAGCGATTTACTGCAGTGGCTGATCTATTTTGAATCTGAAAAATACGAAAGGCAGCAAGAGGGAACCAATCCACCTCCCGCTGAAGATATGGCGGTTCGTTACGTCAAGCACCTCGTAGAAATAACAACTTCGATGTCTTCCTTTTACGTCAACATAGGGTTGTACCGAATTCTGCATGACTACAGCACGGCAGAAGTAAGGCGAGGGTATGAATGGGTCAGCGAACATTTTGCCGGAGATGAAGAATACAGGGCTGTCAAAGGAGCGCTCATCAATCGACTTCAAGAACGATTTGAGAAATTTCTAAGGACCTGCCGCACAGAGCGCGGGGAGGTGAGATTCGAGGCCTTCGAGCAACAGGCCAATTGGCAGGGTCTGGTAGAGGAGTGCCTCACGATCTTTACTCCTTGGAGTACAAGGTTGTCGTGCTGGGTGCCGACAGACTTTGAGCCTCATGCCTGGACGGCGAGTAAGCTGTTGCAAAAGATCTTAAGAAGTCGAGACCTAGACCAGATGGAGATGCAGCGTTGTCATGCTTTCATCGACCCTGGCTGTTACGGGCGCCTTGCAAAGGGTATGGCTTTGGATGCACCGCGCGATCGACTTTCCTTGCCAAAGTTCTTCCTGAAGTACGAAGAGTCAGCACCAGGGAACACGGGCAAGTCCGGAAGTTTTGGAAGTCGAAGACCCAATCCTCCAGAACTCACGGAACAGGAGCGCGCGATGATCGAGACCCGCCTCCAGGTTGAGGCCGTCGAACGAAAGCGGCATTCGCCGCAGGTACTCTACATCGTGGCGGGCGGCCGCGAGTGCGCACGCTGGGACCTGGCTCGTGAAGACAGACAGCGCTTACAGATTCAAGACGGAACAAAGTTGATCGAGATATGGACGGAGAGCCAAGGCGAGAGAGTTTTGCTGGCCGCGCACCTGGTTCGCTATACCCAATCGCAAGGAATTGCAGAATCGAACCATGTGGTGGACCTCGATCGCGGGCGCGAGCTATTGCTGCACACGATCCCGGCCGAGGGTGGCGCGGTGGTCGAACTAAAATGCAATCCGGTCTGGCGTCTGTCTGCCTGGAAAGAGACCCTGAAGTCCTTGCATATGCAACCTGCAGCGATTGCCAAATATGCACTTGGTTCTGCCTGCTTAGTCTTCATCGGTTGGGGGCTGGGTACAGTCTGGTATTACAACGACCTGGCGCAGCAGCGGGCTGCAACCGAGCGCGTCAGCAAAGAACTAGCTGCGGAGAGGACGTCGCGCGCTGCGCTGGAACACCGGCTTGAAAGCGGACAAGGAATCAAATCGGCGGCGTCCTTCTTGCTGGTGTCTGACGCCGCAAGCGTGCGGGGGCAGCAGGCTGCTCAAAAAGCGATGATCTCGATCGCGTCGGATACAAGCTTGGTAACTTTCAAACTTCCGGTGAGCCAAGGTCACCGGCTGCCCTACAGCGCTGTGCTGACACCATTCCTACAGCAGAAGGAAATACTGAAGGAGAGTTCGTTGGAGGTCACAACAAAAACGCACAACCTGCAAGTGAGTTTCCCAGTGCCCACATCTCTGCTCGACAGCGGCAAACGCTACGTCATTACGCTCTACCAAATCGATAAAACCGGAAAACAGCAGCGGATTGATTTGTTCAGCTTTTACGTTGTGAAAAAGTGAATTGCAGGCAGCATGCGGTGGGCCCCTTTGGTATTGCAGGGACGGTACTGATTGGGCATCGTCGTGCAAGATCCATTCCGCATGGGCGGGCTGGAAGTCAAAACGATTGTTGATCACATTCAAGGGAAGCCCGTTGAACAGCGCGTGGACACCGGCGCGACGATGGTCACTCCCGAGAACATGGATATGCCGGACTCACAGCGTGTCTTGCGGTCACCGCTCGAAAAATATCTCGCCGGTTCATAGGTCAGTTCGGAGGAAATAAGGAATGGGGCAAGTCTCAGTGGAAGAGCGATTCGTAATCGGGATTGACATCGGGGGTACCAAAGTTGCCGCCGGGCTCGTAGATGGCAGCGCCCAGATCCAGTGCCAGACGCGTTCGCCCATGGTTCCCGATGGCGATGCCGCCGCCGGCCTGGCGGCAGTGCTCTCGGCCGTCAATACGCTCTCGGCAAGTTCCGGTAACGGCGAGCAACGCTCCATCCGTGGGATTGGGATCTGCTCACCCGGGCCGCTGGATCCGGAAACCGGTGTTGTGATCAACCCTCCTAATCTGCCCTGCTGGCGAAACTTTCCGCTGGCTACGAAGATTGCACAAATCTACGGCGTGCCGGTCAAGATTGATAACGATGCGAACGGCGCGGCGCTTGCCGAAGCGCGCTGGGGCGCGGGGAGCGGATATCGCAATGTGTTTTACATCACCATCGGCACCGGCTTCGGCACCGGCATCGTGATCGATGGCAACATCTACCACGGTCGGACGGGCGCCGCCGCCGAAGGCGGGCATCTTAGCATTGACTACCGCGGACCGCGGTGCCGCTGCGGCAAGCGAGGCTGCATCGAGACTCTAGTGTCGGGTCCCGCTATCGCCCAGCGAGCGCGAACCAAGCTGATGACGGAGCGCGGCATCAGCTCGGCGATTCTTGAGTTCGCCGGTGGAAAGGTCGCATCCGTAACCAGCGATATGATCGGCAAGGCCAATATCGCCGGCGACGCGATCGCCCGAGAAATTCTGCTGGAAACCGTGGAGCCGCTATCGTTATGGCTGGGCAACATTGTGGATCTGTTGGAACCTGACGTGATGATCATGGGCGGTGGCGTGGCGACGATGGTGAGTCCGTTCTTTGACGAAATCCGCAATCGCCTCCCCAAATTCTGCATAAACACGCGCTGCCAGGAAATTCCTCTGCTGCGGGCCCATTACGGCGCCGACTCGGGCATCCTGGGCGCCGCCAGCATCGTCTCCGCAGAAAAGAAAAACGGGGCCAGAAGCATCTGACATGAAAGCTCTTGTAAAAAGCCGCGATGCGCGCGGCCTGGGGCTGGAAGTTGTGTCTGCCTGTCTCGTCCGGTGAGTTGTTTGCTGTTCTCTTACGGCGACGATGTCAAGCGGCCGCAAGCAGTCCGAAATGCCTACGCTGGTCTTACAGAAGCTCATATATGCTCTTCTCGTTCTTCTGAATCGAGATTTTTTGCAGTTCATTCAAGAATCCTGATTTGCCTATTCGGCGAATGATTCAACGTTGTTGCGCAAAAAAAGTGTGGGTTCTGTGCAGCTTTCCGGACGTCGCGAGCAACGGCATCCGGGAACGGCAGGCAGAACTGCTCCTCCTGACAGCACACGACCCCTGGGGAAGGGCGGTGTGGGCTCCAGGCCTTCTGCCTGCCACAAACCAGCACCAATGGCTTGAAAGGTGAACTCCGAAAACCCTACGCCCGTTTTCCGGTTGCGACTGTAAGATGCGCGTCTACGTTGAGAACTGCCCGCCAGATTGGTTGTCACCCTCGCCCGGTCGCCGCTGGAACATACAGCAGTGGCTTCCCTCATGCACGTTTGAGAGGACAACATTAGATCTCGGCACAGCAAAACCAGATCGAACTGCTGGAACAGCAGGTACGTACCCTGATGGTGCACTAAGAAGCGATGCAAAGAGGATCTTCATCCACGGCCACTCAGCGAGTTTTCTTGTGAGCGACACCCGAACCTTATCTTGCTGACGTGCGGACGAGATGGCAATCTCGTGCAAGGCAGGCGGAACCGGCAGAAGAGTAAAATGCTACCGAGTCAGGTGTAGAGGGAATTTTGAGCATAATTGATAAGTTCTTGAACCGTTTGCATGATACGAGCAAACGCCCAAAGATCATCGCCATCGACCACGATGACTACCAAGCTAGCCATATAGGGCGAACTTCTGACGGTCGCCAGTTTTTTCTTACAAATCCGTTCCTTGCGGCTGGGGATGGAAATGCAGGCCGGGAATTCGTTGCGTTGTATCTATTCGACCAACACGGCAAGTTTCTGGAAGCGCGAATAGATGATCTCGGTCCGCGTACCGGACTCGATGAGCGACGTTATCGCGAAGTCTTCCAGCAGCGGTTAGCAGAGCTAGGCCCGGTTGAGTATTGCCGTATCGAGGTGCGGCCATTTCAGATCGAGCGTTTTGATACGATATTTGGCCTCATTCCGCGCCGCCCGGAAGACGAAGATGACGGATGGTGGGTTGAACTTGAACCTGGCAATTACATGGCATTTCACGAGCCGTGGGACAGTGGAGAGTACGACACCTAGCTTTGCTTTTCTGACTGCGCAAACCGAAAAGGTTCAAAGCGTGCGTGTTCCAGGCGGCAACTTGTCAAGGCTGCTGATCGGCGATATGTGTCAGCGCCTGACGAAGCTTCCACTGGGCCGGTAGCCATGCTGGCGGGGTCGCTCGTCTTAGCCTGCGGCAGGTTCATCAGGAGCTGCGTGAGATAAAGCTGCGGATCAATATCGGGTCGGCGGCAGGTGCTGGTCAAGCTGGCCCAGGAATGGCCGCGGTTGGCCACGCGAGTTGCCGACGAATAATGAGTTCTTGCGATTGAGCACGATCCGCTTCATCTGTCTTTCCAGCACCGCCACCAGTGCCCGCACATGATTCGCGTCGAAGCCGGACGGTACCATCAGGCTGCGAACATCTGGATTGTGAACGCAGACGGCTCTGGCGTCGCTCCGCTCACCAAGCTAACGGCAAAGTCAGCGTCCAGCGGCGCTTTCGCATGGGCACCAAACGCCGCTAAGATCACTTTCGTCTCCTCACGCGCCCTGGACGGCAGTGATACTGCGAACACAAGCGACGGCACAAATGTTTGGATTATGAATGCGGATGGCTCCGGAGCTGCCGCGCTGACCCGATATACGAATGTGTTTATCTTTGCCTGTACCTGGTCGCCGGATGGCACAATCGCATTTACTTCCGATGGTGCTTTTGACGGCACTGATAGTGCGAACGCGAGCGGCGCGATGAATCTGTGGGTGATCAACGCCGACGGCAGCGCCGCTGTTCCCCTCAGCAGACTTACCGCTCCGGGAGTAAATACCGCCGACCCACAATGGCAGCCTTGATACTCGCATTTTGTTCAGATAAGGACGTTGCATCTGCTGCGTCAGCGGAATCGGATAGCTTGCGCAGAGCGAGGCAGACACTTTGACAGGCTGTTGGATTTTCCGATTGGTCGGTGGAAAGACCTAATTGCAGTGCGAGAACACGACCTGGGCATAAAGACATTCGCGTTGACGATGAATTCCGAAAATCCTACGCTGATTTTTCCGTTGGGACTGTAGGATGCACGAATGTTTCTGTCTCCAGCGTCCTTGAGGGAAGCCACTGGCTGCAAATTCCAGTGGCGCTTTGGCGGGAACGGGGTCGACGGCATCGCTTTCTCAATTTCTGGATACCTGGAAGACGTACGGTAACCAGTGCTTCCGCTCTCAGGCCTCACGAAGAAGGGATTCCGGCTTACACTGCCGGAGTCCCGTTCTTGTTAGACCTAAACAATCCGGCCCCTGTGAAAGATCTGCTTCAGCGTGGAGCATAGTTTGTTGGGCTTGCCTTCATCTACGCAACCAAGTTGCTGTTAGCCTATCTCCATTCGCCTTGAATCTGAAAGGCAGCCCAGAAATAGGGGGATCGCCAGATCTTTTGTTTCCACATCTTGATCTGAGCTGCACGCAAAGCTGCCGCCGGAGGCATTCCTTCCTGTTCCATGCCTTTGTAGAATTGCGCCATCAGTTCCGCTGTCGCCACGTCACTTACACTCCACAAGCTCGCAACCACCCTGCTAGCGCCGGCGTACATGAAGCCTCGTGCTAACCCGATCAACCCTTCCCCCTGCATCTCTTTTCCCAGCCCCGTTTGGCAGGCGCTCAGTACGACCAACTCCACAGGTAGATTCAGATTGTAAATCTCACGGAGCCCAAGAAATCCGTCGCGCGGTTGGCCTCGCTCGTCGATTAATGACAGCACCAATCCTGACAGCTCTGGATTCTTGCCATCTAAGAGCCCATGCGTGGCGAAGTGCACAATGCGATATTGCCCAAGGGCTGGATCGGTCGCAGCTGCGCGGTTCGCCGCGAAATCCAGCAGCTTTCTTCCCTGTCCTGCCGGAGTTACTGCGAGAATATCCTCCGCTTCGCGACGTGTCCAAGGCAGCCGCGACAAAGCGACTCGGCCATCCGCCTCCGCCAGGCCCAGATCGCTCGCAGATCGCGTCAGCTCGAAGCTGAAGGCATTGTGTTCTTGTTCCGCCAATCCACGAATTGTGGCTTGGCTCTTTCCCTGCCCATGGGTTGCTGATCGCCTCAATCGCGCGTCTCTGTCACTGAAAACGGGATCGGCCAGCACAGCAACCGCTTTAGCTGCTTCCGTGCGTCCGCTCCTGTCCTGGCGCAAGGCGGCTAACACCGATGCCGATGGCAGGTTGACGATCTCATGCTCCACCACAAGCGGAGGGCTGTTTGCAGAGTTGCGCGACTTGCTGTCGCGTGGCCCCGGCAGCGCCGCAAACGGAACATACTGCAGCACTCCGTCACTGACAATGACCAGCCGCCGCTTTCCTTTGAGCTCTGCAGCCACGGGACCGAGCACTAACCTGCTGAGCGCCTCAGCCGCCTGAGGATACTCCTTCTGGGCCTTGATTTGATTCCGCGCGGTCAACAATTGATAGACGCTTCGTGCTGCGTCCTCGATGTCCTTCTGTTTTGGCAGTTCGTAGGCGGTGAGCGCTTCCGGAGTTGCGGCCCATACATAGCTGTGTTCCTCACCCAGCGAATACTCGAGCAGCAAAGTGTCCTCATCCAATAGCTCTTGGATTTGTTTCGCCCTGAGCGGTTGTGGTTGGGTCAAAGCAGCGTAACCCGGACTGGTCACTCGAATTTGCTCTTCCACATCTTTGTGCTCCGCCAGCAGCTTCTCAATCTCTTGACTGACCGCGGCTATTTGCTCTGACGCATGCTCTTCGCCCATGAGCCGGATGCGCCGGTTCGTCTTTGCCGTGATATCGGCCGCCACGGAACGTTCACGTTCAAGCAGGGCAGCATCAACGCCTTTGCGTACATCGACATGCGCTGCCGTGAGCATCTCCAGCAGGCTTTGTGCCCGTGAGCGCTCCAGCACCTCAAGAGCCTTCTCGGGCTGTTTCTGACGCATCAATAGATCAATGTAATCGCGGTAGTAACTGAGATGACTAGCGCGAAACCCAGCGCGGACGTCTTCCGACCCGCCGAAATGGCTCATGTGATCTTCCAGCACTCGCAAGGCATGCTCGAACAATGGCGTAGCAGCATCCAGTTGTCCCTGACGCAGCAGGACATGAGCTAGTTTAGCCAGTGTGTCTGCAAACTCCTTTCTTTCTGTCGCCAGTGGTTCCCAGATTGAGAGGCTCTGGCGATAGAACTCTTCCGCTTTGGCCAAATCTCCGCCATCACGGGCCAGATCACCCAATTCATCGAGCCCGGTCGCAACGTACAGACCACCAGGAGCTGCCTTCTCTTTGAGAGCCAGCGAACGAAGCAGATATTCTTTCGCCTTTGCAAGATCGCCGCGGTTTCGGTACAAACTGCCCAGATTATTGAGGCTTTCAGCAACCTCCAAACCTCCAGGAGCCAACCGTTCACGAATTGCCAAGGCCCGATGCAGATAGTCTTCCGATGCAGCAGAATCGCCTTGCTCTCCCACCACAATACCGAGGTTATGCAGTGTACGAGCAACGCTGAGACTGCCCGACGCTAATTTTTCTTGAATCGCCAAAGCTCGCTCGTCGTATTCTTCCGCCTTGGTCAGATCGCCGCGGTTCCTGGCCACAATTCCCAAATTACTGAGTGTGCTTGCGACCTCCATACCGCCAGGAACGATTCCTTCTTTGATGGACAACGCTTGGAGGTACAATTCGTCAGCCTTGGCTAGATCGCCACGATCCATTGCAAGAACACCCAAGTTATTCAGACTTGCCGCAACTTCAAGACTGCCAGGAGCCAGCTTTTCTCGTATCCTTAGAGCTTCGTCGTGATAATCCTCCGCTTTGGCCTCATCGCCGTGTCCCCAGGCAAGTGTGCCGAGGCCGTTAAGGCTCTTCGCAACAGCGAGGCTGCCGGGAGCTAGCCTTTGCTGAATTTCAAGAGCTCGATAGTAGTTCCTCTCCGCTTCAACCAGGTCGCCATGCTGCAAGGCTCCGTTGCCTATGCCATCCAGAACATCCGCAAAGAGCAAGCTTTCTAGGCTTGATTTCGGGCTTGCATCTGCGGCTGCTTGGTAATACTTTTTTGCGTTTTCCCAATCGGCTCTCTGTTGAAAGGTAGCTGCCCAAGCTCGAAGTAGCTGTATCTTGGTCGCAGAGTCTTTCGCGCTTCTTTCGATGGCCTCGTGAAACAAAGGATCGGCCTTCTTCCATTGCTGCGCATCCGCCAAAAGCTCGGCTGCATGAAACAGAAACCATGGAGCCAACCATTCTGGTTGGGAGCCTTGCGCCGCTTGCGCTGCCGACCGCCAATACTGTGTCGCCTCCTGGTTCTTTCCTGCTGCGGTCAGCTTTTGTCCCTCTGCATCCAAGCTTTCTGGAAGATTCGGCCGGACATGAATGCCCCAGCTACTCGGTCCCAGCACCCAGACATACTTCTCAGCTGCCCTCAGACCTTCGATTGTCACCGCGCCCCGAGGCGCTTGCTCGACTTCGATCAGCGACAAATCAAAAGGCGATTCAATGTCTCCCTTAGCGTCAGTGCGGGCCCAGCTCAGCAGAATGTCTCCTACTTGAAGCCCTACTTTTTCAGCCTCAGAACCTTTCTTGACTGCATCGGCTACGACGCCCTTTCCAAGTTCCAGGTGGGCTGGTCGGCCACCAAGATCTTGCGGACTTGCTGTACTTCCGCCGAAAAAGGCAAACGCAAACAGTAATAGTCCACAATACCAAGAACTTTTCTTTCTTAGCTTCATCCAGGCATCTCCATGAAGGCTTGCAATCAATGGCATATCGTATGTAAGCGCGAGAGTCTAACTATTTTATCAATTGACTGACACTGGCAATTGACAAGGTAGGACTCTGCTACTCTGCCGAGAACTCGAACATCTGGCGGCCTGGATTGGTTCCCTGCGGGCTGCCTGAAGCTCAACTGGCGTTTTGTCGGCGACAAGGCGCGCGCCATCCAGGATCGCTTCGCGTTTGGTCAAGAAATTCAAACGTGATCATGCGGCCTCGCGCTCATAGTATTTCAGCAGACCGCCCAAGCGCTCATGGCATCGGAGCTTTGCCTTCTTCCCGCTCATCATCGGGGAAGGGAAGAGCAGCGCGTTGCCCTTGCCCTGATGATTGCGTTCTTGGTGATAGTGAATTTCGTAGTGATGCAACGCCCGTTTGAGGGAACGCTCGCCAAATAGAATTAGTTTCGAAAGGCACTCCTCTTTGACTGATCTGACCCAGCGTTCTGCATAGGCATTCAGGTTCGGACTCTTGGGCGGCAAAGCTAGGGCCTTCACCTTTTCGGCTGCGATCAGCTGGCGAAAGGATGGACAATACTTGCTGTCACGGTCATGCAACAAATATGTGCAATTGGTCAGAATGCCAGTGTCTTCCATGGTGACATTGCGCGCCATTTGCTCCATCCACTCCTGATCCGGATGACACGTGAGCGGATTCTAAGCCTGCAGCAGAATCAACGCCTATTCGCAGAGAAGACGCGCACGGAGTTGTGTATGTATAAGCAATGTGGAAGTAAGTAATTGTGCTGGAATTTGATCTCACGCAAATGATTGATCAGCCCTGCGGTTGCGATTCAACGCTGCCTGGAGGGGCGGCGGGGAAATGGTCTAAGCCATCGCCGTGAAAGGGCGATAACCTGATAGATCACGTAGTATTTACAAGGCAGCGGTCGCTCCGCAACACCCTGTAAGTACGTGCAGGATACGGAAAGGCACTAGTTTTACCTGTACCGTCCTTGTACCGCGAATCGAAGTCGATACGTTGGCAGTGGGGACGATAGGTTCTGTCATGCGTTGGCGTTGGTGATACCGAGATAGGACTTGCTGAACGAGAATCTTCCCATACGATAAGATCATGGCGCACAAGAAAATACGTCTCGACAAGAAAAGCCGTCACGCGCTTGAGCAGCAACTGGCCGCATTCCGCAAGAAGTTTGGCCGGGAACAGGCTTAGAAGGGGGGATTCTCCCTCTCTCTTTTTCCGATTTCCTTTGCGATCAATCAGATACTCGCATCTACTCGATACACTAAAGTTAATCGATTTTCAATAGTGTCAATGCATTCAATCCCGTCATTCACATCAAGTGCGCTAGGATATGTCTCGGACACCAAGGCTGAAAAAAGGCCCGCCACGATGGACACCAAGCGATTCGGATTCTCCGACTGCGGAAAATCAACGAGCCGGCCGTTATTTTTCGCTGTAAACCGGAGGGGCGATCAGAACGCACAGTCCAACTGAAAGTTAAAATCAGCATATCGCGGTTCCGAATCCCTCGGGGAGAGAGGATTTGAACCTCCGCCCCTGGTCCCGAACCAGATTCCAACCCTTATTGAAATCTATTGGAATTTGTTGTTTTTAAGTGATTGATGTTGAACCTGTTGCACACACCGCCGGTTGCAAGCTATTGTGATTTATTGAAGTTGGAGGCTTTCAATGTCATAAATGTACCTACGTTTTTCTGGTGCTAAGGCATCGCATAGGATTAAGGCGGGGATCCATCGCATCCCGTATTGGTGACTTCCTATCACGGATTCACAAGCGGTTACAGAATCGTGCTCCCCCGGTGAACGCACTACCGCCGCCACAAAGCAGTCCGCAAGATTAGGCAGGAAGATCTTGGATGCTGACAGGCTACCTGATACAAAGTAAAGAAGGGTGGCTTCTTCCAACAAACCCGATTGGAATGATTTCGGTCGTGCCAATGCCGCGCGGCAGTGGCGCAGACAGTCTGCTGTCATGGGCGGGAATGTGACGGAAGCGATCGTTGAGGCTGCCCAAGTAGAAGCTGGAATGCGGATTCTCGACGTGGCATGTGGGACGGGTGAGCCCACCATCTCCTTGGCAAGACAGCTCAACGGAACCGGAGAAGTCATTGGGACAGACATTGTTTCTGAGCCTCTCAAAGTCGCCGAGGAACGAGCCGCCAGTCACCGGTTGACGAACGTGCAATTTCAGTTGGCGGATGTACACCAGCTTCCATTCCCGGACGGCACCTTCGAGCGGATCACGTCTCGCCTGGGCGTGATGTTTTTTGCTGATCTGCCTCGAGCCGTGAGTGAGATGCGCCGAGTGTTGAAGCAGAACGGAAGACTGGTGCTGCTGGCATGGGGCCCGATGGAGCAACCGTACTTTCAAACGATGGTGGGAACACCCTTGCGCACGATACCGGGCGCAGAGCTTCCAGACTCGGGCAAGCAGGTGTTTCTCTTCGGACGTACCGGCAGCCTTACCCAAACTTTGACGAAGGCCGGCTTCCGAGCCGTTGACGAAAAACTCCGAACGGTACCCTGGACGTGGCCTGGCACTCCAGAAGAGGTGTGGGCCTACTTCCAGGAAGTGGCGGTCCCCTTCGCGCCGTTATTGAAATCAATTCCGTTAGAGCGGCGAGTTGAAGTTGATGCGGCAGTGCTTCAAGCCATCTCGCCCTATTACGATGGCAGAGAGGTCAAATTTACAGCGACAATCAACATTACCTCAGCTGTGAAGTAGCGGGAGCTGTGATGGATTTCATCCGCTTTGTGCTGGCTTCTGCCATACATGGTAAGACTCTAAGAGCAGCCGCGCTATTCATGCTCATCTGCGACTGCAGATAGTGGTATTGCTTCAGGAACTTCCAGATCACTCTCGTTCCTTCTGCCATTAGAGCTCTGCTTACGATAAAACCAATAAAGCGCTGTCGAGACTCCAATCGCCGCCGCCCCTATGAGTAGCCATACCAGCAATGATTGATAGTAGCCCTGCGCATGTATGAGAGTTCGCCTGCCATAGAGCGATGCCAGGAACGCCAAGAGCGTAAACTTCACAGCCCGGCCGCTAGCAAGTGCACCCACGAATTTTCCCTTTGGGTAGTGTGTCGCTCCTGCTGCGAGCAAAGAGGGAACCACAGGAAATGGCGGAGGCAACATAGCGGGAACAGCAACCGCCCAGTACCCCCAACATGCAAAAGAGAGACAAAGTCGCTGGGTTCGTTCTTCTCCAAGCCTACGGATCAGAGTCGATTTGCCGCGCTTCAACGCAAATCGATAGGTCAACGAACCCCCGATTGTCGATCCGATAGTCGCCATCACAGCATAGTAGAACCACAGATCATGGTGGCGGGCTGCCAACACGATCGTAAGGGCGTCCATACTGCCCGGAAGAGGCATGAGCGATCCGTCGGTAAATCCCAATAGAATCAGTCCCAGGGCGCCAAGTTTTCGTAGAGTCCTCAGAATATCGACAACATGAATCAGAGCAATCATCATCCAAGCCCGTGGTTGAAACGCGGTTGACACTGTCCGTGCATCATTTTGATCTGTTTTGGAGAGGGCGTGACTACGAACCCACTGACGTTCGGCATAGCGGTTATTCTATTAGCAATCATGAACACAACGGAATTTACATTTCTGATTGGTGCGGGATCGTTTCTGGCCGGCTTCCTGGGCGCTCTGACCGGTCTGGGTGGCGGGGTAGTCCTGGTCCCGCTACTGACGCTGGCCTTCAAAGTCGATATTCGGTACGCCATAGGCGCATCACTCGTGTCAGTGATTGCGACTTCCTCTGGGGCAGCCGCAGCCTACGTGAAGGAAGGATACTCCAACATTCGTATCGGCATGCTCTTAGAGATCGCGACCACCATAGGTGCACTCCTCGGAGCATTTCTCGCCGCCCGAATTTCAACTGGAGCCATCGGACTGATCTTTGGTTTAGTGCTGCTGTACTCCGCATATCTTTCGGGCGGAAAACAACCGGAAGATTCCATAGGAGTTGGTCCCGACCCGATTGCGACTAGGTTGCGGCTGGATGGCACCTATCCGACAGGTGACGGTCTACAGTGGTACCATGTACGTTCGATACCTACGGGCTTCGGTTTGCTGTTTGGAGCGGGTACGCTGTCGGGGTTGCTGGGCATCGGCTCAGGAGCGGTAAAAGTGCTCGCCATGGATCAAGCCATGAAGATTCCTTTTAAAGTATCGACAACCACAAGCAATTTCATGATTGGCGTGACAGCCGCAGCCAGCGCCGGCATCTACCTGCATCGCGGCTACATTGACCCGGGATTAGCCATGCCTGTCATGTTGGGCGTTCTGGCAGGTTCGCTGTTGGGCAGCCGAGTCTTGGTCCAGGCCACGACCCAATGGTTGCGTCGGATATTCGCTCTTGTCATCATGGCTTTGGGGGTTGAAATGATTGTCAACGCGTTAACGGGTCGTCTATGAACGCTCATACTTCGTGGAACGATCAAAAGATCGAACACATTATCGGGAATCTCCTGCGCGCAGGAGTAATGCTGGCGGCGGCGGTGGTCCTGGCAGGTGGCATTCTCTACTTACTCCGTCATGGAGGAGCACAGCCGGACTATCGTTCTTTCCGTGGAGAGCCGATGCAACTGCGCAGCATAACGGGCATTTCCAAATCTGCCGCAACCCTACATAGCAAGGGAATTGTTCAACTCGGGCTTTTATTGCTCGTCCTTACTCCAATTGCGCGTGTTTTATTCTCTGCCGTGGCTTTTGCCTTGGAGGGGGACAGAGTTTATGTCGCTGTGACCCTCATCGTCCTCGCCGTGCTGATGTTCAGTTTGGCAGGAACAATCCAGTTGTGAACGCGACTGGCGTTCGGGTGGCATCAAATCGGCGCCTCCCGAGACTCCCACTTGTGGCAAGATTTCGCGCAGCGCCCATTCGATCCGTTTTATGGCATCTCTGACGATCCCGACCTTCTCCCGCTCACTGGCACGATAATCGTGGTAGGCAATGACCTGCAGTGCATTTCGGACATGATGATTCATCTCTGCGACAATTTTGAGTCGGCCTTCCGCACGCAAACGCCGCTTCCTTTCACTGTCCGCCAATTTATAAAATACGATAGCCACCGCAAAACCCATGGCGACGTTGGAGACGATCAGCAGGTCGCGCCGCGGAAGCCCCTTCTGATGTAAGAAATAGTCGAGAAGGAGGCCGGAAGCGGCTACCAATACCCATAGGAAAACGCTTTTCAAGAAAATGGAATTGTTCATAGAAAGCCTCGATCTTGTTTAGCGAAAAGGGTGGCAGCAGAAGAAGAGAGGGCGGCTGGCTGCCAGCCCTTTTCGGACTAGGTTAAGCGAAATGTGCGTTTTGAATCAGAAGTTCAGCCTGGCCGGTACAAAGTGCTTCCAGAATCTGTTCTGCCTCGTAGCCAGACGTTGCGGCAATCCGTAATTCCACGAAGCGACCAGTGTTACTGGGTAAAACATGCAACGCGGCATACGCGCTCAGATATTCCTCTTCGAACAACACGTAGCCATCGTTGCAGGTGGCGGTTAATTTTAGATTGATCTTTCCGTTCTCCAAAGACATGCCATCCTCCTCACTGTGGATGCAAATATTTCAGACCTCCTCAACGGAGTGGGAATCGTGACAAAGGCCAGTCACGACTTGTGTTGCATCACGGCGATTGGCTGAGGTGGCGGACGAACATGGAGCGCAAACCCAAGTTCGCGTTGAATGCCATGAACCGAGCGGAGAATTTGCACAACGTAGACGGCACAGTAGACACAAAAAGGACAAGCTATTACATCCACGATAGCCGCATCGGATTGATCATGATTCCAGCATTGGGTTATTTCACATTTGATCGAAACAGTGTGAGTTGAACTTGGGTAAGGACCCAAACGGAGGACAGCGGCGGAAAGAGACAGGAGACAGACAATGACCGAAGCCAGAACTCCAATTATTGTTTCAGTAGAGCGATGGTTATAGTCGAGTTCCATGATCCCACCTATGTGCAGCCCTCGGGTTTGCACCGTGTTTATCGACTTTTGAACTCTTGTTTCGTTAGCAAGAGCATGCAGAAACGCCGGCACCGGAAGCTGCAACTCCAAAGGGGTTTCCATACCGCACGCGGAGCGCAGGTACCCCAATGCAAGTCTGTGTCTCAATGTTTGATGCATTCAAGAGTCAGCTTAGTTATCTAAGCGTAACTTGGCGCACTGCCCGTGTAAGTCTTGCCCCTCTGTTTATCTTGGATCCGTGAAAAGATAGGTGGCGTGAGATAAGATATCCTGATTTTGCGCAAATTGTACTGTATCAACAGTATTCCCATCCTGGAGCCGCACTCTCACACTGGACGAAAAAGGGGCGAGTGTCTCGTCATGACGACAGCTGCGTAGGGATGCCAATACTTATGCTAGTTGACTGGAGGCAAGACTATGATGCCGTACTCGTCGAAGCGAAGGCTAAGAATCGACCTGTCTTACTCGATTTCAATGCCGCCCCTTCGTGCCTAGGCAGTGCACGACTCGATGCCGAGTCATATATGGACGATGAGGTTTCGGCCTATATTTGTGGCCATTTCATTCCATTGCGTATCACGCTCAAACAACACCCATTTGAGTGTGATCATTTCCACGTCCTGTGGACACCCACGATCTTGATTCTTGACGCCGTTGGGGAGGAACGCTTTCGCATCGAGGGCTATCTCTCAAAAGATGAATTTTCAGCTCACCTGGTGCTGGGGTTAGCTCGGACCGAATTCATGGAAAAGAGATGGCAGGAGGCAACGGATTTCTATGTGCGGATACTTGATAAGTATCCCAATACGAAAGCTGTTGCTGAGGCGCTGTATTGGTCCACTGTGTGTTGTTATAAACAAACAGATGACCTTCGACTCCTACTCGAAAGAAGTGATTTCGATACACGACATAGGGAAACAATCTGGGCGGTGAAAGCATCGGTGTGGAAGCAAAAAAGAGTAGATGTGCTGGTCCGCTGATTTTGTTGCAAACATGTATTTTGCTTTGGGCAAAATTTTAACATTCCTTAAACAATCTATTGCTATCGTATAACCAAGTCAGATTGCTCGATTACCACAGCCATGAGGAGACACTCAATGAACCGTAATCAACGTTTCCAATTTGTTATCGCTCTCGTGCTTTGCCTGTTAACGACAGGCACTTTTTGCTTTGCTCAAACAACTACGCAGATCACAGGAGCAGGAAGCTCTTTCGTAAATCCAATTATGACGCATTGGGCTTCAGATTTTCGACAAAAGCATCCAAACGTAGAAGTCAACTACCAATCTGTAGGCAGTGGCGCAGGTATCCAGCAAGTCAAAAACGGATTGGTGGATTTTGGCGCCAGCGATGTTGCTCTCAGCGACGAACAGTTAAAAGAAATGCCGGCGCTTATCCAGGTGCCGGAGAGTGCCGGCCCGGTATGTATCACCTACAATCTTGCGGACATCTCCAAGCCAATTCGCCTTTCTGGAGAAGCGCTGGCAGGGATCTTTCTCGGAACGATTACCAATTGGAACGATCCGGCAATCGTTAAGACCAATGCAGGCCTAAGTTTGCCCAAGGTGCCGATCATGGTTGTACACAGATCGGACGGCAGTGGAACCACTGGCATCTTTAGCACCTATCTCTCGGCGATCAGTTCGGATTGGAAGAGCCGGGTTGGGCAGGGCATTTCTCTGCGCTGGCCAGTGGGGATGGGAGCAAAGGGAAGTGAGGGGGTGACGGGGATGGTCAAACAAATGCCTGGTGGAATTGGTTATGTTGAGTTGAATTACGCAGAGGAGAATCATCTTCCCATTGTGGAGATGGAAAACCAAGCCGGCAAGTTTGTCGCCCCCACTTCAGCTTCAGCCAGCGCCGCAATTGATGCTTTTCAGGTGGAACTTGCCAAAGACGTGCGTACGCCCATCGTGAATGCGCCAGCTTCCGCTCCCAAGGCCTATCCCATTACCGGCTTGACCTTCTTGCTGATTCCTAAGGTTGGCAGGGAGGCCGGCAAACATCAGGCGACGAGTGATTTTGTCGAATACGTCATTACTGCTGGACAGTCCATAGCAACCCAATTGCACTATGCTCCACTTCCAAGTTCCATCGCGAAATTGGATCGCGAGCTTCTCAAGCAGATTCAGACATCCTACCAGGCCCAAAAATAGCGCTGTTTTACAAACCTCGATGCCCTCAAAGCACACCGTGCGTTGAGGGCTTCTTGTTTCCTGCATTTCGGCTAACCCGCTCTGGCTATCGGCTCAAATTCTTTTGTTTGACGGCGCCCGGAGTGGAGACAGGGTCCATTGAATCCGACATCGTGCCAGATTGACTCACACCAATGAAAAACGTCAGATTGCTGTACAGTTCTTTGCATTTGCTGCATCCGAGTTTGCTGCTCCGGTTCGCTCATTCGCAACGCTTTCGATAAGGTCGCTGCCATGCCCTTTGAGTCGTATGGATTGACCAGCAGCGCACCATTTGCTAACTGGAGCGCGGTCCCTGCAAACTCGCTGAGCACTAGGACTCCCGTTGTTTCGACGCGTGCCGCGCAGAATTCCTTGGCTACCAGGTTCATTCCGTCTTTCAGCGGTGTGATCAACGCTACATCGGCCGCCCGATAGAGGGCCAGCAGTTCAGATCGCGAGACGCAGTGATGCCAGCCTATGACCGGCGTCCATCCTGAAGCACCGAACTCATGATTGATTTCCTTGACAAGTTCTTTAATGGAATTCTTCAGTTGTCCATATCGCGCAATGCCTTCGCGGCTCGGAACCACCAGTTGCAGAAGCGTCACTCTGCCTCGAAGGCCCGGCTCTTCTTTCAAGAGGGTCCGGTACGCGAGCAGCCGTTCAACGACTCCCTTGGTGTAATCAAGCCGGTCTACTCCTAATACAATCTTTTTGCCTTCCAGGTTGCCACGGATTTCTAGTGCTCTGGCCGCGACTTCGTTGTGAGCGGCGTCATCCGCAAATGCACGGTAATCGATGCTGATGGGGAATGTTCCTATCGCTGTGTACCGCCCTTCGAAACGAACCAGGAGCTTCGCTTCGTGGCGTATTAGTTGTGCTCCTGGCAAGCAACGAAGAGCGCAACCAACGAAGTTCTTGCTGTCTCGCTCCGTCTGAAACCCGAGCGAATTGAATTGCAATAAGCCATGCAGGATCTCCGACCTCCAGGGCAGTTTTTCGAACATGTCAGGGGCAGGAAAAGGTATGTGATGAAAATAAGCCATCTTGTTATTCATACCACGAAAGCGCAGCGCGTCGGCCAGCATCATGAGATGGTAGTCGTGTACCCAGACGAAGTCTTTTTGACCAGCGGAGCATTCGACAACATCGGCAAATTTCTCGCTTGCTTCGTGGTACACCGCCCAATATTCAGGGTCGAAGTTACAGTACGACGAAAGATCATGGAACAGCGGCCAAATGATCTCGTTTGCCCATCCGTGATAGAAACACCTCCTCTCAGTGTCGTTTAGAAAAACCGGTTGAAAGCAGTATTCAGCACAGGACTGTTCCCGCAGGGCGAAGGCGACCTCAGGATCACAGTCTGTTCCGGGCCACCCGATCCAACAGCCCCCTATCTGTTTGAACACCGGCAAAAGCGCCGAGACCAGTCCACCTGAACTCGGTTGAAATTGAAGCTGATTGCCAATGCGTTCCATAGTGACCGGCAAACGGTTCGAGACGACAACCAAACGTCCGCGATTCATGCTTCACCTCGACAAGCAGAGATCCAGTCCATCAGGAATTGGATCAACTCCTCAGGTGGTTTGAGCCACACTTGGGCGCTCGTTGAGCGCACGGTTCGTCGAACTAAGACGGTAAGGCCGCGTCCATTCAGTTCCTGAAATGCTTCTTCATCGCTCGCGTCCTCACCCAGGTAAGCAACGGGAGTATTACTAGAGAGTTCGGAGAGCAGAACTCGAACCGCGTGTTCCCGATTACTGGCACGCACACGTAGCTCCATTCCTCCCTGAAATTCCGCCAATCGCAGGTTTGCCTCACAGGCAAATCGAGCGAGGATTCGATAGGCCTTCGTCCTGGCATTTTCCATTTTTGCACTCGACAGCCCTCTCCAATGCACCGCAATGGCGCCTGGCTTGGCCTCGCAAAGTTTGCCCATTCCCTCGTTCTCTAAATAGGACTGTGCATCGGCCAAAGCTGACGAGGCATTCTCAGTTAGGGGCAACAACTCATGACGTCCATCGGCATATAGCCGCTCCAAGCCGTGAACGCCCCAGATCTCTGGCCGTAACGCCGCTCCCAGCACAGCAGGGATTTCAGAGGCTTTGCGTCCTGTCACCAGCACAACACGTGTATTGCAAGTGAAGATGATGTTGTCGAGCAGCTCCGTAATGGAACCGCAGGGAAAGGCTTTTTTTCGCTTCTTGTAAAATGGCGCGATTGCACCGTCGTAGTCGATTACGAGCAACCGCTGCTGCGCACTCGACACAGCGTCAAAAAAAGCTGCGACCTGAGAATTCAATATCGTGGAAGACATAGGTGCACCTTCCCTTGCATTCCGGGCAATTCGAATCCGTGGCGTACGATGATCATCAAGATCGGAACCCAGAATGTACTCTTACTATGAAGCGTATCAAGCGAAAAGGGCCATCCGGTTGAGGCTGTAATCTGATAACAAAAATGGGGTATGGTATTTTTCTTAAGAGATGATCTTCTTTCGCACAGCGTAAAGGACGATATCCGCGGAGCTATGCAGATCGAGCTTCTGCATGATGCGGCTGCGGTGTGTTTCCACAGTGCTAGGGGATAAGTCCAAGGTCACAGCAACTTCTTTGTTTGACCTGCCCTCCGCAAGCAGTTGCAGGATTTCTTTCTCACGCGAGGTCAGCAAATCGTAGGAGTCTTGCAAACCGCGTTGCTGCATTTGGCGCATGTAGTCTTCCAATAAAGTCTTGGCAATATCCGGGCTAAAGAAGGATTTGCCGCCGGCGACAGCCTGAACTGCCCGGTGAAGGTCGATCTCAGCTGTTTCCTTAAGCAAGTAACCTTTTGCACCGGCAGAAAGAGCTCTCGCGACGTAACTCTCGTCGGAATGCATGCTGAGGATGATTACCCGGATCTTTGGAAATCGTCTTGTTATTTCGACTGTTGCCTGTATCCCGTTTAGGCTGGGCATTCCAATGTCAATGATGACGATATCAGGCTGTGTTTCTTCGGTAAGACGGATAGCCTCGCGACCATCTGTCGCCTCGCCAACGACCTCAAATCTATCGTCCTGCTCCAATTGGAGGCGAAGCCCCTTCCGCACAACTCCATGATCATCGGCAATCAAGATCCGTATCTTGCTCATGCTGCAACTCCAACGGGAATCTCGACTCGAATTATCGTCCCCTTACCTGGTTCTGAAGCAATGTTGACGGAACCGTCGATGGCTTCGACTCTCTCCTTGATCCCAATCAGGCCCAGCCCCCCTTGCGAGCGACCCGTGCTGCTGAATCCGATGCCATCATCTTGAATCACAACAATTACATGGCTGTCCTCCGCATGAACAGCCACGAACACATTTTTCGCCCTGGCGTGACGGGCGCAGTTCGTGAGCGCCTCTTGGACGACACGGTAGATGCAGGTGCGTTGAGCATCGGTCAACTCATCCCGTACACCTTCGACTTGTATGTTGGCTGGCACGCCTGTGTGACGAGAGAACTCGCGTCCTTGCCATTGCAAAGCAGGTTCAAGGCCTAGATCGTCCAGCATGGAGGGACGAAGACCCATCGCAAGGTCGCGAATGGCGCGCATCGCGTCAGTATTCAATTGCTTTGCTTCTTGTATGCGTCCGCGGAAGGCCTCTGCATCAATGGACCGCAGCTTCTCCAGATTTGCGATTTCAATTCCCAATGCTGTCAGGGTTTGGCCAACTTCATCGTGTAGTTCTCGTGACAAAGCTTTCCGCTCGCTTTCCTGCGCCTCGACTAAGCTTCGAGAAAGCCTCCGGAGGCTGTCTTCGGTCTCTTCTATTTGTTTTCGTTGTTCGTCATCCCGTTTTTCCAGCGATGCTACCCGGTACGTTGTCAGCAGCGCAACAACTGCTCCCAGAAAAAGAGCCACCATCATGGTTTGCTGTAAGAATGTGCGGAGGTTGTGCCGGCTTGTCCTGATCTTTTCCCGCTCTCTCTGCAGATTCTCGCTGTTCATGTTGGCCATCTCGCGGGCCAATGCCACAACTGCTTGACGATGGGGTAACACATTGTGATGGAGCTCATGCCAACTGCGTGCGGCTCTCTCTTGCGGTCCCCAGTCAAATATCGGGTCCAGTTGATCCCAGTATTTCTGAACCTCATCCTGCAGTTGGGCCAGACGGGTCTTGTCGCTTTCGGGAAGCGAGGTCGCAAGTGAATCCAGACGCTTCTGCAAAGATTGGCGCAACGTAAGCAACTCTTGACGATGCAAGGGACCGTTCTGTGGAGACGGGTCGAGTAGGTAGTCTCGAACGAGGATGTCGGCGAGATACATGTCGGAAGCAATCCCGGCACGCAACGACTCCGCCTGGAGATAGCCATCTTGCGCGGCGTCCATTTCGCTGTTGAGCAATTGAGCCCTGCGCGTCGCACTATAACCCAGGACAGCGATGAGAGCGATAAGCGTGCCAAACCCAATTGCGAGTACGAACGAAGAGCGGGATTTGATAGACCGTCTTTTTGGCATGATGTCTACTCCAGTCAATCTGGGGACCGCTACTATTGGCGGATTAGACCTGACTAACTTTGAACCCGGGTGCCCGAGAACGCAATTGCCACAAATTTCCGTTCATAATGTTCTCATAAATGAGAAAGGCCGGAAGTTGGGTGGAGGCGTGTACCGTACTTTTCCGTGCTATATACCGTACTCACGGTAGTCGTGTGTCATAACACTAGATAAGTAGATTGCGTGACAACGCGTCATCCGGAATTCGGCCCCGCGGTTGTTAAGGAGTAGTTTCGAAGGATGCTGGAGAAAGTCGCTAAACCTTATGCACATCCATTGCCTCTATTGAGTTGTTGAACGACTGAGAAAGGATGGCCCTGGTTGGCCTACAGTGATTTTAGCAGGGTATCTACGTCAAGACGGTATTCACCGAATCGTTACGTTTGCAGTGGCACTTAAGCGGTGCAGGAGGGGCTGCGAAAGAGTGGCAATGTTCCAGGGCAGCACCTCGTCGAGACAGTTGATCGCATGATCAGCGATACGTGCTTATTGCTTACGGGCGACCAGAGTCGAAATTGACATAGACCGTGGAATGATTAAGCGAGCACCGCGTCCGTTGGGTAATACTTTCCAATCAGGGCGCCGATCTCAACCGCAGATTCAATGTCGAGCCCATCAAATTCAAAGCCGGCACGGCGTATGTCAGCATGTCGCACTACGACTTTTACTGCGAGACGGATATTTTCGCTGCGGTCCACAAGCATCAGTTTGTGTTTCTTGCCTTCCTTGAACTCTTTTTCCGGCTCCATCATGAATCCGCCGCGGGAGAGCTGCCGCAACACGCCTACCCGCTTACCTTTGTCATCGGTTACGTAGACCTGTGAAGTATACGAAACCGCCACCCGTTCATAGCGACGGCGCTCCTCAGTCATCGATTTCGCGGAAAAAATGGACTTCACTGAACAGGCCCCGGAAGTAGAGAAATAGAATTGATATTCATAAGCATGTTATCAGCCAGAAACTCGACAGCTCTGATGTGCTGTGGATAAACAAGCTTGATTGTTTTGAGGTAACGCTCTGGCCATAACGTATATCTTGTCGCGACATAGATTTTGCCTGAGTTGTTCTATTTGCGATTCCAGACCACTCATGGAGGCGGCAATGTCGTGGACACGTATGCTTATCTGAAGCAGCTGAGAGTCGACAGAGTGAGATTCGTTCTTGTTGAGACTGCTGGGTCGCTGGCGTGTAACTTCGATCTTTTGCGCGTTTTTGCGCTGACGATTGGGCGAGATCAGCAAAGCTCTCGTCCATTGACTTCTGCATCCCCGCCGCTTGCGTGTGCAGAATCTCAAGCCTGGTTTCGATGCCGATCACCTCGCGACTTTCTGCAAGAGACCGTTGGGGAATGATAATGAGTTCCAGAAGCATCAAAGCGAGAAGGACGCTTACCAAACGACTTTTTAATCGTCCCAATATTCGTCACCTCCAAGTGTTTGCTCTGTATCCGTAGCATCGATCGCCGTGCAGCAACGGATTATTGAGAGGCCCTAAAACAGCGACACGCACATTGCGAGATCGTTCGCATGTTAAGGCCCGCCTGCGTCAGAGTCGCCGTTGCCACTGTTGTGATTTGTTCGATCATGTGCTCCGGGATACTTTCAACGCGCATCATCGCTTCAAGTTGTTCACACAGACCAAACAATTTCTCGGCGCTACGCGCCGCCGAATCGCACACAGGTGTAGAGGCGGCAGTGGCACTCTGATGAACTGCTTTGCTCAGAAGCAACAGCACGATATCAAGGTCAAGTTTGGCCTTGGTCTCTGATCCCGCCGAATCCAGCTTCATCTGCGTATGCTGCAACCTGTCCGCGATGTCTTGGATCTTCATACCATTTGCCTCGCCAAATCTCGGGGTTGCCGCTCACGACTCATTTCGCGGTGAGCCAGAAAGTGCCCCGCCCCAGTCTTCTGAACCCTCCAGCCTTGCCGACCGGCTGTCTCGAACCGTGCAAAGCTTCTCACTACCGCGCCGCAAAGTGGCCTCGCCGATTCTGTTGCCAGCACTGCTCGGTCTCCGAGCTACAGAATGGCTTCTCTTTGCCGTAGCTGATGACACTGATCTGGTCAGGTTTCACTCCCCGCGTAACAAGAGCTTGCTTTACAGACTTCGCACGGCTGTCTCCTAAAGCGAGGTTGTAATCCTCGGAACCACGGTCATCACAATGTCCTTCGATGACGATATTCATCTGTGGATGCTGGGCGAGGAATCGCGCATCAGAATCCACTTCTGGGGCCTGGTCCGGCCGAATAACGTACTGGTCATAGTCAAAGAACACATCCTTGACATTCTGGGAAAGTAGTTCCTGGCCGGAGAGCACTGAATGATTTGCCACAGAACCATTGACTGTCACACGAGCGCTTGTTTCGCGTGTTCCGCCTGGACCTGTCGCCGCCAAAGTATACGTGGTCGATGTCGTGGGATTGACTGTGCGCGAACCCGAAGAAGACACCGCTCCGAAGCCGGTAATCTTGGTTTCACTCGCGTTTTCTGTGTGCCAAGTCAGCGTTGCTGATTGCCCTTGCTGAATCGAACCCGGGCTTACCGTCAGCGAGATGGTGGGTGCCGCAGGAGGCGGCGGAGATTGCGGAATCGACGCAGTCACGTGCTTTGCGCAACCGGCAAGGAAAGCAACGCCTGCAAAAATGAGGAACATCTCGACACATTGTGCGCGTATTGGCTTCATAAAAAATACTCCTGCTGTGACATATCGGAAATTACGAATGAATGTTCACGGCGAAACTGGCGCCGTAGAACCTGGCTATCCATCGCTGGAATTGCAATTCAGCAGAGAAGAATGGAGACGAAGGAAGGAAGTCGAAGGTTACCGGCTTGCTCGGAATCTGCGCAATGCAAAGGCGAGTAGTGCGATTGACACCGGACCGTCGAGTCTGGGCTGTAGCAGCTGCCGCTAGCGACATAGCCAGCAGAACCAAAACAGCAGCTCTTTTGGCCTCAAACACGGTCAGAAAACTACTCGTAGGAAGAAGAGTGACACGCACGATAAAGGGGACCAGAATGGCGCTAAGAAGGGACGCTATAATCACGATGCCCATTTCCACCATTAGGTAGCAAATTACGGCGAGCGATTTGGATCTAACATCACAAACTCTCGCGGAGCCCCCCGTGCACACAGCCCCGAGCTGCTGGATTGTGAGCCGATTATGCCTTCTTGTCTGCAGGCAGACAAGATCCGAATACTCCCATACGAGAAGAGAACCATGCCTTTTATCGTCAATGGCTGGTGTAGAGCCACCGAGTATTGATGAAAATCTGCCGCCCGATGAGCCGCAATTCTGGCGCAAGATCGCGACAAGCAACAACGTCATTTGTCTCTCAACGTGGTATAACCCTAACTGGAGAGGCCAAGGAGATCGTGGCCTCTCCATTCGTAGGCTCTCCCTCTCCAAACTATCGGTAGTCGCCAAGCCCGTCTCTATAGGCTCATGATTTTACCGAGAGTCGACCATGCCAAGTCAATCACTCGACGTGCTGCAGCGCACACTATGAACCTCGGCAAAACCAAAACGGAATACTGTGAAGATAGTACAAAAGGACAGAAATCACGGTAGGCGGCTCCGGCCGTTTGTTCGTACGAGTAGGCTCATTGCTCCAACATAAACAGCGCGTCTAAGATTTACACGCGCTGTTGCAGGAGGCGCGCCATAGTGGGGTGGCATTTTGTATCTTGCTTACCTCAATGGGCAGCACATCCCTTGCGTTACGGGGCGCATCCCACCCAATTCAAACGAGTATTGAGCAGACTATTGGCACTGGGAAAACTATCGACGTGGGCTCAAGGGCAACAAGCCTTGCTGGCAGTTCCCAACGTTTGTTGGTTCATCCTGTTTTTTGGTCTCTCTCCTGCGATTGTTCGAGGGCAGCTTCCATCCGCACCGCAGCCGAGCAGCCCCAAGCCGCTAAACGCTTCCCAGGCATCACCAAGCGCAGGCGCACCCGCCTCGCGTGTGGACGAACATCAAAAAAAACACGATTCCGAAGGCAAACAGACAAAGCGGATTTTCTGGGTGGTTCCTAATTTTGCAGCCGTAAGTGCAAACACCCAGCTTCCCCCTCTTACCACCAAGCAGAAATTCGTGCTGGCCGTGCACGACAGCGTAGATTATTCTTCGTTCATTTGGACCGGAATTCTCGCTGGGCAAGCATTGGCGCTGAGTTCCGACCCGGAACTGGGTCATGGGGCCGCCGGTTATGGCCGTTATTACTGGCGCACTTTTGCGGACGGAGCATCGGGGACTTTCTTCACCGAAGCGATTGTCCCCGCGATCACACGTGAGGATCCGCGCTATTACACCCGAGGTCATGGAGGATTTTTCCGCCGCACAGGTTACGCGTTATCCCGCACCTTTCTCACAAAGACCGATTCTGGACACACCAGCTTCAACGCGTCTGAGGTGGTGGGCAATGGGCTGGAGGCGGCTTTATCCAATGCTTATTATCCTCCTCAGGAGCGGGGTCTGAGCCAAACCACCAGGAACTGGGGGACGCAGATGGAATCAGCCGCCCTCAATAACATTGCCAAGGAATTTTGGCCCGATATCCGCAGAAAGCTTCTCCGCCAGAAATAAGCCTGGTTCCACACTCCACACGACGAAAGCCGAGCGAAAATCAAGCGACAGCGGGCGTGCAGCGGGTCGTTCGCCAAAAGCAGTACGCAGCTTAGAATCAACGCCTTAGGTTCCAGCGCTCTAATACGATCTACCCATGTGTTCGTCTTGTGTCGGCTCTGTTTGGGAGCTCTCAACCGCCTCTTTTCGTTCCGTAAGGACCTCTTGCGGGAAAATCTCGCCTTGCGCTCAACAGCAATGACCTAAAACGGTTTCTTGACAGGAGACAACTGGTAGGCATATCGTCGCCTGTGAAGATTTGTAAAGCTTTCGTAAATATTTCTAAAGACAACCTTAAGCTTCAAATCTTTGAGTTCCCAGCTGGTATCTAGACCTCTCCCTTTTTGGTTTGAAAATGGCGTGCATGCTATTGATTTAAATGGGACTGAAGGATGGGTCTGCCAAAATACTTCATACCCGTGTCTCAGGTTGACTTATCATCCGGCGGCGAAAAGCCGAATGGTCGGCGTGCGCGCGCGCTTGTGATCGCCATTAGCGGAGTGGCTTTGCTCGCCACAGTGCTGCGCCTTCTTCATTCAGGAAGCAAGAGTCTCTGGGTAGATGAATGTGCCAGTCTGGCCTTTGCTCAACAGCCCTGGATAGCATTTTGGAAGACTATGTGGCGGGGCGAAGCCAACATGCTGACCTACTATCTTTTGTTACGTGGTTGGCTTCACCTGGGAAACACGGAATTTATTGTTCGCGTCTTGTCCGTCCTCCCGGCGGTAGCATCCATATTTGTTATCTACCTCCTTGGCCGGCATCTCTTTTCAATCTCCGTCGGGCTGCTAAGTGCACTGTTGTTGGCAGTCAATGCATGTCACATAGCCTACTCGCAAGAAGCGCGGGCCTACTCCCTTCTGGTCTTGTTCTGTACGCTTTCAATACTTAGGCTGGTCATTGCCGTCGAGCATCCGACCACTGGCAACTGGTTTCTCTATGCCCTGGTAACTACAGCTGCTGTCTATACTCATTTCTTTGCTGGCCTGCTCATGCTCGCCCAGTGGCTTTCTCTGTCTGTCTTGCCTCTTCAGTTTCTAGACCTGAAGAAATTCTCAAAAAGCGTGCTGTCGATCGTCTTGTCGATCGTTCCAGCGTTATGGTTCATGCTGACAAAGGATGTTGGACAAATCGATTTCATTCCCAACCCTGGGATCTTGGAAGTGTATCGCCTCGTGTTGTTTCTGGCCAGTTATGGAGGAAAGGTCTTTGGTGTTCTTCTGGCGGCCGTTTACCTGGTTTGTGTTGGCATCAGCCTGTGGGTATTTTCAGCAACATGGCGCAGATCGGGCAGGTCTATCCAAAGTTGGCGCTTAGCTCTGGTTTTGAGCTGCCTGGTCACACCGGTTTTTCTAGACGTGAGTATCTCCCATCTGGGGAAACAGATCTTCTACTATCGATATTTGATAATTTGTTTGCCCGCGTTGATATTATTGGCGGCTTTTGGGTTCTGCTGCATAAGGCCACGGCGTCTTTTTGCAGGTGGACTGGCGATCGTCGCGGCTCTGTCGTTGGCCACGGTCGGAAGGTACTATGCGAAACCAAAACAAGATTGGAGAGATGCAACCGAATACCTGGCACTCAACACTCGGTCAGAGGACACCGTCGTGTTCTATCCCTGGCACGCGCAACTGCCTCTGAAATATTATCAGCAGCAGCTCCATTTTTCTGCCGATAGGCTGCATATCGTGGCCGCGCAATTTTACGTTCTCTCTGCTCCACCCTTGGGTCGTTCTGAAGTTGTTTGGCTGCTTTCCTGCCGGGAAGATGCTTACCTTCGTTCGTTTCAAAATAGCCTCTCGGCGATGTATCCCTACCACCACGAACTGCGCTATGACGGCGGGGTCGTCGTGGAGAAATACTCCAACCAGGAACTCAGGGACCAGAAAGATCAAGATTCCGATCCTGTGGTGAACTCGACCGCAAGGTCAACGCATTTTCACTCGAATGGTGTCCCGATTTCATGACCAATTCTGCGCCTTCAGACGTTTTTCAGTACAGCATCGTAATTCCCGCCTACAACGAGGCCGAACGCATCGGTCGCACTCTCGATCATATTTTGGCCTACGTGGAGGAAACACAATGGTCGATCGAGATTATCGTTGTCGATGACGGCTCCACTGATGCCACGGTCGAAATTGTCTCACGCCGCACCACGCAAAATTCGTCGATTCGAATCATTGAAAACCCTGTCCACCAAGGCAAAGGATATTGCGTCCGTGCGGGCGTCCTGAATGCAACGGGGAAGGTGATTTTGACCATGGACGCTGATCTTCCAGCAGTCATGGAGCAAGTACGGTTTCTTACGGAGTCGCTTGCGGAAGGCGCTGACATTGCCATAGGCTCCAGGTGGCTGAAGCCAGAGTTGCAGCGAATACGGCAACCGTTCTTGCGCCAATGCCTGGGCAGATGTTTTAATGTCCTCATTCGTTTGTTGTTCGGGCTTGAATTCAGGGACACACAGTGCGGCTTCAAAGTTTTCACCCATCAAGCTGCCAGACTGATATTCCAATCTCTGACTGTTCCAGGATGGGCCTTTGATGCCGAATTACTTGTCATTGCCAAAAGACTTGGGCTGATTGTGCGAGAAGTACCTGTTGAGGTCCGGCATGACAGCCGCTCGAAGCTGAAACCAATTTCACATGCCTGGCAAATGTTTGCGGAAATTATCCAAATAAAATGGTATGAAACTTGGGGAAAGTATCCGGATCCCGCTACGCTTGGTGCCCCTTCGCAGAGGGGGAAAACCGCGAAAGCTCTTATCTCTCGCCTTATGGCACCCGGTGTGGCAGCGGCCCTGATCCTACTGGTGCTTGCAGCGGGTATGACCTTAACACGCCATAGCGCTCTGCAAACAACGACAGGATACCAACCTGCTGAGACACACTCATCAAAGAACATGAATGTAAAATCAGATTCTGAACTCGGCGTTGAAGTGGCGACAGCACGGAATCGCACGAAACTGCTTCAGGGTTCCAACGAGGGCATCTCCAGGCATCTCCTCTCTATTTCGTATGACAGATCACGACTGGGAACTCGCCAACTGCTTCTCGAACAGGCGGGCTATAAGGTAACCTCCGCGTTTGGGTTGCCGGAAGCATTGAAGTGGTATAAAAAAAGAAAGTTCGATCTCATTGTGATGGGGCATACGATTCCGCGGAAAGAGAAGCGAGCCCTGATTGGAGAGGCCCGGAAGTCCTCGGACGCGCCGGTGTTATCGATTCGAACACATGGGGAACCCCGTTTGGTCGAGGCTGATTATTCGGTAGATTCACTGGAAGGAGATTCGGCTCTGCTCACCGCTGTCGATCACGTGCTTGCCGCACGCGCAAAGTTATTAACTCTCAAACTTGGCACCGAGTAGCCGACACATGAGTGTTTTTGATATAGCTATCAATCAAGCATCCCTGCAAGGAAAGGAATCCCAACATAGATGAAGACGCTTTTAGCAATCTGAGCGATACTCACTTCGACGACGCTGCCCTTCAGACCGAGCATTGGCGGCAGGACTGTAATGAACAGCCAGGAATACACGCTATAGAAGAGCACCTGGAAGACACTGTTGAAGGCTACCAGACCAGCGGCGTAGTCAGAATCGCCTTTGGCCAATTCGTTCCAAACGATAGCCATTGCAATACAGCGGGCCAGGCCAATCAGGATCAGCCCTGTCATGTATTGAGAATATCCACGCAAAAACGTGACTGCCAAAAGGAACATCAGGACAGGTCCAAATCCCTGGGCGTTTGTCGGGCACACAGCGATCAGAGCTACCGCCACAATTCGCATCCCTATTCATCTTGTCTTCGTCTCCTGGCGCCGAGCCGCGTGCTCTCGGCCCGCAGAAAATACAGCAGGCCCTAGATAGCTCACTTATGCTGCAGGCGCCCTCTTTGACAGCCTTTGCGAATCTTTTCCTGTCGGCGATAAACGACTCTGTCGTTCAATGCATTCTTGAGATATGCAACTAATGCCGCGTGTGCCGGGTTCTTATTCTCCACAAGGCGGTAATACACGCGATAGCCCTCGCGCCGGTCCTGAACCAAGCCGGAACGCTTCGAATATATCAGGCGCCTCGATACATTGGACTGATTGGATTCGATGACATACTGAATGTCACAGAGCGGCGCAACAGTGCGGGACGAAATGAAGCGGATTAGACCGGATGTTCCAGTGCTGCTATTCTCCGGTGTCGGCAGTCATACACCCATCCTTCTTCGCTGTTTCGACAGTTACCTCATGGGACTGGATGAAACGGACTGGGCGGGAGTTTCTGTGAATAGTGCTCCAGGTATTGGTCACGCTCGTTCTCCCCCGCAAAAAGTGTCCGCGGGACGGGCAAGCGTAGCGTCGCCAATGGCGTCGACGAATGAGTTTCTGGCTGCCGGGTTGGAAATGCCAAACGACCAGCGCTGGCATCTGAATGTGTGACCGATGGCACGCCTCTGCCATTGTGTGAATCCAAACATGGCGACGTCCCGACCACATGCTAGCCGCATAAAACAATTCCCCGGAACATTTTGTACTTCTCGGGAAGCGCAACTTGCGTAAACTATGGTTGTCCGTTGTGAAAGCTGCCCCACCTCTCTCGAGAGCCGTTGAGAGCGACAGAACGTCGCAGTGGCAGAACCTCGATGTCGATTCGACCCTTGCGAGGCTGAATTCCACATTGGACACAGGGCTCTCTCACGCAGAGGTAGCTCGCCGCCTGTCAACCTACGGTCGCAATACCATCGAAGAGAAAACAACCAGCCCTGTCGTTCTTTTCGCGAAGAAGTTCTGGAGTCCTTCCGCGTGGATGTTGGAAGCGATTTTGATCCTTTCCGTCGTCCTGGGCAAGAAAGCCGATGCCTGGGTAACGCTGGGGCTGCTTCTTCTGAATGCCGTGATTAGCCTCAGTCAGGAGTTGCGTGCCCATTCGGCGGTAGAAGCCTTGAAACAGAGGCTCCAAGTGATGACAAGGACCTTGAGGCGTGGCAAGTGGGACATGCTCGTGGCTTCCGAACTTGTTCCTGGGGATATTGTTCGCCTCAGGATGGGCGATTTTGTGCCAGCAGACGTAAAAATCGTTAGCGGAGATGTGGCAGTTGATCAATCTTCCCTGACCGGCGAGTCTGACATTGCTGCTAAATCCCGCGGGGATATTGCTTTTGCGGGATCGCTGGTCAAAAAAGGCGAGTGTACCGGAGTAGTTGTTCTGACAGGGCCCAAGACTCTCTATGGGAAAACCGTCCAACTGGTGCAACTTGCGCGGCCCAAGCTGCACATGGAGGCCGTGGTCGGCAAGGTCGTCCGCTGGTTATTCACGATCGTCGGAGGCTTGGTCGCACTCATTACAATCCTTGCGCCTATTCGCGGATATTCTCTGCTCGAAGTACTGCCTCTCAGTCTGGTAATTCTGATGAGCGCGGTGCCGGTTGCCCTCCCGGTAATGTTTACGGTGACCACGGCCCTTGCAGCCCAGATGCTCGGAAAGAAGGGAGTACTCGTCAGCAGGCTCAGTGCTGCGGAAGACGCAGCCACAATGGATGTGCTCTGTGTTGACAAGACCGGGACGATTACCCAAAACCGTCTTACTGTTGCCTTGACTTGCCCCGAACCAGGGTTCACGGAAGACGACGTGCTTCTGGCGGCCGCGCTGGCTTCCAATGAGGCAGACCAAGACATGCTTGACCTCGCTATTCTCAGGGCAGAGGAGAGCAGAGGTCCATCACTGGGCAAGTACAAGCAGGACCACTTCATGCCGTTCTCTCCTGAGTTGCGCCGGACGGAGGCACAAGTCACAGGCCCGGAAGGGACGTTCCGGGTAATGAAGGGAGCTGTACACACCTTGTTGGAATTGGTGCACTTGTCACCGGAGCGGCAGAAGGCTGTGGAGAGCTTGCTTGGCGCCACATCGGCGAAGGGGTACAGAGTCCTGGGTGTCGCACGAACACGGAGCGTGTATGACGAGACGATTATTCTAGTGGGTCTCTTGTGCCTATACGATGCTCCGCGCCCAGATTCAAGATCGCTGATTGAACAACTTCGTGGGTTAGGCGTGAAAGTGAAGATGCTGACCGGCGATGCCAGACCAGTGGCCAGTGAGATTGCCAGACAAGTCGGACTTGGCAACATTATTACTGCGGCCGAGGCCAGGAATTCAGAGCAAGAAAAGAATCAATTCAATTCTGCAGTTCTGCAGAACGTAGATGGCCTTGCCGAGGTTTTTCCAGAAGACAAGTTTTCCGTCATCGAGGCCTTGCAACGCGAAGGCCACGTTGTAGGGATGACCGGCGACGGCGTAAATGATGCTCCGGCATTGCAGGCGGCAGAGGTGGGAATTGCGGTGAGCACCGCAACGGATGCCGCCAAGTCGGCGGCGAGCGTCGTGCTTACCACCGAAGGACTAGCTGGAATTATCGATCTTGTTGAAAACGGGCGGGCCGTATATCAGAGAATTCTGACCTGGATCGTGAACAAGGTCAGCCGCACAATTCTAAAGAGCGGTTTTGTCGTATTGATCTTTTTGATTACGGGACGGTTCGTCATCTCCGCACTCGCCATGGTGATTTTGGTATTTATGACGGATTTTGTGAAGGTCAGCCTGGCGACTGATCACGTGACACCGTCGAGCCAGCCCGACAATTGGCGGATTGGGCGTCAGATCGTCTTGGGCGTTGTCATTGGTCTGCTGATGCTGTGCGAGGCGTTGGCGATCTTCTGGGCCGGCATGAGAATCTTTGGCATACCGCCTGCATCGCCGCTTCTTACTAGCTTGAGCTTTCAGGTTCTGCTGTTCTTAGCAATTTTCTCCATCCTTTCCATTCGAGAAAGGAGATTTTTTTTGAAATCCCGGCCCGGCCGGGCATTAAGCATTGCACTCCTGGCGGACGCCGCTCTCGGAGTTGTTTTTGGATTGAAGGGGTTTATTAACATGCCTTCCCTTGCTCTTGGGACGCTAGTCTTCACGATCGGTGCCTGTATGTTCGCAGCTCTTGTACTCAATGAGAGCGCTAAGCTTCTTCTGCTAAAAGCGACAAGGTGAGGTCCTGTAAAGCTTCCAGCTCTGACGTTGAGGCGCTGCAAGCCGTCGGACCCAGATTCAATCGGCCAGAGCGGTTTCTTGTCGAGTGAAGTATTTGGGATTCACAGTGGCCAAACCAGTTGGCCACGATTTATCAAGAAGTGCATACCCATTCAGGTTTCTGGTGCAGGGTTTTCTTCTTTGACTTGTTTTTAGTAGATGATTTGTCTCTGCAGCCGTCACTAATCCGGTTTCAGAGTTGCTATACCCGACTCAGTAAAAATATGTGGTCAATCCAACGCCTATGAAAAGACAAAGGTACATCAATTGTGAAACAGCTCTAGGATCGCCTACGCAAAAGACTACTAAACCAGAAGGTCTCGGGGTATCGGTTGCAACAAGAACCTTGTTGATCATATGCACCTCCTCCTAGGAAGTTGTGAAGTTGTTAGGGCTTGGTCTTGACTCCCGTTCTTCGCTCTTTGATCTGCGCCGGCGGGTATTACCAACACTGAAATGGGACTGATGCGCACGATACGCTCCGTAGTGCGGCCGATGGTGAGAAAATCCATCACTCTGTGATGTTGTGCACCGACCGCGATCAAGCCGATTCCATGCCGTTGTACCTCTGTCAGTGTCTCCTTCACCGGATCGCCACGCCGCACGATTTCAGCAACCCGGGCGTGCACGACTCCGGCGTCCCGGTGCCATTGGCACAGCTGGTCTTGCGCACTGTTGACGTCGGCATCCGCTTGCTCTACCGCCTGCAGCATGAAGAGGTCCGTAGCTGCACGATTTGCGATGGCGCCGGCATATCGGGCACAATCCAGGGCTGCCTCGGAGAAGTTCACCGGACAGAGAATGCTGCTGACCCCGTCCGCTGGCAACTCCGATTTGACGACCAGAGTTGGGCACGGCGCTTCGCGAAACAGGTTCTCAGTGACCGATCCCAGCAGCATGCGCTGTAAGCGGCTATGCCCATGGCTGCCGATGACCATCAAGTCCGGCTGGCTCTCTTGTGCGACTGCACGGATCACATCGAGTGCCTGACCCTCACGAACGATAACGGAAAAAGACACATCCCCGAGAGCGCGGACCGCGAGTTGTTTAATGCGCCGGCCAATGGCGCCACGTTCTCTCTTCATTTCCGCCACGAGAGGTTTTGTCTCTGCCTCGGTGAAATAGCGAGGCAGGTCCAGCCATAGGGCATGTACGATCTCAACCTTCGCGTTGAACAGCTTTGCAAACCACCGTGCCCAGTTGAGTATCTCCTTTGACTGCGGCCCCAGATCGAGGGCTGCGAGGATGCGATTCATTGTGAACTCTGCCATTACAACCTCCTGGAACGGCGCTTACTCAGGGACTGCCGTTAGCTGCACGCAAAGCAGCACTGATGACGCGGGCTGACTCATGTGTCGGGCTGTCTGCTGGCAGGAGGTCGAAGGCTCCGCGATTGACAGCGTTGACGTACTCATTCCAATCCTCAGTGCGAGATACAACTACCACGGGCACACTGGGATGAATCGCCTGGACCACCTGGAGCACATCGTCCGCATTACCATCGTCCAGCTTTTTACCCGTGACAATGACGTCGTATTTGCCATTTTTCAGTGCTTCAATTGCTTTTCCAACATTTGACGTAACCAAATGCGTGGTGCGGGCCTGACGCACGGCTTCTACGAGTTGTTGTCGCGCTGGGTGTACGGGACATACAAGTAGAGCATGCCGTTTCATGAGTTCACCTCACACTTCCTGTCTGCGCTTGCGCAGTGGGCATCACCGTGGCTATAAGCTGTTCCACGAATTCCTCTTCTGGAATGGCTCCACTGAAGGATGCAGTCTCGTTGATGACTATGTGCGGAACGCCGCGAACCCGGTAGCGCCTAACTAACTCTGGAAACTGTGTTGCCTCGATCGCATCCGCCTTGATCCGTTCGCTTTCCAGCGCCAGGCGATGCGCCAAATGGGCAGCCGACGGACAGTAAGGGCAAGTCGGCGTGGTGAGCACTTGCAGGTGGACGGGTGAATCCAACAGATGAAGCTTTGCCTTGACGCTGTCGCTCAAACCTGACTTGGAAGTAGAGACGAGCAGAATGGCTTCGAGGAGCACTGAGAATTCGTAACCAGAAGGCAGACCGTATAGCCGGATGCCATAATCCTTGTTGCCGACCACAGCTGTGGCAGGCACCTTGTCCACCCCGTAGCGAGCTACCGCGTCGTGCTCGAGCTGGAAGTTGTGGACTTCCAACGTCAGCTTATCCGAGAGTTTGGCTAAGCTCTGTAGGAGTCGCAGAGAGTCCTCGCACGATGGGCATTCCAACTGCTGGGTAAAGTGCACCAACACCACCGCATCTTTCATCTCGGCCAATCGTTTACGGACTAGCTGTTTGATTTCTTCATCGAGGATCGTTGTCATAGTTACTCCCTGGTCGGCGGTCAACCATACATTTCCTGGTTTCGTCAGCCCGTATCGTAGGCGGCCGCTAAACGGTGGCCGACGCTGGCTCCGAGACAACAATTGCAGGCTCGAGAACCATCTCGCTCCGCAATGAGCGGGAAACCAAGCAAGAACGTTCAGTTTTCTCCAGCAGCCGAAGGCCACGCTCACGGTCAGCCTCCTTGGCTACGGTCAGACGGGGCCTGACAATCACACGTGTAAAACTGTAGCCGTGTTCCCCTTTCTCGATGATTCCCTCCGCAGTTACTTCCAGGCCCGGCGCCTCGAACTTTGAGATCTCGGCAATGGCCCGGAAGGTGGTGACGAAGCAGGAAGCCACGGCCGCTGTCAGCATATGTTCTGGCGTCCACTTGCCGGCTTCTCCTTGAAACTCCGGGGGAGCGGAGAAGGCGAGCGGGGGGAAGGTCGAGCGGTCATGGACAATGCCTTTGCGAGCGCCAATCCAGTTTGCCGTTGTTTCGTAACGATAGTTGTGTTCCATGGAATTCCTCCTTTCAAGAAGGCCACTTTCACTGGAAGAAATGCATTCCGAGGCAAATTGTTACAGGTGAATTTGGGACGTGCTAAAGCAGGTTATGGCTTTTCAAGCAAGAGAGCTTCTCCATGTGTGGCAAAGCCAGCAGGCTAGCCTTTGATTTCAGGCACCGGGCCGAATTCAGACTGCAAGGGGAATCCAAGTTGGCGCCAACCGTGAAATCCTCCCTCTAGCGGGTGAACCCGCACGATGCCGTAGCGGCGCTGCTAGCTTCATTGGGACACGTGCAGTAGAGCACAACCTCACGGTCCCGGAGAATCTCGCTCTGGTACTTTTCCAGCACCAAGTGGCACTGATTTTCGAGCGCGTTGAAATGTTCCCGGTATCATACCGTCATCCTCGACGGGCTACTGAAACTTCGAGTTGCTCTACCAGAAGCGCCATTACACCCGAATCCTGCCGTTCGGTCGCGGGCAGCTCGGTACGTTAGGCTTCACCGGATCTTCGCGTATTCGTACAAATAAATGCAGGGATGCGAAATCTGTTACAGGAATTTTGGGCTGAATTTTCGGGGAAATTTGTGTGGAGCGCCAAGGTCGATTCTTTTCGCTAGCCTTGCTTTGTGGCCTTCGCCATCAGCGCTTGATACTTAGACAGCAACTCGCGTTTCAGCTTCGCAGCAACCCCCGGGCCCGGCGGCTCATTCGGTGTCCTGCGGCAGCGCTGGATCGTTTCCTCAAGGCTCGCGAGAAAAACCCTGCAGGGTTCGCAGCCATCCATGTGCTTTTCCAGTTCTTCACAGAGAGAGTCATCAAGGTCACCGTCGAGGTAGTTTGAAAGTTCAGCGAACATTTCCTTACACTGCCCTTGGCGCGGCGGTATGGGCATCTGCGCCGCAAGTTTTGCAGTTTTGGGGCGCATGTGATGCTGGTCTTGCTTGGCTAGTTCCTTCCGGACGAACAGTCGCGCGCGGTGCAACCGAACGCGAATCGTGCCCAGGCGCAGACCTGTGATTTCGGCAATGTCTGCATCGGAAAGCTCCTCCATGTCGTGCAGCACGAGGATCAGCCGATATTGGAGAGGTAGTTTTTGCACCGCTTGCCGAAGGCGCTCCGCATTCTCGCGACGCAACAACGAGGTCTCCGGCGTCCCGGCGGGATTGCCTGAGAGCTTTTCCAATTCCCGGAGGTCCGGCATCAATGCTCCCAGAGAGAGTGCTTCCTTAGGAGCAAATTTGCTCTTGCGTCGGCTCATCAAACAGCGGCTCTTGGCGACCTTGTACAGCCAAACCGTCAAAGCTCTGGGGCTGCTAAACTTCGGCAGGCTGGGAACTGACTTGAGCAAAACTTCCTGCATGGTGTCTTCGGCATCTTGCCGCTGTCCGCAGATCTTCATGCTGAAGGAAAAGACCGTGCCCTGGAGCAAAGCCAGCGCTTCGTCCAAGGATTTCGGGTCTTTGCGCTGGATCAGGTCTACTGCTTGTTCGATCTCGCGTCGCACGGAGTCAACTGTAGCACGTCCGACCAATACTCCAGAATGCACTCTGTACCTAGGCGCGGTCGGTGCATCGCAGCCATGCAACATGAGCGTCGCGTCGACGCGGAGGATTGCTTCGAAAAGGGCGGAGGTAGATTTCGTTTCGTGCGCAATTGTGTATCCCGTGTTTACAATGTATGAGGAGGACGAAGGAGAGGATTCTCTCGTCCCTCAATAAAACGTAACCCTCTTGCTTGGTGTCGCAGTTGTTATTGGAGTGTGATCGTTTTCCAACCCAAGGTGATCACCCCTCCAAGCGACACTCACCTCACGTAAAGTACAGCGACCAGCTTGCCGGTGCAGCATTTCTGGCATCTATGGTTAGAGATCGGATAAATAGTTTTATCGACAACTGCAACAGATTTTCGACGAAGTTATGAAATCGTCTAGATCAATCTCGAAAGGAGTTCTTATGGTACGCCTGACAAACATACTTCTTGTTTCAGTTCTGATTGTTACTGCTGGCCTGGCACAGAATCCGCCCAAGCAATCGGGTATGGCCGGCAACATGGAACAGCATCAAAAGATGTCTGCCATGCACGAGCAGATGATGAAGGGCATGCAAGCCGACCTCGACAACATGAAAGCCAACCTGCAAAAAATGAAAGACCAGCTCAGCAAACTCTCGGATCAGTCAACCAAAGACGAATTACAACTCAACATCGACATGTGGCAATCTTTCCTCGACAACATGGATAAACACATGAGCATGATGCAACAGATGATGGGTTCCGGACACGGCATGATGATGCATGGTGACCACAACATGCCGGCGGCAAAGCCGACACCAAAAAAGTAAAAACGGGACAGCCCAATGACAAGCAGGTTCCCGGTCCGAGAACCGACCGGAAGGAGCAGATATTCTTATGCCATTAGCTGCGCAAAAATATGGATATTCGAAAACTGTGAATTTTTCCTTTGAAGAAACTCTGGAGCGGACAAAGAAGGCACTGCAGGAACAGGGATTTGGAGTACAAGCTGAAATCAACATCAGTAACGCACTCCGGGAGAAGCTCGGCGTTGAAGTGCCGCGCCAGATTATTCTGGGCGCCTGCAATCCGCAGTTGGCCTATAAAGCGCTGCAGGCGGAGCCCGAAATTAGTCTTCTCTTGCCTTGCAATGTTACCGTGCGTCAAAGCGGCCCAAAGGTCGAAGTGGCCGTAGTCGACGCGGAAAAATTGATGGAATTTGTCGGCAATGCAGAACTGACGCCACTTGCGGCCGAAGCAAAGAGGAGATTGAAGGCGGTCCTAGAGACAATCTGACGCTCAGATAGTTCGTGCTGTGCTCACGCTAGTAATAGCAGCTTCGCTAGTGATGACCTCTTCCATGCCATGGAAGAGGACGTCGGTTCGATTCCGTCCCTGGCCACCATCATTGCAAAGGACCTACACGATCTCGGGCCAAACTCCTCGGTCCGCTTTCGTCCGCGGCGTGGCTGAGAATCGCCATCAACATTTCCCCTTCTGCAGCCATGCAGTCCTCAAGTCGGATTGCCCAATGATGAACCTGAAAAAACAATCGACGTCAAAATCGCGAACGGCTCAACAGTTGGCCTGCTATGTAACTCATACTTCAAGCAATGATCCCAAGCGAAATGTGATGTCCATCACATTCTCCTGAAAGCCCTGTGAATATCATTAAAAATACGCGCTTGGATCGGTGCGTAACTTGAGGCCTGCTCTTTTTCGACGCCGGAATCTATGAACTGGTCGCCACGACGATCATGCCCCACTGAAGAGATCGCGAGATTTAAAGATTGAGGAGAACAGAAATGAAACAGAGATGGGTTGTATTCCTTCTTTCGTGGACGATCCTGTCCACGGTTGCTTCGGGCGTCGCATCTGCCCAAATGCGAGGTGGAGCCACTGGCGGGATGGGGAGGGGCCAGCAGTCTTCGGGGCCCATGCAAGGGCCGATGTCGCAACCGGAAGCGGGTTCAATGGACCAAAACGGAATGCAGGCCGGCAGGCGGCAGCTTATGCACACGACTGCTCGCCAAGATGAGCAATACAGCGTCTGTAAACAGGCGATTCACACCATCCAGGGCGATATCCATCGCATGCTGCATCAGAGCGATGCCGCCTCGGCTTCAGACAACTCGGATTCGCCGGACCTCACAAGCGATCTGTCGAGTGACCTGCAAAACCTGGAGCAGGACGACAACGACCTAGCTTCGGGCCTCAACGACGATCAGAAGGCAGTGTTGCAGTCGCAAATCAAAGACTTGCAGCAGAAAACTAAGGAAATGGACTCCTTAGCGAGCCAATTAGAGACAGAGATGGCGAACCACGATACCGATCCAAAGGTCCTGCGAAAGGACATTAAAAAACTAGAGAAGCTTTCGAAAGACATTTCTAAACGACAAAACGATGTTTCCATCGCGCTGGGAATTACGAGCTGAGAGCTGACGTGACCTACGTAACAGCGGGTCCACGAGCATCTTGGGTAGGCTTAACATGTGGAGAGAGTTATTGAACTCCAAAACAAAGAGTCGCCACTTTCATAATTGCTCTGCGCCCACAGTCAGACCATGAAAAATAATAACAGCAGTTTAGGGAGGTTGCGTCCCTTTGCACCCGGCGGCTATCATAAGGCATGTTGGTTCGCAAGGCGTTGTCGCTGCTCATGCTGCTGTCTTTCTCTCAGGCATTCGCGGCAGCGAGCATTTGCGACGTGAACTGCTTTCTCGCGCATACAGGCACAACCGCTGCTCATCATCACGCTGAAAGTGGTCTCCATTCGAGGCATGAACATGCCGGCACTCACACCGTCGCGGCGCGCACGTCACCCTGCGACGAAATGATAGGCGTTAACTGTTCCACTACTTGCGGCTCCAAAGTGAATGTGAACAAAAACGCTATTGTTGAAAGCTTGAGACTCTTACCTGCTTTCAATGTAGAAAGGGCAACACCCATAGTAATTGCCTCCCAGTCACCAGATCGGAAAGTGTTATTCCCACAGGCAAGATCCTCACCACTTTCTGCCATTCTGAGAATCTGATACCACGAAAACTCCCTGCAACTTGGCTCTCGCGTACTGCGGTGCGCGTATCGCTATTGTGTGATCCAGTTCGATCACCTTGCTGAGTTTTCGAGGATACAATGCAATCTACGCTTAGAAAGATCAGTCTCTATTTATTTTTGTTCTGCTTCCCTGGGCTTCCTTCAGCTCAGGAAGAGCATGGCCAGCACCAATCCAGCCAGAAACAGGACCAACAACCGTCCATGCCAGATATGCCGGGTATGGATATGCACCATCATCACATGGGCTCTGGCATGGAAATGGAGCAGCAGCCAACCACATTCATTGAAAAAATTGAGCAACATGGAGCCTCGGGAACCGATGCACAGCCCAACTCAACTCCTGTTCCCATGCTCATGACCATGAAAGGCAAGTGGATGCTCATGCTGCATGGAGTAGCTTTTCTCACTGAAGAGCAGCAAAGCGGTCCGCGTGGGGACGATAAGCTCTTCTCTACTAACTGGGTCATGCCTATGGCGCAGAGACAGTTGGCAAAGGGCACACTGACCCTCCGCGCAATGTTGAGTCTTGAGCCCGGCACGGTGACGAGACGATTCTACCCAGAACTGTTTCAGCAGGGAGAAACAGCGTTTGGGAGGCCCATTGTCGATGGGCAGCACCCCCACGATTTCTTCATGGAACTCGCCGCTCTTTATGATTTGCGAATTGGTGAGAAAACATTGCTCTCCTTCTACGGAGCACCCATGGGAGATCCGGCGATGGGGCCTGTCGCCTATCCCCATCGAGCGTCGGCATCAGAAGATCCCATTGCGACTCTTGGGCATCATCTCGAGGATTCCACCCACATAGCAGATGATGTACTAACGGTGGGCATTGCTCATCGAGCGGTTCGTTTGGAAGCCTCGGGATTTCATGGCAGAGAACCGGACGAACACCGCTGGGACGTGGATGCAGGAAAAATCAATTCATGGTCTGCCAGGCTCACACTCAATCCTGGCCAGAATTGGAGTGGACAATATTCCTTTGGCCACCTGACCAGCCCGGAAGCGCTGCATCCTGACGAAGACATTGACCGCATGACAGCATCGGTTACCTACAACCGTCCGCTGGCAAATGGAAATTGGGCTACGTTGCTGCTGTGGGGACGCAACCGCACTCGTCCTAGTGGTCTGATTTGGAACGGCTATCTTGCGGAATCCACTTTGAGGTTCAGCACGCGCAGCTACGTATGGGCGCGTTTTGAAAACGTTGACCGAACCAACGAACTTTTGCTCAGGAATACGTTCGAGCCAACCAGCTTTGAGGAGAACATTATCGGACGGGTCCAGGCCACCACTGTCGGGTACGACCGTGATATTGATCTTATTCCGCATCTTGCGACCGCCATTGGAGGCCAAGTCACTTTTTACGGTGTTCCTGATGCAGTTAAACCTATCTACGGCCGTCATCCTGCGGGGGTAGTATTGTTTGTGCGCATTCGCCCATTCGGAAAGGAGCGATAAAGATCTACGGGCATTGACGCCTGGAAAATGCATCCTAACGAAGGGACGGCTGCCTAGCAGAGCACAATCATGCTCCAGCACCATGACGAACACGAACGGTCCCAGGCAGGGTCTCATTCCGGAGTAGAGGTGAACGCTGCAAGGCATGTCCCTGCCCAGTACTCGGCGCGACATGGTTCTGAAGATCACGCGCCCGAGATGTCCTTGCACGGTGGAGAGCACACCTCGCATGACAAGCATGCCGGTCATAACGTGGAGATGTTCAGGCGCAAGTTCTGGATATCGCTCGCGCTGACCCTTCCCACGCTTGTCTGGGGGCACATGTTGCAGCGAGCCTTTGGCTACCGTGCTCCGCATTTTCCGGGTGCAATGTGGATTCCGCCGCTCTTTGGAACGGCAGTCTTCCTATATGGCGGCTGGGTATTCATCCAAGGAGCCGTTCGGGAGCTCCGAGATCGTGTGCCCGGCATGATGACTCTTATCGCGCTGGCCATATCCGTTGCATTTGTCTTTAGCGCCGCCGTAACACTCGGTTACCCTGGCATGCCGTTGTGGGAAGAGCTATCCACGCTGGTAACCATCATGCTTCTCGGTCATTGGATCGAGATGCGATCAATAGCCCAAGCCCAGGGAGCAGTCAAAGAACTCGCGAAGCTCTTACCGGATGTTGCAGCGCGCGTTGTCGGGGACCGCATAGAGGAGGTACCCGTTTCCGAGCTACACGATGGCGATTTGCTGCTAATACGTCCCGGTGCGAGCATTCCGGCAGACGGCGTGGTGCGTGAGGGCGAGAGCGAAGTCAATGAGTCGATGATCACAGGCGAGTCGCGTCCCGTCCGCAAAACCGTAGGCGATAGAGTGATTGCGGGCACGGTCAACGGGAGTGGCTCATTGCGTATCGAAGTTACGGGAGCAGGCGACCGTACGGCGCTTGCACATATCATGGGGCTGGTTGAACAGGCACAGTCGTCGCGCTCTCGTGCGCAGGCTTTGGCAGACCGCGCCGCCCTAGTGCTTACACTGGTTGCGTTGGGTTCTGGCGTGCTGACTTTTGTCCTGTGGCTTGCGCTCCGCGCAGATCCTGCATTCGCGGTTGAGAGGGTCGTGACGGTACTGGTCATCGCCTGTCCACACGCATTGGGGCTCGCGATTCCCCTGGTTATTGCAATCTCAACTACACTCGCCGCCCGCAACGGACTGTTGGTGCGTGACCGCCGCGGTCTTGAGGACGCACGGATTGTTAATGCCGTGGTATTCGACAAAACGGGTACGCTTACGCGAGGAGAATTTGGTGTCGTAGACATAGTGACTGCCGACAAGCTCGCATCTGAGGAGGCACTACGGTTGGCCGCAACGATAGAGCAAGACTCCGAACACACCATTGCTAAAGGAATTGTGGGCAGCGCCAAAGAACGCAAACTGGATCTGTTAAGAGCGGAAGCATTTGAAGCTATCCCTGGCAAGGGTGTAAAGGCTCGCGTAAGTGGGCGCGAATTATACATGGGCGGTCCTGCGCTACTGGAGATGTTGCGGATCACAGTTCCTGAACCTCTGCGTCGCGCTGCGCTCGAAGCCGGCAAGCGCGGTCAGTCAGCAATTTATCTTGCCGATCACAGTACGGCATTGGCCGTATTTGCTGTCGCCGATGTCATTCGTCCAGAATCGCACGAGGCAGTCAGGCTTCTGCATCAGCGCGACGTTCAGGTCGTGATGATGACGGGCGATGCAAGCGCCGTTGCCAACTCTGTTGCCACGGAGCTTGGCATCGACATCGTCTTTTCGGAAGTTTTGCCAGAACAGAAGGCCGCAAAGATTGAGGAACTCAAGCGCTCCGGAAAACGTGTCGCAATGGTGGGCGATGGTGTCAATGATGCTCCGGCGCTGGTCACTGCCGACGTGGGAATCGCAATTGGAGCCGGAACCGATGTGGCGGTCGAGGCCGGAGACAGTTCTGGTCCGCAGCGATCCTCGCGATGTACCGCGAATTATCGACCTGTCGAAGGCGAGCTATAGAAAAATGATCCAGAACCTCGCCTGGGCAACCAGCTACAATGTCGTCGCTATTCCACTTGCCGCTGGCGTCCTGGCGCGCTGGGGCATCATACTTTCGCCGGCAATCGGCGCGGTGCTCATGTCAATAAGCACGATCATTGTTGCGATCAACGCACAATTGCTGCGGCGCACGAGGCTCGAATGACCAAATCCGGGTGAGTGGCTTCAGCGGGCCCCCTGTTTTCGCGCCGCAAACACGTTGTAAAGCGGGACCCAAATCAGCGCCACGTACCAGCCGTAACCGTAGCTTTCGATCACTCCCAGGAAGAAGCTCTTCCAACTAATCCATTCAAACCCGGGAAGCAGATGTTGCCATGCCTGGTACATCGCGTGTGCCGGGAACACTAGATCGAAACCGACACACAGCGCAAAAGTGGTCGCGAGAAACAAACTGGTCGCATGTCCGACTGCGGTCAGTGAAAGACCTTGTCTCATGTTCGTTCTCCTTTCCTATGCAACGTAGCGCTGCGGTTCAGCTTCGAAGCTGTCCAAACACTTTCGTGAACAGAAGTGCAACACGCGGCCTTCGTGGTTCTTGGTGTAACCCTGACCGGGTTCCACCATCATTCCGCAGACGGGATCTTTAGTGGAACCGTCACGGGGCCTGCTCCCGCCGTGCCCTTCATGGCCGTGGTTGCCGTGTCCGTGCACCATGTGCGCACCACAACCGAAGCGCATCATTAGATAAAACAGGCCCGCATATAGCAGTAACGTCAGCAGACCTCTCATAACGCCTCCTTCTCAGCAAGCAGTACCATTGCAAGGCGAAGGCTCCGGCGACTGCTCGGCGTTGCGCCGGAGCCCATTTCGTGGGAAGACTTACTTTCCCCACCGGTGACTACCGCCCGCAAGTAGTTACTTCACTGCATCCTGACTAAGGGCAGCGACGGTTGCTTTTGTCGCCATCTCTTCGTGAAGCACGGCCTGCGCTCCAGCCCTTGCCGCATCGTCGGCATACTGCTTTGCCCAATAACGGCAATGGGGTGCACCTTGACCGAATCCAGTTCCAAACTTTGCTACCATGGCTGGAAATGGCGAATACTTTTCATACGAAACAGCATCCTTCGCATGCTCTTGCGACCTTTCTGTCAGCCGTTGCGCTTCGGCGCGATAGTAGGCAGCAATTCTCAGGTGATCGGCAGGCGTCTTTGCGGTCTTGAGCAACGTCTTCAGCTCATGCTTAGTCACAGGGCGTTGAGTCTCCGCGGCGGCCGCATAGACGGAAGCGAAAGACAACATTGCGAAAGAAACGATCATTAAAGCTGCGAAATTACGTAGTAAGGTTTTCATAATTGCTCCAATGGAGAGTTGCTCTCCGGTGAAATAGTTGATGGCTTAAAGATTCTTTAGAGAGACGGAGAGGAACAGAATCAGATCAGGAAGGTGCAGAGGGTTGCCTGCAATCGGCAGTGTGGCGGTGAATGCAGAAAAGTCAGACCGGTCGCGCGGGTAAAGCGCGATGCAAAGCCTGGTGAAGCAAAGCCGAACGTAGTGAATGAAATCGCTGGGCTCGCTACTGCATAGATCTTCGCTTTCGCGGGAAGCGCAGGCGCGACCTGGCAGCAAGAACTGTCTGCCATCTGCACATGACAGATGGCAACAGACTGCTCAACTGTCATTGAATGGCACTCACGCCCAAGGGGTTTGGAGGCGGGCATACATGCAGAATGAGCACACGGCATTGGCGTGGCAGTCGTAACAACTCCCGAAAGCGCCAATACTGCCACGAGCTTGCTCAAACGGTTCATGTATTTCCCTACCTAATATGCTACTCGTAAGTGCTGCAGGTGGCTGTGACAGAAGTCACATCTCACGCCTGCGGATTACTGGAACACATCAATTGCCTATCTCTCCTGAGGCGTACACAACTCGTGAACGCACCGCTCCATCTCGATCCAGTTGACTGGGGTGTCCCTCAACCCTCTGCATTGCCGACCAGACTGCCGGCACGTAATTCTGTGTTTCCACAGGGAGCCGCCCCTTGCTACTGATGGCGCTAAAATCGTTCGATCCGGTTCGACTCACCGCATCTTTCACGAGTAGCTCTCCTGCGTTATAGGCCGCCAGAGCAAGAGACCAGCTTCCGAATTGAGCGTAAAGATCTCGCAGATACCGGGCGGCCGCGTGAGTGGACTTTTCAACATCAGTTCGGTCATCACGCGCTCTGCTCACAACCAAACCATAACGGCGCGCGGTCTCCGGCATGAATTGCCAGATACCGCGCGCGCCCTTGGGCGAGAGCGCGCTACTCTGCCCGCCACTTTCGATCAACACAACTGCCGCGAGTTCGGTCGGAACCTGTTCCTCCCGAAGGATGGACTCGAGTACCGGACGAAGTTGTTGTACACGCTTGATGGCCTCTGACCGCTGGCGTGTTTTCCTGCTTGCAGCCATTGTTGGCGCTGCAACCGACGGAGACTTTTCGGTGCCGGTATCAGAAGAACGCTGAGCGGGGCTGGCAAGGAGGTCGTCTGCTGTGCTAGTCAATGCATCGTGGTATGCCGCAAATGGATCGGTAGCCGAAGCATTCCGTTGTGGCAGATTTGCTTGTGCCGGCCCTTGCGCAGTGGTGAGCAGCAGTACTCCAGCAAGCGCTGCCACCTGTACTATTATCCTCGATATTGAAAAAGGCTTAGGCATGAGTCAACTCCAGCTCTTTGACCGTATCAGGTTTTTTCGAGTCGCCATGCTTCTCCAACCTGGGCTTCACCTCGAAGTTCCACTTCCAGATGGCGAAGATCGGCGGGTAAACAATTAACCCCATCAGGAATGAAGTGAGGATTCCGCCGATCATGGGAGCAGCAATGCGCTTCATTACGTCGGCGCCGCTGCCGACCGACCACATGATTGGCAACAGCCCAAACAGCATGCAGGCCATGGTCATCACCTTGGGACGCAGTCGCTTGACCGCGCCGACCACAATGGCCTCGCGCAAGTCGTCCCAGCTCCGCATCTGGCCCTTCACAACCGCGTCCTGGTAAGCGAGGTCGAGATACAGCAACATGAACACGGCAGTTTCCGCATCCACGCCCAGCAAGGCGATCAGACCGACCCACACGGCGATACTCATGTTGTAGTTCAACAGGTACAGAAACCAGACCGCTCCGATTGCGGAGAAAGGCACGGCGAGCAAGATGATCAATGTCTTCACCGTTGACCCAGTATTGAAGTAGAGCAGCAGGAAGACGATGAACAACGTGATTGGTATTACGGTCTTCAAGCGCTGCTTGACCCGTTCCATGGCTTCATACTGCCCGCTCCACACCAGTTGATATCCCGCCGGCACGCTGACCTTTTCCAGTACCGCCTTTTTGGCGTCGGCGACGTAACTGCCGATATCGCGCCCGCTGACATCCACGTACACGTAACCACTCAGGCGACCGTTCTCGTCGCGGATCATGCCCGGACCGGTCTTCAGAGAAATGTCAGCAACTTGCGCCAGCGGAATCTGCGCACCACCTGGCGTCGCAATCAGCACGCGCTCTAACTTGTCAACGTCAGTACGATAGTCGCGGAGATAGCGAACATTGACGGAGTAGCGTTCGCGTCCTTCGATCGTGGTCGTAACTGGCTCTCCACCTACCGCCGACATCAGTACGTCTTCGGCATCCTGGATGCTGAGGCCGTACCGTGCTAACTGGTCACGCTTCAGGTCGAAATCCAGGAAGTAACCGCCTGTGGTGCGCTCGGCGAAGATACTTGTGGTACCAGGAATGCCCTTGAGCGCCATCTCAACCTCTTCGCCCACGCCTTCGATTTCTTTCAAATCTGAGCCGAGGATCTTGATGCCCAGCGGCGTTCGCACGCCCGTGGTCAGCATGTCAATACGTGCTTTAATCGGCATGGTCCAGGCATTTGAAATTCCTGGCATGGCCAGCGCTTCATTGAGGCCGCCTGGACCGTAGATGAGTTCCTGCGTGGTTTTGTGGTCCGGCCAGAAGCGTCCGAGAAGGTTCTGGGCCCAGTTGGGCGCCCAGCCTGAATACCAACGTTGCCGCTTGGGCCACTCCGCCTGGGGTTTCAGGACAACGACGGTTTCCATCATCGAATATGGCGCCGGATCGGTGGCACTTTCAACCCGTCCCGCCTTGCCGAACACGCGCTCGACTTCGGGAAAACTCTTCAGGATGCCGTCTTGAATCTGAAGGAGTCTGGAAGCCTCAGTCACAGACATCCCGGGCAAGGTGGTAGGCATGTAAAGCAGGGTGCCTTCGTCCAGTGGCGGCATGAACTCGGAACCGAGTTTAAAGAATACCGGGATCGTCACTACCATCACGATCACAGCCGCTGCAATCGTCTTCCATCTGTGCTCAAGGACAAACTCGCAGATGGGATGGTAAAGCTTCATCAACGGCCGGCTGATGGGGTGGTTTGCTTCTTTGTGGATCTTGCCAATGGCGACGGCACTCACCGTTCGGGAAAGCCATGTGGGCCGGAAGGTAAAGCGTCGCGTGCGTGCGAACAGCAGGCCAACCGTAGCTGGCACCAGGGTCAGGGCCAGCACGGCGGCAATCGTCATGGCAAAATTCTTGGTGAACGCAAGCGGCTTGAACAGTCGTCCTTCCTGGGCTTCCAGCGAGAACACCGGCAGGAAAGAAACAGCGATGACCAGCAACGCGAAGAAACTCGGACCAGCTACTTCCTTGATGGATGAGATCAGCACATCGGAACGGTTGCCGGGCTGGCCCTCTGCCTCCCAGCGCTCCAGCCTCTTATGAATCTGCTCGACCATGACAACGGAAGCGTCGATCAACGCGCCGATCGCCACGGCGATGCCACCGAGGGACATGATATTGGCCGTCATTCCCAATAGCTGCATTGGAATGAAGGCGAGAATCACCGTGATCGGAATCATGGTGATGGGGATGATCGAGCTGGGAAAGTGCCAGAGGAAAATCAGGATCACCAGACTGACGATGATCAACTCTTCCAGCAATGTGTGTTTCAAGTTTTCGACAGAACGATCGATCAGCTCTGATCGATCATAGGTGGGAACGATCTTGAGTCCTTTCGGGAGCGTCGGTTCCAGTTCCTTGATCTTATCCTTAATGCGTTCGATGACCTTCTGTGCGTTCTCTCCGAAGCGCATGATCACGACTCCGCCAACGGTTTCACCCTTACCATCGAGTTCGGCGGCCCCGCGGCGAATATCCGGACCAAAAGTGACGGTCGCGATGTCACGAACCAGCACCGGTGTTCCGGTTTGTGGGTTGGACATCACCACAATGCTGCCGATATCATCGAGCGACTTGATGTAGCCGCGCCCGCGCACCATGTACTCGCGACCGCTCATCTCCACCAGCCGGGCGCCAACGTCGTTGTTGCCCTTCTGAATGGCATCGACAACCATATTGATGGGGATCTTGTAGCCGAGCAGTTTGTTGGGATCGACGTTGACTTGGTACTGCCGAACGAAGCCACCCAGGGGAGCGACTTCCGCGACACCGGGCACCGACTGCAACGCATAACGCAGATACCAATCCTGGTAGGAGCGCAGCTTTTCGATGCTGTATTGCCCGGCCGTGTCGGTTAAGGCGTACTCGTACACCCAGCCAACTGCGGTGGCGTCCTTAGCCAGTTCTACGTTGACCCCCTTGGGCAGCCGGGGAGTAACGGAGTTCAGATATTCCAATGTCCGTGAACGGGCCCAGTAGATGTCGGTCCCTTCCTCGAAAATGATGTACACGTAGGAATATCCAAAATCGGAGAACCCCCGGATGTCCTTTACTTTGGGCATGCCGAGCAGGGCCGAGGTAATCGGATAGGTGACTTGGTCCTCCATGATGTCCGGGCTACGGTCCCAGCGGGAATAGACAATCACCTGCGTGTCGGAAAGGTCTGGAATCGCATCCAGCTTGGTGTTCCTCAGGGAATCTATACCGAACAGCACGGCGACCGCGAGAAACAGGAACACCAGGAACTTCTTCTTTGCGCAGATTTCAATAATGTGATTGATCATTTCGGCTGGACCTCCCCCATGAACTGAGCCGCCCCCAGTACGACACCACCGTTTTCGGCTACGAACTCGTCTGCTGCCTTGTGATCGCGAAAGGCGAACGTGCCAGGAGAGCAGCGGTCAAACACCATCTGTTCGACGTGCTTCGTTTCATCGGTAATCGCCATCTTGTGCTCGCAGGCCATGACCCGGCTTCCGTCCACGTACCAGGCTTCCTGCGGGTTCAACTTTTGCCCGGTGGGATAATCGGTTACTTCAATCAGCCGTACCGGCTTGCCCTCCTGCAGGCCTTCGGTCCGGGCACAATGAGCGCAACAGACAACGCGCCTGCGCCCCCCAATTTCGGCCACCACACGCGCGCGTTGATTGATATGTCGCTGGCAGATCCCGCACGTTGCTTCCGCTGGGCGCTGCACTGTCCAGTAGCCGCCTCCGATCAAGCCCGTGGCTATGATCAGGATCCACAGCACACGAAAGAAAGATTTCTTTGGCATAGTCATCTCCTTAGTGCTTCATGCCGCCCATGGCGCTCTTCAGCCGGCTCTCGGAATCGATCAGGAAGTTACCCGAGGTCACGATGGTTTCACCTGCCTTCAGACCGGAGAGGACCGCCACCTTGCCTTCGAGCTTTGCTCCCATCTGGATTGTTCGAGGTTCGAATACTCCACCGTCGTGAACAACAAAAACATATTGCTTGTCCCCCGAATCCATCACCGCCTCCTGTGGTATCAGGACCTGGTTGCCATAATTGATATTCAATTCAACAGTGGCGAACATCTGCGGTTTTAACTCAAAGGCGGGATTGGGTAACTCAATGCGCACCTTGACCGTGCGGGTTACCGGATCAACCGTCGGGTAGATGTAGGTAATCTTCCCTGTGTAACTCTTTCCCGGGTAGTAACTGAGCTGCATGACTGCCGTCTGGCCGACCTTGACGAACGGTACCTCGTACTCGTAGACGTCGGCGTTCACCCAAATGCTCGAGAGATCCGTAATTGAATACAGGTCCATGTCAGGCGTGATGGCCGTCTGCGGGAAAGCTTTGCGTTCCATCACGAATCCTCTGATCGGCGAATAGAACGTCAATGTGCGGCTGACCTCGCCCGTTTCGTCCAGCTTTTTGATCTGGTCATCGCTGATGTCCCACAGCTTCAGCCGCTCGCGGGTCGAGCGAAGCAGCGACTCCGCGCCCTGTGACACTTCGGCAAACTGGGAACCGCCAAGATATTTTTCGCCGCGCTTTGCGATCAGATATTCCTCCTGCGTGGAAACCAGATCGGGGCTGTAGAGCGTGAACAAGGGCTCGCCCTTCTTCACGAGCTGACCTACGGAGTTAACGAAGACGTCTTCGATGAATCCATTGATCTTTACGTGTACGTGCGCAATTCTGGTCTCATCAGCGGTGATCTCCCCAGTCGTGCGCACCTTGCGCACCAAAGTTTCGCGTTGCACGATCGCAGTGCGCACTCCAATAAGCTCCTGCTTTTGCGGCGGAATCTTTACCGTGCCCACTGCCATATTGCTCATCGCAGCGTCCTCATCCTCACCGTACTTTGGGACCAGATCCATGCCATCGGGCGCTTTGCCCGGTTTGTCATAGGTGTGCTGCGGGTTCATCGCGTCATACCAATAGAGGATCTTGCGTTCTTTGGGTGTACTGGGCGCAGGCAACTCCTTGATAGATTGTCCGGCGCTTTCCTCAGCACTGGTTTCGTCCGCGTATCTCGGGACCAGATCCATACCGTCGGGCGCTTTGCCTGGCTTGTTGTACGTGTGCTGCGGATTCATCGCGTCATACCAGTAGAGGACTTTGCGTTCCGACTTCACACTCGGGGCAGTGCCGGCAGTTGCTGAACCGGAATGCTCGTGTTGGAAAAAGCCGGCGACGTTGCCGTCGAACACAACACCGATTGCCAGGGCAATGGCAAAGATGAGTGAAACAATTCTTAAGCTTCTGCGAATCATGGTCTATGCTCCTTCGTGCGCTCGCTCATTGCGCTGCAATTTTTCACTTTGCCAACTCCACTCCCACGAACGGCTCCAGCCGCGCCACCGCCATGTTGTAGTTGGCCAACTCCCGGTAGTAGCTCACTTCATAGTCGAGCACCGTCGTGAAATTGGAGAGTACTGTCAGGAAATCGACATTGCCTACCTGGTAGGCCGACATCGAGGACTCCAGTGCCAGCGACGACTGCGGTACGACACCCTGTGAGTAAAGCTGGAACAGACGTTCTGAAGACTTGGCCATTAAGTACTGTTCCTTGACGGCAAAAAACAGTTCCGTTTTCCGGTTGTCTTTGCTCAGCTCAGCGCTGGTGAGCTGCTCGGTGCTTTCACGCAGCGCTTCGCGCTGTTTAGTCCTATAAAAGATGGGAATATTCGCGGTGACCGTGAAGCCATGCATGTCGGGTATTGTCGGCCGTTGCTGATACGCGTACGCCACTGTGAAGTCCGGGAGGTAACTTTTCTTAGCCAGATTCACGGCATATTGGCTCCGTTCGACCATGCGCTGTTCACGTTGGATCCCAGTGTCCTGTGCCAGGGCCATCTGATAGAGCTGGTCCAACGAATACTCAAGCTTCACCGGTTCCAGTCCGGTTGGGGGTGGCAAAGGGGCTTCCGGGTCCCGGAACAGCAGGGTATTGATTCTGGCTTGTGAGGTCTTGAGCTGTTGCTCCAGTATCGTCAGGCGTTGCTCGACCACGGAAATCTCCACCTGTGACTTCAACACATCCTGCTGTACTCCCTTGCCAACACGGTAGCGGGCCTCGGAAATTTGTGACAGCTTCTCCAGCAAATCCTTATCCCGCCGGATGGTCTCCATAGCCTTCGTATAGAAGGCATAGTCGTAGTAGGCGGTCTTCAGGTCCGCTACAACTTGCCGGCGCAGGTTCTCGTAATCCCAGTAAGCCGCCTCGGCCTCGCGGTCCGCAATTTTTCCTTGCAGAGTGAGCTTGCCCGGATAGGGCAAGGTTTGGCTGGCAGTAACCCCGCGGTAGCTGGAGGGGTCTCCCGTCTGCACGGAAAATGGCGTGATATTACCAGCCCAGCCCACCGACACGGTTGGATCTGGCAGTGTTTTTGCCTGCGGGATGCGATGCCGTAAAGCCTGAACTTGCCGAAACGCACTTTGCACAGCCGGGTTCCTTTGCAGGGCTTCACTGACCAGACTTGTCAGATTGACAGATGGCTCGTCCGCAGGTTGCGCTGGCGTCTGAGACGAAGAAGATACGACGGTCATTGTCGCTGGGGCTTGTTGCCCCTTGCTGCTTGGCGAATACAGGCTCGTGACTAAAATCAAAATGAGTATTTCTCTGGTCATATGCTGCTCTCACTGGTTGCGGGCCGTCTCCCAGTTGTCACTAGAAGACGGCCATTGGTTTTTCGTGCCGGATCAGAAGACCACCCATCAAGGCTGCTTCTGTTCCGCGGCCTTTGCCATGCCCTCGTGGAGTTCAGCCAAAGCGGTAGCTTCTTTGGCCGCTTCAGCATTCAGCTCCGCGAAGCGCTTGCAGTGCGGGGCCCCTTGGCCAAAGGAATCGCCATGCTTCGCAACCATGCTCGCGAAAGGCGGGTTCTTTTCATAGATCGCAGCCAATTCCGCGTGCTCCTTGGAACTCTGCGTCAAGCGTTCTGCCTCGTGCCGGTAGTACGCAGCGATCCTCAGGTGGTCCGCAGGCTCGTTTGCGGTTTTGAGCAATACTTTCAACTCCTTCGTGCTGGGGACCGAGGTTTTTGTTTCTGTCGGCCCAGTTTGGGCGTAGGCTAACGATCCCCACGCCAGAGTGATAACTACCAAGACTGCTTGTAAGCGAGACAGTGCGATTTTCATAATTCCTCCAATAATCATCGGTGTGATGTGATAAAGGCTAGTTTTGCGGTAAACACTTTCTGCATACCGAAGGACTTCCTGATGAAGGAATAGTATTTAGATCAGAAAAGTGCAGAGTAGGGCCTGGGCCGGGGCAATAAACAAAGGCGGTGCCGTTCCGGGATTTCTCACGGCGTGGGTCACGGTCGGAGGGCCGTCGAGCGCGGAAACAGGTGCCTGCCCACGGCTAAGGTTCTTGCTCTCCGACGTCACTATGGCCTGACTCTTCGCCGGGCTTGAACTCGAGACTTGGCAGCACGAACCCTTATCTGATGACATTGCCGATAGCTGATCAGCGGCGTCACGACTCATTTTCATCATGGCGCAATCAGGCTTGCAATGATGCGGTGCAGGTGTATTTGGAGTGCAAGCCGCCAGCGCCGATAGTGCCGGCGCCATAACCACAAGCAGCAACGTGCAAGCCGCGAGTTTGAAGGTTCGGATCAACTGCTTTCTCCAACAATCACTCTATGAACATTAGCCTGGCCTGTCAGTGATACAGATCACACCAAGTCTTGCCAGATTAACGGCATCGGCGGCCATGTGCGACCGGCCCGCCAGTACCTTTTGATTCTCCGAAGATACACACCACAGTCATGGATCGGCTGTGACCTGGCTCACAGTTGACCGCGACTTCAATCACATATGGCTCGTGCGTCCGGAATTATTTTCTGCCGCTGTCTTAGCATTCGCAATCAGAGTATGTAGTTCTTGTTTGCTCAACTTGGCGCTTGATGTGTCTTGTGCTGCCGCGACCGACATCGCGAATCTCCTTTTCTCTTTCACAAATTCCAGTTCACTTACGTTGTTTCAACTTTTATAACTCACGAATGAGAGCACTCTATTCTGTCAGCATGTTAGGTACCAATCGAAAGAGATGATCTTCTGTATCAATCGTTGTTATCCCTCACCAAATCTCAGTGCCACAACAGCTGTCTGCGCCCGCTCATTCGTGTCGTTCACCCTTCTCCGTCATATCGTCTGAAAGAGTCCCTGCACGAATTGCCTCATTAGAACGAGTAACGAAACGCCAGGGTTGCGTTGTTGGCATTGAAGTCTTGGCTCCCGATCGGAGCGAGCCCCGCCGGACTCGAAATTGATCTTGGATTGTAGCCGTAATATGTCCATGTGGTCTTGAAGGTGAATCCCTTCGCCAAATCAAACGCAAACCCAGCGTAAGGCTTCTGGTAGGCATATTGCAGCGGACCGGCGGGAGCATTGGGATTCAAAAACAACGTTTTCCCGTTCGCGAATGAGCCCGCATATCCTACTCTTACTGCTAAGCGCTTGATGGGTTTCCAGTTGATGTCGCCATACGCGAAATGGGTTGTGCTGCTGTATGTAGCCAGCCCTCCAAAAGCGGTGAGGTCCGATCCTTGCAGGTCTATCGGCACCGGGCAAGCGGTCGTAATCGCTCCCGGAGGCAAAGTCCCCGGAGGCACCGGCGGGGAAATGCCGGAACCATAGGCCCAACACTCGATCAACTGGGCATAAATACCACTGTATGTATAACCCAAGTCGAATGAAAAACGCTCATTGGGTGTCACCACCGCAGTAAGGCTGTAGCCACGATCATGCTCCCGATCATTCACCAAGCTCATATTGTTCTGGCGCTCCAGGATATCCAAGGAAGCGTCGAGACTGATCCACTGGGAGGGAGTGTACGAAGCCTGGAAATTGTAGCGTTGCTGCTTTCGTGGATCTGCGCGCACAAAGGCTGAATCTGCCCACAACAGTTCCGAATCGAAGTTCAGGCGGAGATTACCGGTAGGACGCGCCCAAATACCTGCCAGCATTGAGTGACTATTGATATTTGCGTCAGAAACGTGCGCGCTATCGCCCTTGGAACCCGAGAAGACCAGCGAACCGTCCGCTTGCTGTGTACAGGCGGTTGGATCCGCGCAATCGCCACGGGCTGCATTAAAGAAATTATCCGGCGTGCCCCCGTCTCCTCCGGGGAAGAACGCTTCATTCGCGAAAAACTGGGTGTCTTGGCTGAAGACTTTGCGGTTGCCGTAACGATAGCCAAGTCGAGCGCCGAATCGGTCGGTAAAGTCGTATTCAAGCTGGACCGTGTTGGCCTTGAACTTTTGCGCGAGAAACCGGGTCCAGGTGCCACTTGTCAGGTCTGCTGGTGAACCGTCGTTGTGTTGCGGGCAAGTCGGAGCCGAGAATGGCGGCGGGCAATCGGCCGGATTGAAACGTCCTGAAGGCAGCAAGAGCGAAGGCCCACCGTTGACCAAAGGAGCTTGAGTAAAGAGGCTAATGGTGGTGAAATTCCAAAAACCTGGAATCTGAAAATGGTCATAGGTAAAAGCATCCACAACGAGAAACTTGGAGGTGACAGTCCAGGTGCCAGCCCAGTCGGCATTGGCTATAACGCGCTTTGCATGGGTGGGTCCCGTTGAAATGCCCCCCACCTGCAGCACACTGGGGTTATTACCAATGAAGACCTCGTTGAGATCATGCGAGTCTTGCTCTCCTGAGCTATATCCCGCGCGCCCCGACATAGAGAAGTTCTTGATCGATTCGGATTGAAAGCTGAATTGCTCAGTCGGAAGAAAATTGCGCGGTCTCCCGACCCGCGAATACCTCAAATGGGCGCCGCAGCTCGGATCTATTGTGGGAGGATTTGTACCCGGGTCCGCAATCGGCACAGAACACGGAACACCATTCGCGGTGTCGAAAATTATCCCTAAATCGGCTGGTACCCCGTTTGGCAACTGGTAATTGAAATTACGATCCACATAAGACGTATCCTGCTTGAAATACTGGAGAACCTCGTCGTAGTGGAAGCTGGTTTTCGAGAACGCTTGGAAGTCGACACCCATATGGTATGCGTTTAGAGTCGTCTTCCAATCCTGAAAGACTTGCGTTTGGGATCCGTGGCCCGTAGGCGGATCAAGGATCGTAGTACCTCCGAAAGTGGATAATGATGGTCCTTCCTGGATGTTACGGGTATAGCCTAGTCGCAAGTGGATACGCGACTGCGGCAGAATCGTGAGGTCGAAATCGCTCATCCGCCGTACCAGCGACATGGAATGCGGAGAGTTCGTGATCGGCACAGCCGGAACTGATGACGCAGGGTTCAGCGGATTCGCGAGGAGGCTGTAGTTCCAGGGGTACTCGTCCCGCCGGAAGCTCGCCGTGAAGTCATACCACTTGTTCTTGCCAACACGCAGCCGCGTGACATCGTTCGGATCGCCGCCATACCCAAAACTGTGCACAGAGAGATTATCGAAAAGCAGACCTGCATGATTCAGCGAGCGGACGTCGAGCGACTGTTCAAAGATTCGCACGCCGCTGTTCAGATTGACAAAAGTGGCGTAGTTTGCCGGATTGCCGCTGACGTCGGTGCTTCTGTAGCCAAACTCAAAGGTCTGGCGAATGTTGTAATTTCCAGAGTCGACCCCTTCGGTGGATTGGGACGTACTTTGTGCCGCCGCACCGAGCACCAGGGCGAGCGCCAACACACCAAGCGCCATACAAGTCTGAAAGGAGCGTCGTGATCTCATATCTTTCTCCGGTAAGTTCGCAACGGTGCTGAAGAGCAAGTACCTATCGTTATTCTCGAATTCGTTTCGGGCTGATTGACCATTTGCACGGTTCCTCCAGGCCTACTTCAGCAAGTGGCGGTCAAAATTCGAACCATGGATTTGTACATGGCATGTCGTGCATGCCTGATATTGCGCGGCCTGGTTATGAAAATCTGGTGTGCCAGTAGCCCCGCTGAAGCTGGATGCCGTGTGGCACTTCAAGCACAGGAGGTTTAGATTGCTGGTTTTGACCAAGTGAGGATTTGGCGAACCGTGTGGCGAATGACAGGTCTCGCAACCCTCTGTTTTGACCGGCTGGTGTTCGAAGACGAAAGGCCCCTGCTTGTCCACGTGGCACGTGAAGCAAACAGAATCGCGCGCCGCCGCCGAGCGTAACTGCTTGCCTATGAACCCACCGTGGGGGTTATGACAATCTGAACATTGAACAAGCCCTTCCTCCACCCGATGGTGAAACGGCATGTTGAATTGCGGCTTGACCTTTAGATGGCAGCCATAGCAGAGATCCGGTTGAGCCTTAGTCAACAGGAATTGGTTCGTCAATCCTTGGTGGGAAGAATGGCAGCTCAGGCAGCTCAGGTTGTTCTCGCTATGGGCGGAGCGAGAAAAGTTCACATGGTCTTTCCCAGAGCTGTGGCATTCCAGACAGCGCTGGTTGATCTCTTTCGCAGTTGCGGTTTTGAAGCTGAAAATCTTCTTGGGATCGGCCGGATCTTCTACGTGACCTGCAGCCGGCCCATGGCAGGTTTCGCAACTGTGTGCTTCGCCTCCACCCTTCGTCTTCAAAACGCTGTTCCAATGGCCCGTCTTTTGGAGCCCCTGGTAGATGTCTTCGTGGCAGCTTTTGCAGGTTTCTGCACCCACATACTGGGGCATCGCTGGAGTTTGTTGCGCAGCATTTTGGGGAGGCTGGCCAGCGGGACCAGCCTTTGCAACGACGACGGCGCTCAGCAACAACCACAGAACTGCAAGCGAGGCTCTTTGACCCCAGCTCACAAGAATCATGACTTTGCTCCTCGTACAGCACTTGCCCGTTTCCTGATTGCTGGAACTGTCTCCTGCCGCCCCTGGACGCGGCGAGTCTTTCGACCCGAACGGCTGACACCACGTGGTTTACAGCTCACAGCTCTGGCCAAGTCAGCGATAGTGATCTCGTCAAACGCTTTTTGGCAGCGTGCAAGGACGCGCGCTAAAGCGCGGGCAAGCGGGTCTCGTTGCTCCTGTGAGCGCCCCCGACTACGGCGGCTTAAAAAATCTATCACTTCCGCTGCACGGATTCGTTCGGCAGGTTGCGCCAACCAAAATCCGCCTTTAGCGCCCCGGCGAGACTCTACAAAACCTGCCCAAGCCAAAGATTGGAGAATCTTCGCAGTTTGCGCCGGGGGAAGCTCTGCCTTGCCAGCGATCTCCTGAGCGTGTGAAGGCCCGGGCTCATGTGCCAGGCAAACCAGGATTTCGAGCGACTCATGGATACGCGGCGGAAGCTCAGAACAGAGCATGATTTCACCCTTTCGGATCGTATTGTCCGAAATGTCCCCGCAATGGTACGCGATACAAGGGCTCGTCGATGTGACGCGCGTCACACTCCAAGACTCATTGATTCGCCTGAATAGGTGCTTCCGCTTTTGGGCGGGCCGGATCAGATCATGACATCTTGCGACGGAGCAAAGTTTCGCTAAGGCTGAGGGAACCCTTTTGTCCGGATGTGAAGATGCGCAAATGGGCGACAGGTTCCCCTGTCCTCGGTTGTATGCGCCGATATAGATTTACCAAGTTGGCCTGCCCTCATCGCAGCACCTTCTCATCTCGGAGCAAATGAAGCGCCTTTCCAAGACGGAAATGCGCTTCGCTGCACTGACTACTGTTTTTCCAACACGTACTTTTGGTCTGAGTCTCCTCGCGGGCCGCTTCGATGAACGGTCTTGGTGAGGGTCTTGCCATCATCGGAGAGGTTCCAGGTTTCCTTGGTGGTTAAGGTTGCGTCGTGTTCTTTTTCCACGGTCTCGAATACCAGTGCATTCCCATCCCATTTTACGTTCGTTGTATATTCATCACCGTCCTGGTCCTTATTGTTGTTCTCTTTGCCGATCACAAAGGTGCGGTCGAAGGTGCGCTCGCCACGATCACTGACCATCGTGGTCGTCACTTTCAAGTTAGCGTCCTGCTGTTCGATCTTGTTGACGTAGCTCTTGAGCCACGAACTCTTGGTTGTGTACCAGGCAGGACGGAGGAGAATCGTTGCCCAGCGCTTCAAATTCACGTCCATATTCTTGAGCCCAGGTGACAGAACAATCACGAACCAAGAAAGCTGTCACGGCGACAATTGTTTTTCCTGAGAGCGACCGGACACGTTGTAAAAGTTCAGCCAATTGGGGACACGTTTTGGGCTGACCTCCACCAAGTAATTATTATTGCTGCTATCGCAGACGGGCGCCGTGATTTAGATCACGCGACCTGGAGCGTGACGCCGGCACTATGGAGTGGGCATGAGAAGGTTGATTTTCATAGTTCTGGCCAGCGCTTTAGCGCAGGCAGATCTCAGTGCGCTTCGGGCCCGCGCTCAAGACGGAGACGCGCAAGCGCGGTTTTCACTGGCCGTGGCCTATGCCAAAGGCGAAGGGGTACCGAAGGACGAAGCGGCAGCAGTCCACTGGTTTCGCAAGGCGGCGCAGCAAGGGTTGCGGGACGCGCAGTTCAATCCCGGCCTGATGTATGGGTAAGGGAGGGGAGTACCGAAAGACGAAGTTCAGGCCGCCTATTGGTATGGCAATGCCGCCGAGCAGAATGAGCCCGATGCGCAGGCCAGCCTGAGCGAGTTGTACGAATCCGGTCGCGGAGGTGCGCCCAAAGATGAAACACAGGCTGTCGGATGGTATCGCAAAGCGGCTGATTCCAGGGCAACAGAAGAAACCCCGCGAAGACAGCGCCTGAAAGCAACCTCTTACGGGACGCTCACGTCCATTGAATCCCCGGTGTGATGGTCTTCAATCTGGAAACGTAGAAAGTCATGGACGGCCTTGAGCGCACTCTCATTCGTGGTTTTGATCCTTACCCTGGCGCCCGCTGAGATCTCTTCAAAACTGTAGGAAATCTGGTCGCGTTTTTCCTTCATGACCGGTACGCCAGGGGGCACTTGGTCGTGAACGAACATGGGAATGGAGAAATCGCCATTCGAGAACATGGTAACGATGTGGGCCAGATGCGAGCGTATCTCCTGGATACTTGCAGAATCCTTGTTGTCGTTGGCGGTCACCTCAATGGCGCCGCCATCCGAATAGAGGCGAAAGTGATGGGTCGTCTTGTCATGTGAAAATCCCATCGCTTGGTCACCGTGTTTCTCCACATCGGCCTGGTGTTGCGATGAGCTCTTCATATGTTCTTTGTGCTTCGGGCAGGACTGCATGTCTTGCGCTGTCACTTGCAGCCCGCAGAATAGAAGAAATGTGATTACCGTCTTCATGACCTTCTTTTCCTCCGAAATTTATTGGCCGTGCCGCCGGAGTTCTTCAGCGCCTCAGTGAGTGAGTAGAGCAAATGCGATTTTTGCCCCGGCCCTGCTCGTTGCATTCGCTGTTCCCAGTCGGACAACACTTTCTTGAGATACCGTTCCGTGCGCTTGAGCGCCTCAATGTCTGCCGCAATGCCCCTAAGTTTCTCGAGCGCGAGCTCGTACACGCGGCGGCATGGAGCTCCACCGGCATCACGAGATTTCAAGACCTCAGCCAGCTCTCCCAAAGTAAAGCCGATTCGAAGCGCCCGTTGCACAACCAACACTCTCTCCACGGCGCTCTCGGGATACACTCTGTACCCGGATTCGGTTCGTGAAGCTTTGGGCAAGACTCCGATCTTCTCGTAATGCCGTATTGTGTCTGGACTTACTCCTGTGGCCTTCGCCAGTGCGCCGGGCAGAAACCGTGTGCTGCTGCTTCGTTGTACCATCACAAGTATGAACCTTGGAATGCATTCTAATGTCAAGGGCTATTTGCAGGCCAGAACTCACGAGCGCCACGTTCCCCGATCTGTTCAGAACCAAATGGGATCTCCGGATCGCGATCTGGCCTTTTCAGTGTGCTGATAGTATTGAAAATATTGAGTACGCAATTTCAGTACGTCGAGCCAGGCAGCTCTCCTTATCAGAAACAGCTCGTGTCGCTTCAGGTGATCACGATTGTGTGGATGTGTGTCGAAGCTGCTGTTTCAGTATTCGCTGCCATACGCGCCCATAGCGTGGCACTCATTGGATTCGGGGCAGATAGCGGTATTGAGCTTGCGTCGGCATTTGTTGTGTTCCTGCGGTTCACGAAAGTCTCGCGCTTAAGCGAAATCAAGGCCGCCCGAATTGCTGGTCTCTTACTGTTCGCGTTGGCGGCATTTGTTCTCGCCGGTTCGATTTTGGCATTCAGCAATCCACGTTTGCGACCTGAACCCAGTTACTTGGGCATTGTCATGCTCATCGCAGCAGCCATGGTGATGCCTTGGCTCTCAAGCAGGTTTAGCGTCATCGTCGAGTGAAATGCCGATAATCTGCAGGTCCTGATCCCGGTATTTGTTCTGTAAATCCACGAACTGTGGGATTTCGGTTCGGCAGGGCGCACACCAGGTCGCCCAGAAGTCGATCAGAACCACCTTGCCGCGATACGTGGAGAGATCGAGCCTCTGACCGGTTAGATCAGTGAGTGAAAATTCCGGTGCGAGCGGACGAGTGATGGTCGCGTCGCTGGGAGGAAGCTCGGCAGGCCTCCTCCAATACGGCCTTGCGAGATAAGCGCTGAACGCCAGAACAACGGCCAGGATCAGGAAAACTTGCTTTCTAACAGGGCGCCTTTTTGCATCGGTCTTTGCCTCGAGAGATTGCACTGGCCTACTCCCGCTTGGCTATCGGATAACCCTTGTCAACCCAGTCCGTTCCGAAATTGTGGGCAATATATAGAACTTTCACGTTGTTGAACCCCATCCCGCGGAGTTCCTCGTACGCAGGATTGACGTTTGGGCACTTACTCCAGGGACAACACCCGCAATAAAGAACGATGGCTTGCGCGCGCGACAGATTCTCGACACGCTCACGGAGGCGCCGGATGCCATCCGCGCTGGAAGCCGGGCCGATATATTCCGATCCCGGGACATGCGCCTGTATATAAAGGATACGAAAACCAACCTGGATGATGAGCGGTTTGGGACCGGTGGGCGATTTCAAGATGTTCACCAGTGCTTCCGGCTGAATCAGCTGTGGATCGGCGGCCGAAGGCGGTTCGGCAACCCGAGACGTTGCCGGTGTTGGCCTGGGGGAACTCACGCCTTCAGAACGCTGGGCGCTTGCACCGGCAGAAAAAATGCACAGCAGAAAAATCAGGGCAATCGAACTGAAAACGTTGCGAGGGCAGATGGATTTCATGTAGCTCCTTGTCTAGATCGGTTTATTTCCAGATGTGCTATTCGTACACGATAAACTGGCACAGATCGCAGACCACAATCACAACACTACCGGAACGCCATAGGCTTTGCCCCCCAACTTAATGGCCATTCCGAGGATCTCTCGTTTGATCCCGAACGGGGCCAGCCACCATCGCTCGAACAAAACCTTACCGACGTGCCATGCCCTTCCGATCTTGCGCAACCGCACATCTGGGCTTGGCTCGGCGAAGAAATTGCCGTACGCGAATCCCGCCAGGTCCTCACCCGCCTCCAACATGCAGTACCCATCGCCGCAAAACGCTCCATCGGCTTGTGTACCATTGATAGCAGCAGTGATCTGTTGCGCCAGCACCAGCGCCTGCCCATGCGCAAAAACTCCGGCCTTGGGCAAGGTGAGCGGCCTGTCCGGCTTCCAGCGGCCGGGGATTGGAAGAGACGTGACATCGCCAATCGCGTAGATGTTGGCATGTTTGGTGGACAGCGTGGCCCGGTCCACCGGAACCCAACCACCTTCATTTGTCAGACCTGCCTCGCGCAGGAGACCGGGGCCACGGTGTGGTGGTATGGCGACGAGCAGGTCGTAGCCTACCGGCTGCTTGCCATCAAATAGCAGTTGACGAGACTGCGTGTTAACGCTGCTCAACTTGTGAAGGGGATGAAATCCGATTCCTTTTGCTTCGAGCAGCTGTCTCACAGCCTCCCCCAACTGGGGACCGGCAACCGGCAGGGGCTGTGGTTCAGGCGTAAAAAGATTTACTTCGACGTCTTGCCGCAATCCGCGCCTTCGAAAGTGGTCGGCCAACAACATCGCGCCCTCGTGCGGGGCGCCTGGACACTTATACGGCATGGCACTCACCACGACTGCTATCTTGCCGCGCTTGAATCCAGCCAGTGCGTCTCGCAGCTTGATCGGCCCATCGAGGGTGTAGAAGGTATGGGCACCCTCGGGGAGTCCCGGAATTATCTCTGGCGCTAATTCTGCGCCGAGCGCAATGACGAGATAATCGAATGGCAACGTGCCTGTCCTGGTTTCCACGCGCTGCGCCGGAACATCAATGCGCAGTGCTTCCGCCTCGACCATTTCCACGCCTGGCCGGAGCAGCTCACGTGTGTTGCGCGTAATCTCCTGCGGGCTCCGATCACCAGTCATCAGCCACAGAAATGATGGCGCGAACGCATGACGTGTGTTCTTCTCTACCACCGTGATGCGATGTTCCGGCCGTAGCCTCCGCCCAAGTTCGTTGGCCAGGACTAGACCGCCGATGCCGCCACCGAGGATCAAGATGTTCTTGGAGCTCACACGTGTCTCCCTTTCATTTCGCGCTGCTTAAGAATCAAAACGAACGTTGCCGCTTTCGCCGAATTGGCCTTTTCCACCTCAACCGAAAACGTACGCGCCGGCGACGACCGGATCGGGATGAAGCAATTGCCAGAGAATCATCGGGTCCTACTTCCGAGCGACGCTCTGCGTCCCTGCTCCGTGCCTGTGGCCAAGCGAAGGCCTCGCGCACGCCAATCGTGGACGCTTGCGTCCAGCCGATATGCCTTGAGCCCACGAGAGCGCAGCAAGCGTACAGCGTCCACGGCGAGTACACAGTAGGGGCCGCGGCAGTAAGCCACGATGTTCTTGTTGCGAGGCAGCTCCGCCAGGCGACGCCTGAGCTGTTGCAAAGGAATTCCGAGTGCCCCAGGAATGTGCCCAGCCCGGTATTCTTCCGATGGCCGCACGTCAATCACTACCACTTTGCCCGCTTGGACCTGGTCAATCAGCGTCTCCCGATCCACTGCGCTCAACTCTTCGTTCTGTCCTTCAAGAAAACGGCGGCGAATCTGTTCGATTTCAGCAAGCCGGTCCTCGGCCAGCACCCGGTAAGCCCAGAAGAAATCACAAACGAGAACATCGGCCAGGGAGTACACGATAAAGCGGCCATTCCTGCGCGCCTCGACCAAGCGGGCGGCCTCCAGCAGCTGCAGGTGCTGTGAGGTATTCGCCACACTCATGCCGGACTCGTCGGCGAGCGCCTCCACCGTGCGCTCGGCCTGACAGAGCAGGTCCAGCAACTCCAGCCGCTTTGGGCTGGAGAGCGCCTTGCCGATCCGCGCCAGCTGTCCATAAGCGGCGTTCTTGAATTCCCTTCTCGGATTGACGATCAGTTCAGACATATCAACATTCAATTTAATACTTTAATATAGTCACATGTCAAGCGGCGTTTGCGAAAAGAGATGCGGGGGTGGATTGCTGGGACTCTGACCGCCCCACGTTCCGCTGCCAACTCGGTGGAATGGAAAGCGGCTATTGCCTTGCTTTGGCGCATGCTGCGTCCTGGCAGCAGAAAAGGATGATGAGGTATTGCGCAGGTAGTGATTTCCGTGATGCACGCCAACAACGAGGTTGGCACCATTCAGCCGATCGCCGAGATTTCAGAGATTGCCCGTGAGTGCGGCATTCTATTCCATATCGATGCAGCACAATCTGTCGGCAAAACCCGCACCCGTGTGGACGAGCTTGGTGTCGACCTGTTGTCGATAGCTGGGCACAAGTCTTATGGGCCGAAGGGAATTGGAGCCCTTTAATGTCAGCTTCGTCGGCAAGATCGGATTTGAGATCTTAGCTCACATGGAGGTCGTCGCCGCTTCCACCGGCTCCGCCTGCCATTCTGGCGCCTTAGAGTTGTCTCCCGTCTTGAAGGCCATGAACATCCCGCCTGAGATTGGGATGGGTGCCATTCGCTTCAGTTTGGGCCGCACGACCAAGCGTAAAGAAATAAATGCCACGGTGTCACTGCTCTCCAATGCTGTGGCCATGTTGTCATAGCACCATAACGCCCAGCATGGCGTCAGGCCAGCCTATTCGCGGAAGTTCGCCGCGGGCCTTGGGCTGGTCGCCAGACCCAGGCAGCTTTTAGCAGCCCGGCACATCGCTTCGAGTAACTGCCGGCCGAACCCGTGGGAGCCCTTCTCGAAGGGATCTTCATTGTGGTCCACAGCGTTGGTAACATGCGCGACCACTCCGACCGGAATACCTCTCGCGATACCGAATGCGAAAAGCGATGCCGCCTGCATCTCGACCGCGAGAACCCCCTGTTTTGCGTATTCTGCCAGTTGTTCCTCCGTTTCGCGGTATGGGGCATCCGTAGTCCAAACAGTGCCACTCGAAACGGGAACACCCAAGTCTTGTAGGCCTGCGGCGAGCGAATCAGCAAGCCCGGCATCGCTGGCTACAGAGCGGCTCGCAGACAAGTAATGGTACGAAGTGCCTTCGTCGCGGATTGCCTCGGTCGGAACAACCAGGCTCGGCACGGGAAGTGAACCGCTGACCCGCCCCGCCGACGTTAGCCCCAGCACGACACGCGCCCCTGATGTTTTCAATTGCTCAGCGATGAGAACAGCATAGGGACCACCGATGGTTCGCGGCACCACACCGCAGGGCATTCCGCTAATATCCATGGAGTACATGCTCGTGTGGAAGCATGCCCATGATTCCCAGCGCTTTGCTGCGCCGGTCGAAATCAGCCAATCCGTCAAGTCACCATCGAATTCCAGGACACAGATGGGCGGAACCGGTTCGCACGCCAAGTTCATTCATCCGGAGCACCTTTTTTTCAAACTACTTCCACCGTTTCGGGTGGCCGCTCAGTGCCCATGCGCTCTTCGGCTTGCCACGGGATCAGTGCCGTACGAGTAGCAAGCTTGTGCTGTACCTCTTCGATATATCGCCGTTCGAGAACTGCACGTTCTGCAAGCACAGGGTCCCGAGTCCCCGTCGCACAGAAGCTCTGATTGATGATCCAGGCAAACGGATCAATTTCCGCCCGCCTGAGGTCATTCTGCAGACGTTCCGCTTCGTGCACCGGTGTCGCCTCAGGCAACGTGATGATTAGGACTCTTGTGAAATCCCGATCACGCAGTTGCGGAAGTAATCGCCTGACAGACTCGGGGATGTAGCTCAGATTTCGTTGAACCTCCCGGTGATAGGCGTTCGCCGCATCAAGCAGTAGCAGCGTGTGTCCCGTGGGCGCAGTGTCGATCACAACGAAGCCATCGTTGCCTTCGTTCACTCGGCGGGCAAACGCGCGAAAAACAGCGATCTCCTCCGTACACGGGGAACGCAGGTCTTCTTCAAGCAGCGCTAGACCCTTTTCATCCAGCCCTTGGCCGCTCTCCGCTAAGACCTCCTGGGTGTACTTAAGCGTCTCTGCGATGGGATCGATACGGCTCACCTGCAGACCGGGGACCGTGGCGCCGACTGCTGTCATGACATGGCCTGCCGGATCAGTAGTTGTCAAATGCACTCTGTGCCCGAGCCGAGCCAGCTCAGTTGCGATATACGCTGCGACCGTCGTCTTACCGACACCACCCTTGCCCATCGTCATGATTACGCCCTTGCCACGCTTCGCCAGTTCGGGTACGAGTCTGGACAGAGGATCGGGTAAGGACTGGATGGCGGACGAGCGCAGGAGGATATCGCCGCCATCGTAATCACCGTCCGCTAATCGCTGGAGTGCGTCTACGCCGATCAGCGCTCGCGGAACCAGCGGCACCTCGATACACGAAAGCTGCTTCAGCCCCGCCGGGATGGTGTAGAGCGCCTCACGCCCGCGGACTTCGAGAGCTTTTGCGATTGGGTCATCGATCAGGCTTGCCCGGAACACGCCATTTAAGATCAGACACTGATTCCTCAGTCCCAACGCCTGTAATTCCTTCCGAGTCCGTTCTGCTTCCGTTAACGCAGAGCGCTCCGGTCGAGCGACGAGAAAGACGGTCGTGTAAGCGTCATCCCCCAAAGCCCGAACAGTACTTGCGTACAGCTCACGCTGCGCCTGTAAGCCGGCTAGGGGGCCGAGGCAGGAAGTTCCCCCAGTGTTGGTTTCAATGAACCCTGACCAAGCGGCCGGCAACTGCAATAGCCGCAGCGTATGCCCAGTCGGAGCGGTGTCGAAGATGACGTGGTCAAACTCGGCGGTGGTCTGCGGATCTCCCAACAGTTTTGCGAACTCATCAAACGCAGCAATCTCCACCGTGCATGCACCGGATAGCTGCTCTTCAATATTTCGGACGGCGGATTCAGGAAGCAACTGCCGGTAGGGGCCGACCACTCGCTCGCGATACTGCTGTGCCGCCTCCTCCGGGTCTACGTTCATGCCAAACAGGCCTGCGGCGCCATTGATGGGGGTTCGATGGGCACCAAGTTTCGTCGCAAGCACCTCGTCCAGATTTGACGCCGGATCAGTGCTGACCAGCAGAACACGCTTATCCGCCTTGGCAAGACTGACAGCGGTCGCGCAGGCAATGGAAGTTTTACCAACGCCGCCCTTACCTGTAAACAACAGCGTCCGCGTTAGCTTTCCGGGCAGTTTCACGATTCGCCGCCTTTCATTTGTGCTTGCTGGAGCTGATGCCGACAAGGTCCGCTTGGCGCTGCTTAATCACGGGCCCCGGCTCAAATTCCACACCCACCTGTCGCGCAAGCTCTTCGCGACTCGGATAAGCTCCCGACGCGATGACGTGGTCATCCAGCAGGAGTAACGGGAGACACTTCATACCGTGAGAGTCAAGTGCCTTCTTGAGCGTAAGGTTGTGCACAAATGCGCCGGGGTCCTGTGCAAGATTACACCGGTCGATCTGGATACCCTTGCTCTTGAGCCATTCCAAATCGGCGGCAAAGCGCACCAACTTAGGATCGATACTGGGGCCGCAGACCCCAGTGGAACAACACATCGGTGGATCGAATATCTGCAACTTGGGCATTTGCCCTCCTTGTCAAGCAAACGTATTGCGACATGAGTTCTATATATTCGTCTACACGCATACACATATATATCTTAACATCTCTCCCGCGTCGCACTGTGATCTCGCTCACTCGAGCGTGTGATTCAAGAGGTTCTAGCAAATATCTTCATCCAAACCGACAGTTCGGTTTTCTCTGTACGGGCAATTCGGCGCGGCCAAGAAGCCGAACCGTGCGGGGCTGCTTCTCTGCTTCGTATGTCGGAGCCCGTGCAGAATGTGCTCTCGGCAAGGCGCGTGGGACCAACCGGCAAAGCGTACGGTCTCGATATGACCGATGACATGCTCGCGCTTGCACGTGAGAACCAACACAAGACAGGAGTTGGAAACGTCGAATTCCTGAAGGGCGGATCGAGAATATTCCTCTTCCAGACAATTCTGTGGACGTGATCATTTCCAACTGTGTCATCAATCTTTCCGCAGATAAAGACCGCGTTCTGCGCGAAGCCTTTAGGGTGCAGAAACCAGGCGGACGCTTCGCTGTATCCGATGTGGTGGTTCGCGGTAAGGTGCCGGATGATATTCGCCAGAGCGTTCTTCTCTGGGTTGGCTGTATCGCAGGTGCACCGAAGGATTCGGAATACGAAGAAAAGCTGCGCCGGGCTGGATTTGGCGCGATCGAGATTGAACCGACGCGAGTGTGCGGCATTGAGGACGTTCGTAGCATTCTCACAACCAAAGGAATCGATGTGGATGCAATTGCGCCGCAGGTGGACGAGAAATTCGCCAGTGTGTTTTATCCGCACGACAAAGCCAACTCAACGCTGTGGAGACTGTTGTTGCGCATAGGCGAGAGGCGAACTGAGCCCTGGCGCTCATTGCAGCTTAGTCCGGTTTCGCGACGAAGTGAACGTTTAGTGTCTCCGGCTTGCTACCCGTAGCGTCGATGTCCAAGTCATACGTATCCCCAGGAAGAACTCTGCGCATATGCAAAGTGGAGTCGCTCTGCTGCACGACCTGATACGCTGGTCCCAGGTTTTGTCTGAGAAAGCTTAGATATTCCTTGGTGGCGAGCTTTGGGGTGATTTGCCACTCGGCATTAACCCCGAATGTTGTCCGCGAAACCTGCGCTCCCCGCGCCAGCGAGGCATTGGCTGCAATCGTTTGATCGACAAGACGCTTGATTTCTGAATCAGCTTCTGTCGCGGGAATTGCCTGCTTGCAACCAAGCAGTTGCAGAGTGCAGCCAAAGATCAACAACCCGAATAAACAGCCACTCTTCACGATTCGCGCTTCACTAGCCGAGTTTCCGTATTGTGGTCCGCCAAGAGGTCGCGGTCTATGTGTTGAATGATCTCGTCACGAACGCGACGAAATACCGCAAGCTTTTCTTCGTGCGTGCCCTCCGCCGCGGCTGGATCGTCAAAGCTCCAATGAAGAAACTTGTACGTGCGGGGAAAAATTGGGCAGCGCTCCCGCGCATTGTCACAAACGGTTATGACGTAGGGGATGTGCTGGCCCAAGAGCGACACCATGTCCTTGGAATGTTGCCGGGAAATATCAATACCGATGTCATGCATCGCCTCGACGGCAAGGGGGTTGAGGCCTTTCGGCTCAATACCGGCGCTCATTGCTTCGAATCGATCCCCAGCCGCTCGCCGGAGGTATCCTTCGGCCATCTGGCTTCTAGCCGAATTCCCGGTGCAGAGAAACAACACGTTTGGCAGCTTGCCCATAATCATCCTCCCTTCCTGTAAAGCAACAGGCTAATGATTGTCAGAACTGACGCAACGACGGCGGCTACAAGTGATGTGCGATTCACACCCAGCCAGATGAGAACCACAATCGCAAAGGCCGCAACAAACATCTGTGCGATTCCCAGCAGGAATCGACCCAAGTCGCGACCGGATGTGCCACTGTCCATGATTCACAGTCAATGCGTCTATGCGCATATACGGTAATACGTGTGGCATAATAGTCCAAAGCTACCCACGATTGTCAATACGGGGGCAGACAGGGGCTTGTGGTGAAATATGGCAAACCGACCATTCGCCGACGATCAGGGCAGACGCGGTTCTGCTAAAAGCGCAGGCAACGGACGAGCAATGAGCGGAGGCCAGGACTTTGCTGCTATGGATAAAGCGATTGCCGATGGCGCGATTGCGGTTTTCTGTGACATCAAGACTCCGCCCTTCGCCGCGCAAAGTGAATTGATCGACATCAAGATCGTGTTGCCTTCGAAGTGGAGTTCAGAACTTGTGGAAAGAATCGAAGCCTGCATTGACGAGTTTGGCGAGCAGAAAGGTATTGGCAAAACACACGTCACAGACGAAGGACCTCAATCCTAAGATGAGCCGAATTGTGCCTCAAATCCGGCCATAAAAACGGAAGCAAGTCGAATGTGAAGGCAGGGTTAAACAGAGTATGCGTGTATATGCATACGCCGTCATACGTGTGGCATAATACGGTGAGAGTCGGAGAACGATCATCACAAAGCAGCCTTTATTCGATAGGAGATCCGCAGCAGCGATGAAAACGGTTGAAGAGTACTTTAAGGGACTTGCCGATATTAATCGCCTGCGGATTATCAATTTGCTGCTCAATGGCGAACTGTGCGGTTGCGACATCCAGTACGTCATCGGCGCCTCGCAGTCGAACGTATCGCGGCATCTCAGCTATTTGAAAAAGTCCGGATTGGTTTCTGACCGACGCGCAGGCTACAGGATTTATTACCGTCTGGTCGAGGACAACAGACCTGAGTACAAGGGGCTCATTTCCTATCTACACATAGCCCTCAAAGATAGACCCTTTGTCGCCGATACGAAAAAGCTCAAACAGGCAATCAAAGATGGGGCGTGTAGCGTGAGCGAGCTTCAACCAGTTCGTGTCAGGAACCACCAACCCGCCTTCATTTCCCGTTGAGGAGATCGCCCTTGACCTCCGGTATCACCAGTTCTAAAAAATTGGTCTCCGAAGCTCTCGGGACTGCATTTCTGCTTGCCGCAGTTGTTGGATCAGGGATCATGGCTGAAAGACTTGCTGGCGGCAATGTCGCTTTGGCTCTGTTGGCGAATACCATGGCGACCGGCGCTGCTCTGGTGTGTTTGATATTGGCCTTTGGGCCTGTATTTGGCGCTCACTTCAATCCGGCCGTAACCCTCGCGGATGCCACGCAGGGAGGAGTTCATGGAGCCTTGCGCCTGGCTATATTGTTGCTCAGTGTCTCGGAGCGATCGTGGGTGTTTATTCGGCTCACCTAATGTTTGCGCAGCCGGTGGTTCAAAATTTCGAATGGCTTTTTGGCTCCTAAGCGACACCAGATAAAGCACTTGGATTTTTGAGTTTCATAGTTCGGGACCATGGAATCGGACGGTGCATGTTGAGCGATGATTGTGGCGTGAACAAAATATGTCTGTCCCCTTTTCTAATGCGAGCAAACCGAAGTGCTGACCCCCCCGCCCATGCAGCTCGGTTTGATTGTTTACAATTTGGCGGGAAATTGGCCGGAAATATCGCCGAACATACCGGTTTCTGGCCAATGTTCCGGTTGCTATTGATATCTGCATAAATAATGCAATAGATCAGCGCAAAAAATAAGGTAGCTCCGATTGCACAATGCAGGCCCGTAGGTTCCGGGGCGAAGAGCGAACATGTTCCAGGCAATCGAGCACGTTTTGCAGGAGTTGGTCCAGATCGAGAGGACAAGTGTTGGCCAGGTATCGCTTGGCCTGGGACCAGACTCCTTCATCCGGGTTCAGCTCCGGCGCATAGGAGGGAAAGTACTCCAGGTGCAGCCGGGGATGACGACCCTGGGCCTGCAATTGTTTTCCCCGATGCATGGAGGCGTTGTCGAGCAGGACCAACAACGGACCGCGCAGATGCCGCAGCAAGTGACGGAGAAACTGGCATACTTCGTGCTGTCCAATACTGTCCACAAAAAGCTGGTAATACAGCCCGAGTCGCTGCCGTCGCGGGCTCACCGTAACTGCCGAGATGGCGGAGATCTTCTCCCGATGGCTCTGACGATGACGATGAACCGGAGTGCAACCTTGGGGAGCCCAGGTTTTGCCCAGGGAAGGAACCAACAGAAAGCCGGATTCGTCGGCAAATACTAGGTGGGCGCCCGGCCGTGCAGCCTTTTTTTTATGCGCGGCCAATGTTTGCGTTTCCAGTGTGCGATGGCCTTTTCATCGCGCTCGATGGCCCGACGTTCCGGTTTCCGATGACTCCACTGCAAGCTGTGCATCAGCCGCCCGATGTGGTCGCGGTGATAGTGCACCTGAAACTCCCGCGCGATCAGTTCTGCGATCCGCGCCGTGGTCCAAAGGTTGGTGCGATAGCCTTGGGCCACGGGGCCGCGCAGCAGCAATTTCACCAAACGTCCTCGTTGTTTCGCATTCAGCCGGGGTGGTCGTCCCGGAGAAAAGCGCACTTGCAACCCCGCCGCTCCTTTCCGCTTCCGGGCATCGCGCCAGCGCATCACGGAACTGGCGTTACATCCGATGAGCCGCCCCACTTCATTCAGAGAACGGCCCGCATCCAGCAACGCTAACGCCCGTCGCCGGCGGTCGAGCAACAGATCGGCACTACCTGACGGTCTCGGCATAGGTGTCCTTGTGCAACCCCTATTATTGCATTATTTATGCAGAGATCAATAAGTGATGGCGGCGATTCGTTATGAATCGGGGAACTCCTATGGTTTGCCCTACTTGGGAGCGGCAAGCTTCTGGTCAACTTCACAGTGTTTATAGTCACCACCCATACGAAGACATCGCTTCACTGTGCTCATCTCGGCGGTTTGGGCAATGTACTTATCGTTCGATTTCCCGAGTCTGTTCAGGGCCGCTCCTGCCTCCTGCGCGTTGATTGCCTCGTAGCTATCGATTGCCATGTTCACGATCTGTCGCTCGTGCGAGTGCTCCCATTGCCGCGCATGCTCAACACCAGCGTTCGGCTTTCGTTCAACCCTTCTTAAATAGTCATCATGCGCAAACTGCACATAGACGTCGGCGACCGCTAACCGCGTTTGAAATTCTGCCTTCTCCTGATCGCTGATCTGGCCTTCTGCGCCGGCCAGAATTTGTTGGCGCCACTTTCGTTCCTTCGCTGCGTCGGATGCCATTTTGGCTAGAATATTGGCGCGAAACCAGCCTGCATGCTCAGCGCTGACGTCAACTAAGGCATTGTCCTGCAATTCGTACAACGCATATGAAAGAATACTTATCGTAAAGGCGCCTTCGTATCCGCCGACGAGCTCAGTGCCAATGAGGCGGTACCGCCCGTTGCCCTCGGTATCTACAACGTTCTTACTGAGATCTGACGACATCGCATCCAGCCGCATCGAGTGACACTTGCCACCATCAACCCGAGCCACAACTAGAGCGGATACAGATGTCATAAAGCCATCAGCGATCGCCACCAGATAGAGCTCGTTACCGCGCAATGGGAAAAAGCCGAATTCTGACACATCGTGTGGCACGCCCCGGGTCGGTTCCATCTCCCCGCACCGAGCCAGCAAACGCTGGACTGTTCTTCGGCTTACCTTAAGATGCTGAGCGTCCTCGCTGGTTTGGGGCCATTGCCAGGGAAGCGGCGTTTTCAAACTGTGGCTTCGCATGCGAAGCTTAGTATCAATAAGGGCGTTGGCACGGGTTGCTCCGGCTGCACAGAACAGTGCAGCCATGAATGCGGCGATGTAGACATGAACTCTTTTTGTCTTCAGGTTCGCCAATGTAAGCACTCTCATACACACTTCCGGGTTAGGATCTCAGGAACTCAGAACTCTTACAGTCTCGCCGGATTCTCCACTAGTAGTTCCCTGCCAAATACTGCATCGAGTCCCATGTAGATGGTAAGTTGAGAATTCGATCGTCGTCAATCTGCAGGAAGGCGGCGCACCGTCGCTATTGGAATATGATTCGGACCGTGTTTGATCTTATGTAGATGTTGGTTTCGTCGTCGAATCCGCCTACTTGGATGGTGTACTGGCCGGGACGCTTCAAATCATAGACCTCATCAAGATAAAATCCACCTCCGCTGGTGGTCTCTCGCGGTTTTACTGCAAGCGGAAGCGGATTCGCCGGTACCTTCTCGAATTCATTTCGGAGCTTCCAGCCCATTTCCGTCAACGGAGGCGGGTTGCCTTTTTCGTCGCGTACCTCTATGTCGTTCCTTTCCAGGTTGCGGTCAAAATTGATCTGGTGATCTGATCTGTTGGTCACCGCGAGGAGGACCATCAGTTTCTTGGAACCGTCTCTTGCCTGATCCGGTATGGTGCCAATGGAAAGCAGGTATGAAGGCGCTGTACTCGACGATGTGTTCGGGCCACTGGGAAGCACGGCAACGTTGAGCGTTACCTGAGACGCCTGCCGATGACATGATGGATAGTGGTCAGCGATGGTGAAGGTTTTTACTCGAACTTCGTCCGCCCATGTGGAGATGGCGGCAAGATCATCATTGCCAAACAAGAGCTGAAGATTCTGTCGTGCGTTTTCGGCCAAGTGGTTGCGGGCAGTGTCAGAAACAATCCGCTGTCCTGTCAAGTCCGAGGCGAACAACTGTGTGGCTGTGAAGACCAGCAGAAGTACGGAAGCAGCCATTCTTTTCATCGCAATTGTCTGAGACTGTATCGTATGTCCTGGACGAAGGCTGAGTTGTTCGCCTCTAGATCCAGAGGTTTTGACACGCTCCCATGATTATGAAGGCGCCTTGCGTCCGCAGTTTCTGGCAATCGGAGCTCTTGCTGAGATGACTGCCGAAGTCCGCGGCCCGGGAGGGCAACATCCTGGCAGACGCTGGGTACTCAAGGTACCGGCGCAAGTTCAGGCCCGGTAGGCTGGCGACGCGGCCACAATCGCCAGATACGGCGGCCTGAGCTCCAGCACCGCGCGTACAGTCCTCATCTCAATTGTGCCGCCGCGCCGGAGGAGGTATTCTCCGCGTGTGTGAAGCGCCTTTTGGCATCATGGGCCCTTGCTCGGGGAAAACCATTCCACAATCGGCCTCTCAACCGGAATTTCCCTTTTTGATTTCGAAAAACTGCAAAGATTGTACACTGAGGTTCCTCCTTACGTACCGTTAAACAATAATTGCCATCTCAGTTCTCCCCGAAGCTCCGCAAACCAGCAGCCGTTCTCAAGATTGCCCTCTCCGTACCCCGGTTTGGCAGCATTCCAGGCAACGGATATTGCCCGCTGAAACAGGTTTGACTGCTAAACTTTGTGAAGTCCCCACCCTTGGAACCCGTGCGTGAAGCCCTGCGATTTAGACCTCTTGAAAATTGTTGTGTTTTCCGATTATCGAGTTCAGGACATCTCATTGCTTCTCAATTTCATTACAGGCTTGCAGCCCTCACCACATGCTAGACGCGAGAGAAGCGATTGGAGCTGTGCCGCCTTCCGATTTGGTAGAACTATGCATACGGAACTGCAAGAGCAGAGAGGACTTCATTCTCTTCAACAAGCAATCTCTAAATGAACAACTGCAGGCTGCAATAGCCTTTTCCGAGTTGCTGAAAGAAATGCACTCGTGACGCGTCGCGCCAGCGCGCCTGTCCAACGGGTTAGAGGATAGGCGGATAGCGACGAGACGAGCCGTTCTACAGGCTGGATGCCATGTGCAGTATCCGTTTTTACCCACGCGGTCACTAAGAGAATTGGATACTGAACCTTTGTCGGAGCGACGGAAAATCCGAGGCAGCTGCACTAATTCGTTCCTCTAAGTATTCCCGCAGCTTAGCCCTTTCATCTTCAGATAAGGTTTTAAGCAGATCCTGTGTACTAAGAAGAAGGTCTTCGCGTCCAAAGGCACGCCCCGAGGGTAGATGCAAGATGACATGTTCAAAATCTCTCAAACGTGGCGGGAAAAGGGCGTGCTCGTGGTGGGCGGTTCAAGCTATAACGTCTATCGCCAAGGCCTGTTTAGCGGCGAGTTTATCCTGGAATTGAACGGGACACAGTTGGCCCGCGCTGAAAAGCCAAGCGCGCTGCACCGCTTCTTCACGGTTCAACATCAAGGCAAAACCTACACCCTGAAAGCGGCGGCCGCCCTCAGCCGAATATTCTTGTTGCTGGAAAATGACCGGCAAATTGGCTCGATCGCCCCCGCAGGTATGTTCACGCGAAAAGCGACGGTCGACTTTCCCGATGAGCTGCCTCTGCCGGTCAAGGTTTTCCTGCTTTGGCTGACCGTCATTCTCTGGAAGCGCGATTCTGAAGCCGCCTCAAGCGCCGCCATAGCTACTGGCTAGAGCTACGCCAAATGTCTGACGAGGCTCGAAGATGGTCTGCCCAGCCCAGTTACAACTTAACGGGCGACTTAGCCACACCCGGTCGTTGTGCCGCAATTGCTGCAGCAGAAGCACGCTCCAATGCGGGTCGTGGGATTGCCGCAATGAATACACAAAGGCGCATCGCCTGGGCCTGGCTTCGCACGCATGGTCGCCGGCGGCGCAGCAGATTTGCTATCTGAACTTCGTGGCTGATACTGAGGAAAGTCTGCTCCTGTAGCATGAGACCTATTCCTTTCGTTGTTTTTGACCAAGATGGATTTGGAGAAAATGTCTGGGGATTACCGGCCAACTCTGATAATGCCGGCGACCAAGGACCAGAGAACTGCTCCAACTTGCCGAAGAGGATTCTGCGGTGCTTGCAGAATGGAATCGTCCGCTCTTGGCCCGATGTCCCCAACCCGCTCATGTCCCGCCTTCTCCAAAGCGCGGCGCAGGGCGGCCAGCGCATGATCGATGGGCTGGACATGGCAGATACAGCACAACATCGTTCCCTGCCACAAAGCGATGGTGTACAGATCGGCATGTTGCACCGTTGCCGGAATCTGTGCACGCGAAGGGAGAATTCGGGGTTCCGTACTGTCATCATTTTGTCCTTGGCTAAAGAGTTGCTTGCCGAATAGATCTCCGGCTCAGTCAGCGACAACCTGCAACGTTTCGCCAAAGGGCGCGATCCTGCGAGAGTCCGTGACCCAAAGGACTGGGTAATCCGGCTCCGGTGGATAGCTGCTGCAGGCAAGATCGGTAAGATAGATCAAACAGGCAGGGCGAATGTCGGTCGCCTCAACCCACTCAAAGACCGGACAGAAATCAGTGCCCCCGCCGCCCTTTGGTTCGAGCGCAATCGGGTCCGAGGGACCGAACTCCTGAGTGGAATGCACCGCGGCATCGCAATAGACAACGTGAATGGCTTCCGGTTGCGCTTGGTCTGAAATTGCAGAGATTTCGCCTGCAAACTGCTTCAGTTCCTCTTGCCCGATAGATCCCGAGGTATCAACGCTGATCACAATGCATCCAATTCCCTCTTTGTGGATCGAAGGCAAATACAATCCTGCGTGGACATGGCGGCGATTTGGCGGGCAGAAGCAGTAGTCAGAGGGCGTCGTAGCTGATACGAATTCGCGCAGGATTGCGCGCCAATCCTTTCTAGATTCTCGCGATTCTTGCAGGAGCCGGTCCACACCAAGCGGAGTGTGCCCACAGGTCTTTGCGATGCGAGCGGCTTGTTCGGCGGCTATGGCCCACTCTTGCTCCTGCCCGGCAGCGCACGCAAGGCATACAGGAAACAAAGCCGGCCAACATAAACCTGAGACAGCTCAAAGGCAAATGGACCGAAGAAAGCGGATACCAGTCGGTGGCCGGGTTCCTAGCTCTTTTCACATCTCGCAGCAGCAATATCAAGTGCATCGTTTCTCAAAATGACCGGATGGCGATAGGCGCAAAGCGGGCATTTACCGAACAGACCGTCGGCGCCGAGCAGCATCGGTGGCTTTCGCTCCCATTCATGGGTTGTGACGGATTGCCTAAATGTGGCAAGCCTGGGTCCCGGTTCGAAAGCTCACAGCGACCGTGGTAGTCCCCGCGAATCCCCCGCTTGCGATTGAAACCTTTGTGGATGCGCTCACGAATGGCACCTTGGCGCGGGATCTGCTGGCACGAGGGGGCTTGGATTTAACCGAGACCTTCATCGACGCCACCTTTGCGGGGGCAAGAGAAGGGGCACTGCAGTTGGTAAGACAAAGCGCGGCAAAGGGAGCAAGATCATGGCAATCGCAGACGGCCATGGTCTTCCTATCGCCGTGCACGTGGCCAGCGCTTCGCCTCATGAAAGCCGATTGGTCGAAGCCACGCTCGATGCCAGATTCACGCGGAAAGTTCCCGCAAGGGCGATTGGGGATTTACATAGCCTACGATTCCGATCCCCTGGCTGGACCCGGCCTGCTGGCCTACATCGTCACCAGCAAGTTCAGTGATTATGTTGTGCTTGCGGTTATGTGACGCTCGGTCTTGGGAAGGGCCTAAACAAAGGCTCTCTGGGAACTGAACGTCACATAAGTGCTGTCTAGATTTGTGCAAGGAAGGACATCAGATCGGGATTATCACGCCAACGTTTTGGTGATCGTTTGCGCTTCACTGCACACAGACCGAGAGCCTTGGCGAGTGTGCATTAGCATTGTCCCTTTTAGTCATTCGGTCGAGACAGGAAGACTTCGCTCTGGGGGATTGCGAATCCAATTCCTGCGCTACTCCTAGGTGTCTAAATCCGCGGAAAATTACAGAACTTTTTTGTGGGCGAATCAACGAGAGAATTTCAAGCGAAAAATAGAAGTCCGCGACCGAATCCTTTTCTAAAAAAACGGTCACGATGTAATCATTGCGCCCAGGAGCGCAGGCGGAAGTGCCCTTTCGCAGCGCGTCGAACGCTGTCCTCGCCAGACATACGTTTTTTTACTTCCAGCAACTCACGGAGGCGTGGCGAGTTTTTCATCGCTGCCTGGAATGCCTGCTCCTCTGCGCGCGAGAGTTCGCCGCGCTCAAAGCGCGCGATCAGCTCCTCTTCGGTCTCAAGAAGAAGTGCATAGAGACCGTCGTCTTGAA
>Ga0209166_10000172_pt1 | contig 84314 bp, 80 predicted proteins | sample Coa_R1_3_FD_187151 | JGI IMG/M metagenome (GOLD analysis project Ga0209166, IMG submission 187151) | Surface soil microbial communities from Centralia Pennsylvania, which are recovering from an underground coalmine fire - Coalmine... | ecosystem: Environmental > Terrestrial > Soil >...
AGGTCGATGCCTGGGTCAAACATCGAAATCTGCACCACGCCAAGGCCGACTGGCACTTCACCACCGACGAGGCCCGCGTCAAACTCAAGCACCTATATCCCGTGCTTTAGATGAATCGACCGACTAGCGCGTGGCGCAGATTGGATGGCGCGCTACTGCGTTGCGCGCTCCTGAGGCCAATCTGCATCTCATAAGGAAAACCCACTGCTGTCCGCGCTCGCCCGGCGGCGACCTCTGGAGACTCTCTCAGCAGCGCGCGGAGTTCCTTCGGCACGGCGGGGGGCGGCTCCCCGATTAGTTCGAACAGATCAATGGCATTAAGCCGCGTCTCCTCGGCCCATGCCTGAACATCCAGAAGCTCGCGATTTTCTTTTGGCTCACGCGCTCCACGATGAAGGCGGAAGTCGGGAACTAGATCCGAGTGCTGAAGGGGAGGCACCTCGGGGCGGAAAAGCTCTAGGAAAGCTCTTCCGTATGCCTCCGCCAGAATGCGCGCCTGCCTGACCGTGGGAGAAGCGTCGCCGCGCTCCCATGCGTCAAGCTTGTCTGGAGTTGTGCCGATCTTCTGCGCTGCCTCCTCAATAGACAGCTGTCGGCGCTCACGCGCCCACCTGAAAATGGCTCGATTAAACGGCAGTCCCGAATCAGTTTGAACGTGCGCGTTCATAGGGTGATTCTATGGGCCGAGGGTGCCAAATGAAAGGCTTGTCAACGGCCATCCTCCCCCGAGTCTCAAGTCTTTAGCCTTATGGCGCCTGCGCTTTGGCCGCCAGCGGGTTCGAATCCTATAGGGCGGCTTCTTAGGCTTCGGCCCGTTGGGCGCTGTCAGGCAATCAGCCGGGCCTCGGTCGCCATGTTCTCGGCCACGATCTTGCCGACCGTGCGGCTGGTCACGTCGTCGATCACGATGGAACGGGCGCGGCCAGCGGAGCGGTCAACGAGGGTGACGACGCCCTTCATGCTCTTGCCGCCACGGTGGGAGAAGCGGCGGTCGCGCGCGAAATAGGTCTCGTCCACTTCCACGGCGAGCCTCGAGAACGACGGGACTGGCGAGCTTCCCGGGGCCGTGCCCGGGCCCGGTGCGCCAACGTGGCGGGGCGCCCCGTCTCGGGTCCAAGCGCCGTTATGACGGACCTGGCCGAGCCATGGCGCAAATCCGTTTGCGCGCGCGCCGGCCGGCCTCTGAAGCCTTCTTGTCGAACCTCGGCTGTTCGCCATAAGCTTGCGCCGCGCACGGCGCTCAACCATGGCCGAGATCAAAGGGTCCGCGGGAAGATCGCATCATGACCGAGATACGTCTCGCCCTGATCAACGGAACCGGGCCGCCGGGCGCGCAATACGACGAGGTGATGAAGACGTCCTTCTGCTTGCAGCTCGGCGACCAGCTGGGCTCGAAGAGCTTCTACCTGCGCGGCCCGAACCTGTTCGGCAAGGAGGTGCGCGACGAGGCCCGCTCGGTGCACCAGTGGCTGAAGGCGGCGTACGAGGAGGATTCCAGCCGGCGGTTGATGCTGGCCGGCTACAGCCGCGGCGGGTCGGCCGCGATCATGGCCTGCGAAATGCTCGAACGCGACCATATCCCGGTCGACTCGCTTTTTCTTTTTGACGCCGTGGCGCGGCACGAGTTTCCCGGCGGCAACGTAATTCCCGCCAATGTGAGGTTCAGCCGCCATGCGCGCCGCTCACTCACCGCCGATTTCGTCGAACGCTACGAAGGTACGGTCAAGGGTATTCACGTGGTCGGCGGGTTCACTAACCCAGCGCGGCCGTTGTTCGGCAACGTCGGCCTGCGCTGGCGCGGTGACGGCGACCATCAGCCGGCGGAGCGCTTTCTGGGCTCGCACGGCGCGCTGGGCGGCGTGGGTTGGCGCTTCGTGGCCGAAGACGCGGCCTGCGAGCGCGACGTCGCCGCATGGATGAACGCGCAGTTGGCGGCGCGTGGCGTGGAGGTGATGCTCACAGCCTATGAGCCGACCGGCGATGCGGTGCGGGTCGCTCATCGATCGCATCTCGAAAAGTGGCTGACGCACAACCTCTACCAGTTCGTGCTGCACCATGACGAACCGCATCTGGCGCACGTGCCGGAGCACCACGACCCCGGGGTCGCCGCCGTCCTGAACGCGCCGGGCTGGGGGCCATCCTGAGGTCGCCAAGCGCGGCCGCATGGCGTCGTCGGGCTCGACCCCCTCCCGGGGCGGCCAGACTGGGCGGCTATACTGGGCGGCCAGGCTGGGGCGGCTAGATGATGGTCATGTCACGTAAGTCGCGCGGGACGGCGTTATAGGCGACGGGCGGGGTCAGGCCGAGCCTGGCGCGCGCCGCTTCGAGCGGTTCGCAGAGCAGCTGCTCGTAATCCTCGCCGGGCAGCCAGGCCGCCTTCTTGCCGCGCCGGCTCGCTTCCAGGAGCGCGCGGCGCGCCTTACAGGCCGCCGGCCCATGGGCGCGCAGAAAACCGCCGCCGGCGATCAGCGCCCAGCCCAGGCCATGGGTCTCTTGGAACGAAAAGGCCACCAGGCACATCTCGCCCAGCGCGTCGCGGTCGTAGCCCGTCAGCACGTGCCAGATGTCATGCAGGTCGCGCACGCGGCGGAAGAACCAGGCGTAGGGGTGATGCCGCTCGAGTTCGGCCGGTGCGATGCCCTTATGGCTCTCGTCGATCATCCCCTGCGGGGAGAAGTCGTTGGCCCGCAGGTACTCGACGTAGGCGGCCCCGACGCTGCCAGGCGGAAAGCTGGCGCGCCAGGCGTCGTCCATCAGTTTTTCCGAAAGCTCAGCTCGCTCATAGGCGATGCGCCCGCCGTCCGGCGTGGACAGAAGACGGATGTAGTCGTGCTTGCAAGCGTCGCCGTCGAGCGCGTGCATGATGGCGAACACCTGTGAGGTGTCCTCCTTGTTCGCCATCAGCCGCTGGAAGGCCTGGAAGGCCGCCGGCCAGTCGCGTTTGCGCTGGCGGCGCCAACGCACCGGTTGCGAAGCCGAACCGATCGCCATGTCGGTCATTTCGTGAGCCCCGTTTTCGATCTGGGCCATGGTAACGCTTGCTATGTCAGGTTGAAAGCGCGGCTTCGGCGCAGCTGCTCCGATCCCGCCCAGCCGGGCGATCGCGCGGTCTCCTGTTGGCCGAACTCTCATTTCGACATGCCGCTTCAAAGGATCGGTTTCGGTTCCCGCCCGACGAAGGCGGCGCCATGATGTGGTAAGCGGAAACCAAGACCCCTGGGGTCGATGTGGCCCGCAAGCTGAGGAGCCTGACGATGACGAAGGAACTGGTTTTCTACACCAACCCAATGTCTCGCGGTCGTATCGTCCGCTGGATGCTCGAAGAGGTGGGCGCGCCCTACCGAACCGAAATTCTCGATTATGCGAGCGGTATGAAGGACCAAGCTTATCTGGCGATCAACCCGATGGGAAAAGTGCCGGCGCTGCGTCATGGCCAGAGCGTCGTGACAGAAGGGGCGGCGATCTGCGCCTATTTGGCCGACGCCTTTCCGGAAGCCGATCTTGCGCCGCCGCTTGATGATCGCGCCGACTATTATCGATGGCTGATGTTCGCCGCTGGGCCGGTGGAAGCGGCCGTAACGGCCAAGAGCCTGGGGTTCGAGCCCAAGCCTGAGCAGAAACGCATGGCGGGCTTTGGGTGCCTGGCCGACGTGAGCGATGCGCTGGAAAAGGCGGTCACCGGCCGCGACTATATAGCCGGCGGCAAGTTCAGCGCAGCCGATGTCTATGTCGGCTCCCAGATTGGGTGGGGCATGCAGTTTGGCAGCCTGGAAAAGCGCCCGGCGTTTCAAGCCTACTGGGATCGGATCAGTCAACGCCCCGCCGCGGCAAGGGCGCGCGAAATCGATGACGGGCTTATTTCGACTCAGCAGCCGGTCCAAGCCTAGGAGCCGGTCTGGTTTCCTTGTGGCGTCGCGGTTTCACGAACCACTTGATCGCGAAAAAGAAGCGTTCTGCCTTGAACCGTCGGCGCGACGAACGAGTGCACTCTTGAAGAGGCTTGCGGGTAGGCGAAGAAGACCCGTCACCAATATACGGTCGCCAAATGCGCACGATGGCTCGCATGATAGATCGGGAGGGCGATTGCGTATCGGCCGCAAGAGGCGACCTCATCGGACTGCTGCGGCGACGTCGTCGCGGCGAGGGCGTGATCCTTGCCTTCTGGGTAGGCTGGGGGCGATGCAAAATATGGGCCATATTTGGCACTTTAACTTGCCAAAGCGTATTTAAGGGGCCATATTTGGCCCATGCTGAAAACCGCAGAAGAATTGCGTCAAGAGCTTGGCCGCGCCGTCCGCGACCAGCGGATCGCCCAGGGCTTGTCGCAGCTCGAAATTTCAGAGCGATCCGGCGTGCCGCTCCGAACGTGGAAACGCCTGGAGGGCGAGGGGGAGGGCTCGCTGCGCCACCTCATTCAAGCTGCGATCGCCCTTAGGTGTGAGGACAATCTGGCTTTGCTGTTCCCGGCCCCTGCGGCCGCTTCGATGGACGAACTCTTGGCGCGTCAGGCGGCCACAGCGACGCCCAAGCGGCCGATGCGGGTGCGTCGGGGCCGGGCGCGGGTCGCGTCTGGAGTCAAGCTGTGAGGCTGGCCCCGGGAAGACCCCTCAGCCTCGCCTTGGCTTTCGACCCTGCCAAGCCGCCAGCGCCGGCAGGCCGCGTGGCGATGGACGGCGGCCTCGCTCAGCTTGAATGGTCACGCGACGTGGTAGCGGCGAAGCTTCGCGTAGCCGCGCTCTACTATCCGCCCGAACCGGGTCTGCACGCGGCGCGTGGCCGCGCCTTTGATGGTCTGCAAGGCTTCTTCGCCGACAGCCTTCCGGAAGGCTGGGGCCGCCGTCTCATGCGTCGCCGCCTTGAAAGGCTCGGCGTCGATCTCGCCACCCTGAACCCGCTCGACCAGCTCGCCCTGGTCGGCCGCCATGGCCGGGGCGCGCTCGTCTACGAGCCCGCGACCACGCCGGCCGAAGACGTCGTGACGCTGGATCTCGACGCCTTGGCCGCTGAGGCCGCCGCGATCCTGGCAGGCGAGGAGGGGACGTTGGCCGACACCCTGGCCGACCTGGCCGGCGGCTCCGGCGGCGCCAGGCCCAAGGTGCATGTAGGTTTCAACGCCGAGGGCAAGGTCTCGGTCGGCGAGGGCGAGTTGCCCGAGGGCTTCATGCCCTGGCTGGTCAAGTTCCGCGCACCGAACGACGTGGATGACATCGGCCCGATCGAAGAAGCCTATGCGGATATGGCCGAAGCCGCAGGGCTGGTGATGAGCGACCATCGCCTCATCCCCGCGCGCCAGGGCCCTGGATATTTCGCGACCAAGCGGTTCGATCGCACGGACCGAGGCGGCCGACTGCACATGGTTTCGCTCGCCGGGGCGGTCGAAGCCCCGGGCGAGCCGGGGATCGTCTCCTACGATACATTCCTGCGCGCCACTCAGGCGATCACCCGTCGAAAGCCCGATGTAGAGGCCGCCTTCCGTCGCATGGTGTTCAACATTCTCGCCAGCAACCGCGACGATCATAGCCGCCAGCATGCCTATCTCATGGACGCCGACGGCGAGTGGCGTCTGGCGCCGGCCTACGACCTCACCTATGCGCCGGGGCCGGGAGGCGAGCATTACTTCGACGTCGAGGGCGAATGCCGCAATCCCACCCGCGCCCACGTTCTTCGGCTGGGCGCGCGCCACAGTCTCGACGCCAAGGTGGTCGCCGAGCTGGTGGAGGAGGTCCGCGCCGCCGTGGCGCGCTGGCCCGTGTTCGGTGAGGCGGTCGGGGTGACGAAGGCGTCGGCCGCGGAGATTGCGAGCGCGCACGCGCGGGTGTGGGCGGCGTTCGACGTTTAGTGGGCCTTGCGGCCACTCCGGCCCGTCCCAGCGATATTGGCGCGAAATGCCGGTAGCTGCGTCAAGAAAGCAATTCACCTGAAGGCTCGCTTTGCGCCGAGCTCATGGACCACCTCGAATGGACTGGCCGAAATCCTGGTCCAATCGTGCGCCGCCAAAGGTCGTTCGCGGCGTCCAACAGCCACGAGGCGGCCTGATCAGCTCTTCGTCGGGTAGAGCGCGTGCGACTGACGGAGCCCCGAAAGCCGCCTATTTATTTGGCCTTAGCCTCGCCTGGCCGGCGGGAAGGCGATTGAGACCTCTAGGCCAGGCGAAGCGTCGCGCAGCTCCAACCGCGCGCCGTGCCAAGTGGCGACCGAGGCGGCGATCGCCAACCCCAATCCCGAGCCTGGGGTGCTGCGCGCAGCTTCCAGCCGGCCGAGCGGGGCCAGCGCGGCGTCGCGCTGGGCGCTTGGGATGCCGAGACCGTTGTCACGGACAAGGATGCGTGGAGCTCCGCCGTTCTCCTCGACGTTCAGCTCGATCCGCGTGCCGGTCGGCGTGTGGCGCAGCGCGTTCTCCAAAAGGTTCAGGAGCGCCTGGGCCACCAAGTCAGTGTCGCCGCGCACAGTCGCGGGCTGGATTGCAGCGGCCAGCGAGCGGCCGGAATTCTCGATGTCCGGGCGTAGGGCCTCGGTGACGCGCTCGGCGACCTCGGTGAGGTCGATCAACTGCTCCGGTCCTGCGCTGCCTTCGATCTCGGCGAGCTGCAGCAGGGCGTCGAAGGTGCGCAGGATCTCCACGAACTCGGCGTCCAGCATGCGCACCTCAGCGGCCATGGCCGGAGTGGCCTGGGCCGTGCGCGCGAGGCGCTCCAGCTTCTGACGCAGGCGGGTGAGCGCGCGGCGCATATCGTGGGCCACGTCGGTGGTCACCCGGCGCAACTGGTCCACCAATCGGCTGATGCGCTCCAGCATCGCGTTGAGCGCCAGACTGAGGTCGTCGATCTCATCAGCGGCCCCGGCGCTCTTCACTGGCGCGCGCACGTCCAGTCGCCCAGCCGCCACCAGGGCCGCGACGGCCGAGAGTTCGTCCAGCCGCCGCCAGGTCCAGCGGGTGGTGAGGTAGGCGATGGCCAGGCAGATGGCCACACCGGCCGCGGCGCTGAGCGCCAGCAGGACAGCCAGGTCGCGCATCTGGCGCTGCTCAGCCGAAAGGTCGCGGCCGATGGAAAGCCGCCCGCCGCCGGGCAGGACCTCTGTGAAGGCCAACACCCGGCCCTTGGCCGCGTCGGTCTTCGACCAGCCCTCGCGCCTGAGCCGCGCCAGACTGGCGTCGCCAGCCAGCCAGTCTCCGCCAGGGCCGGAGAGACCGTATTCGAAGCCGTGCCATAGCCGCGAGCGCTTGGCGATTGTGAACGGCAGATGGCCGACGCCCTTGTGCCTCCATTCGTCGTTCAAAGAGGCGATCTCGCCCATCACGTCGGCGCGATGGGCCTGCTCGCTCACCTTGCGGATGGAAACGCTGGCCAGTGTCCCAGCCACGGCGAAGGCCAGCACCAGGGCCACCGTTTGCAGCGCCAATACGCGCGTCCCGGTGCGCCGCCAGTAGCGCTGCAACACCCCTGGAGAGGCGCCGACCCTTTCGCTCTCAGGCGTCCTGGATAACATAACCGGCCCCTCGGATGGTGTGGATCAAGGGCGCGCCGCCGGCCTCGCCAAGCTTGGACCTGAGGCGGCTGATATGGGTCTCAACGATGTTGGTGCGCGGGTCGAAGCGAAAGCCCCAGACCTCCTCCAGCAGCATCTTGCGGGTCACTGGCTGGCCGCGGCTCAGCAGAAGGAATTCCAGCAACCGGTATTCCAGCGGCAGCAGCTGGATCGGCTGGCCGCCGCGGTGGACCTTGCGCTGCAGCCGGTCGAGCTCCAGGTCGGCGCTGGCCAGCAAGGTGGTTTCCAACGACGGCGCCCGCGCGCGCCGCCGCGCCAGCGCCTGCACCCGGGCCGCCAGCTCCGTCGAGTCGATCGGCTTGACCACATAGTCGTCGCCGCCGGCCTGCAGGCCTGCGACCCGGTCGGCCACAGCCCCCATGGCGGTGAGGAAAAGCGCCGGGGTCTCCACCCCGCGCTCGCGCAGTTTGCTGAGCAGCGAAAGTCCGTCGCAGCCGGGCAGCATGCGGTCAACGATCAGCACGTCGAAACCGCCGTCGCCCATGCCCGGCGTCAGGGCCTCGGCGCCGTCGTTGACGATGACCGTCTCGAACCCGGCGGCGCTCAGGTCGTCGGCCATGTGGGAGGCGACGTCAGCGTCGTCCTCGATAATCAGCACGCGCAAGGCGGGTCTTCCGATCGGCCGTCTGCAGGGTGAGATTGGCAGCATTGCGGAGCTGTTCCAGCCTGGCAAGATCGCGTCAGGTTAAGATATCTCAATATTCATGTAAGTTCTGTGACAGTCTGGGGAATATCCAAACAATTCAATTTCATGCGAAGTGCGTCATGAAAGTGTAAAATTTCTGAGACGTTTCTTTTACTTGTGAACTTGGGCGCTTGGTTGTGTCTCCCGACCCGACTTCTGGGGGATCATCTGATGCGCAACAGCCAATTCGCCGCGGCCCTTCCGCGGTTTCTCTGCACCTCGGCCGTAGGGCTGGTGCTCGCCGCGGGCCTGGCCGCGCCCGCCTGGGCGGCGGACGCCGCAGCCGCAGCCGCTGCGGCCGCCGACAGCGCGGCGCCAAAGCCTATGACCGGCGCCGGCGCTGAGGGCACCGACGTCTCCGAGGTGATTGTCAACGCCGAGCGCAACAAGGCCGCGGCGGACGCGCCCTCGAAGGCCTCGCTTGTGGAGTTGCAGCCGGAATCCATTATCAGCAACGCCTTCATCCGCTTGGCGACGCCCGAGGTCGGCGACTGGACGACGGTGGCCAGCATCGCCCCTTCGGTTTCCGGCATCACGTCGAACGGCGGCGGCGTCGGCGAGTATAACAAACTCTCCCTGCGCGGCTTCCAGGACGGCCAGTTCAACCTGACCTTCGACGGCATCGCCTTCGGCGACACAAACGATCCGACCCACCACTCGGCTTCCTACTTCCCCGCCTCCACCCTGCAGGCCGTGGTCATCGACCGCGGGCCTGGCGCGGCGGGCGACCTGGGCCAGGCCAACCTCGGCGGCGCGGTGCACTTCTTCTCGCTCGATCCTTCCGACGAGCGGCGCTTCGACGAGCGGTTCACGGTCGGCGACTTCAACACCCAGGCTTCGGTCACGACGATCAACACCGGCGTCCTGCCGACCGGCGGCAAGCTGGTCTTCAACCTCGATCTGCGGCGTTCGGACGGCGAGCTTAGCCAGTCTGGCGGCTATGCGGCCAACGAGATGGTCAAGTTCGTACAGCCGCTGGGCCCCGACTGGACCCTCACCGTGTTCGGTGCGGTCGAACAAACTCAATTCTATCAGTCCGACTCAGGTCCCGGCGAAACGTTCCAGCAAACCCTGCTCTATGGTAAGAATTTCGCCTTAAATAGGCTTGCCGGAGACGAACATAATTTCAAGCTGAACTATGAATACAAGGCCAGCGACTTCGAATACGTCGATTTGAAGGGATCTTTCACGCCGGCAATCACCGCTGAGAACCAACTCTACACCTACTTCTACGCAAACAAGACGACCGCGGTGAACGACGTCACAGGCCTGATCGGCGGACCGAACACGTCGCCGCCCAACATCACCGCTGCGCCCCAGAGCGCCAATGACATCGGCGGGTTCGACAAGCTCAATGAGTACCGGGTGGTGGGCGACATCGTGCGCCTCAACGACGACTTCGGCTTCGGCACATTGAAGACTGGCGCGCTGATCGAACATTCGTCCACCAATCGCCACAACCTGTTCCGGGACTTCACCACAGGGACCGCGGACGACAAGTTCCATCCCCCGGCGTTCCCGTTCACCACCAACGCCAAGCTGCAAGAAGACTCCAAGTGGCTCCAGTACCAGCTCTTCGCCGATTTCGAGTGGCGGCCGCTGGACAACCTGACCATTCAGCCGGGCGTGAAATATGTGAACTTCCGTCGCGACGTGAACGCCGCCAATGAGAGTGTCGCCGGCGGCTCGAAGAACCAACCGTTGGTGGCCTCCAATACCTACGCCTACCCGCTGGGCTTCCTGACGGCCAACTACCGCATCACCAAGGATTGGTCGGTCTACGCCCAGGGCGCCCAGGGCTTTCTGATCCCCTCGCTTTCGGCGCTCTATGTCGCCGGCGTCAACCTGCAGTCGGTGCAGCCTCAGAGGTCGTTCAGCTATCAGACCGGCACGGTCTACACTCACGGCCAGTTCACCGCCGATGCGGATATCTATCGGGTCGACGTCACCGACCTGGTGCTGGCCTGCAACATCCTCGATCCGACGGCGGCCAACCCGACCGCCACGACCGCGGGCTTCTGTAATGTCGGCAAGGGTCGCTACTCAGGCGTGGAAGGTGAGGCGGCTTACGCTGCGCCATACGGCGTCACCTTCTTCGTCAACGGCTCGATCAACAGCGCCAAACAGCTGGCTACGGCGGCCAACGCCGCGCAAGGGATCGCCGCCGCCCCGGCCGAAACCTTGACCAACGCGCCGAAATACACCGCAGCTTTGGGCGCAATCTATCACCATGACAATTGGTCTGCTTCGCTGACCTACAAGCGCTCGGGCAACTATGTGTCGACCTACACCGCCGGTCAGGCTGTAGAGCTGCCGGGGTACGACACTATCGATGGCTCGGTGCGCTACGACTTCGGCCATTACTGGGCGAAGCTGCAGGCTTTCAACCTGGCCGACAGACGTGAAATCACCACGTTCTCCGGTTCGAAGCTATTCTCGGTCAAAGACAATGGTCTCTACCAGTACCAGGCTGGCCGGACCGTCGAAGTCACCATCGGCGCGAGCTTCTGATGCGCCGATCGGCCTTGGGGTGCGCCATCGCCCTCGCGGTGGCGGGCGCAGCGACGGCCCCCTCTGTCGCTGCCCCCGCCAAGCCCCAGAAACCCGCGGCGGTGTCGAAGTTCCTGCAACCAGGCGAGCTCGACCCAGCCCAACTGCTGCCGCCGCCGCCCGCCGATGGCTCGCCTGAAGCGCTGGCCGAAATCGCCGAGTTGCATCGCCTGGAAGTGACGGCGCGCACCCCGCAACGTTTCGCGCTCGCCAAGCACGACGACGAATTCGAAGACGTGACCTCGATCGCCGCCCCGCTCGGTTCGGCTTTCGACCTCAAGGCCTTGCCGGCCACAGCGGCCCTCTTCGCCGACCTGCGGACCGAGGACAGCATCGCGGCGAAGCGCTTCAAGGCCTATTTCCAGCGAACCCGCCCGCGCGTGGCTGACCCGACGCTCAACCCCTGTAAGGGCGGCGAGGGCGCCGATGCTTCAAAGACCGCCTATCCCAGCGGCCACGCCACCATGGGCTACGCCGCCGCTGCAGTGCTCGCCAACCTGATGCCGCAGGACGCCGGGGTGATTCAGGCCCGCGCGGCGGACTATGCGGAGAGCCGGTTGATCTGCGAGGCGCACTATCGGCGCGACATCGAGGCGGGCCACGTGCTGGGGGTGGCTCTGGTGGCCGAGCTGATGACCAAGCCGGCGTTTCGCCAGGAGCTGGAGGCCGCTCGCGCCGAGCTCGCCCTAAGCCTGGCCAATCGTCACCGCGATCCTAAGGCTCGCCTTTCGGCTCAATGAGATCCCAACGGTTGCCAAGAATGTCTTCGAAGACGGCGACGACGCCATAGGCTTCGTGACGGGGTTCTTCCAAGAACCGGACGCCGGCCGCAGTCATCCGTTTGTGTTGCGCCGCGAAATTGCGGGTTTCCAGGAAGAATGACACACGCCCGCCCGTCTGATCACCGATCCGCGCGGCCTGGGACATATTGGCGGCCTTGGCCAGCAGGAAACCCGTTCCCAGCGACCCAGGGGTCACCACGACCCAGCGCTTGCCGTCTTTTTGCGCGTCGTCAGCGGTGAGTGTGAACCCAAGCTTGCCGACAAAGAAATCGATCGCGGCGTCATAGTCGGGCACAAGCAGGGTGATGAGGGCGAGCTTCAGCGTCATGGGACGTTTCTAGAGACCTGCAGCGACGTCGCGAATCTGGTCGCGCATCCAGGCGATGGCGGGCTCGGCGAGGCGTTCTCTCAGGAAAAGCAGATTCACATCCACCGGGGGCGAGGCGTAGGGAGGTTCGATCAGCTTTACGCGTCCGCCTTGAGCGGACAATTGAGCCAGCCTGCGGGGAATCAAGGTCGCCATATCCGTCCGGCTCGCCACGGCGAGGGCTGTGTAGGTGTCGGGCACGGAGACCCCGATGCGGCGGGTAAGCCCGCCCGACGCCAACGCCGCTTCAAACGCGCCGGCGTCCTCCCAGCTCGCGCGACTGACAAAAGCCCGACGCTCGCCCCCCTCTTCGATGAGGCCAGGCATATTGCGTGCGATCACCACGTGCGGCGTTGAGACGAGCGTCTGCAGGTCGATATTGTTGCCTTGAAACGCCGGGTGGTCTCTTCGAACCACCCAGACCAGCTCTTCGGTGAGGAGCGTCTCCCGCGAAAACCGCTCCGGCGCCGCCAGCACGTTGCCCACCAGGAAATCAGCCCGTCGCGCGTCCAGGCGCTCCAGCACATCGAGGGAGAGTTCGGCGATCATCAATTCCGACTGCGGCGCAGCCTCGGCCAACTGGCTTGCGATGCGAGGCGCAAGGACCGCGCTGGCGTAGGCGCCGGCGATAACCGTGAAACGCCGCTCGCTCGTGGCTGGATCGAAGTCTGACGGCGCTAACGCTGCTTGCAATTGGCTAAGAGCGGCGTGGACCTGGGGCCCCATCTCGACGGCGCGCGGCGTTGGTTGCATGCCCGCTGGACCGCGGACAAAGAGTTCGTCGCTCAGCATGTAGCGCAGACGGTTCAGCGCATGGCTTACGGCTGATTGCGTAAGACCCAGGCGCGCGCCCGCGCGTGTTACGCTTCGCTCTTCCAGGAGGACGTCGAAGACCCGCAACAGGTTCAAGTCGAGATTATGAGTGACATTCATTTGTTGCGTGACAACATATCATTTGGATCATCGGCTGGGCAGTCTTATCTCAACTGCGACGGGGATGCCGGCGCGGCCAATCATGGCCGGCGCCCGCGCCCCATTTTGCGGCGCCCGAGGCCGCAACAGCCATGAGTGAAAGGGGCTCGCGTGAGCGAACCTGAAGTCATCCCGCTTCGCGGCAACGCCGAGGTCGACACCAAGGTCAGGCAAGGCTTCATGCGGCGCATGCGTTGGCCCCTGATCATCGGCGGTCCGCTGCTGATTGTCGGCGTCGTATTGTATTTTATCGCCACGGGCGGTCGCACCCAGTCGACTGATAACGCCTATGTGCAGATTGAAAAGGCGCCGGTCGCGCCTTCGATCGCAGGACGTGTCACCGACGTCTACGTCCATGAAAACCAATATGTGAAACGCGGCCAGGTTCTCTTTCGACTAGACGCGCGTGACATGCAGGCCAACGCCGAGGCCGCCTCGGCCTCGGTCGCAAATGCGGCGCTTCAGGTCCGCGCACAGCGCGCCAGCTATAAGCAGCAGGAAGACCTGGTGCTGGCGGCGAAAGATCAGCTCGCCTACGCCACAACCCAGGCTGGGCGCGAGAAGAACCTGGCGGCCATCGGGGTTGCTTCGCAGGCCCAGGTCGACGAGGCCAATCACGCGGTCCTGGCCGCACGCCAGCAGCTCGCCGCCGCCGAACAGCAGGCTGCGCAGGTCTTGGCCACCCTAGGCGGCGACCCAAATCTCGCCCCGCAATCCTCGCCCGCGGTGATGCAAGCTCAAGCCGAGCTCGACAAGGCCAAGCTCAACATCTCCTACACGAGCGTGACCGCGCCGGCTGACGGCGTTGTCACCCGGGTCGACCAGATGCCCGTCGGCACATATCTCAACGCCTCGCAGACCGGTTTTTGGTTGTTGTCGGGCGAACCTTGGATCGAGGCTAACTTCAAGGAAGACCAACTTGCTCACATGAAGGTGGGCCAGCCGGTCAGCATCAAGGTCGACGCCTATCCTGACGCCGACATCAAGGGCCATGTGGCGAGCTTCTCCCCAGGGACTGGCCAGGCCTTCTCAGCCTTGCCGGCGCAGAACGCGACAGGCAACTGGGTGAAGGTCGTCCAGCGCCTGCCGGTCCGCATCAGCTTCGACAAGCCGCCGCCAGACATGGCCGGTCGCGCTGGACTTTCGGCTAAGGTCACCGTCGACGTTCGCGCGCCTGGTCGGTCGCACTAGGGCCCCAAGGCCATGGTCACGCAACACGACGCCAAGAATCGCTGGCCGATCACCATCTCGATCATGCTGGCGACGGTGATGAATTCGCTCGACACGACGATCGCCAACGTCGCCTTGCCGCACATGCAAGGCTCCGTCTCGGCCTCGCCCGAGCAGATCACCTGGGTCCTTACCTCCTACATCGTCTCGGCTGCGATCATGACGCCGCTGTCAGGATGGATGGCCGACCGGATCGGACGCAAACGCATGTTCCTGATCTCGATCGGTGGATTTACCGCCGCGTCCATGCTTTGCGGCGTGGCGACGAGTTTGCCTGAGATCGTGCTCTTCCGCGTGCTTCAGGGGGTCTTTGGCGCGGCGCTAATTCCGCTCTCCCAGGCCGTCCTGCTCGATATCAACCCGCCGGAAAAACACGGACAGGCGATGGCGATCTGGGGAGCTGGCGCGATCCTGGGTCCTATTCTTGGTCCAGCGCTGGGCGGCTATTTCACCGAGAATTTCTCCTGGCGGTGGTGCTTCTACATCAATCTGCCGATTGGGGTCTTGGCCTTCCTGGGCGTCCTCTTCTTCATTTCCGGCGACCGGCTGGTGCGCGCCAAGCGGTTCGACTTCCTGGGCTTTGGGATGCTTACGCTCTTCATTGCGGCTTTCCAGATGGTGCTCGATCGCGGACCCAGTCAGGATTGGTTTCAGTCGAAGGAGATCTGGACCGAGACCATTTTGGCGGCCATCGGACTTTGGGTGTTCGTGATCCATACGTTCACGACCGATCACCCGTTCTTCGACAAGGCCTTGATGCGGGACCGCAATTTCGTGACGGCCAGCGTCTTCGGCTTTTTCATTGGGATTCTGCTCTTTTCGACCATGGCGCTCCTGCCGCCGATGATGCAGACGCTGATGGGCTACCCGGTCTTGACCTCTGGTCTGGTCAGCATGCCGCGCGGAGTGGGCTCGTTCGCCGCTATGTTTTTCGTGGGTCGCTTGATCGGCAAGGTCGACACGCGGCTCATCCTGTTGGCGGGCTTGGTGATTTCGACCGCCGCTCTGGTGCAGATGACCCACTTCGACCTTTCCATGACGGTTTGGCCCTTCATCACCTCGGGGATCGTCCAGGGGCTGGGCGTGGGCCTGCTTTTTGTGCCGCTCTCGACCTTGGCCTTCGCCACCATCCCGCCCCACCTGCGTCCGGAGGGCTCCTCGGTCTACACCCTGGTCCGCAACCTGGGGTCCAGCGTCGGGATCTCGATCATGAACGCGCTGGTGGTGGCCAATACGCAGACCATGCACGCCGCATTGGCCGCCCATCTCGTGACCTCTGATGCGGTCGTGCGATCAGCGCTTCCGGCGGTGCTCAATCCGACCACGGCGGCTGGGATCACCGCCCTTAACAGTGAAGTCACCCGCCAAGGTTCAATGGTCGCCTACGTCGATGACTTCAGGCTGATGCTGATCATCACCATCGCCTGCATACCCATGCTGCTGCTCATGCGCAGACCCAAACGCGCTGGCGGGGAGCCCTTACATGCCGTTGTCGACTAAGTTCTCCCGCCTGATCCTTGTCTCAGCTTCGGCGTTCGCGCTCGCGGCTTGCGCGAGCGTGGGCCCCAACTTCAAAGCGCCTGCTGGTCCTGCAGGTCCGGCCGCGTCGGGATACGCCATGTCCGGCGACATTCCAGCGCCGGGGGTGCGCTTAGCGCCGGATGCGCGGGTCGCTGGACCTTGGTGGCAAGCCTTTGGATCATCGCAGCTGGACGAGGCTATTCGTCAGGCGCTGGCCAATAGCCCCTCGATCGCCGAGGCGCGCGCGACGCTGGAGAAGTCTCGCTTCGAGGCTCGCGCAACGCGCGGCGCCCAACTCGCCCAGGTCGACGCAGACGCCTCGGCGCAGCGCGAGCGGATCAACCTGGCGGCGTTCGGCTTCAGCGGATTTCCCGGACTTCCGCCGATCGCGAGCCCGACGATCAACCTCTACGAAATTGGCGGTTCGGTCAGCTATGACCTTGATCTTTTTGGCGGTCTCAAGCGCGCCACGGAGCGCGACAACGCCAAGGCCGCGGCCGCAGAGCGGCAAGCTGACGCCGCCTACCTGTCGATTTCCGGGAATATGGCGATGCAGGCGATGAGGATCGCTGGCCTGCGCGCCCAGATCGCCTCAGTGCGGAATATCGTGGCTGCCGATCGTCAGTTGATCGACATGGCGCAGAAAGCCGAGGCGGTCGGCGGTGAGGCGCGTTCGGCCCTGACGGTGGGCGTGGGCCAGCTTGCGGAAGACGAAGCGCTTATTCCGCCGCTGCAGCGTGAACTGGACGCTGCGCGCCATCAAATGGCGCTTCTGGTTGGCAAGTCGCCGGCCGAGTGGGCCGCGCCGGACTTTGAGCTGGCGAAACTTACCCAGCCTGCTGAGACCCCGGTGAGCTTGCCGTCACAGCTGGTGCGAAACCGCCCGGACATCTTGGCTGCTGAAGCCGATCTTCATGCCGCGACGGCGGCGGTCGGTGTCGCCATAGCCCATCAGTACCCCGATATCCGGCTCTCGGCGATGCTGACGCAGGAAGCCATCAAGCCGGGCGATCTCTTCAGGGCCGACGCCGCAGCCTGGTCGATATTGGGCGGCGTCACTGCGCCGATTTTTCACGGCGGAACGCTTAAGGCCGAGCGCGCGGCGGCTGAAGCCGACGCCCGGATTTCGCTGGCGCGCTATGAAGAGACGGTCCTAAGAGCGTTCGTACAGGTCTCAGACGTGCTTTCAAACTTGGGAAGCGACCAACAGGCGATCAACTCGTTGGAGCTCGTAACCCGCGCCGCCCAGTCAGCCGCGACCGATGCCCAGAATGCATATAGGCTAGGGGGCGGGCCGTTGATCGACGTCGTTCAAGCCGACCGAGAGCTCAACCGGGCCCGGCGCGCGCTCGTAGAGGCTCAGGGCAGAAAGTTGGGAGACCTCGTCTCACTCTATGCCGCCACGGCCTCGGATTGGCGTGCGACATCAACCCCGCCCAGCCGTGAGCCCAGGCAGTAGAGGTTCAGGTCCAGGTCCTATCGATGAGCTGCTGGGGCTGGGCAAAACGTTGAGTGCGGAGTCGGGCTTGTTGGCCTCGTAGGCCAAGGGGACGGGCGCAATCGTGCCTCTGCGAGCGGTTTGCCGCACTTCAATGATGATCCAGAACTAGCGGTCGAGGTTGAGCCCGTCGATCTTCTCGCCTCGGATCCAGGCTGCGAACAGGAAAGGATGGACAAGGTATAGGTCGTGACCAGCACGCGTAAGTTTCGCCAGGCGTCCAACTTGAGGGGCTTTGAAGTCTGCAGACGCGAATCCATCGAAGTCGATCGTGACCAGGGCTTTCGCCCGGCCAGCGATCGCCGTTTCGAGTACGCGCCTGTCCTCCAGGTCATGGATCGGAATGACCCCGACGCCGCCAAGCGTCAGCGATGGCCCCTGTTCTGCGTAGCTTGCGATGGCGTCGACGAGGTCTCGCGCGGTGGACGCCCGAAAGCCGAGCTGATCGGTCAGCACGGCCTCCAGCCGGTCGAGCATCCCCCAAGACACCACCAGTTGAAGGTCGCAACCGGGCGCCAGCCCTCGGACAGCCGAGGTGATCAGCTGGCTGGCTGAGCCGGCGCGTCCGTCCCGGCGCGCCAGGATGTCGGCGATCCATATATTGAGGTCGAGGCAGACCCGCATGGCCTAGCGCGTTTTGCGGACCAGGCTCGCGGCTTCCTCCAACAGAGCGGTTTCATCAACGTCCCGCGGCGCCTGTCCGCCTTCCTGGAGTCCTTTTGCGATGCTCCGTTCATACTGATGATCGAGCAGGGCGTTGCCTGCTGCCCAGGCGGCGGCGTCGAGCGCTTCGGGACTTGTGGCCTCCAGCTTTCGAAAGGCATCGTGGGCGCGCCTGGGCAGGCGCATGTAAAGCCGCAGCGCTGCGGCCGCGATCTGCGCCGTCGAGCGGTCCTCCGCCTTCGCTAACTCTGAGACCTGCCTGTAGGTCTGTTCGTCAGCGTAGGCGGATATGGTATGACCGGCCATTAGTAATTCTCCAGAAACTGGAGATACTCCTATTGGTCGAATTTTTCAATCTCGCGGCTGGGTGCGTCGCCCTCTACGGCGGCTTTCAAATTGCGCGGCCTCGGGGAACGCCGCCTCAAAAGGAGCCGGGGCCTTGGCGGCCGGGCGACGAATTCTGATCCAACACAGCTGGCCGCGATGGCGGGGCCCGCCTAATCCGTCCCCATCGCCCGAGCATGCGTGCTTCCGCGTCCCAAGGTCAGAAGAAACACCGAGACTAGCGAGACCGCACACAGGCCTGCCATGTAGACTGAAATGGCTGTCGAAGTCCGGTACTTGACGAGGAGCGCCTCGGAAATGATCGGCGCAAAGCCGCCTCCGAAAATTGCCCCGAGCTGGTAGCCGAGTGAGGCGCCGGAGTAACGGAATTCAGTGGAATAGATCTCGGTCATGAGCGCGGCCTGGGGGCCGTACATCATGGTGTTGAACGCCAGTCCAACCGCCACCGCCAGCAACATGGCGGGGAATTGGGCCTGATTGAGCAGGATGAAGAACGGGAAAGACCAGAGCCCTGCCAGGATTGCCCCGGTCATGAAGACGCCGCGGCGTCCCAATTTGTCCGACACGATCGAGGAAACGAGCACCAGCGGGGCGGAGAACAGGCTTCCCAGCATCACGGCCCAAAGGATGGAAGGCCGAGGCACGTGGAGAACCTTGGTCGCATAGGAGATCACATAGGTCACCATCACGTAGAACGTGCCGTTCGCGGCGACAAACGCGCCGGCGGAGAGCAGGATCTCCTTGGGGTGGCGCATAATGACCCGCAGGATCGGCGAACCCTTCTCGGCCCGAAGCCGGGCGCGAGCCTCCACGAGGCTGATGGACTTTTCCGCAGCCAACGCCTTGGCCGCCAGCGTCTGCTGCTCGGCCTCGCGGGCCTGAAGCGCCTGATAGTCTGCGGTGTCTTCAAGTCTCAGTTGCACATAGAGGCCAAGCCCCACGAGCAGGATTGAGAAGATAAAGGGGATACGCCAGCCCCACGTTAGAAAGGCTTCTGGCGCAACGAACTTGCCTGCGATGAGGAAGACCAGATTGGCGGTCACCACGCCGACCGGCACCCCCATCTGCGCGAAGCTTCCGAAGAAGCCGCGCTGGTGGCTGGGCGCGTTTTCGATGGAAAGCAGCACAGCGCCGCCCCATTGCCCGCCGACCGCCAGCCCCTGGGCGAAGCGCAGCACGATGAGGGCGAGGGGGGCGGCTAGTCCCACAGAGGCGTAGGAGGGCAAGAGACCGATAGCTGTGGTCGCCAGGCCCATGATGAGCAGGGCCGTGGCGAGCGCGGTCTTGCGTCCCACCCGATCACCGAAATGACCAAACACCACGCCCCCGACGGGTCGTGCAATGAACCCGACGGCGAAGGTCGAAAACGCCGCGATCTGAGCGACCGCAGGAGGCAGGCTGGCGGGAAAGAATAGCTTCGGAAAAACCAGGGCGGCGGCGGTTCCGTAGATGAAGAAGTCGTACCATTCGATGCTGGCCGCTGCGAGCGACGTCATCGCCATCTTGGCGATGTTGGTCTTTCCGGGCGTGGCGTGCGCCGTAACCGTCATGATGTCCCCCCAAGCGATTGCACAGGTTCGTCCCGCGCTTGATCAACTGGGTAGCGCAAGACCGAGCTTTGGGTAACGGGTTTCGACTGGAAATCTCACTGAGGTTGCGGTCCTGGGGAAAGGCTTCCGCGCGCCCAAAGCCGTTTCGACGCCCTCGATGATGTTGCACCATGCACCGCCGTTGCGCTTGGTTTTGTCGAAATGAGATCGTTGAGACGACCCAGGTGCAGCAGCGCCGCCGCTTCTATGGTGCAGGTCCTTCCGCCAGCTGAGGCGCATAGACCACCTGGTAGTCGTCGCCCCAGGGCCTGACCGCCAGCTCCGAGACGCCGCCGGACACCCTTCGCACCGCAATCGTGGCATCTGAGAAAGGACGAGTACACGCAATCACAGCCTGCTGATGCAGCGGCATTTGATTGCGTGGACTCAACGCCAGATCGAAATCCGAACGCGCTTTTGGCGGCTAGGCGTTTTGCCGGTTGCTTTGGCTGGCCTCGCTCGCCAACCGTCCCGTCAATTCCGCCATATGATCGAAGTCTGCTTCGAAAGCGCCCAGGCCCTGGGTAAGTCCGCGGAGCTCTGCGATCAGGCCCTGGCGCTCGGATTGTGGCAGGTAGGCTTCGATCCGCTCCCACCCACGCCAGTCTTCGCGGGGCGCAAGGCCCAAGATCTGACCACGCCTGGCGGTGAGCGCGGAGGTGACGTTCGAGGCGCTTGGCGAGGGGGAGTAGACGGTAAGTTTCTCTATGGGTTCAAGCAGGATCGCGCCACAGCTTGGCAATCCTTCCTCCATCGCAAGCCGTCCAGCCAGCCGGAAAGCCATCTCCGAGCTATCGACGCTATGTGTCTGACCATCGATCAGGGTGACTTCGAGGTCGGTGACACGAAAACCCAGTTGGCCTTTTTCGAGCCCATCGCGCACGCCTTGCTCAACGGCGGGAATCCACTGTTTGGGCACGGCGCCGCCAACGACCCTTTGGCTAAAGACGAAACCAGAGCCCCGCGGAAGCGGCTTGATCTCGACCGTCACATCGGCGAACTGACCATGGCCGCCGGACTGTTTCTTGTGCCGTGACCTTTGGGTCGCGCCGCGCTGGATCGTCTCCCGGTAAGGTGTTTTTGGCTGCTCGGTGTCGATCTCGACGCCGAACCGGCGCTTCAGCCGCTCAAGGGCCAGCCGCACGTGGCCTTCGCCCTGACCGGCCAGGATCATCTGGCGCCCCTCGGGATCATGCGTCAGGGAAAGCCCAGGATCTTCCTCGATAAGCTTGCCAAGCGCGCCGGAAAGCCTGACGTCGTCCTTGTGGTTGCGCGCCGATAAGGCGACCGCAAACAAAGGCCTGCGCGGTCGCTCCAAAGCCGCGACGGACTGGGGGCGTCCCGTCGTGGACAGGATCTGACCGGCATGGGCGGCCTCCACCTTGCCAATCGCGCAGATCTCGCCGACCGCCGCCGACGTGATCTTGCGGATCGCTGCGCCTTGAACGGCCAAGAGGCCTCCAGCGCGGCACCGCTCGCCATCGGGCAGCACGAAGTCAGCCCCGTCGCTCAATGGTTTTCCGAAGACCCTTGCGTAGGCGAGCTTGCCTGATTGGCCAGCATAGGCCGCTTTCAAAACATAGGCGCCGGCCTCGACGCCAAGGCGTTGCGCAGCGCGATTTGCAAGCGGGGCTTCGTGACGGAGCGCTTTTAGGAGACGGCGCACGCCGAAGCCATTTTGCGCCGAACCAAAGAACACCGGAACAATCAGACCCTCGTTCATCTCCCGAACCAAATCGGCGAAGACCGCATCGCGACTGGGCGTCACGTCGGACAAGAGCTGCTCAAGCAGTTCGTCGTCGAAGTCGGCGATCTGCTCCAGCATATGGAAGCGTGCGTCAGCTTCTGTGGCGCGTAGATCACCCGGAATCTCGATCTGATCGGAGGGCGCATTCGGCCGATAGACGAAAGCCCGCTCAAGGGCCAAATCGATGAACCCGGTGACGCGCTCGCCTTCCCAGGTCGGGATCTGGCGCGCGACGAGGCGTGCGGAGCTCACCGGGGCGAGCGCGGTCAAAAGGTCCGATAAAGCGCCGCGGGCCTGGTCCATCTTGTTGATGAAAAGCGCATGCGGCACGCCCAGCCGCTCCAATTCGCGCAATGTGGGTTGCAAAAGCGCAGCCTTCGCCGGGTCAGGTTCGGCGACCACAATGGCGAGGTCAACGGCGGGCAGGGCTGCGTCGATGTCGGAGCAGAATTCAAGGGACCCGGGACAGTCGATCACCGCGTAGCGATCGCCCATAAAATCAAAGCCAGCCAGGTTCAGCTCAACAGTATGGCCGCGCGCGCGAGCTTCCGGACTTGAATCGCCAACCTTCTCCCCGCTTAGGCGCCGATCGATCGCGCCCGTAACCTGCAGCAGGGCCTCCATGAGGGTGGTCTTGCCTGAGCTTGTGGGGCCCACGAGCGCCAAGGCGCGCACGGACCCCGCTGGTTGGATTGGCATGGTCGTCTCCCATCACCTCGGGCGCCAGGGATGGCGGTCTGATGGGCCGCATCCATGGCGCGGTTTAAGGGACGGTCGCGGACCGAGCCAGGGGCTCGCGCCGCCCTGATGGTTTGAAGCCTACGCCTCAGGTTCCGACGGAGTCAGATCACGAATCAGTGCTTGAGTCGCAGCTCTCCGCGCCAGTCCATGAGGGCTGGCCCCAGCGCGGCCTTGAGGGGATCGAGCCAGGGCTCATAGGCGCGCCATTGATCCAGGCCTCCCCGGAAGATCGGTCGACGCACCTGTTCTGAGCTGACGGTGCGCACCGCGCGGTCATTTTCGTAGAATTTCAGGCAGGCTGGCTCGAAAGCCAGGTCGCAATAGTCGAGCAGGCGCGCGACCTCGGTTTCGGTGTCTTCGATGAGGTCCTCGTAGATGACGCGATGAACCCGCCCGGGAAGCACAGCGTCGAAATGAGCCATCAGCGTGACGTAGTCGCGATAGTAACGCCCAAGATCGGTGAGGTCATAGGAGAAGGCCTGGCCCTGGGCGAAGTGTTGTTTGAAGGCCGAAAAACAGGACCCCATGGGATGGCGTCGCGCGTCGATGATCTTGGCGTGGGGCAAGATCAAATGGATCAGGCCGGTGTGCAGGAAATTGTTGGGCATCTTGTCGATGAAGCGCGTGCGGCCCAGCTTTCGGTGCACGCGCGTGGCCTCGACATAAGCGTCTCCGAGCCCACCCAGGCCAGGCTGGTCGAGGTCGCCAAGGACTTGCGGATAATCTTCCCCAAGTCCGCGCGCGATCAGGCCGATGTTGGGCAGCTCCATGGTTCCTTCAACGCTGGAATGGCTTGCCAGGATTTGCTCGATCAAGGTCGATCCGGCGCGAGGGAGCCCGACGATGAAGATCGGCGCCTGGCTTGCTGAGCCTGCGCCCGCGCGCTCCTTCAGGAAATCCGCGGTGAAGAGCGCCTGGGTCCTTTTGACCTGCAAGGTCGTAAGGTCTGCATCGTAGGGGGTTTCGCTGCGTCGAAGCGCAGCGCCGGCAGAATAGTTGGCGAAGGCGCCCGCCGGCTCATTGCGATCTTCCAAGGCTTTGCCCAGCGCATAGTGCAGGTGAAGTCGGTCCTGCGTCGAAAGATCTGGTCGCTCCAAGGCCTGGCGCATCGCCGCCTCGTCAGCCTGGGTCAGCGCTCCAACCTTTAAGTTCGCCAAGCTCCAGTAAGCGTCGCCAAGACCTGGCGCGAGCTCCAGGCTGCGCTGATAGGCCTTGACTGAGGCCTCGCGCCGCCCGACCGCGCGAAGCGTATGGCCGTAGTTTAGCCAGAGCCGAGGCTGTCCGGGATAATCGGCGAGCAAGGCCTCGTAGATACCGATCACCCGTTCATCCTCGCCGATCAGTGACAGGCAGGCGGCCAGCAGGTTTAGGTAGGCAGGGTCGTGCGGCGCTTGGACGAGCAGGCGTTCGACCTGGGCGATCGCTTCTGGCGCCTTTTGCTGGCGGAAAAGCGCGTCGGCGAAGCTGAACCGCGCGCCATCATGTCCCGGCGCAAGTTCAAGCGTGCGGGCGAAGAGGGTTTCAGCATCGGGATAGCGCGCCTGCAGCATGTAGACTTCGGCCAGCATGCGGGTCGCCGTCGCATCGCCAATGTTGCGGGTCAGATGCTCGCGCAGCATGGCTTCGGCCTCGAGGGTTCGACCCTCGAAAAGGGCCTGCGCCGCGGGTTTCAAGGCCGGTTCGGTTACGATCGCACGGCGGTGCTGGGCGAAGGCTGCATCGGCTGCAGCCGTTTCTCCGGCCTTGAAGCGAAGCTCGCCCAAGGCTCGCCAGGCCTCAGCCAGGTCGCGATTGAGGGTTGTTGCATGTTCCAGGGCCGTTGCGGCCGCAGCGGCTTCGCCAAGCCCTGCCAAGGTCAGCCCAAGTTCATAGTGGGTATTGGCGGCGCGGGGATAGGCCTTGGCGAGCGGCGACAGCGTGGCTTTCGCGCGCCTAAGATCACCGCTGCGCCGCTGGGCCGAGCCCAGGATCAAAAGGGCCCGCGGATCTTGCGGCGCGCGCTCCAGGATCGCCTCGGCGATGCTGGCGGCTTGTGCAGGATCTGTGGCCAGTAAGACGGCTGCACGCTCGATGATCGCCGCGGGACCCTCAGTCATCGCGCCTGTGTTGCGTCATAAGCTTGATCTCGGCAAGCCTCAGGACCTCACCCAAGGAGCCGGCGCGCAAAAAGTCTTTTGGGCGGCGTTCGCTGCAGACCTAGAGCGGGGCGCAGGCGTTTTCCAGCCAGGTCCGAACGTCGGCCGAAAGCTGAGGACCGATCGTCGTCAGAACGCGCGCGTGGTAGGCGTCGAATTGGCTGATTTCCTCGGGCGTCATCAGCGACTTGGTCACCAAGCGTCGGTCAATCGGAGCCAAGGTTAAGGTTTCGAAGCCCAGCATCGGGCGCTCCCCGCCAGGGATCATGGCCGGCTCAGTGACGAACTGCAGCGTCTCGATGCGAATGCCGTAGGCGCCTTCCTTGTAGAAGCCAGGCTCGTTGGAGACGATCATCCCGGGGCGCAGCGCCACCATGTTCGGCTGTTTGGCGATCCGGTGGGGGCCTTCGTGCACGCCGAGATAAGAGCCCACGCCATGTCCGGTGCCGTGATCATAGTCGAGGCCGTGCGCCCAAAGCGCCATGCGCGCAAGGGCGTCGAGCGCTGAGCCTGTGGTTCCGGCTGGAAAACGCACGCGGGCCAAAGCCAGGTGGCCTTTCAACACCAGCGTGAAACGTTCGCACATCTCCGCCGATGGCTCGCCGATCGCCACGGTTCGCGTAACGTCGGTGGTTCCGTCGAGGTATTGTGCGCCGGAGTCGACCAGCAGCAGGCTGCCGATTTCTGTACGCTTGTTGAGGCGCTTTGTCGGCCGGTAGTGAACGATGGCGCCGTTAGAGGCTGCACCTGCGATCGTGTCGAAGGATAGGTCTTTCAACGCCCCGGTTTCTTCGCGGAACGCCTCCAATTTGGAGACCGCATCGATTTCGTCGGGTGGATTGATCTGGCCTTCGGTGGCGATCCAATGGAGGAAGCGCGTGAGCGCGACGCCATCGCGGGCGTGGGCGCGCTTGGTTCCTTCGATCTCCACGGAATTCTTACAAGCCCTTGGCAGCGCGCAGGGGTCTTCACCACGGATAACCTCGGCGCCGGCCCCTGCCAGCGCCTCAAAATACCACGACGACGAGACCGACGGATCGACAACCACAGCCTTGCCGCTGAGCTCTGCAAGGGCCGCCGGAAGGTCCGACGGGCTTTCCAATCGGACTTCGTTTCCGAGCCAGGTCGGAAGATCGGGCGTAATCTTGGCGGGATCCAGGAACAGTCGCGCCGAACCGTCGGCGCTGAGGATCGCCTGGCCGATAGGAAGGGGTGAGCGAATGACGTCGCCGCCGCGCACGTTGAACAGCCACGCAATCGAAGACGGCGCGGTGATCACCGCGGCCTGGGCTCCACGTGCGGCCAACCCTTCGCCAAGGCGGTGACGCTTGGAGGCGCTGGCTTCGCCGGCATATTGCAAAGGGTGCGCAACGACTGGCGCGGCGGGCTGCGCCGGCCGCGCCTGACCCCAGGCGGTGTCCAGCGGATTGGGTGTCACAGGGCGAAGCCGCACGCCCGCCCTGGTCGCGGCGAGCTGCAAGCGATCGAGGGCGTCAGGACTATGCAGGCGCGGGTCATAGCCGATGATCTGGCCGCGCTCGGTGGCGGCTTCGATGTAGGCTGGGACGCCGCCTTCGACGAGATCTCGGATCTCAAAGGTGGCTTGGTCGACCTGGTCACGGACCTGCAAGGTATAGCGGCCATCGACGAAGATCGCGGCCTTGTCTTGCATGATCACGGCCGCGCCGGCCGAGCCAGTAAATCCGGTGGCCCACGCCAGGCGATCATTGGCGGCGGGAAGGTATTCGTTCTGATGCTCGTCCTCATGAGGCGCGACAAAACCATCGAGACCCTGTTTGGTCATGGCTTCGCGGATCAGGGGCACGTGCTTTGGCCCAAAGGAGGGGTCTGTGGATTCATCAAAGGTCTGGCGCATGGGGCTCGATGTAATCCCTTCAGGGCCGAGCGGCAAAGGGTCGGCTTTTAGAAACGCTTCTTATCGGGCGGTCGTTGTAGCCGGGCCGCTGCCCTGACATCTATCTGGCAGCTAGCGCGACGTCTCTACTCGGCCTAGACAGGGGTGGTATGATCCTTTGCGCGTTCAGCCATCGTTCGAATTCTTACGGTCCCATCTGGGGTCGGACGATTTCGCGCGCGGTTTAGGCCGCACGGATCCTCCCACCCCGCCGCTTCGGCCGGGGTGGCCCATCTCCGCCGTCGGCTCTTAGCCCCCGCAAGGAGATCTCCATGCCCCAAGAGCGACCTTGGTTTCCGATCGAGACGCCGCGTCTGGTCCTGCGCGAGTTTCACGACGAGGATCTTGCCGACATCCATGCCTATGCCGCCACCCCGCTTGTCTCGCGCTTCATGACCTGGGGTCCGAATACTGTTGAAGACAGCAGGGCTTTTTTGGATCGCGCGCTTGCTCAGCAATCGGACTGGCCGCGCAAGCATGTCGGCCTGGCGATCGCACGCGACGGCGTGGTGATCGGCTCGATCCGATTAGATCTTCATGACGATGAAAACGCCGATGCAGATCTTGGCTATACGCTGAGCCAGGAGCACTGGGGCCAGGGGCTCGCCACTGAGGCCGCCGCCGCGGTGATTAACGTCGCTTTTGGGCGCCTGAGCCTGCACCGGGTTTGGGCGACTTGCGATGTGGAGAACACAGGCTCGTTCCGCGTCATGGAAAAGCTTGGCATGCGACGCGAAGCGCACTTCCTGAAGGACCGGTTCATCCGCGGCGCCTGGCGGGACAGCTACCTCTACGCCATCCTCGCGGAAGAACATAATTTACCCGGGTGAAATTGACAAATCTTGGGTCTGGGCCTAGACGGCGGCGATGGATAGGCAAAGCCGGCGTGACGCGATCCGCGAATACAAGGAGCGCAAGTTCTCCCAAGGGATCTTTGCGATGCGATGCAGCGTGACGGGCGAGGCCTGGGTCGGCCAGTCACGCAACCTGGAGCAACAGCCCAATGGCCTCTGGCCTTCCCTCAGGCGCGCAGGCCATCCCAACCCCGCGTTACGCGCGGCGTTCGCGGTCCATGGCGAAGCGGCGTTTTCGTTCGAGATCTTGGAGGTGATTGAAGCCGAGGGCCTTGGTCCCTACGCGCTCGCCAACCTGCTGAAAGATCGTAACGCCCATTGGCGCGCCGCGCTGGGCGCCGCCAAGATCGTTGGCTAGGCGCGGCGCAAAACCAACACCGCCTAAGCTCACCGGGCAGTCGACCTTCCAGGTGGAGCCCGCGAGACGCATAGGCCGCCAACCCGGCGCTCCTGGGGCCGCAGGAGGCCCGACAGTATGGCGGACCCCTTTGGCCGGAGCGCCGTTTTGATCGATTGGATATGAATATCAATATAATCCAATAGCTACGGCGTCTTCAGATACCGATCGAACCAGTCGACCAGACGCGTCATCGTATCGGCCTGATCGGCGGGCTTGAAGAACAGATGGCCTTCGTCGGGGTAGACGACGAACGTCGTCTTGACCCCCTGACGCTTCAGCGCGTTCCAGTACTCATAGGACTGTGTGATGGGCACTTCTGCGTCCCGGTCGCCAGCGACCAATAGGGTCGGCGCCTGGACGTTCTTGATGAACGTCATCGGCGAGCTTTTCTCGTAGACCTTCGGGTCGTCGTAGACCGACGCGCCGAAGAACGGCAGCATCCAGGTGTCGATACTGTTGGTGCCATAATAGCTTAGCCAGTCGGAAAGGCCGGCTCCGGAGACTGCTGCCTTGAAGCGGTGGGTCTGGGTGATGGCCCACATCGTCATATAGCCGCCGTAGCTCCATCCGGTGATCCCCACGCGGTTCGGGTCGATGGGCGCGAGGCCTTGCACATAGTCGAGCCCGGCGAGGACGTCGCGCAGATCGCCGCCGCCGAAATCCTTGATGTTCGCCTCCTCAAACGCCACACCTTGGCCGTAGCTGCCTCGCGGATTGGGCTCAAACACATAATATCCCAAGCTCGCCAAGGCCGCGTCGAAAGCGAAAGGCGAGGCCGGAAAAATCGGGTAGTGGGCGAACGAGGGGCCGCCGTGCGCCTGCACCACCAGCGGATAGCGCTGGCCTGGCTTCACGGATGGCGGCGCGATCAACAGGCCCTGAACCGTGAATTGATCGCTCTTCCAAGATACGTTGCGCGCGGGACCGGTCATGGGATGCACGCCGGCATTGGCGTGCGTGATGGGTTTCCACTGACCGGGAGGCCCGACCTCAATCTCCGGCGGCGTCGTGTAGGACTGAGCAATCACGGCCGAAACGGCGCCGTCCTTGGACAGCGAAACACCCGCGTCGCCAGGTGCAAGGCCGAACACGTTGTTTGCCCAGATCATCTGCGGCGCCCGCCAGAGCTCGCGTTGCGACTTGGCGCCAACATCGACCGCCGCCAACACCTCGTCGCCGGCGGCGAATTCCGTCGCGATGAGCGCCGAGGCCGAATGGTTCCAGGTCAAGGTTTGCACGGTTGCATTGAGGCCCGGCGTCACGTCGCTGGGCGCGCCGCCAGCGGCGGCGATGACATAGATGTCCCCGCCGGTGATTCCCTCGTCGCTCATGATCCCGCCGATGTAAGCGATGAGGCGCCCGTCGCCGGACCAACGGGGAGAGGCCATCTGCAATTTGGTCCGCAGGAGCACGCTGACGGCGCCGGTTTCCGCGTCCAGCGTGTCCAGCTCGGCGATCCACCAGTTGTTGTCGCCCGAACCGTGCGCGGCGGTGACGGCGAACCTACGGCCGTCAGGCGACCAGTCGTATTCGTAGATGTTGAGATCGGCCGGACCCAGGACCTTGATCGGTCCGCCGGCTGCGGAGACGATCGCCAGCCGCTGCTCATAAACCGCGTCACTCAGTTCTCCCGCATCGCGTGCGAGGGGGTTGAGCGGACCTGGCGTCCTGGGCGCACCTTCGGCATAGAGAAAAGCGAGACGATCGCTAGCCGGCGACCAGCGCGGCGTGTCGACGGGACCGTGCGCCGTTGTGACCGCCTTGGCCCTGCGCCCGTCGCTGTCGCTGACAGCGATCTGGGTCTGTCCCTTTTTGTCCTCGGTCACGAAGGCGATCTGGCGTCCATCCGGCGACCAGGTGGCGCCGTGCTCATCGCACACCGATCTCGGGCAGGCTGTCAGCCGGTGGACATCGCCGCCGTCCTTGGCGTTGGCGATCCACAGGGCGGCCGCCTCGACATCTGCGCCGTCGCGCTTGGCCGTGAAGGCGTCGCCGTAGATCACGTGCCGGCCGTCCGGCGAAATGGCCACTTCGGTGAAGCTGTGCACCTTGCCGAACGCATCCAGAATGTGGGCGATCGCCTTAGGGTCAGCGGCGCGCGCCGGCATGCCGGAAAGACCAAGGACCGCAGCGATGCAACCCGCCTGTCCGATACGTCGCCACGATAGTCCCAGCATCATCGGATCACTCCCCCCGATTCCGTGTTGGCCTGCCCCGAGAATGGCGCCATCTAACGCTGCGGTTGGATTGCGCAAGCCCGTTCTGGGGATGGGCGCCTCCCATCCGGCGTCCCGCTCGCTCCATCTTAGCTCGTCGTCGGGCCCGCTCGTCCTTGCGCGCCATCGCCCGAACGCGACGCTCAAAACCGCGCAGCTCCTCGGCCATTAGGTCGCCGAAGGTCCGCAGCTTGCGGTGCGGGTAGCCTTGGGCGCTGGGCCATCCAGCGATTTGGCCTCTACAATCCCTACACGGGCCGCGGCGCCATTCGGGGCTTGCTGCCTCACGGCCCGCGCGACGTCTGCGACGTCCTGGCGACCCATGTACTCAAGCGCGCCGGGCTTATGAGCAGGCGAGCTACGCGATCCAGGACACCCCCGACATGGCCGCAAAGCACGACCGCCGGTTTCTTCCCCAGGACAAAGCCGTCTGGGCGCTCGCGTGCTCAACCAGGTTTGGGAGGCGGCCTGCTAGGCGCGGCGTAAAACCAACACCGCCCAAGCGTCACGGTGCAGGCGATGCTCCAGGCGAAACCCGCGCGACGTATAGGCCGCCAACACTCGGCGCTCCTGGGTCCGCAAGAGGCCCGACAGTATGGCGATACCCTTTGGCTTGAGCGCCATCTTGATGTCCTGGGCGAGCGCCACAAGGGGCGGGGCGAGGATATTGGCGAAAACCAAGTCATAGGGCGCAGGGCGGCGCACACGTGCATCGCTCAGACCGCTGGCGTGCACGAAGCGCGCCGTGGCTCGGTTCAGCGTGGCGTTTTCGTTGGCGATGCGGACGGATGGGACGTCGATGTCTGTGCCCAGCGCGACACGTGAGCCCGTCCGCGCCGCCGCAATGGCAAGAACGCCGGTCCCACAGCCCACGTCGAGCACGCGGCGAAATCGACGGCGTTTCAGGAGTTGATCAAAGGCCGCCAGGCAACCGACCGTCGTGCCATGGTGGCCAGTCCCGAAAGCTGCGCCCGCCTCAATGCGTAGGTTTACGGCGCTCGGCGGGGCCAATCCCTTGTCGTGCGCGCCATAGATGAAGAAGCGGCCAGCTCTAACCGGAGGAAGACCGGAAAGCGCCATCGCCAACCAGTCGGCGTCCGCCAGTTTTTCGGTCACCACGCGAAGTCGCGGGAAGCCCGCAAACCGGCTCAGCAGAGCGACCTGCTCGTCGAGCGTCGTCGGAAAGGCGTCAATGCGCCAGATATCGTGGTCTTCATCCTCTTCCAGAATTGAATAGGTCAGCGCTTCGGTTGCGGGGTCTGCATCGATAGCCCGCGCGGCGGCCTCGGCCTCGGCGCGCGGGCCCCTGGCGATGGTCTGGAGTGGGTCGTCGCTCATGGTCCGCCTCTAGCTGGCGCGACGCTGAAAGGCGAGGGCCTTCAGCTATGAGGCATTATCGCCATCCAAATGCGCCCCTTCCTCCGCCGCGGAACGTGGCGCGCTCGGCATCGGGCGCAGGTCATCGTTGAAAGATCCCTGGGAGACCCAGAGGGAATGGAGCTTGTCCTGATAGGGTCCGAGCCATCGTCTGACCGCGCTGGCGCGCGGCAAGGTCGCTAGGAGTTGCTGACCTGGCGTCGACTAACTTCTCGCCAGGAGCCGGCTTGCTTGCCGAGCAGGATCAATTCATCTCCTCCACCCATGCCGTTTACCCGCCACTCAACGAGGACAATGGCCCGGGCGCCTGCGCGATTGATTGCCGGCGCGGAGACCGCGACGACGGTAGACGTTGTGAGTGTTGGTAGGAGAGCGGCCTTGATGCGAGCCGCGTCGGCGACTTCATCCACCACATCGACACCAGGCGATAAAATCGTCTGGAAGCCTGGGCATGCTGCGGCGCTGCTGGGGATCTTCCGATACCACGCCGCCACGAGTTCAGGCCGGGGCTCGGGACCTTGCCAACCCGTTTTCCAGAAGTAGCGGCGACTCAGCGGAGGAAGTCTGGGAACGGCGTTGCTTACCAAGCTCGCCCCAGAGGTGAGAACTGCTAGCCGGGGTTTGAGCGCGGCTAAAACATCCAAGCAACTCACCGCGGACTTGGCGTCCGACACTGAGCTAGGGGCTGCGACACTGCTTGCGGGGTCGCAGATCGCCACCAAGGTAGCCAAGACACCAAGTCTCACGACTGAGTTGACCAAGAGAGTATGTGGCATCTCTGGTCCTTATCTATACTAATTTCCGACAGCGTCGCCGCGATTGGCCAGTTTAGCGTCCGTGGGATATGGCGCATTGATTGCGCCAGCAAGATCGCCGCCTTCAGGATTAGCAAGGGATTCTACCAGGGCGCCTCGTCGTCGGCGGGCTCAGGCGGGTCGATCTCGATGACGGACGGGTAGTCGCCTTGCATCGAGGGATAAGGATGGCGTCGCGCCTCTGCAGGCGCGCGCGCCACTGAGGCAGGCTCCTCCGTTCGCTTCGGGGGCTCTGCGAGCGATTGGCTGGTGACAGTCTCGACCGGGGGCGCCGTTGGGTACGTCAAGGCCGCCCCAGGCGCATAGCCGGGAGCGCTCGAGGCGCGACCTCCGATGACGGCGCTCTCTTCTGAAGGGTCGGCCAGGCGCGACCCCGAAGGGACGATGAGGGTCTGGGGACCGCTCGGCTTGGCGTCGGCGACGTCGAGGCGGGGGTGCAAAGCGCCGCCAAGCAGAAGCCCGGAAACCAGGGACACGGCTGCGCCCGACAAAAGGACTTTCACTTTGCGTCCGATCAAACCTGATTGGTCAGGAACTAGAGCGCGCGGGAAGCCATCTTGGTTCAGTATGAGGTTTCGAACGGCGTCTATTGTTGCAGCTTGCCGGCGCGCTTGCGCGCGGGTTGGCTGAGGCGGGAGATCTCTGATGGGCAAGTACGAGCCGCTATCTGCGCGATTGGCTGCTGAGGAAGGCCCGCTATGGCGCGCAACCTTTGCTGAACTGGAAGAGGTGTTGGGGTTTTCCCTGCCCAAAAGGGCGCGAAGCGGCCAGTCCTGGTGGAGTAATTCAGGGGTGGAGCCGCAGCAAAAAGCCTGGACGATCAACGGTTGGGAGGTCAATCAGCTCGACGTTCAGGGCGGCCAGGTCACATTCCGCAAGATGGCCCCGGCGACGAATGTCGAGACCAGGAAAAGCCGCTCGAGCGAGGCCAAGGAGCCCGCAATTCTGACCCGCCTGGATGCCCGCCCGAAATGGAGCGTCGCACTCGTGGTCGGCAGTGCGGCTCTCGTGGCGGGGGTTGGCGCGCTGGCGATTAGGGGGCTTTGGCGACGTCGATAGGTTTCAGGTCTTCTCGACGAAACTGTCGATCACCTTTTTCTCGCCTGCTTTTTCGAAAGCCACGGTGAGTTTGTTGCCCTCGACCCCCGTCACGACGCCATAGCCGAATTTCAAATGGAATATGCGCTCGCCACGCTTGAACTCACTGGCCGCGCTCCCTGCTGAAGTGGCGACCAGCCGGCCTTCACCCTCAATGACGGATTGCCGAGCCGGGTGGCTTCCACGGTAGCCTGCGGTTTGGGCCCTGCGCCATCCAGGTGAGGAATAGCCCGCGCCAAAGTCGGGGCTCTCGTCCCAGCGGCTGCCATGTTGCTGCATGCCGGGCCCTCCGCCGTAGTAGCCGGTCTCAGAGGACGCCTCCACATTGGCCAACGGCAGTTCATCGACAAAGCGGCTGGGCATCTGACTGGTCCAACGTCCGTAGACTTGTCGGTTCGCAGCAAAGGAGATGCGCGCCTCTTCCTTGGCCCGCGTAATGCCGACGTAGGCAAGGCGCCGTTCTTCCTCGAGGCCTTTTTCGCCCTTTTCGTCGAGGCTCCTTTGGGAGGGGAAGACGCCTTCCTCCCACCCTGGAAGAAAGACCAATGGAAATTCGAGACCCTTTGCCGAGTGCAGCGTCATAATCTGCACGGCGTCGGCCTGCGGGCCCCGATCCAGGTCCATGACCAATGACACGTGTTCCAAATAGCCCTGCAGGTTTTCGAAATTGCTCATCGACTGGACGAGCTCCTTCAGGTTCTCCAATCGCGTTTGGGCCGTCGGACTTTTGTCGAGGCGCAGGACGTCGGTGTATCCGCTCTCTTCTAGGACCGCCTCCATGAGACGCGCATGCGCCGTTCGCTCGGCCTCGGCGCGCCAGCGATCCAGGTCGCGCAGAAAGTTGGCGAGCGAGGTCCTGGTGCGCGCCGCAAGCTCGTCGGTAAGGACGATCTGTCGGGCGGCGGTGACAACAGGAACCCCGTCAAGGCGGGCTATTTGCAGCAGCTTTTGAACGGTGGTCTCACCGATCCCGCGCTTGGGGACATTGACGATCCGTTCAAACGCCAGGTCGTCGTCTGGGGATTGGATCAGGCGCAGATAGGCATGGGCGTCGCGGATTTCGGCGCGCTCGAAGAAGCGTGGCCCGCCCACCACGGCGTAGGGTATCTGGAGCAACACAAACCGCTCTTCAAAGGACCGCATCTGGAAAGATGCACGGACCAAGATCGCCATGTCGCGGTAGCGGCGCGGGTCTTTCTCGGTCGCGCCTTTACGGGCTCTTTCAACCTCTTCAGCGACCAGACGGCTTTCGGCTTCACCGTCCCAGACACCGCGCACGACAACTTTCTCGCCGCCGTCCTCATGGGTCCAAAGCGTCTTGCCGAGCCTGCTCTTGTTGGCGGCGATTAATCCGGAGGCCGCCGCCAAGATGTGCCGGGTTGAACGATAGTTGCGCTCCAGCCTGATGACCTTGGCTCCGGGAAAATCACGTTCGAAGCGCAGGATGTTGTCGACCTCCGCGCCGCGCCATCCGTAGATCGATTGGTCGTCATCGCCGACGCAACAGACGTTTTGGCGCTTCTGGGCCAGCAACCTCAGCCAGAGATACTGCGCGACGTTGGTGTCTTGGTACTCGTCGACAAGGAGGTAGCGAAAGCGATCGTGGAACTCGGCCAAGACGTCCGGATTGGAGGTGAAGATCGTTAGATTGTGCAACAGGAGATCGCCGAAGTCGCAGGCGTTGAGGACCCGAAGGCGGTCCTGATAGAGCCGATAAAGAGCCTGGCCCCTGCCATTTGCGAACTGCGCGCTTTCAACAGCGGTCACCTGATCAGGCCGCCAGCCGCGATTTTTCCAATGATCGATCAGGCTTGCGAGCATTTTTGCAGGCCAGCGTTTGGCGTCGATGTTTTCCGCCTCAAGCACCTGCTTGATCAGCCGTTCCTGATCGTCGTCGTCCAAGATGGTGTAGTTCGATTTCAATCCAACCAATTCGGCATGTCGTCGCAGGATCTGGGCGGCGACGGAATGGAACGTGCCCAGCCACCTTAGCCCTTCAGCCTGGGGTCCAATGATGTGGGTGATGCGTTCGCGCATCTCTCGCGCGGCTTTGTTGGTGAAGGTGACGACGAGCAGCTCCCAGGGTCGCGCCTTGCCCGTCGCCAAGATGTGGGCGAGGCGCGTTGTGAGCACCCGGGTTTTTCCCGTGCCGGCGCCGGCGAGCACGAGAACCGGCCCCTCCGTGGCCTCAACTGCGGCCCTCTGTTCGGTGTTTAGGCCTGCGAGATAGTCGGCGGGCCGCACGTCGGTGCGGGCAAGATCGCTGACGCGTGCGGTCGCAGGCTCGTAAGGAGATTCGGGTGAAGACATCGCACGTCATCTAGCATGTCGTGCGCAGATTTGGCGCCCTGTCGTTCGCGATGTGTTCCCCGCAAGTCCGGACGAGATTATACTTCGCCTACCCATCTAACAGAGTTGGATCATCTCACTGTCTCCCTTCACATGCCGCAGGACGATGGCCTCGGCCATCGGCCCTGCCGTCGTGGCGAACAGCCGAGAGCGAGGGGGGCAGCGCGCCCCTTTTCCCTCAAAACGAAGATATTCGCCGGCGTCGCCGGCAGCCTCGTGCGGGCTTCAAGCCCGCCCGCGCGAGGGATCGTCACCCGGCAGGGAGTGCGCCGTTGTGGCGCGAAGAAGAAGGAGTGTTCTATCGAACGAAGCTTACTGGCGTAGCTTCTGCCTGACCGACTTACCGGTGCCAGTGATGAACTGGCTGAAATTCCGAAAGGAAAACGGGACCATAGCATGTCGGGGAAGGGATCGAAATCGGACGCCGCAGTCCCGATGGTTGACCCATAGGCAAGGTGTGCATGGTGAAGACGGAATGGAGAGCCGTGTGCATTGAAAGGTGCAAGCACGGTTCGGGGGGAGGCGCTGGGGCGTCCTCGTCAGAGGCGCCCCGCGCCCACCCTACCGAGACGCCACAGCCGGCTCAGTCGGAGCGCGGAGATAGAGCGCGGTCCCTTCGGGACGCGCCCTTTGCAACTATTCCCTACCGCTTAGGTTTCTGCTATGGTCCGCCATGCCTACCGTCTTGCGTATCGGCGGCCTGCGGGTCGTGATCTGGCCCAATGACCATCGACCGGCTCACGTCCATGTAAAGGGCGCGGACGGGGAGGCGGTGTTCAACCTGCGTTGCCCCGGTGGACCGCCGGTGCTGCGCGAGAGTTACGGGTTCAGGCTGGCCGACCTGAACCGGATCGAGGATGCGCTGGCGGCGGCGATCACCGCGCTGTGCGCGGAATGGAGGACGATACATGGCGATCACTGAGCACGAGTTGAAGCAGGCGGAGAAGCGTATGGCAGCGGTGCGCGAGGCCGGCCATGCCGTGTCGGCGCGCTATGACCGTCGCCGATCGCGCGTCGTTGTCGCCCTCAACACCGGGGTCGAGCTCGCCTTCCCGACGCGACTTGCCGAGGGGCTGGCGGACGCCTCACCGGACAATCTGGCCGATATCGAAATCAGCCCGGCCGGCCTCGGCCTGCACTGGCCCCGCCTGGATGCCGATCTCTATGTGCCGGCGCTGCTGCAAGGCGTATTCGGCTCGAAAAGCTGGATGGCGCGCCAGCTCGGCGCGGAAGGCGGGCGGTCGCGCACCGTCGCCAAGGTCGCGGCCTCGCGCGAGAATGGGCGGAAGGGTGGACGGCCAAGGAAGGTCGCTACGGCATAGCCGCGGATCTTCAAGGAGGCTTGAAATGGTCGAAGAAACGACGAGGCTCTGCCCCTCCTGCGACGGTGTCATGCGCCGTGGCGTTCAGGAGGAGACGGTTACCTTTCAAGGCGAGTCGCTGACCTACCAGCAGCCTGGCTGGCACTGTGAAAACGGTGATGACGGGGTTCTTGAAGGGTCGGACAACGACTATGCCGACGCGGCCCTGCACGAAGTCATGGCGCGCGCGAAGCACTCGCCGATTTCGCCGCTGATGGTCACCGCCACGCAGGCTTGAGTCCATCCGAGAGCCTCTTTTGATTCAATGACGGGTCAATCGCGAGGGCCGACCTTGACGGAACCAGACCCCATATCGGGCTTGAGCACAGACGAACTCGCTATCCTCGGCGATGCGCTCCGCGCGCTTCGCAGAGAGCGCGGCAAGGCTTGGAACGCCGCTTGCGATATCGCTGAGGCCCAAGGCAAGCGCCCGCCGCCGCCGCAGAGCTATGGAATCAACGCCATCAAACGGCTCGGCCGCCGCCTCGGGGTCAGCCCCACCCATTGGATGGAAGAACGGTAAAGCGCGAGGCGGGTCAGCGCTCCAGAGCGCGCGCTTCAAGCGCCGCGATTTGCTGCGACATACGGTCAAGCGTTGGCACGACAATATCTCGCGACTTTTGCGGGATGTCCGGGAACTGCAAAGCCACGCCGAAACGCGCCAGATCGGCGCGCCATGTCCGATAGAGATCGGTCAGTTCACCGATCCGCTGTCTGGCGCCCGGCCCGACGCGCGCGTCCAGCGTGGACTGAAACTCTCGCTCCAATTTCGCGGCGCCCATGAGAAGCAAGGACAGCTGCTGTTTGAGGGGGCCGGGGAGTTCGGGCAGGCCATCATAGGACCTGGTCGGCTTGCGGCGCTCCGCCTCTGCCGCCGCCTCCATGAGGGAGGCGTAGCGATAGAAGCCGGGATACTCCCGGCAGAGCATGGCGAGCTGCTGGTCGGTTGTGGACGTCCAGATCCGCTGAAGCTCGGTTGTGTGCGCCATCATGCGGAAGATCAACGCCGAGTCCAGCACGCCATCGGCCGCCAGCTGCCGCACGCGCAGATCGATCCCGGCCGCCAGTTTGCGATATTCCTGGATGCTCACCGATGCACACTCCTGCCGTCCGCGCCGCCGACCTTCACCAGCTAGCCTCAGCCGGACGCATTGGCCAACCCATGTCTGCGCAACTCCACCCGAGACAGTTGCCGCTTGCTGACCGCATAGGTGCGCGAGGGATGAGCCCTGCGGTGCTCCGCCCAGCCACGCGGTTCGTCTATCTCCGGACCAGCACAGACGGCCAGCCCAGTGACGATGTCGCGCACCGCCGGCGTCACCAGCTGGCGGTCCGTGATCTCCCGAGCCCGAGCCGTGGAGCCTGCACCTCGGACGGGACGGGTGACGGTGCAATATTCCGGCTTGGGAAGGCGCGCCAGACGCACCTCGAACCAGAGCCCCTTAAGGCGTCGAAGCTCGCGGTCTTCGGTAAGACCGACCCTGTCAATCGGGGCAGTAGGCACGGGCCGGTCGATGCGCGCCCTGGCCCTGACCAGCTGATCCGTGCGCTTCAGGAGCCCGTCGCGCGGATCGACATAGAGCCCCTGATACCAGCGCAGTCCGATGCCGCGCCAGAGGCGGGCGGCGGCCATAGGATGCAGCTGGACGAAGTCCTTGATATGATCGCGCACATGCTGCTGCACCGTGCTGGACGCCTTCAGATTTGCGGCGATCTCGGAAAACACCTTGTTCCAGGGGCGGCCGACTTGCCGCTCCAGGTAGCGTCGAAGCGGCGCCAGATTCTCGTTGAGCGGCTTGAAGCCGCCAGCCTCGTGCACACCGCGGCGCATGCCGATCGACTTGGGTAGCAGCTCGTCCGGCAAGCTGCGGCCAAGGCGCGCGGCGCTGTCGATCCGCCTCGGGCGCTCTACGAGCACCTTGGCCATGTCCTTACGCATGACGACCTCTCCTTGATTGAGAAAGGCTCCGCGCAACGCAATGCGCCCGCTCAGCTGATGGCTGGCGGGCGGGGCAGGTCAAGTTGTCGGAGCTCAGGTGATTGGTGAGGGCGGTTCATCGCTCCGGCAGCCGAAAAGGTCAAGCCCGCGCATCAACGCCAGTCGCGCCAGGCCTCCGCACTATTTCGGATCGAGGAGGGCGTTGAGGTGCGCGTGCCGGCGATCCATGCGCGACCCGGCGATCGCCTTGATCTTTTCATCCGAAAGCTCCGCGGTGGCGAAGCTGCGGCGCCGCTCTGGCGGTTTGGGCGCAGGTTTCATGTTCGCAAAGACCTCAACCTGGCTCCTAGTCTGGCATATCCTCGGGCCACTGGCGCGATCCGTGAAGGACGCGGAGAATCCGAACGGTGTTATCCTGCACCCGATACGCCACCAGATAGGGCGTGCGGCTGATGATGAGTTCTCGCGTTCCAGGCACGCGGCCGATGCGACCGCCTTCGGGAAATTCGATCAGAAGCTGGACCTGCGCCCTGATGAGATCGTCTACGGCAACAGCGGCGCGGGGGTTGTCGGCCTCGATGTAGTCAAAGATTTCGTCGCGATCGGCGAGGGCGAAGTGGGACCACTCAAGCCTCACGCTTCACCCTCGGCCGGGCGGCTGAGGGCTGCGGCGCGCCTTTTCGCAAAATGGGCCTCGACCTCCTCATGCGAAAGCGCCGGGCGCGGATCCTCTAGGGCTTCACGGACCTTCGCCTTGAACCACCTATCGTGCGTTTCCGGATCGGTCGCGAAGTCGAAGGGCAGGGCGCCTTCCTTGGCGACGCGGGTTAGGAGGATCCGCACCGCGTCAGATACGGTCAGTCCCATGTTGTCGAGAACGGCGACGGCGCGGGCTTTCAGCGCGGCGTCGATCCGCGCTTGGACGATTGCATTCGAGGCCATCGGACATTCTCCCCTGGTGGGTCAATAATGACTCGGTGTAATTCAATTGAATGACAAAGTCCAGATTTTCAGGGAAGGAGGCTTTTCGCCAGGCTGCCCAAGCCTTTGGGATTCTCCGTCCCTCCTATATCTGATAAAGGACATTATCACATATAGATTTGCCTTTCCGGGGTGGTCGTGGTAGGGTCGGCCATGATCCACCTCTCTCAGGACATCGAAGCGCTCGCCCTGCGCCTGGCCGCCGCCCAACGGCTACCGGTTGAGACGGCTATTCGGCGTGCGCTGGAACACGAGGCGCGCGCCTCCGGCCTGACGCCCGCGCCGGCCCGCCGGCGCATGACCGCCGAGCAGATGCTGGCCCTTGGCTCGGAAATCGCCGCCCTGCCGATCCGCGATCCGCGTCCGCCTAGCCAGATCATGGATGAGCTCAACGCTCTATGATCGTGGTCGATAGCTCGGCCCTGGTCGCCATCTTCGAACAGGAGCCTGATGCGGCGCTCTACGCCGCCGCCATCTCAGAGGCGAACCGGCTGATGATTTCGGCCGTCAATGTCCACGAAACCGGCATGGTGATGCGCGCCCGGCGGGGCGACGCGGCCGAGCGCTCCATGTGGCGCTTTCTCCTCGAAGACAATGATTTCGAAATCGTGCCCTTCGACGAGGCGCAGGCGCGGCAAGCGCTGGCCGCCTTTGGCCGTTACGGCAAGGGAATCGACCCTAAGGCCAGGCTCAATCTCTCCGATTGCGCGGCCTATGCGCTCGCCAAAACCCTGGATTCGCCCTTGCTGTTCAAGGGCGACGACTTCACCGCAACCGATGTGAAACCCTGTGTTTGAGCCTCAAGCCCAGGCGACCCAACTTGTTCCTGTCGGCGGAGCGCCATTTCTGCCGGCCATCGTCACGGCCGCAGGCGACCGGGCGCAACGCCGCTTCCTCGAATTCTTCGCCGCCTCGATCCGCAATCCCCACACCCGCCGCGCCTACGCCGGCGCCGTGGGCGAGTTCCTCGCCTGGTGCGAGGAGCGGGGCGTCGCCTCGATCGCCGCGATCCAGCCGCTCCACGTCGCGGCCTACATCGAGGATCTGAGCCGGTCGCGCGCGGCGCCGACGGCCAAGCTGCGTCTGGCGGCAATCCGGCGACTGTTCGACTGGCTGGTGATCGGCCAAGTCATGCCGACCAATCCGGCCGCTTCGGTGCGAGGCCCCGCCCATAGCGTCAAGCGCGGCAAGACGCCCGTGCTGGCGCCGGAGGAGGCGAGGGCGCTGCTCGACAGCATCGATGTCTCGACGCCGATCGGCCTGCGCGACCGCGCGCTCATCGGCTTGATGGCGTTCAGCTTCGCCCGCGTTGGCGCGGCGCTGTCGATGAAGGTCGAGGACGTCTACGTCCAACATCGACGGCTCTGGCTGCGGCTGCATGAGAAGGGCGGCAAGGTCCATGAAATGCCGTGCCACCACGCCCTTGAAGACTATCTGCACGCCTATATCGACGGCTGCGGCCTCGCCGGCGATCCGAAGGGCGCGCTGTTCCGCACCGTCAGCCGCGGCCGACGCGAACTGACCACGACGCCGCTGCCGCAGGCCAACGCCTACGCCATGATCACCCGCCGCGCCGCCGCCGCCGGCATCGCCACCAAGATCGGCAATCACACCTTCCGCGCCACGGGTATCACCGCCTACCTCAAGAACGGCGGAGCGCTGGAGACGGCCGCCGCCATGGCCAACCACAGCTCGACGCGCACGACGCAGCTCTACGATCGACGCTCCGACCAGGTGAGCCTGGACGAGATCGAGCGGGTGAGAATCTAGGCCCAATCGGCGACCTCGTTCTCGAATTATTAACCAAGCCCGCGATCAGAGTGATTCGGTTGAGCGGCTCCAGCGACGAGGAAACTCGGTCTTTGATTGAGCGAGGCCGGTATTCGACCGATACTGGCGGGGGCGCTCGGTGCAATTCAGGGCTTGGTCGAACGGCCGCGCGCGGGTCTTTCCGCCTTCCTTTCTAGCTCAATGGAGATGGGTCGCTCAGCGCATCTGGCGGATTGAGCATGCCTTTGGTCGCGCCAAGGCAATGGGCCGAGCCGAAGATGACACGCGCCTACGCATCCTTGTCATCCTGCTTCTGTTCGCCGCCACCTTTTTGACGCTGGCGGTTAAGGCGACCCAAGCGGCCCTGCATTCCGCCATTGTCCTGGATGGTCCAGCCGGGGCGCCGACTTCGGCGCGGGCTGACCTCACCGATCGCAACGGTCAGCTGCTGGCGGTCGATCTGCCCCATTTCGGCCTCTACTACGATCCGAACAACAATTGGGATTCAGACGAAGTCCGCCGCAAGCTCACGGCTGCTTTGCCGCAGCTCTCTCAGCGGCGATTGGAAAGCGCGCTGAAATCCGATCATCGACAGTATCTGATCGGCGAATTGACGCCTGCCGATAGAGACCGGATCGACGATTTGGGCCTCCCTGGTGTGTCGTTTGAACCGGAGTCCAAGCGCGCCTATCTGCTCGGGCCGACCGCGGGCCATCTGATCGGCTTCGTCGATCGCGGTGAAGTTGGTCTTTCGGGTGCTGAGCGCGCGCTGGACAACACTATACGCGCCAATGCCGACAAAGAGCCGGTGGCGCTCTCGATCGATCTCCGCGTCCAGGCTGCGTTGCAAGACGAATTGGAAAAGTCGGCTAGGGAATTTCGCGCGGCCGGCGCTGTCGGAATCATCACCAATGTCCACACCGGCGAAATCCTCGCCATGGCCAGCTACCCGAATTTCGACCCAAATGCCGCCGGGACAACGCCGCCCGCCGACATGGTCAATCACGTGGCGGGCTCGGTCTATGAGCCCGGCTCGGTGTTCAAGGTTTTCACCCTCGCCATGGGGCTGGATTCGGGCATTGCGACCGTCAACACGGTGTTCGACACCACCACGCCGCTGCAAATCGGCAATCAGCGGATCCGCGATGACGAAAAAGCGAACACCAACCTACCCTTGTGGGCGGTGTTCACCCGCTCATCCAATATCGGAGCAGCGAGGCTAGGGCTCCTCGCCGGCGCCGATCGGTTGAGGCGCTACTTCAAAAGTTTCGGTCTTTTCGACGCGGCGCCGAGTGAATTGGCTGAATCCACCAAGCCGATCCTGCCCAAACGGCTCACCGACAATGCCATCGCTTCGATGTCGTTCGGTCAGGCCATTTCGGTCAGCCCGCTGGCGATCGCTACCGGCATGAATGCGATCTTGAACGGCGGCGAATTCATCCCCCTGACCATCCGCAAGCTTGGCCCCGGCGAGTTCCCGGCGGGCCGCAGAGTTGTGTCCGAGGCGACCTCGCGCACGATGCTCGATCTCATGCGCCTAAACGCCACTGAGGGAACGGGCCGCGCTGCCGATCTTCTCGCGCCAGGATACCGCGTCGGCGGCAAGACCGGCACGGCCCAGAAGGCGGTGAATGGCCACTACGCCGCAGGCAAACGCGTATCGTCCTTTGCCGCCGTCTTCCCCACCGATGGTCCGTCGAGCGCCAATCGCTACTTCGTCTTTGTCCTGCTGGACGAGCCCCAGCCGACCAAAGACACAGGAGGCCTCGCCATGGGCGCCCAGACCGCCGCACCCACCGCTGGTCGGGTGATCGAACGCATCGCACCTGCAGTTGGCGTCAGACGGGTCCTGTTCACGCCCGCTGACACGAACCCGTTGCGCGTGGATTGTCATGAGGCGTGCCGATAGCCAATCCCTTGCCGGCGCACGACCGGGCTACGGGGAGGCGAAAACAAATGTTTTCGCCTCCCGTGGGCAGCTTGACCATTCGCAGCCTGCCTTGACCGTGACGATGCACCGCTGCGCTTTTCCCTTCCCGCGGCGACAACCACCCACGAGCGCTGATCGTCGAGTCCGAGGTGACGCTTGACGGGCGCGGGGATCTCGACGGCGGCGCCCGGCCGGGTCGGCGCGCTATGTGTGATCGGCAGCACGGTGACGATTGTCACGCCATCCTCCTGGCGCTCGACGGTCAAGACGATCACGCTCGGGCGATCTTTGAGCCCTGCGTCCTGTCCAGCTAGGTGCTCTCGGCGCCAAAGATAGGCGTAGGCGATGACAAGGCCCGCCTCCGGCGGATCATGTCTGACCTTCCGATGCGAAATCATCTTGACGCAAGATACATAGAGTTGCAAGGTATCATGCATGAATGAAGACCCCAGCGATGACCGGCGCGATGATGCCCCGCGGCAGATCACCGGCCGCGCCCAGGAGCTCAGCAAATGGGAAACGGAGGTGCGCAGGGGCGGGCTGGGTCTGGCCGTGCTCGCCATCCTCTGGCCGGAGCGGCTCTATGGGCTGGAGATCCTGCGCCGCCTGGACAGCCAAGCCGGCATGACGATCCCTGAGGGCACCATCTATCCGTTGCTCAGCCGCATGAAGGCCGAGGGGATGGTGGACTCCGCGTGGGTTGAGGCCGACGCCGGCCATCCACGCAAATACTACAGCCTGACCGATCCCGGTCGCCAGCGGGTGCGCGAGATGGCGCAGAGCTGGCGCGCTTTCGCCCAGGGGCTCGAGCGGCTGCTCGCCCCGATGGAAGGAGACTTTCGATGAGCGACGCCGGGATGGCCCATCTCGACTGCTACCTGGACCAGGTGCGGCGCTATCTAAAGCCGCTGCCGAAGTCGGAGATCGACGAGATTATCGCCGAGTTGCGCAGCCATGTGCTGGACAAGTTGGGGGGACAACAGACGCCTAATCAGGTGGAGGCCGCGATCGCAGCGCTGGGCAGCCCGCGCGAGGTCGCCCGCTTTAATCTCACTGAACGGGTCAACGCCGAAGTCGAGGAGGATCGCTCGCCGCTCACTGTCCTGCGTGGCATTGTGCGCCTGGCGGGGCTCAGTCTCTACGGCGCCTTCGCCGGTCTTGTGTCTTTCGCAGGCTATGGGATTGCAGCGTCTTTCCTGATCACCGCGGCTGTCAAGCCGTTCGCCCGCAGCAATGCCGGGCTATGGCGCACGCGTGAGGACGGAGACAGCTATTCCCTCGCGCTGGGGGTGATGAGCCACGCGCGCGCGCACCAGGGTCACGAACTGCTCGGTTGGTGGATCATCCCGATCGGGGTCGCCGTCGGCCTGATCCTCGGCTGGCTGACCTGGCGGTTCGGCCTCTTTAGCGTGCGCTTGATGCGCCGCTCGGCGCGACGCGGCCGGGTCTAACCACGGGTTCGAACGAACGCCAGCGCCGCCACCCGACACGCTGAGGCCAACGGACGGCCCGCGCGGGCGTCGTCGATGCGGCCGATCTGGGCGGCCAGGCTCAATTCCTCGGCGGCCGCCATGGCCTCCAACACGGTCCAGAACTCAGGCTCTAGCGCGATCGACGTGGCGTGGCCGGACAGTTGGATCGAGCGTTTTCTTAAGGTCGCCATGCACAAACATCTCGTCGGTTTCTGGCTCGCATGCAAATTCGTTGCAAAAAGTTGACGGTGGCGTCATCTTTAACGCCCAGCCGGAGTTGAGGAGCTTCCCATGGCCATGGCCGACACCGCCGAGCGCCCCGCCTTGCGTAACGCAGCGCCGAAGCTCGACTGGATGCACGCGCTGAAGTCGCTGCGCCGCTTGCTCAACGACAAGGAAGACACCGGCCAGGTGTTTGAAATCATGCGCGCGTTGAACGGGAGCTCGACGGCCAGGAGTTATCTAAGGCTTCTTGCGACCCGCGAAGGTGGGCGTATCGCCTATCAGCGACCGGAACTTGCTCACCGGCTGATGGACGACGCCTGGCTCGACAGCATGCCTGACGGCAGCGTGGGGGCGGCTTATCGGCGCTTCGTGCGGACTGAACAGCTCTCGGCGGAGGGATTGATCGAGATCAGCCGCCAAAACGCGCCAGCGGTCGATGAGCAACACCCCTATGCCTGGATGGGCCGACGTACCCGAGACGTACATGACCTTTGGCACATCCTGACCGGCTATCATCGCGACGGCTTGGGGGAGGCCTGCCTTGTGGCGTTCTCCTACGCGCAAACGCGCGGTCTTGGCTGGGCGTTGATCGCCCTTGGGGCCGCCTCAAGGGCGCGAAAGGCCAAGACCTACCCCTACGTCAAGGCGATTTGGCAGGGATACCAACGGGGCAGGGCGGCGAAGTGGTTGCTTGGCGAGGATTACGAAAGCCTCATGACCGAGCCTTTGGAGAGCGCACGGCGACGCCTGAACCTGACCCCGGCCTGGATCTATGACGCCATCCCGCCTGCAGCGCGCGACCAATCCCTGCCGAACGCCAGCTCGTCTGGGAACGTTGTCCCTGCCTAAGAGCTAGGAACGATGAACCGCCCGTAAAGCGGAGCGCCGATTGGAGGCTTCCCGCAATCGCGCTTCGTCCGGTATGGGAGGGTCACTCTTTTGACGTCGACGATCGGCTCCCTGGGCTCGATCCAGCGTGGTGTTGCCGTTGACCGCTCACAGATCTCTGGAACCGCTTCGCTCGCCGCTTGTATTGGCCCTGGTCGGCGTGATGGTGTTTCTGTCGTTGGGCGGCGGACCAGCCTCTGCTGGGCCGAGCGCCAATAATGCGCCCGCCCAGCCGTCAGCAACCCCTCTCCCTCCATCCACGGCGCCTGCAAAGTCCCCGCCGACTGCGCCCGCGCCAACCGAGGCGACCGAAGCCCAGACGGCCAGGGAGGATGCAATTCTCTCGGCCGACCGGGAGGCTTTGAGCGAGCTTCGAAACCAGATCGAGACTGCCTCCGACGACGCCAGTCTCGCCGTCATCGGTTCACGCACGGCGGCGATTCAAGCCCGAGCCCGGACAATCGTGGCCTCTAGGGCCCGAGCGCTTGGCGCCTTCAATCGCGCCGCCCACGCAGCCCCGGCGCGCCGCGCAGCCGCGACCCGCGCAGCACAGAGGCGCGCCCTGCAGGATCAGCTTGGTCAGGCCCGTGCGGTCGCAACCGCGGCAAGCCAGACCTTCACCTTGGTCGCCGAGAAGCGGCGCGAAAGTTTTAGCGCGCGCGTGCTGCAACAATCTGCATCGCCAGTGTCTCCAGGTTTCTGGAGCGCGCTCGCCGCATCGGTGGGGCCTGACCTCGAGCGCCTGGACGGCCTCGTCCACGAGGCCGCCGAGCAGGCTGCCAGCGCCGAAGAGCCCAGGGGCGTTCTGAGCTTCGGCCTTGGGGTGGTCGCAGCCGCCTTACTGGCCTGGCCCCTTCGCAGGCTCCTTGCACGGCTGGGTCACGCCGCGCTGGTGCGCCGCGGACGTGGCGGCAGGTTCAGGAAGTCGGCGCGCGCGCTTTGGATGACGGCTGTCGATGTCGGCGCTGCAGTGGCCGCCGTCGCGGTCTTGAGGCTCGCCGCCGGCTGGGGCGAATTGCTGTCAGATCAAGCTGACGTCTTGGCGGGCGCGCTCATGGTCGCTGCGGGCTGGGCCGTGGCGATCCTGGCGCTCGGGCGCTCTTTGGTCAGCGACGCCGATCCGGGTCATCGGCTGGCGAGCGTATCGGACACCATGGCGGCGCGCTCACGTCGGCTCTTGGGAATAGCCGGACCGCTGACAGCCGCAGGCTACCTCCTTTCCCGGTTGAACTATGTCGTGGGCGCCAGTGTCGCTGCGACCGTCGCCAGCAATGCAGTGGTCTCAGTCACCTACGTTCTGATCGCTGCTGCGATCCTCCTGACCTTCAGCCGGGGCTGGCAGGATGGAGGCGATGATGAGGTCGCCCCGCGGCCCATCTGGACCCTGGTCTCGCTGGCGCTCGGTCTGGCGATCGTGGCCATCTTAGCTGCGATCGTCACCGGGTTCACGGTTTTGGCGGCGCTGATCTCTGGCCAGCTTTTCTGGCTCGCCATCTTGGCCGCCACCGGATTCCTTCTGCTCCGCTTCATCGATGATCTGTGCACGTGGCTCTTCGGGCCGACAGGATGGGCCACCCGGCTCCTCGTGGGCGTCTTCACCCTTCGCCGCTCCGCCGCAGCCCAGATCGGCGTGCTCAGTTCGGCGGCCCTGCAACTGGCGATCCTGATCGGCGGGATCAGCTTTGCGCTTACTCCGTTCGGGGATAGCGGCAGGCTGCTTTTCAGTCATTTCGGGCAGGTCGGACAGGCGGTCCGTCTAGGCTCGGCCACGATCGCGCCGCGCGCCATCGCCAGCGGCCTCCTGGTCCTTGCGATGGGACTTGCGGGTGTTCAGCTCGTACGCGGCTGGTTCGTGCGCCGCTATTTGCCGGTCACCGGGTGGGATGCAGGGGTTCGAAACTCGCTGAGCACAGGCGTTGTCTACCTTGGCGTGGCCGTAACCGTGCTTTGCGCATTGGCGGCCATGGGGCTGGGGTTCCAGCAGATCGCACTGGTGGCCAGCGCGCTTTCCGTCGGCATCGGATTTGGCCTGCAACAGGTGGTGCAGAACTTTGTGTCTGGGGTCATCCTGCTGATCGAGCGGCCAGTGAAGGTCGGCGACTGGGTGAATGTCGGCGGGTTGGAAGGCGACGTTCGCCGCATTCGCGTTCGGGCGACAGAAATCGAAACCTTCGACCGAACGACGGTCATCGTCCCCAATTCCGACCTCATCACCAAGCAGGTGCAGAATAAGACTCTCGGCGAGCCGCGCGGGCGGGTCCAGCTCGACCTTTCGATCGCAAGCCCCGACCACGCCCACCGGGCGCGCGACTTAATCCTCGGTGTGGCCGCAGAGCTCCCGGAGGTCCTGAACGATCCGAAGCCGGCGGTATATATTGACGGGCTCGCTGCGGCCGGCGCGGTGCATTTCAAATGCTTTTTCTTCGTGGAGTCGCCGCGCGACGTATTCCGAGTACGAAGTAATCTCTATTTCGCGATCCTGGCGGTCTTCCGCACCAACGCAATCGACTTTTTCGGCGCCCAGGGCGCCCAGACCGTCGTTGTCGAGCCAAGCGAGGCTTTGACCCGGGCTCTGTCCAGCTTAGGCGCAGGGCCATCTCGCAATGAAGATCAGCTTTCGCCAATCGCGAGGCCCTCGCGTGGGCGGAAGCGAACAACCAAGTCATGAAGCGAAGCCATGGCTTCGGCTTCGCAGTTGGCTCGTTCGCGCTGTGGGGCGAGTTCGGCCACCCGGCAGCGCGCTGCCGGCAATAACCTAGGACTGGCTGACCAGCTCGGCTCGACCGTGATGAAGCGCGCGTTTGTTCGAGCAAGCCCTCGAGGGCCAACGGTCGGCTCGAAGGTCGGCCGCGTAAATCCCAGGCGGCCTGGCAAAATTATTCAGGTCGCCGGTTATGCTCGACCTCAATTTGGCCATGCCTAGACCTTCCGCAGCCTACGCGCTTTGGAGCGGATCAGTCAGCTAACCCGTCCGACTTCACGCGCGGGCCTTCCTGCGTCACTTACTTTTTGTCGTCGCGCTTGGACTGATCGAGCTTCTTTCGCGCGCGTTCGGCTTCCATCTCGGCGACGATCTTCTCCGTCTTCTTCAGACCGAAAAGGGTGCGATTTTGCGACCCCTTCACCTTGGCCTGCGCCTTTGCACGCGCCTTGCGAAACTTATTGAGATTGATCGGTTCGACCATCGGTGAAACCTCCAGTGCTCAGCCTCGTTCCTTTAGCTTCACCGGCTCTAGGAGACAAAACAATGATTCAACCATCCCAGATTCGCGAACACATGGACGTGGAAGGATCTGATGGCGGACATGTGGGTCGCGTCGACAGGGTGAAGGGCGACGATATCGAGCTGACCAAGCTTGATCTGCAATCCGGGCTTCGACACCACCTCATTCCCATGACCTGGGTCGATCGGATTGAAGATGACACAGTCCGGCTCAATCTGACGAAGCACGCGGCAAAGGCCGCCTGGCGCACGAGCCACTAGCTGGCGTTTCCTCAAGCCCCATGCCAATTTCACAACCGGCATGGGGCGACGCGGTCGCCCGCGAAATTGATGCGGAGCGTCGGTGAAGTCTTCAGTCCTGATTGCTGTGGTTCTCGCCGCAGCGGCGATTGCGTTTGCTCCGACCCTTCCCAGCGCCGCCAGACCCAGCGTCTGTGCTCAATGCGTTAAGGCCAATATGGAGCACCTGGCGGGCGATGAGCTCCATGGTCGCGGCTGTGGATCTGAGGATGAGCATGCCGCGGCCCATTTCGTGGCCGAGATGCTCAAGAAATCAAAAATTGATCCCGCGTTCGGCGGTGACGTCTATCTCCAGCCCGTTCAACTGCTGACCCCGCAGGCGGCCTCGCCTCCCACTCTCGATATCTCTAGCGGAGACAAGCACCTTACGTTCGCGCAAGGTCGCGACATTATTGCGATGGAGCCGCCCGAGGCGCTCGAAGCCCCGACCATCCTGCTTACCGACGCCAAGGCGGCGACCAACGCCGTGCAGGGCAAGGTCGTTGTCTACGACAGCGCGCTCTTTGATCTCCCAGGCATCCAGATGCTGCTGCGCGCCGGCGCGGTGGCGGTGATCAGCCCGGTCAGCGACCAGATCACCAGACATTGGAACGAGCTGGCCATTCGCTCACCGGGTGGAACCCAGGTGCAAGGTGTTGAAATTCACGAGCCGCCCCTGAGCGGCGTCACGATCTATGCAAAGCCGGAGACCATGGCTGCGCTTCGTCGACTGGGCGAGGGGGTCGCCCACCTGACAGCGCCGCGTGCCGAGCCCCGTGCGCGCACGACCTACAACGTCATGGGCGTCTTGCACGGCAAGGCCGCCGACGCCGATCGCCACGCCTTGTTGCTGACGGCCCACTACGACCACCTCGGCGTCCGAAATGGCGTCACGTATCATGGAGCCAACGATGACGCGTCCGGGACCGCGGCGGTTCTGGAGTTCGCCCGGATCCTTGGCGGCAGTTCGCGCCATCGGCGCACAATCTATTTCGGGCTCTTCGGTTGCGAGGAAGAAGGCGAACTCGGCTCGCTCTACGCCCAGGCCCACCCTCCAATGGCGATCGGCGATCTGATGGCCAACCTCGAGTTCGAGATGATCGGCGTGGATGATCCAAAGCGCCCCGGCGCGCTAATGTTGACGGGCTGGGATCGCACAAACCTTGGGCCCGCCTTGCAGGCGCACGGCGCCCACGTGGGCCCTGACCTCTATCCAGAGCAGCACTTCTTCCAACGGTCCGACAACTATCAACTCGCGCTTCGAGGCGTCATCGCCCAAACCGTGAGCGCCTGGCCCCTGCCGCCGACTTATCACGCCCCGTCCGATGACTTGGCCCATGTCGATCTGGCCTTCATGAATTCTGTGATCGGCGCGATGGTTGAGCCGGTGACGTGGCTGTTGGACAGCGATTTTCAGCCGCAATGGCTGCCGGGCCAAAAGCCCTAAGTCCCTGAAGCCGCCCCGGTCCTGAAGGTCAGGGTGGCCAGGGCAGCTTCTCGTCCCCATGGCCGCGGGTGGTCGTCAAAACGGTCCGGATCGCGGAATAGGCGCCGCAGGATCCTGGCTATTTGGTCGCCGCGCAGAACCGCTGGATGCGTGAGCAGGCGTCTTCCAGCAGCGCGTTTGATGTCGCGTAGCTGATGCGGAAAAACGGAGACAGCCCGAAAGCTGCGCCAAATACGACCGAAACGCCTTCGGTTTCTAAAAGCTCGACGGCGAAATCCTGATCGGTGGCGATGACCTTGCCTGAGGGCGCGGTCTTGCCGATAAGGCCTTCCACCGAGGGATAGACATAGAAAGCGCCTTCTGGCGTCGGGCAACGAATGCCGCGCGCCTGGTTCAACATTGACACGACAAGGTCACGCCGCGCTTCAAAGAGCTTGGCGTTGGATTTGATGAACCCCTGAGGCCCGTTCAGCGCCTCGACGGCCGCCCACTGCGAAATCGACGAGGGGTTGGAGGTTGTCTGGCTCATCACCTTGGCCATCAACCTGATCAGCGGCTCAGGTCCGGCGGCGTAGCCAATCCGCCAGCCGGTCATGGCGTAGGCCTTGGAGACCCCGTTCATGGTCAAGGTTCGCTCGTAGAGCGCAGGCTCCACCTGGGCGATCGTCGAGAACGCAAAGTCCCCGAAGACCAGATGCTCATACATGTCGTCGGTCAGGATCCAGACGTGGGGGTGACGCAAGAGAACCTCAGCCAGGGCCTTGAGCTCGGCGCGCGTATAGGCGGCCCCCGACGGGTTCGAGGGCGAATTCAGGAGAAGCCAGCGGGTGCGGGGCGTGATCGCCTTCTCGAGATCTTCTGGTCGCAGTTTGAAGCCGCTCTCGGCGCTGGTCGGCGCCGCCTTGGGTTCTCCGCCGGCCAGGCGAACGATGTCCCAGTAGCTCACCCAATAGGGCGTCGGGATCACCACCTCGTCCCCCGGGTTGAGGGTAGAGATCATGGCGTTCCAGATCACGGGCTTGCCGCCGGGCGAGACGTTCACCTGGCTTGGCTTGTAGGTCAGACCATTTTCCCGCGCGAACTTGCCGACGATGGCGTCCTTCAGCTCCGGGATGCCGTCTACGGTCGTATATTTGGTCTTTCCATCGCGGATGGCCTTGATCGCGGCCTCCTTGATGTTGTCTGGGGTGTCGAAGTCCGGTTCGCCTGCGGCCAGCGAAATGATGTCGCGGCCGGCCGCTTTCAACTCGCGCCCTTTTTGGTCGGCCGCCAGAGTGGCGGACGGCTTCACGCGTGAGAGAGCAGCGGATTCGAGCGTCATGGCGGGCTTGGGCTCCCGGGAGCGATTGGCGTTGAAGGATCGACGTGGCTTTAGCCCAAGCCGACGTTGCGGTGAACCCGGCGTGTGGCCTGCGAGGCGCCGGGTGTCTCCGTCAGCCGCGCTCAGGCCCGAACGCTCGTCCCATAAAGTCGGAAATTATCAGCTTCGTGTCGGCCGCGGGCGTCATCTATCCTAACCCGGCATAGCCACAGCTTGACCCTTCCGGCCGGATCAGCGACCTCAGCACCCATGCGCCGCCTCCTTCAAGTCCTGTCCAACATGGATGCTCAGGCGTGGCGCACGCTCTTGATCTCGTTTGTCCTGTTTGGCGGCGTAGGCCTGGTCTTCGTTTTTGGAGCCCCGGTCCTGGGGCTAAACGGCGAGGCGACCGTGCAGGCGTGGCTGCGCGCCGCTCCGGGCCCCTGGTCTCTACCGGTGGCGGTCCTGGCTTTCGCGGTTCTTGCCTTTGCAGGCGTGCCGCAGATCATGCTGATCGCAGCCGCCGTCGTCGCCTTCGGCCCCTTGACGGGGTTTGCCTATAGCTGGGTCGGCACGATGGTTTCGTCCCTGGTCGGCTTTTTTCTGGGCCGTATCGCAGGCGCCAAAACCTTGGAGCGGTTCTCCGGCGACGGAATTCGGCGGTTTGTGGAGCTCGTCGGCCGCAATGGCTTTTTCGCAAGTTTCATTGTCCGGCTGGTCCCGTCTGCGCCCTTCATCGTCGTCAATATGGCCGCTGGCGTGACCCCCATGCGGGTCCTGGATTTCACGCTGGGGACGGCGTTTGGGATCGTCCCCAAAATCGTGCTTACCGCCTTTGCTGGAAACTCGATTATCCGGTTGATGAAGGGGGAGATCGGCAAGGACGCCCTATGGCTGGTTATAATCGCGGCGGTATGGGTGGCGATCGGGCTTGTTGCACGCGCTTGGCTGCGCAGCCGGGAAAAGGAAGCCGTTTGATGCTGAAGCTTTATTATACCGTTGGGTCCTGTTCACTGGCGTCTCATATCGCGCTTGAAGAGGCCGGCGCATCCTATGAGGCCCAGGCGATAAGCACCAAGCGCGGCGATCAGCGTACGCCGGAGTACCTGGCGATCAACCCCAAAGGACGCGTGCCGTCGCTGGTCACCGAGCGCGGCGTGCTCACTGAAACCCCCGCTATACTGGCCTTCATCGCCCAGTCCTTTCCGGACGCAAAGCTCGCGCCGCTGGACGACCCCTACGCTTTCGCCCAGGCCCAGGCCTTCAACAGCTACCTCTGCTCAACAGTGCACGTCGCCCATGCTCACAAACATCGCGGATATCGTTGGGCGGATGATCCGGCGGCCTTGGCCGAAATGACGCGCAAGGTTCCCGAGGTGGAGACGGCCTGCTTCCAGCTCATTGAAGACGAGATGTTGAGAGGGCCATGGGTGCTGGGCGAAGACTATTCGATCTGCGACCCCTACCTCTTCACACTGGCGGGCTGGCTCGAAGGTGATGGGATCGATATCGCGCAGTTCCCCAAGCTCGCCGCACATTCCGATCGCATGCGCGCTCGCCCGGCGGTCAGCAAGGTTCTTGCCGAACAAGGCGCTTAAAGCCGCACCCGGCGCAAGAAGCTTGCGCCAAAGGGGGCATTTCGTTAGAGCCTTGGGTCATGCGTACGCGCACTGCCAGCTTGCTTCTTCTCATGCTGGGGCTTAGCCGCCCCTGGGCGCCTCTTTAGGCTGCGCATCTTCGCGGCCGGGCGTTCAGGGGTTTTCTCCGCCGCCTGACCCCAACGAATTCCGCGAAGAGACCAAAGCCATGACCAAGTCCGAAATCCCAGCCGTCGCCCCACGCGCAGAGCGTGACCGGGTGATCGTGTTTGACACCACGATGCGCGACGGAGAGCAGTCGCCCGGCGCCTCAATGTCGCTGGACGAAAAGATCGAGCTCGCCAAGATCCTTGAGGAGATGCGGGTCGACGTGATCGAGGCGGGGTTTCCGATCGCCTCAAACGGTGATTTCGAAGCGGTTCGACAGATCGCCGAGCTTGTCACCGAAAGTACGGTTTGCGGCCTGGCCCGCGCAGGCATGGCTGACATCGACCGCTGCGCCGAGGCGATCCGCAAGGCCAAGCGCGGCCGCATTCACACCTTCCTGTCCACCAGCCCCTCGCACCGCGACCATATTCTGCACGCAAGCCAGGACGACATCTTGGAGATGATCACCAAGTCGGTCGGACACGCACGCAACCTATGCGATGACGTTGAGTGGTCGGCGCAGGATGCAACCCGCACGGAGCAGGACTTCCTGCGCCGCTGCGTCGAGGCCGCGATCAAAGCTGGCGCAACGACGATCAACCTGCCGGACACGGTGGGTTATTCCTACCCCAGCGAATACGCCGATATATTCCGCGATATCCTTGAACATGTGGATGGCGCCGAGCGGGTGATCCTCTCGACACATTGCCACAACGACCTCGGCCTTGCGGTCGCCAATTCCCTGGCCGGCGTCCAAGGCGGCGCGCGGCAGGTCGAGGTCGCTATCAATGGGATCGGCGAGCGGGCGGGGAACGCTGCGCTCGAAGAAATCGTCATGGCGCTGAAGGTCCGTGGCGATCAGCTGGCCTTTCACACCGGCGTCGAGACCCAGCATATCACCCGCGCCAGTCGCTATGTGTCGGCCATTACGGGTTTCCCCGTCCAGTTCAATAAGGCGATCGTCGGCAAGAACGCCTTCGCCCACGAAAGCGGCATCCATCAGGATGGCATGCTGAAGGATCGTGGCACCTACGAAATCATGCAGCCGCAGGACGTCGGGCAGGGCGCCTCGAACCTGGTGATGGGCAAGCATTCCGGACGTCATGCATTTCGCGAGAAGCTGAAGGCGCTGGGATACGAGCTGGGCCAAAACGCTCTCAATGAAGCCTTCCAGCGTTTCAAGGACCTGGCTGACAAGAAGAAGCACGTCTTCGACGATGACCTCATTGCGCTGGTCGATGACGCCCTGGCTTCAGGCGCCGACCGGATCCAGGTGAAGAACCTGCGGGTCATCGCCGGGACCGAGGGACCGCAGGAGGCCTTCCTGACCGTGACCATTGAAGGCGATGAGAAGTCCGCAAACGCCACTGGCGATGGTCCGGTCGATGCGGTGTTCAACGCGATCCACAAGGTTGCGCCGCACGAGGCGATTTTGCGTCTCTTCCAGGTGCACGCCGTGACCGAAGGAACCGACGCCCAGGCGCAGGTCTCGGTGAGACTGGAAGAAGATGGTCGGATAGCCACGGGCCAAGCTGCTGACACCGACACCCTGACAGCCTCGGCCAAGGCCTACATCAACGCCCTCAACAACCTCGCAGCGCGCAAGGAGAAGACGAACCCTGGCGCGATCGCGTCTGGGTTCTGATCGCTTTCCCGCCAAGGCGGGAGGCGAGCTTGGCCATGCTCTGGATCTTGATGACGGCGGCGGCTGCGCCGCTGCAGGTGGCGCGCAACGCCCTGCAAAGGGGCTTGGTCGGGGATGCAGGTCCCTGGGGCGCAACGCTTGTGCGCTTCCTCTTTGGTTTGCCGTTCTCGCTGCTGATCTTTCTCGTGGTCGCGCTGGCCACGCCGGGCGCAGCGGCCCATCTTTCCCCGCGCTACGCCGCAGCCGTATCGCTGGGCGCCTTGGCCCAGGTCGCCGCGACAGCGGCCCTGCTTGTCGCCATGCGCCGCTCGGGGTTCGCCGTGGCCACGGTCATGCAACAGTCCTCGCTGCCGCTTTCGGCGATCTTTGGCTGGCTGTTTTTGGGCGACGTCTTGCACGCGCGCGCGGTCATCGGAATTGCGACAGCCACGCTTGGCCTGGCGATCCTGTCGTGGCCCAAGCCTGATCAGCTGCGAGGCGCAGGTCTTGGCAGCGTCTTGGGTCTGGTCTCGGGGGCCATGTTTGCGATTGCGCTCAACGCCTTTCGCCAGGCGGGCCTGGCGCTTGAACCGCATCACCCGATCTATTCTGCGATCGCCTCGGTCTGCGCGGCCCAGACAATTCAGACTGCGGTCCTACTCTCGGCTCTGGCGATCTGGCGCCCAGCAGCGCTCCTAGCTGTCGCCCAGTCGTGGCGCGCCTCGCTGGGCGCCGGCTTCTTCGGCGCTGCGGCCTCTGCTTGCTGGTTTGGAGCCCTAGCGCTTTCGCCGGCCGGTCCGGTTCGCGCCATTGGGGTCATCGAGGCCCCGATCGCAGCGGCGACGGGGCGGCGGCTTTTGAAGGAGAAGCTCTCGCCGCGACAGTTGGCGGGCGGGATTATTGCGGGCCTGGGCGTCGTCGCAACCGCGCTTGGATAGGGCGCGGGCGCCTTTGGAAGCCCATCGCTGAGGCGTCTTGCTTTGGCGCCCACACACACTTGCCGCTCGAGCGCGCCGCTTCCGGGGTGAAGGCGAAAACCTGCCGCGGACCTGCGACCCAGGATTACTCGACCGCCAAGATGACGTGAGGCGCTTTCACCAGGGCGACGCACGGATCGCCCAGGGCGATCGCAAGGGCGCGCGCGCTTTCCAAGGTGATCGTCGCAACCAAGGTTTTGCCGCCGCCGATGTCGAGACCGACCTCGCTATTTACGGCGCCGTCCTCACGACTGGAGACGACGCCGCTGATTTGATTGCGGGCCGAGGTCTGCAGGCTCTCGCCTTTCGCCAGAATGACGAAGCTGGACTTGATCAGCGCAATTGCGGGCTTTGCGGGGGCCAAGCCTAGATCCTCGATGCTTCGGCGCGTGACAATTGCCGTAATGGAGACGCCGTCGGCCAGCTTGAGGGTGACTTCGCTGTTTACTTCGCCGGGGGTGATATTGGTTATGACGCCGCGAAGGGCGTTGCGGGCGCTGGTGCGCATGCCGAGACTCCAGAAAAGATCACGGGCGGGCTCGCCTGCGAGGCTGCCCTCAAGCTTGGCCATCGCTGCGTCGATCTCGCTCTGAACGCGGCGAAACGCCGTGACGACCGCAAATCCCTTAGGGGTCACGGCCGCCGCGCCGCCCGCCTTTCCGCCCGGCGTCGCCTCAATCAGCGGTCCGTCGAAGAGGTTGTTCAGAGACTGGACGGCTTCCCAGGCGCCGCGATAGCTGATCCCAAGGCGGGCGGCTGCGGCGCTGATAGAGCCAAGTTCGGCGACAGCTTCGACGAGTGCGACCCGGTCAAGCCCGACGCGCGCCATTAGGCCGCGGCGTAGGGTGAGGGATGCGTTGAGATCGCCACTTTCCGACATGAGCCGAGCCTACACCGCGCCTGGTTGCGGCGCTCAAGTCTTCTTCGCGCTCGTCTCTGGCGCCAACACGTTTCATTATGCCTTGAATTCGACGAAACGGCAGGGCAGAGGGTGGGCGAGGCCTTCCGGTAAATCGTAACGACTCTGCACGTCTTTTGGGCGTAGACGGTATTGTTTTCGTCAGCCGGCCTGGCAATCCTCGTTCCAGCCCCCAGTCTCCAGGGCCTTCCATGATCTCTTCGCTCTTCGGCGCCATCTCTAACGACATCGCCATCGACCTCGGTACGGCCAACACCCTGATCTACATGAAGGGCAAGGGCATCGTGCTCAACGAGCCGTCGGTCGTGGCCTTGCGCAATGTCGGCGGCCGCAAGGTCGTCCATGCTGTGGGCATAGAAGCCAAGCAGATGCTGGGGCGCACGCCCGGCCACATGGAAGCCATTCGCCCCATGCGCGACGGAGTCATCGCCGACTTCGAAGTCGCCGAGGAGATGATCAAGTATTTCATTCGCAAGGTTCACAACCGCAAGGGCTTCGTGAACCCCAAGGTGATCGTGTGCGTCCCGTCTGGCGCCACCGCAGTGGAGCGCCGCGCCATCAATGACAGCTGCCTCAACGCCGGCGGCCGTCGCGTGGGATTGATCGATGAGCCGATGGCGGCCGCCATCGGTGCGGGCCTGCCAATTCACGAGCCGACGGGCTCCATGGTGGTCGACATCGGCGGCGGAACGACCGAGGTGGCCGTCCTTTCGCTCTCAGGCATCGTCTATTCGCGCTCCGTGCGGGTGGGCGGCGACAAGATGGATGAAGCGATCATCTCCTACATGCGGCGCAATCATAACCTCTTGATCGGCGAAACCACGGCCGAGCGGATCAAGAAGGAAATCGGCACGGCCAGGGCGCCTGCCGACGGCGAGGGCCTTTCGATCGAGGTCAAGGGCCGTGACTTGATGCAAGGCGTGCCGCGCGAGGTTCGGATCAGCGAAAAGCAGGCGTCGGACGCCTTGTCCGAACCGGTCGGCCAAATCGTCGACGCCGTGAAGATGGCGCTGGAGGCCACCCCGCCGGAGCTTGCGTCCGACATCGCCGACAAGGGTATCATGCTGACCGGCGGCGGGGCGCTGCTGCGCGGCCTTGATGCGGAAATCCGCGACCACACCGGTCTGCCGGTCACCGTCGCCGATGATCCGCTTTCCTGTGTTGCGCTTGGGTGCGGCAAGGTGCTCGAACATCCGAAATGGATGAAGGGCGTACTCGAATCCACGCTAGCCTAGAGCATCTGAGTCGCTGCGCAGCGGGGGCTGCTGCAACAATGCTCGAGTGAGGCGCCTACGTGTCCTTAAGGGACAATCCGCTCGGTGAACTGAAGGTCCCCCTGACCTGGGCGGCGGCCATAGCCCTGATCGTGGCCGTTGTCGCTGCAACCGCAATCCTGCTTTCCGATCGACGCGAGACCTTCAAAGCCGAAGCCTATGGCGCCACGCGCCGGGCCAGCGACACGGTCTTGGCGCCGGTCGGCGATGTCCTGGCCACCCCCAGCCGGTGGGCAGGCGCCGCTGTCGATGCGGTGCGCGACTATTTCGGGGCGGCGTCGGAAAACCACGAACTGAAGGCCGAGCTTAAGGAAATGCGCCAGTGGCGCGATGTCGCCATCGCCTTGAAGGATGAAAACGCCCGCTACCGCACCTTGCTGGGGCTTAAGACCGACCCGCCGATCCCGATGGTGGCGGCGCGGATCGTCACCGACAGCCGCGGACCTTTTTCGGACACCAGGCTCGCCAACGCCGGCCGAGAGCGCGGGGTCAAGGTCGGCAACCCGGTGATGAGCGAGAACGGTCTTGTCGGACGGGTGATCGGGGTCACCGATGGCGCAAGCCGGGTGCTGCTCCTCACCGACATCGCCTCGCGCATGCCGATCATGATCGTGCGCACCAACGCGCGCGCCATCCTGACGGGGGATGGAGGCCCAAATCCCAGGCTCGACTATCTGCGCGGGCGTGACCCGATCCGGGAAGGCGATCGCTTGCTCACCTCCGGCGACGGCGGCGTCGTGCCGCGTGGCCTTCCGGTGGGCACGGCCGTAAGGGGCCTGGATGGGCGCTGGCGCGCCGTCTTGGCGTCGGACCGCGCGCCTATTGATTTTGTGCGGATCCTGCTCTTCGAGGACTTCACCCAGGTGGCGAACCTGAAAGCCTTGAACGAACCGAGCGTGCCGCCCCCGACGGGCGGACCCGGGACGACGCCGGTCAGGGCTGAAAGCGCAGAGCCCAGCAAGGCCGCGAGCGGCGCCAAGGCGCCTTCGCCGGGTTCGCCAGCTTCCAGTTCGCCAGCTTCCAGTTCGGCGGCCTCTGGCCCAACCGCGCTTGCGAAGCCCGGGCCATCATCTTCGGCCGCAACGAAGACATCCTCCGAGAAGGCCGCGGCGGACAAGAAGGCCGACGCCAAAGCGACATCGGCGGCGCCTGAGGGTGCGACCAAACCCAAGGTGAAGCCGAAACCCCCAGCCATGGCCGCGCCAAATTGAGCGGCGCGCGTCCCCTTGAGCCATGGCGCTGGCTGGGCGTGCCGATGGTTCAGGCGATTGTCGCAACGATCGCGTTTGGAATTCCCTTACGCGCCTTTAGCCTGCAGCTTCCTGAGCCGATCTTCCCAATGGTCCTGGCTTTCGCCTGGGCGGTCATCCGGCCTTCCATCCTGGCGCCCTTCGCCATTCTGGTGATGGGCCTCTTCCTCGACTTCTTCTGGGGAGGCCCGCTGGGACTTTGGGCGCTCTGCCTTCTGATCGGCTACGGCGGGGCGCTCGCCGGACGAAGCATGATGGCCGGTCAAAGCTGGATCATCCTGTGCGTCTGGTACGCCCTGGTGACGGCCACAGCGATGGTGGCCGGCTACCTCTTTGTGATGCTTGACACCCGCTCGACGCCAGGCGTGGTCGCGATGGCCTGGCAATTCCTCGCCACAATCATACTCTACCCCTTTGCACAACGGCTCATCGACCTCTTCGAGGACGCCGATGTGAGGTTCCGTTAGCGCGTGCACCATGGCCGAGCCGTCTATCTTCTTTGCTGAAGTCAACGAGCGCCAAGGGGTCTTCCATCGCCGGGCCTTCGTGCTGGGAGGCTTCGCCGGCGTGGGCCTGGTCGCGCTGGGCGGCCAGCTCGGCCACCTGCAGCTGATCGAGACCCAGCGTTACGAGAAGCTCTCGGCGTCAAACCAGTTCAACTTCCGGCTCACCCCCCCGCCACGCGGTCTCATCGTGGATCGCAACGGGGTCGTTCTGGCGTCGAACCGGCCAAATTTCCGGCTGATGGTCGCCAAGGACAAGGGCATGGACCCGGGCGCCACGATCAAGACCCTGGCTGAGTTCGTGCCCCTCGACGATGGCCGCCAGGCGCGGCTTCTGAAGGATCTGGCCAATGCGCCGCGGCGCTCGCCGGTTCAGGTCATGGAGGATATGTCCTGGGAGCAGTTCAGCGCGATCAACATTCGCGCGCCTGAACTCCCGGGCGTCACCGCCGACATGGGCGAGGTCAGGGTCTATCCCTACGGCGGCGCCTTCGCCCACGTGATCGGCTATGTGGCCAAGGTCAATAAGTCGGACCTCACCGCCACCGGTCCCAACTCTGAGCCGATCCTTTTAAACCCCGGCTTCCGCATCGGCCGCCAAGGCGTCGAGCAGGCCTTCGATCTCGACCTGCGGGGAAAGCCCGGCGCCCAAAAGGTGGAAGTCGACGCCAATGGCCGCGAAGTCTCCACCGACCCGGCCGGTGATATCAAGGCGATCCCTGGCAAGGAGATCGTGCTCACGCTCGACGCCGATATTCAGAACCGGGCCGAAGAGGTGTTCGGCGCTCAGAGCGGCGCTGCGGTGATGATGGACTGCCGCAACGGCGACATCCTTTGCATGTATTCAGGCCCAAGCTTCGACGCCAACCGGTTCGTGCGAGGCCTGACCGGCGCTGAATATAGGGCGCTCGCCCAATACGATCATAAGCCGCTCTTCAACAAGGCCCTGACCGCCACCTATCCGCCCGGCTCGACTTTCAAGACGATGGTCGCATTGGCCGCGCTCGAGAACGGCTACGATCCGGCGACCGTGCATGTCTGCAACAAGGCTTGGGCCTGGGGCGGGCGGGTGTGGCATTGCGACAAGGCCCATGGCTCCTTGGACCTGAAGGGCGGCATCGCGCAATCCTGCGACATCTATTTCTATCAGTGCGCCTTGACGCTTGGACCCGACAAGATCGCTGCGGTCGCGCGCAAGTTCGGACTGGGCGAGGTTTTTGATATCGGGATCCCGGGACAAAAGGCCGGCCTGGTGCCTGACACCGCCTATAAGCGCCGCGCCTTCAAGAAGGACCCGGTCTGGCATCCCGGCGAGACGCCCAGCATGGGGATCGGCCAGGGCTACACCCACCTCAACCCGCTCCAGCTCTGCGTCCAGGCCTCCCGGCTGGCCAATGGGCGAAAGGCGCTGCATCCGCGGCTGATCAAATCGGTTGGCGGGGTCGAGCGTCCGCGCGGCTCCGACTTTGGTGATCTTCCCTTCGAACCTGCCCACATCGATTTCGTGCGCGCCGCCATGGCCGCGGTGACCATTTCCGGAACGGGGGCCGGCTTGAGCGACATGGGTCTGGGTGACATCAAGATGGCGGGCAAGTCCGGCACGGCCCAGGCCTTCAACTACGCCAGCGGTCACGGTCAGCACGGCGCCACCGGCGAATGGAAATTCCGCGACCACGCCTGGTTTATCGCCTTTGCTCCGGTCGACGAGCCGCGCTACGCCATGAGCGTGCTGGTCGAACATGGCGGGTTCGGGGCCAGCACCAGCGGACCCTTGGCGCGGGAGCTCTTGCGGGTCGCGCTGCTGAAAGATCCCGAAATCCGCGCCCGGGTTGAAAAGCCGTTGCCCATACCAGAAGCTCCTTCGCCGCAAACCGATCCAGATGTCGTCGATCCGCCGACCCCTGCGGAGCGCGCGGTCGATGATGCGATCAGGACGCCGACCGAATGACCGTCTCAGCGCTCACCCGGCCTGGCGAACGTGACCGCCTGATCGTCAAGATCGGTGAAATCGATTGGATCTTCTGTCTCACCATCACCTTGATCGCCGGCGCAGGCGCGGTGATGTTGTTCTCGATCGCAGGCTCGTCGTGGTGGCCTTGGGCGGCGCCGCATCTGATCCGCTACGCGCTCTTTTTCGCGATCATGATTGTCCTGAGCCTGATCGACCTTCGCGTCTGGTTCCTGCTGGCCTACCCGGTCTATGGCATCGGTTTTCTGCTGTTGATCGCGGTGATGTTCATCGGCCACCATGCGCTGGGCGCCCAGCGTTGGTTGCAGCTTGGGCCCGTCGTCATTCAACCATCTGAGATCATGAAGATCGGCATGGTTCTGGCGCTCGCGCGCTTCTACCACGGCCTTTCCGGGAAAAGCGCTCAGCTTTCCTGGTGGCTGATCGTGCCGGCGATGCTGATCTTGGCGCCTGTCGCACTGGTCGCCAAACAACCGGATCTGGGCACAGCGATCCTCATGCTGCTCACCGGTGTGATCATCGTCGTCCTGGCGGGGCTCTCATGGCGGCTTATCGCGGCCGGGGCTCTGGCTGTAGCCGTGCTTGTTCCGCCCGTCGTGATGTTCGGCTTGCACGGCTATCAAAAGCAACGCCTGACCACCTTCCTCGACCCCCAGGCCGATCCGTCGGGTGCGGGCTACCACACCCTTCAGTCCAGCATCGCGATCGGTTCAGGCGGCCTGCTCGGAAAAGGATATGGCTTGGGCTCTCAGAGCCAGCTCAACTTCCTGCCGGAAAAACAGACCGACTTTATCTTCGCCACCTTGGCTGAAGAGTTTGGGTTTGTCGGCTGCATATCGATCCTGGTGCTTTACGCCGCCGTGATCTTCATGGCCTTGCGAACGGCCTATCTTTCGCACAGCCACTTTGGGCGTTTGGCCGCCGCCGGGGTCACGGCCACGTTTGCGCTCTATGTCTTGATCAATGGTTCGATGGTGATGGGCTTGGCGCCAGTTGTCGGCGTGCCGATGCCGCTGCTTTCCTATGGCGGTACGGTGATGCTCACGGTGATGGTGGGCTTTGGACTTGTCATGGCCGTGCGCGTTCATCGCTACTCGGAGGTGACCAGCGGCAAGGGCTCATTGCTTTGACAAGAAACGTCCGCGGCTTTCGTAAGCCCAGGCGTCATTTACGGTATTTTGGGGCTTTGCACTGTCTTGCGGTATGCGAGACGCGCTGATCGCGCTTCGGCGGTTCGCGAGCGGGTCGGCCTGAAGCGCAAAAACATGGGGAACGGCTGTGACCAGGGGCGAAATTCTTGCAAAGATCCAAGACGTCATGATCGACGTCCTCGATCTGGATGACCTTCATATCGAGGAAAAGACGACGGCGCAGGATGTCGAGGGGTGGGACAGTCTAAGCCACCTTCGCCTGATCACCGAAATCGAGGCGGCGTTCGGCGTCACGTTCTTGACCGGCGAAATCGAGCGCTTCAAGGACGTTGGCGACATGGTCTCGACCATCGAAGCAAAGTTGCAGCGTCGTTGATTGAACGCCCGGGGCCTTTTGACCATGCTTGAGAGCTTGGAATGGCTGCAGCCGACGCCGGCTGACTTTCGTCTGCAGATTAAGGATCTGAGGGCGACAATCGCTTCGGGTGAGCTCGACGGGGTCGATGCGCAACTTCAGGCGCTGGCCAACTACGGCCTTGGCCTAAGCCAACTTGAGCAGCTCGCCAAGACCGCAAGAAGCTATGCCGAGGCGAGCCCCAAGACCGCGATGCGCCAGGTTCGGCTGGGTCTTTTGGGGTCGGGCACGCTTGACGTGATCGCCCCTGCGCTCATTGCAAGCGGGCTACGCCACAACCTGCTGCTTGACGTGGTGATCGCCGACTACGGAACCTCGCTTCAGGCCGCATGCGACCCGACGAGCGAGTTTCGTGCGAAGAACCCCGAATTCGTTCTCGTCTCCAGCGACTTTCGAACGCTCGACCTCGACCGCTCGTTCATGGGCGAAGCGGAGGCCAGCTCCAAGGTTCAGTTCGCTGCTCAAACCTTGAGGGCCATTCTCGACGGCCTGAAGGGTTGGGTGCAGGGCGGAGTTCTCATGCAGACGGTGGTTCCACCCCTGGAACCCCTCTTCGGCAGCTTGGATGTCTCGCAGAGCCAGAGCTGCTTTGCGATGGTGGCCGCGCTCAATCGCGAAATCGCCGGGTGGGCCCAGGCGGGTGAAGTGACAGTCGTCGATATCGCGCGCGCCGCTAGCTGGGTTGGACTGGAGCGCTGGGATGATCCGGCGCGCTGGCATCTTGCGAAGATGCCGTTTGCGATGAATTTCGTGCCGCTCTATGCAGATCTGGTTGTTCGCGTCCTTGGCGCTATCGCCGGCAAGGCGCGCAAATGCCTGGTGCTTGATCTCGACAATACGCTTTGGGGCGGCGTTATTGGCGACGACGGGGTTGAAGGCATTGTGCTTGGCCAGGGCAGCGCCGGCGGCGAGGCCTTCCTCGAAATCCAGCGCGTGGCCAAGCGACTACGCCAGCGCGGCGTGGTGCTCGCTGTCTGCTCCAAGAACGAGCAGGACGCAGCCTTAAAGCCGTTCCGGGAACATCCCGAAATGGCCCTGACTGAAGACGATATCGCGGTTTTTCACGCCAACTGGACCGATAAGGCCGCCAATCTGCGCGCGATCGCTGAAACCCTCCAGATCGGGGTGGATGCACTGGTCTTTCTGGACGACAATCCCGCTGAGCGCGCGCAGGTGCGGCGTGAACTTCCCATGGTTGCGGTCCCGGAGCTTCCTGAGGACCCAGCACTTTACCCCCGAACCCTGCTGGCCGGCGGCTGGTTTGAGGCTGTGTCATTCGTCGAGGAGGATTCCCGACGCGCTGACGACTATCGCGCTCAGGCCAAGCGTCGTGAGCTCGAAAGCACCAGCGATGTGGCGGGTTACCTTCAATCCCTTGAGATCGTCTGCACCTTCAAGGCGTTCGATGCGGTGAGCCGTGCGAGAATCTCGCAGCTCGTGAACAAGTCAAACCAGTTCAACCTGACCACGCGTCGCTACACCGAAGCTCAGATCGCAGCGGCCGAAGCCGATCCGGCGCTTTTCACCTTGCAGGTCCGCCTAAGCGACCGGTTCGGCGATTCCGGCATGATCTCGGTGATCATCTTTCGCAGGCAGGGCTCGCGATGGGTCAATGACACCTGGCTGATGAGCTGCAGGGTCCTGGGGCGGCGCGTTGAAGAAGCGGTCTTGGCCGAAGTCGTCCGCGCCGCACGCCAAGAGGGCGTCACCGAACTGGTCGGTCAGTACATCCCCAGCCCCAAGAACCGCATGGTCGAGAAACACTTTGAGAAGCTGGGCTTCACCCCTAGCGGCGAAGCCGATGGCGTGACGACCTGGACCCTTGATGTCGGGGCCTATGACTATCCTGACCTGCCTGTCACTATAGTCAGGGAATAATTTCCCTCCCTATGTTATTCAATTCATTCATCTTCGTATTCTTCTTCCTGCCGATTGCGCTGAGTGGATTTTATCTACTGCGCCGCGCGGGCCGCATCTGGTCGATGTGGTTCCTGACGCTGGCCTCGCTGGGGTTCTATGCGTGGTGGCTTCCAAGCCAGACCTGGATTTTGCTGGTGTCGATCTTCGCCAACTTCTTCGCCGGGCACTACATCCAGGTTCACAAGGACACCAAGCCATCCCTCGCAAAGTTGATCCTGATCCTCGGACTGACGGGCGATCTGGGTGCGCTCCTCTACTTCAAGTACACGATGTTCATTCTCTTCAACGTGAGGGCCGTGTCTGGCGCGGACTTTGCGATCCCGCACATCCTGTTGCCGCTGGGGATTTCATTCTTCACATTCCAGAAGATCGCCTACCTGGTGGACTGCTCGCGCGGGGAGGCCAAGAACACCTCGTTCAGTGAGTTTGCGCTCTTTGCATCCTTCTTCCCCCAGCTGATCGCCGGCCCGATTGTCCACCACAAGGAGATCATTCCGCAGTTTCGCAACGACGTTTTCGGCAAGATCCAGTGGAGCAACATCCTTGTCGGGCTTTCGATCTTTTCGATGGGCCTTTTTAAGAAGACCGTCTTCGCCGACAGCATCGCCTCCTATTTCATCCCCATGTACAAGGCCGCCGCCGCGGGCGGCGCGGTCGATGTCCGCAGCGGCTGGCTGATCGCGGTCGCCTGGACCCTTCAGGTCTATTTCGATTTCTCGGGATATTCGGACATGGCGATCGGGCTTGCCCGGATGTTTGGCGTTCGCCTGCCCCTTAACTTCCACTCGCCCCTGCGAGCTGCGAGCGTCATCGACTATTGGCGCCGCTGGCACATGTCGCTGCAGCGCTTCATCTTGGCATATGTCTTCCAGCCCTTGGCGTTGCCGCTCAACCGGATGGCGGTGCGCCGCAAGATCAAGGGCTGGGCGGGTTTTGGGCTGACGGTGGTCACGCCATCTTTCATCACCTTCTTCCTCTTGGGGATCTGGCACGGCGCGGGCTGGGGCTATGTCGTCTATGGCCTTCTCAACGGCGCCTATGTTTCGATTAACGAGGCTTACCGTGAGCTGCGGCGGCGGCGTCGCCGCAGCCTCCAACGGGAGGGCAAGCCCGTTCCGGCCGAGGGCAGGGCGCGGCGCGTGATCTATCACCTGATAACGCTGGCCTGCGTCTTTACCGGCAATATGTTCTTCCGAGCAGAGTCGCTCCACGACGGCATACAGATCTTCCGCGGTATGTGGGGCTTCAACGGCCTGGGACTGAATGCCGATCTGGCGCGGTACTTCGATCCGACGTTCCTGGTTCTTCTAACGCTGGGGGCCTTGATCGTGGCCCTCTTGCCCAACACTCAGCAGATCATGCGCAACTATCGTCCGGCCGTGAACTGGCGCTTGTGGACGGCCGTTGGAAAGCCACCGATCGTTTGGCGTTGGCGGCCGACGGCGCCGAAACTTCTCTTCGTCGCCACAGCCCTTTTCCTCGGGGTTGAATTCATCCAGCGCGGCGCTGCGATATTCGTCTATTTCAACTTCTGATGCGGTCTGACATGCACAAATGGCATCTCTTGCGCCGCACGGTTTTCATTCTCGTTGCGGCTGTGGCGCTCGCCGTGGTTGTCACGTTCCTCCCTGACAAACCCTACGAACGGTTCCAGTTGCTCGACACGACGATCTATGCCCGCGCGCGTTGGTCGTTTGAGCGTATGCACTTTGATCCCCGTCCGATCGATGTGGCGATTGTGGGCGACTCCAAGGCCGTACTTGGGCTCAGGTCACCGGAGATCGAGCGGCGACTGGCGAGCGACGGAAAGCGGGCGCTTGTCGTCAATATGGCGCTTGAGGGCGATGGTCGAAACCAGCAATGGATCCTGGTCCAGGAACTCCTGAAGACCAAGAAGCCGAAGGTGATCGTCCTGGCGATCAACGACCGACCCTATCCTTGGGGGCACGATAGTTTCAGATACATCGCGCCCGCTTCCGAGATTTGGCGCGAAGCTTTCCACGGCCTGCACGACACCAAGAAGAACCTGATGTTCCTGCCGTTCCGGCAGTTGAAATTGTTCGCCGCCTCGCTCCTGCCGGGCCCATTCGGATTGCAGGAGCGCTTCGATGCCGCGCGTTATGCTGCGCAACCGGACGATCCGACCCAACCCCATAGGAACCGAAAGGGTGAACTCATCGACTTCGCTGAGACCCGACCGCGGGCGCTTCTGTTGCGGGAAGCCCGCGACAACGCCGCAGAGTTTGATCGGCGATCGAAACTTCCTGAGCGCGTGCGCGCCATCACCGACGCCGATGATCGGGTCTTTACCGACCTGATCGTACACGCCGCCCACCAACACGGCGCCGAGGTGTTGTTTGTCTACCAGCCCGCGTTCCATCGGCCGGCGCCCATTGTCAATCGCGCCTACTATCAAGCCCTTGGGCCGGTCCAAGATGACGTCGATTTAGCCGATCGCGACGGGCTCTATTACGACTGGGTTCACCTGAATACGGCCGGCGCGATGATCCTCAGCGACCGCGTGGCTGACAGCCTCTCCAAGATGCTTCCCTAAGGGCCTGACACGTCCTTGATTGCAGCTGTCGTTCAGGGCGTAGGCGTAAATCGTCCTAAAGGCTGAGCGCCTGATCAGTTGCGCGAACCAAGGCGTCGACAATACCAGGCTCGGTTGAGGCGTGGCCGGCGTCCCAGACCACTTCAAAGCGTGAGCGCGGCCAGGCCGCCTTTAGCTTCCAGGCCGCCTCGATCGGCGTCACCACGTCGAAGCGGCCCTGCACGATCCAGCCTGGAATATTTTTGAGCACCGCTGAGTTCTTGAGGATCCACCCTTCCTCCGGGAAGAACCCATGGTTGGCGAAGAAGTGGCATTCGATGCGCGCGAACGCGATTGCGAAGTCGACCTCGTTAAATTTCGAAGGCCGCGCCTCTGGGCCGCGGATCGAGATCGTATCACCTTCCCATTGGCTCCAGGCCGCTGCAGCTTCAGCCTGAATACGCCGGTCGGGATGGGTGAGACGCTTGTGGTAGGCCCTGATCATATCGCCACGTTCGTCTGGCGGAATTGGCGCACAGAACCGCTGCCACGCATCAGGAAAGAGCATGCAGGCGCCGTCTTGATAGAACCAGGCGAGTTCCCGCTCAGTGAGAAGAAATACACCCCGCAACACCAGGCTTTCGACGCGCTGAGGGTGTTTGATGGCGTAGGCGAGCGCCAGCGTTGAGCCCCAGGACCCGCCAAAGACACACCACTTCTCAACACCAAGGTGTTCTCGCAGTCGTTCAATATCGTCGATCAAGGTCCAGGTGGTGTTGTCTTCCAAGGAAGCGTTGGGCCGGCTCTTGCCGCATCCCCGCTGATCGAAAAGCGCCATGCGCCATTTCGAGGGATCGAAGAACCGCCGCATCGTTGGATTGATGGCGCCGCCAGGTCCGCCGTGAAGGACAACGCAGGGTTTGCCGTCACGCGTTCCGCATTCCTCGTAGTAGATTTCATGGTCGCTGTTCGTCGCAAGCCAGCCTGTTGCGAAGGGCTCGTTGTCGGCGAAGAGGCCTCGCCTGTTGGTCGTGGCCGAGACGGCGGGGGTTGGCGTGCTGCGTTCCATCTGGCCAATCTACTTCGGGAAACGTCGATCCAGCCAGTCAAGGATGAGGCTGTTTACGGCTTGCGGCTTTTCCTGCTGCGTCCAGTGGCCAGATCCCGTCACCATGTGCATTTCCAAATCGCCGATCAGTCCAGGCATGCCCTGCGCCATAGCCGGGCTTAGCACAGGGTCCAATTCGGCAGTGATCATCAAACAGGGAAGATCATCAAGCCTCTCAGGCAGACCTGAACTTCGTTCCCAATTCCGCGAGAAGTTTCGATACCAGTTGATCGGTCCCGTAAAGCCGGTGCGTTCGAACGCCTCGATAAAGACGGCGAGCTCTTCTGGGCTGAGAAATTGAGAGCCAAGGTCAGTGGCGTCCCATTTTTGCAAGAGATCCTTGAATGCGAATGTGGACCCGCCCTCGAGCGGCTGGGCGGCCGAGGCTGGGTCAGCGGGCTTGCGCATAAAAAACCGCATGGTCTTTTCAACGTCGGCGCTCAGCACGGTGTCTGCATCGTGCGGGGTTTGAAACCAGACGATGTACATCTGCGATCCGAAGCGGGTTCGCATCAAGGCTATCGGGTCGTGCGGCGCGCGCGGCGTGAAGGGGGTGTTTAGGCCGATGACGCCGGCGACGCGGCTTGGATGCATGAGCGCCATCTGCCAAACGACCAGGCCTCCCCAGTCGTGGCCGCAGAAAATCGCCCTTTCAACGCCGAGGTGATCCAAGAGGCCCAGCAGATCGGCGGTAAGGTGCTCCATATCGTAATCGGTCACCGCCTTTGGGCGAGATGATAGCCCATATCCGCGTTGGTCGGGCGCGATCACCCATCGCCCAGCGTCGGCAAACGCTTTGAGCTGATGGCGCCACGAGAACGCGAGTTCGGGAAATCCATGACAGAGGATCACTGGAACGCTCTGACCGGCTCCAGCCTCGTAATAAGCCAGCTCGATATCGTTGACCTGAGCCCGTTGGACGGCTGGCATCTGGCTTTCCAGGGCGGACATCGGTCTCTTCCTCCATTCGGCCGCCACCTTTGCAGCAAACGCCAACCTAAGGAACGGGGAAGACACCGGCGCAAGAGCCGCTAAGAAGGCGCCCATGACCGCTCCTCCCCAAACCGACCGAACCCCTTGGGGTCTGGTGATCCTGCTCGGTTCGCTGACGGCGATGGGGCCGGTCGCTATCGATATGTACCTGCCAAGCCTTCCAGCGATCGGCGCTGGCCTGCACGCCTCGGCGGGAGAGGCCCAGGCGACCGTCTCGGCGTTCTTGGCGGGGATGGCTGTCGGCCAGCTCTTTTATGGCCCGGCCTCCGACCGGCTCGGTCGACGGTCTCCGATCCTCTTTGGGGTGGTGATCTATGTGCTGGCCTCGATCGCTTGCGGCTTGGCGACGTCGCCGACCATGCTGATCGCCGGACGGTTCGTGCAGGCGCTGGGCGCGTGCGCCGGAGGCGTCGTCTCGCGCGCCATCGTTCGCGACCGGTTCACCCACAATGAAACCGCCAGGATGCTTAGTCTCATGATGCTGATCATGGGCCTTGCACCAATCCTGGCTCCGCTGCTGGGCGGCGCGCTCTTGGGAATGGGCGGCTGGCGTTTGAACTTCTGGTTCATGACAAGTTTTGGGGTCGCGGTGGGGGTGGCGGGCCTTCTTCGCTTGAAGGAGAGCCGCTCGGAGGAGACATCGGCGCACGCCGCCACCGAGACGCCGCTTCACGCCTACCTCGCCCTGATGCGAGAGCCGAGACTGGTGGGCTATGCGCTGGCAGGGGCCCTCAACGGGGCGACGCTTTTTACCTACATCGCCTCGTCGCCAGACCTGCTGATCAAGACCTACGGCATCGCGCCGTCCCTATTCGGCTGGGTCTTTGGCCTAAACGCGGTGGGCATCATCGGCTCAAACCAGGTGAACCGCTTCTTTCTGCGCCAACGCACGCCGGATCAAATCCTGGCCAAGGCCAGCCTGATCGCAGTGGCTCTGGGCATAGCTTTGGCGTTCGCAGCGCTCAGCGGAATTGGTGAACGCTGGAGCGTGCTGACGCTGCTCCTGGCCTTGCTCTCAAGCTACGGCTTCTTGCAGGGCAATACGATGGCCGGCGCCTTGAACGTCGACCCCAGGCGCGCTGGCGCCATTTCAGCGCTCATGGGTGCAGTCTCGTTTGGCACAGGCGCCCTGGCCTCAGCCGCGGCCGGCGTCCTTCACGATGGGACACCGCGGCCGATGGCGCTGGTCATGGTCGTGTCGCTGGCAGGTTCGGCGCTTTGCCTGCACTTCTTGGCCTTGCCGAAAGAACAGCCTGCAAAGGCTTAGGCCGGCTCCACGCTGCGCGCCGCCCACGCCAGAACGGCCCAACCGGCCAGGAAACTAAGTCCCCCGATGGGCGTCGCGACCCCGATCCATCTGGGCGCGCCCAGCGCCAATGCGTAGAGAGACCCAGAAAAGAGCAAGACGCCCAGCAGGAAGAACGCCGGCGCAAAACGCGCCGTGCGCGCGCCGATCTGCATGAAGATGGCGCAAGCAAACGTCGCCATGCTGTGGATGAAGCTATAGAGGGCTCCGACCTTAAGCAGCTCCTGGGCGCGGGCGTCACTTGCTCCGTGCGCGCCAAAGGCCCCGAATGCCACCGAGGTGAGGCCGCCAAGGGCAGCGAGCGTCATCCAGTTGCGGCGGCTCCAAAGCGCCATGTCAGCCCCAGACCTGCGGCCGACGATCCTTCCACGGAGCTTCTTTCTCCAGCTGGGCTGCGAGGCGAAAGAGCGTGGCCTCGTCGGCGTAGCGCGCCGTAAACATCATGCCGACCGGGAGACCGGCGGCGTCGACCTCGATCGGTAGCGACATCGAAGGTTGGCCGGAGAAGTTGAAGGGGGGCGTGAAGGGAAAAGTCCGACCCTGGCGACGATTGACCTCGCGCGGCTCCAGATTGACCGGATCGATGAAGCCGATTTCAGGAACAGGGACGCCCAAGACGGGTGTGAGATAGACGTCGAAATCCTCGAAGAAGGCGAGGGTCTTGCGGTTCAACATCCGGGTTTCTTGCAGTGAACGCATGACGTCGGCGCCTGTTTGGCGGCGACCAGCCCGCAGCGAGGCCCAGGTCAGGGGCTCAAGTTCGTCCTCTTCAGGTTCTCGGCCGACGAGTTCGATCAGCCTCGCCATGCCGGCGGCGAAGTTGGCGGCGGCCGCAGGACCTCGCGAGGCGAAGAGCGCGCGGTAGTCAATTCCAAGACCTTTTTCGACAACCTCGTGACCGAGACCTTCGAGGAGCAGGGCGGTGCGTTCAAGGGCCGCCTGGATCTGGGGGTCGATCGGGCGTCCCGATGGCGTTTCCGATGACCAGGCGATCCGAAGCTTTCCAGGACTGCGCGCGATCTCTTCCATATAGGGCCGCTCCTTGGGAGGAGCCGGATAGGGCGAGCCGGGTTCAGGGTAGCCGGTGGCGTCCAGCATGGCGGCGCTATCGCGCACGGTGCGCGTCACGACATTGTCCACCACATTGCCAAGGGCGTAGTCGAAACCGTCGGGCATGTTGGGGGTGCGGTCGCGTGTGACCTTCAGGCCCACCAGTCCGCAGCATGCTGCAGGAATTCGAATTGATCCCAGGCCGTCCGAGGCGTGCGCGATCGGCACCAGGCCAGCGGCCACCGCCGAGGCCGCCCCTCCCGAGGAGCCGCCGGCGATATGCTTGGGGTTCCAGGGATTGCGGCAGGGGCCCAGGGCGGCGCTCTCGGTCGTACCCGTAATCCCATATTCAGGCGTATTGGTCTTTCCCAGGGGAATGGCGCCGGACCCTTTATACCGGCGGGTGAGGCCGCCATCTTCGGTGTCGACGACGTTTCTGGCGAACCGGCTTCCATGGCTGCGAGGCCAGCCGGCGACCGACATTCCCAAGTCCTTGATCAGAAATGGAACGCCGCGAAACGGACCATCCGGCAGCTCGCCCTGCGCCCAGGCCCGGGCGTCGTCATAGCCTTTGAACACAACGGCGTTCAGCGTCGGATTGCGCCGCTCGATCCGCTCGATCGCAGCCTCGACCAGCTCCAGGGGGGTGACGGCGCGCTTGCGCACAAGTTCGGCCAAGCCAAGGCCGTCATATTCGGCGTAGTCCGGCATCGTCATGAAATTAGCGCGTGCCCCCTGTTGTCAGAAACGCCAGCTTTGGAACCGGTTGGAGAGTGTGAGACTGCTGTCGAAGCGCGGCTAATGCGCCTTCGGCTGCGTTTAGGACAGCTTCGATGTCGGCGTCGCTCATCGCCGCACAGAGGAACATATTGTGCCAGGGATGCACGTAGACGCCGCGTTCCAACATCTGCGAAGAGAAATAGAACCCCTTTCGCAGATCTGGATCATCGTCAAAGAGGAAGAGCGGCATGGTCACTGGACCGGTCTGTCGCAGCGAAAATCCAGCCGCCGAGGAGCGCTCCTGGAGACCGGAACGCAGCCGCTCTCCCATCGCGAAAATACGTTCCAAATAGTCTGAGGTCTGGACGAGCCGCAGGGTTTCGATCGCCGCGGCCATAGGCGCGGCCTGAAACCAAAATGACCCTGTAACGAAGATTGAAGCTGCGGCCTTGCGAGCCTTGTCGGAGCCAAGAAGTGCTGAGAGGCCATGACCGTTGGCGATGCACTTGCCCCACGTCGAAAGGTCCGGCTGGACGCCGACTTTCGTCCAGGAACAATCGCGCGCAAGCCTTAGGCCCGCACGGACATCGTCGACGATCAGGAGCGCGCCGGTCAGGTCACAAAGCTCGCGCGCACGGCGCGCGTAGCCGGCTTGCGGCTCTGCCTGATCAATAAAGGCGTCATGCTTGAAGGGCGCGGCGAAAATGCAGGCAAGATCGTCGCCGGCTTCCGCCACGGCCGCCTCCAGGCTCTCTATATTGTTGTAATCACATAATATCTGGTGGGCGCGATCGTTCTCGGTTGTGCCAACAGGCCGCGGTACGCACCAAGGTGCTGCGCCATGGTAGGCCCCCTTGGCGCGAATGACGGTTTTCTTCCGGGTGTGGGCGCGCGCCGTCGTCAGCGCCATGGTCGTGGCGTCTGTGCCGTTCTTGCAGAACATCGCCCAGTCAGCGTGGCTCACCATCGCGACCATGGCTTCGGCAAGTTCGACCATCAGGGCCGTTGGCCCGGTCAAGGTGTCCCCAAGACCCAGCTGGCGAACGAAGGCTGCATCGATCTGCGGATTGGCGTAGCCGAAGAGATTGGGACCATAGGCGCACATCAAGTCGATATAGGGACGCCCATCCACGTCCCAGATGTGCGTGCCTTCGCCGCGCTCGAAAAACTGCGGATAGTCGTCAGGCAAAAGAGCGGTCGACTGGTGGCCGTACATTCCGCCGGGAATGACAGCTTCCGCCCGGTCGCGAAGTTCCCGATCTCGGCTGTTGGTCCGGGCCATAGCTTGCGCCTCCATAGTTGCTCACCAGACATTACGCGGCCGCGCGACGGCGTCCACCGCGACTCCGTGTAAAGATCCGCCGATCATGCCGCTTACAGTCCGCCTTGGCCTTTTTTACGGGGCGATCTTCGTCGGCACAGGGGTGAGCTCACCCTATCTACCGGTGTGGTTCGTCCACCATGGCCTGTCTGGAAGCCAGATCGGACTGATCTTGTCGCTGCCGATGTTGGCTAGAGCCGTCACGGCGCCCCTGCTGGCTGTTTGGGCCGATAGTTTCAGGCTCAGGCGAACGGCGCTGCTCGTCCTGGCGTCGGCCGTTACGCTGGCCTACGCCCTGATGGCTGCGCCATGGGGGTTTGGCTGGTGGACCGTCGTCTGGTTTTCAGCCTCGTCGATGTATACGACGCTTTCGCCCTTGGCCGACGTCATCACGCTTCGGCGCGCACGTCTCGACGGCTTCAACTTCGGTTGGCCCAGGGGCATTGGCTCAGCCGCCTTCATCGTTGGCAACGTCGCCATGGGTGCGATCCTCACCCACGGTTCGCCCGACTTCGTATTGGTCTGGATGGTTGCGGCTTCAGGTCTGGCGGCGATCTGCGCGCGCATTCTGCTGCCGCCCGATCGCGTGCACGAAGAGGGTCGCTCTGCAGCCCTCGGCGACCGGCTGGCCGGCCTTTCTCAATTGCTCCGCGATCCGGTCTTCATGACAGCTGTCGTGTCGGCGGGTCTTATTCAGTCGGCACACGCGTTCTACTACAGCTTCTCGACTTTGATCTGGAAGCGGCAGGGTATCGCGGAGAGCCAGACGGGACTGCTCTGGGCGACAGGTGTCGCGACAGAGATCGGCTTCATGTGGTTTCTTGAACCCTGGCGCCGGCGGATCGGGCCGCGAAATCTGCTGGTCCTGGGAGGCCTTGCTGCTGTTGCAAGGTGGACGGCCTTGGCCCTATCGCCGCCGTTGTGGGCTCTCTTTCTGTTGCAGCCTTTGCACGCACTAAGCTTTGCCGCGACCTTCCTTGCCTCGCTTCTACTCGTTGAGCAGCTTTCGACTACGCAGAACGCCTCGGCCGCCCAGGCGGTCAACTCGGCGCTATCGGGCGGCGTGCTCTCCGGAATGGCCACGATCGCGTCGGGTTGGCTCTTCGATCACGCGGGCGCGCACGGCTATCTTTTGATGTCAGCCATGTCGGTGACGGGCCTGCTGGGGGCTTTGCGCCTATACCGGGTTGATCAGTTTGAACCGAACTGAAGTCCTTCCCAAGACCACTCCGCGGCCAAGAATTTCACGGACCAGGATTTCCTCGATATTGAAAGAGCCAGAGCTCAAATTCCTGGGTCGAAACCGCCTCCCTCAAGCCAGTTGAGGATCTGTTCGGCGGATTCTTCAGCGCTCGACAGCGTCGTATCGATGCGAATTTCCGGATCTTGCGGCGCTTCGTAAGGTGAATCCACGCCCGTGAAGTTTTTCAGTTCACCGGCCCGCGCTTTAGCGTAGAGCCCCTTTACATCGCGCCGTTCCGCCTCGGCGATGGGGGTGTCTATAAAGACCTCGACGAACTCGCCATCACCCATCAGCTCGCGCGCCATTTGCCGCTCGGCTCTGAACGGGGAGATGAACGAAACCAGCACAATCAGGCCTGCATCGACCATCAGCTTGGCGACCTCGGCGACGCGCCGAATGTTCTCGACGCGGTCGGCCTCCGTGAAGCCAAGATCTTTGTTGAGGCCGTGGCGGACGTTATCGCCATCCAGGAGATAGGTGTGGCGGCCTTCGACTGTGAGGCGCTTTTCCAGGATGTTCGCGATCGTCGATTTGCCGGCGCCGGAAAGGCCGGTCAGCCAGACAACGCGCGCCTTTTGACCTTTCGCAGCCGCCCTTGCAGCCTTGTCGACGTCCATCGCCTGCCAGTGGATGTTTTGACTGCGACGCAGTGCGAAATTCAAAAGACCGGCGCCCACGGTGCGGCTGGTGATCCGATCGATCAGAATGAAGCCGCCGAGATCGTGATTTTCAACGTAGGGGTCGAAGGCGATCGGCGCATCGAGCAAGAGGTTGCAGACGCCGATCTCGTTAAGTTCGAGCCTTCGGGCGGCCAGGTGTTCGAGCGTGTTGATATTGACCTTGTACTTGGGTTCGGCGATCTGCGCGGCGACCATGCGCGCACCCAGTTTCATCAGGTAAGGTCGGCCCGGCAGCAGGGGTTCTTCGTCGAACCAGATGACGCTCGCCTCGAACTGATCGGCGACCGCCGGTGGGCTTGATGATATCGCAAGTACATCGCCTCGACTTACATCGATCTCATCTTTCAGCGTCAGCGTCACCGATTGCCCTGCGACAGCTTCCGGCAGATCGCCCGTCAGCGTAACGATCCGATCAACAAGGCTCTCGCGCCCGGATGGCAGGGCCTTGACTTTGTCGCCGGGCCGGATGACGCCTGATGCGATCAATCCCGAAAAGCCGCGGAAATCGAGGTTTGGCCGGTTCACCCATTGAACGGGCATGCGGAATGGCTTTTCGCGAAGGTCGTCTTCGATGGGCGCCTCTTCCAGCCACTGCATAAGCGATGGACCGCGATACCATGGCGAATTTTGACTGGGCTCGGTGATGTTGTCGCCGCGCAGCGCCGACATCGGAATGGCGGTGAAACCTGTGACGCCAATCTGCTCGGCGAAGGCGGCGTAGCCGCTCACGATCTCATCGAAACGCTCTTGGCTCCAGGCGACCAGGTCCATCTTGTTGATCGCAAGAACGACATGGCGAATGCCCAGGAGTTTCACGAGATAGGAGTGTCTGCGGGTCTGCGTCAGCACGCCCCTGCGCGCGTCGATCAGGATTATCGCTGCGTCCGCCGTCGAGGCGCCGGTGACCATATTGCGCGTGTACTGCTCATGGCCTGGGGTATCGGCGACGATGAACTTTCGCTTTTCGGTCGAGAAGAAGCGATAGGCCACATCGATCGTGATGCCCTGCTCGCGCTCTGCGGCGAGGCCGTCGACAAGCAGGGCGAAATCGATCTCACCGCCTTGGGTTCCAACTCTCTTTGAGTCAGCCTCGAGCGCTGCGAGCTGGTCCTCGAAGATCATTTTGGAATCGTAGAGAAGCCGCCCGATCAGCGTCGACTTGCCGTCGTCAACCGAGCCGCAGGTGAGGAAGCGCAGGAGGCTCTTCACCTCGTGGGTCTTCAGATAGCCCTCGATGTCTTCGGCGATCAGCGCTGACTGATGGGCCACTAGAAATAGCCCTCCTGCTTCTTCTTCTCCATTGATGCCGCCTGATCGTGATCAATGACGCGGCCCTGGCGTTCACTGGTCGTGGCCAACAGCATTTCCTGGATGATCTCGGGAAGCGTCGAAGCCGTGCTTTCGATGGCGCCTGTGAGCGGATAGTCGCCTTGCGTACGGAAACGGATCGATCTGAGCTGCGGCGTCTCACCTGGCAATAGCCGCATCCGATCGTCATCGACCATGATTAGGTTGCCATTGCGCTCGACCACGGGCCGCTCGCCCGCGAAATAGAGCGGCACGATCGGGATATTCTCCAGGTAGATATATTGCCAGATGTCGAGCTCGGTCCAATTGGAGATTGGAAACGCTCGGAAGTTTTCCCCTTGGCTCTTACGCGTATTATAGAGCCTCCAGAGTTCGGGGCGTTGCATCTTGGGATCCCAACGATGCTGGGCTGATCGGAACGATAAGATGCGTTCCTTGGCGCGAGATTTCTCCTCGTCGCGCCGGCCGCCGCCAAATGCAGCGTCAAAGCCATGCTTATCGATGGCCTGTTTCAAGCCTTCGGTCTTCCACATGTCGGTGTGGAGCGAGCCGTGGTCGAAGGGGTTGATGCCGCGCGCTTCCGCTTCGGGGTTTTTGTGGACGATCAGGTCCATCCCAGTTTCTCGGGCCATACGCTCGCGCATCTCGTACATCGCCCGAAACTTCCAGGTCGTATCAACATGCAGCAGGGGAAATGGCGGTTTTGAGGGGTAGAACGCCTTCATGGCCAGCCGCAGCATGACGGCGGAATCTTTGCCGATTGAATAGAGCATGACGGGGCGCGCGCACTCAGCGACCACCTCTCGGAAAATCTGAATGCTCTCGGCTTCCAAGCGTTGCAGATGGGTCAGCATCGGGGCGCAGAGCGTGCTTTTCTGGTTGGCGGGGCAGGGCGCAACGCGGGCGTCCATCAGTAGACCTTACAGCAATAGCGAAAAATTCCGCTGAGCGGTGCACGGCAATTAGAGAGGCATGGCGGCTCGAGCAAGGCGCGCGGCCCCTAGATATTCTTCAGGCGTCCGCAGGTATCACAGGCCGGATCGCCCCACGGTGAGGCTCAAGGCCTAGCTCCGTTGGCGTCTATCGCCCGCGAATTTGCTCCGCATTCTGTGTTTCTGCCCTGTCATAGCTCCGCGCTTGGCGGTCCGTGCTTGGCTGTGCAACATGACGCCTAGGTAAACATGCCGAGTGTCGAGGCCAGAACCTGGCTGAGCAGTCGGATTTTGAGGGGCTCGCATGACGGCTGCCACGATGACCGCTTCGAAGCCAGCGACGGGTTATCGCTATCTGGTCGTAGGCCTTTTGGCCGTCGTCTATACCTTCAACTTTATGGATCGGCAGATCCTGTCGACGCTAGCCGAGCCCATTCGCAAAGATCTCAATCTCAGCGATACCGCACTAGGTGCGCTTGGCGGTCTCTCTTTTGCGCTCTTCTACACGACGTTTGGGATCCCTGTTGCGTGGCTTTGTGACCGCTTCAAGCGCGTCTGGATCATGGCCGCAGCGTGCGGCGTCTGGAGCCTGTTCACGGCGGGTTGCGGGCTGGCGACCAATTTCACACAGTTGGCCATATCTCGAATGATGGTCGGAATTGGCGAGGCTGGCGGCTCCCCGCCCTCCTATTCCTTGGTCTCAGACTATTTCCCCGCAAAGGAACGCGGCGCGGGCCTGGCCCTCTACTCCCTGGGCGTCCCCCTAGGCTCAATGCTGGGTGTGGCTCTGGGCGCTGGCGTCGCGGCTCAATACGGCTGGCGCGTCGCGTTCTTTGTCGTTGGTCTACCTGGGATCCTCTTGGCGCTGATCATGCTGCTCGTCGTTCGCGAGCCCAAACGCGGTGGTCTGGATGAAGTGACGCTGGGGGCCGATGCGCATGCGCCCGCACCGCCAGCCTTTCGCGTGATCGGTGAGTTTTTCTCAAACCGCACCTTGCTCTGCACTGCGATCGCATGCGGTCTCTCGGCCTTTGTCGGATATGGCATGCTGAATTTCAACGCGCCGCTGCTCATGCGTGTGAAAGGCATGACGCTTAAGGAGGTCTCTCTCTACTACAGTCTGGTGATCGGGCTGACCGGGGTGACTGGAACGTTTGTGTCTGGTTGGCTAGCGGACAAGCTCAGCCAGCGGGATCGGCGCTGGTATTCGTGGATCCCGGCGATCGCCTTCTCACTGACAATCCCGGCCCTCGCCGGGCTGATCTGGGCCCCGACTTGGCAGATCGCGCTGCTTTTTCTCGCGGTTCCCGCGCTGCTCAACAATATGTACCTGGCCCCCGCGCTTGCGGTTGTCCAAAACGCCGTCCCTCCGGGTCAGCGCACAATGGCAGGCGCCATACTCCTCTTCGTACTGAACCTGATTGGTTTGGGAGGTGGGCCGCTTTTTCTGGGTCGCGTCAGCGACATGGCGAAACCCCATTTCCACGACCATTCGCTCTTGGTCGGTTACGCATCCCTCGCGCCGGTGATCGCAATCGCCATCGTCGCGCATCTGGTCACCGCCAATTCGATTGCGCGCGACAAGCGCTTGGCCGCAGCGATCTAACGTTGGATTAAGCGGCCTCCCTTGGCTCAGGGGTTGAGTCCGGTCAGTATCGCCGTAAGAGGACGCTCATAATTCGGGTGTACCCAGGCTAGGGGCGCCTCGCGCGTAGCTAACCGAAGAAAGACCGCATGAAGATCTTGATCACCGGTGGGGCCGGCTTCATCGGATCGGCCGTGGTCCGCCGCGCCATTGCCGACGGGCACCAGGCGGTCAACCTGGACAAACTCACCTACTCCGCCAACCTCGAGAATGTGGAATGCGTCGCCGCAAGCCCTAACTACGCCTTCGAGCAGGCTGATATCTGCGACGACGTCGCGGTTCGCCAAATCTTCGCTAAACATCAGCCTGACGCGGTTATGCATCTTGCCGCTGAGAGCCATAACGACAGGGCGATCGAAGGTCCTTTGGACTTCGTGCGGACCAACGTCATGGGAACCGCAATCTTGTTAGAGGAAGCCCGCGCCTATTGGACGGCTCTTCCCGACGCCAGAAAGCTGAACTTCCGCTTCCATCATGTCTCAACTGACGAGGTCTTCGGTGCTCTCGGGGAAGACGGCGAGTTCACAGAGACGACGGCTTATGACCCGAACTCGCCCTATTCTTCGAGCAAGGCGGCTGCGGATCATTTGGCCAGGGCCTGGTCGCGCACCTATGGCCTGCCTGTCGTCCTGACAAACTGCTCGAATAACTATGGCCCCTATCAATTTCCGGAAAAACTTATCCCTACCGTGATCGCACGGGCTTTGGAGGGAAAGAGCATCCCGGTTTATGGTGATGGTCGCCAGGTGCGCGATTGGTTGCACGTCGATGATCATGCCGAGGCCTTGCTTCTCGTGCTGCAGAAGGGCCGGCTGGGCGAGACCTATTGCATCGGTGGTGACGCCTCGAAGCGCAATATCGAAGTGATCCACATGCTCTGTGCTCACCTTGACCGAATGGCGCCCGCCAACACGCCGCATGCCGACAAGATCGCCTTTGTGACCGACCGTCCGGGGCACGACTTCCGCTACGCAATCGACTCCTCGAAACTCCAAGCCGAGCTGGGCTGGAAACCGAGGATGCCCTTGCTCGAAGGACTGGAAGACACAGTCCGTTGGTATGTTGAGAACCGCGACTGGGTTGAGGGTATTCGCCAGCGCGGTTTTCAGTCTGAACGGCTTGGCCTCGTCAAGGCATGACGGTGCAAATCCTGCAGTTGGGCGCCACCGGGCAACTTGCCCGCGAGTTGCTTTCGCAGGCCAAGGATTTTGACGTTGAGCTGACCGCGCTTTCTCGCGCTGAAGCGGACTTCCTGGACCCGCAGTCAGTCGCGCAGCACGTCGGACGCGCCAAGGCCGACGTCGTCATCTTGGCCGCCGCCTATACGGCCGTTGATCTGGCGGAGTCCGAGCCTGATCTCGCCTTTCGCATCAACGCCGAGACCCCCGGAGCCATCGCCGAGACGCTAGGGGCGAGCGGCGCGGCGCTCGTGCAGATTTCTACCGATTACGTCTTCGCAGGCGACAAAGCCTCGCCTTACCTTGCGACGGATGAAACGGATCCGGTGAATGTCTATGGGGCCTCTAAGCTCGAAGGTGAGAGACGAATTTTGTCTGCTTGCCCGCGCGCTCTGGTTTTACGCACCTCTTGGGTGGTGTCTCCGCATGGCAAGAATTTCGTGAAGACGATGCTGCGCGTCGCCAGCGAAGGGCGGCCCCTGAAGGTCGTGGACGATCAGTTTGGTCGCCCAACTTCGGCAAGGGATCTGGCGCGGTTCATCCTCTCGCAAGCCGATCGCTTGGCAAGGTCCGCGCCCGGCGATCAGCGCTTCGGCGTTCATCATTTCGCGAATTCGGGCGAAGTGTCGTGGAAGGGCTTCGCCGACGGGATCTTTGAGCTTTACTATGGACCCGATGCTCCACCGGTCGCGCCTGGAACGACAGCGGACTGGCCGGCGGCGGCCAAACGACCCATGCGCGGAACCCTCGACACGTCCGAGCTCGAGCGCACGTTCGGCGTGACGCCCAGGCCTTGGCGTGAGGCGGTGGCAGAGATCGTGGCTGAATTGAAATCAGAACAAAGGTCAGCGGCATGAGACGCGGCGTCATCCTTGCGGGCGGTTCGGGCACAAGGCTGCATCCCCTGACCCTTGCCGTCTCCAAGCAACTGCTGCCGGTCTATGACAAGCCGATGATCTATTATCCGCTTTCGGTCCTGTTGCTGGCCGGCGTGCGAGAGATCCTGATCATCACGACGCCTGAAGACCAGGCAGGCTTTAAGCGTCTGCTTGGTGATGGGTCGCAGCTTGGCGTCAGGTTTGAATACATCGTCCAACCTCGTCCGGACGGATTGGCCCAGGCCTATATCCTGGGCGAGGAATTCATCGCCGGCGAACCGAGCGTCATGGTCTTGGGCGATAACATCTTCTTCGGTCAGAACTTTACGCGAGCCCTACAGGCGGCTGACAATGTCGCCCATGGTGCGACCGTCTTTGGCTATCTCGTTCAAGACCCTCAACGCTATGGCGTGGTCGAATTAGGCCCCGACGGCAAGGCGCTCGGCATTGAGGAAAAGCCAGCTGTTCCAAAGTCAAATTACGCTGTGACGGGCCTTTATTTCTACGATGGGAGAGCCAGCGAATTTGCGAAGACGCTGAAGCCTTCTCACCGTGGTGAACTTGAGATCACTGCGCTCAATCAGGTCTACCTTGACGCCGGCGAGCTCAATGTCGAGCTGCTTGGTCGCGGATTTGCGTGGCTGGATACCGGGACGCACGACAGCTTAATCCAGGCTGGCGAGTTCATTCGCGCTGTCGAACAGCGTCAGGGCCTTCGGATCGGCTGCATTGAGGAAATTTGTTTTCGCCAGGGCTGGATAGACGCTCAGCAGCTGGGCGTGCTGGCCGACGCGTTGGCGAAGAGCGAGTATGGACAGTATTTGCGCCAGGTGGCGGCTCGCCCGTTCAGCGGCGACGATAACTAAGCCCGAGAGCGTTCGCCGCAGCTTCTCAAGAGCAGTTCGACATCGCCTCGACGAGCGGAAGCGGGCTAAAAGAAGAGCGCCTTCACTGCGGCCGCAATCGCAAACCAGAGACCGATTGATGCAAGGGCTGCGACCACTAGTCCGATTCCGAGAGGCAGCCGGCGCGCCCTAGTCGTCTCGATGACGGCGCTGCGTGAGGTGACGTTCTGGAACGACACGTCTGCTGGCATTGCTCTTGCTCCAGACCCGCGCATCGGGGCGTGAGTCCCACAAAACATCAAGTGCGGTTAAGAGATCGTGCCGCGAAATGGAAAACGCCGGGTTAAGGTTCTTTTCATTTTTCGCCGTCGATCAGGCCGAGCTCTGAGGGGCTACGACGTGAGCATAATGGCCGATCGAGGAACGGGCTCACGCCTTCGCCGCCACGAGCCGAAGTTTTACTCAACCCATCAGGATTATCAGGATGACGTTGCGACGCACCCCCTGAAGCGATTGATCGACATCGTGGTGGCGGGCTCTGCGCTGCTGCTGTTCCTGCCGCTGCTGTTGGTGGTGATGCTGGTGATCCGTCTGGAGACGCCAGGTCAGGCGATC
>Ga0209166_10000173_pt1 | contig 83583 bp, 87 predicted proteins | sample Coa_R1_3_FD_187151 | JGI IMG/M metagenome (GOLD analysis project Ga0209166, IMG submission 187151) | Surface soil microbial communities from Centralia Pennsylvania, which are recovering from an underground coalmine fire - Coalmine... | ecosystem: Environmental > Terrestrial > Soil >...
TCAGCCCCTGGCAGATCATCGAACGGCTCGCTCCGCGCTTGCCTCTCGAACTTTGCTTGCTTCCCCCCGTCTTCCTGGATTACCACCTCAACGACCAGGGGGGATACGATGTGCCCAGGCTTCCCTAGAAAGCGGTGGAGAGCGACTCTTTTAACTGAGACCTTGGCTGCGGAGCCGGGCCTCAGGGGTTCCAAGATTGCGAACGGAATCGGAGGGGGAGAACCGCTGAAACAGATTGAATCTGGAGAAGATCAGGGAGCGTCAGGCTTCGAAAGAACCCATTCGAGCGCCTCTTCCAGAGTTCGAAAGACGCGGATGCCGTGCTCTCCCGCGCTTTCACGCAGAATTCCATACATCCGGCCGAGACCGAAGGCCAAGTCGTTGGTCACAAGAATGGCGCGACGGGAATCGGGCGAGAAGATGTTGCGCAGTGCCAGTTGTTGTGTATCGGCTGCGCTGAGATCGATGTGAGTAATGTGCGTGAAATCCAGGAGTTGCGAGAAGCTTGGGTCAAAATCGGGGTCAGCGAGAAGACGATTCTGGTGGAAAAGCGCATCTTCTTTCCTGAAGACGCCGGTCCCCGAACTCAATACAAGCCTGCGCTCTTTATCTGTTTTGTGGAAGGCCGGCATTTTGTCATCGAATGGCGCGTATAAGCTCGGGTGGAATAACGACTTGTGTGCCCGTTTCCGTCGGCAGACCGCAAAACCTCGTTAAACAGTTCGTTCAGCTTAGGTTCATTCCCTGCGCATGACGGGTACAAGTTCGAGTTCTGGATGTAGGGTGAATCCAGTAAGAGGGTGTAGGGGGATTCCTTGACGAGTAAATTTTCGGTGGGGTGGAACATTTTTACCAGGATGCCGAAGGACAACGGACTGATAATAAAGAAGTTAAGCTTGGCTTACGGTTTGCATACCAAAAGGCAGTGGGAGAGGCGAGCCGAGGATCCCTTTAGGGGATTGAGGGCTGGGCCGGTTCGTCTCTCCCCTTTCACTTTCGCCGATTGGAGACCCGGCTTTGCCTCTGGACCGTCTCCAACCTACCTCAATACACCCGAAACACCCGAACACGGCGAAAGTGTGGTTGGCCCGCCTTTGCGGGAGTATGGCATCCCGCGTCCATAGAAAATCAAGAACGGTGCAGAACCCTGTTTCAAGAGCTAGTGAAGTAGATCCATGGATCGCGTGGCGTAGTCGCCGAGAGTCAGAGAGAGCATGACGGCGAGCCAGAAGACGCCGCAGATAATGATCAGCTGAGTGCGCTTGGTGCTGAAGTAAGCGTGCATGAAAAAGAGGATGACGAGCGTGGCTTTGCAGGTAGCAATGACCAGGGCGACGATAACGTTCAAACCGGCGAAATGCTGATTCAGGTCGATGGTCGCGGCGTACACCGTGGTTAACGTGAGAATCATCAGCGTGACAAAAATCAGAATGTAAATCTTGGGCGAAACAATGTGCTCTGACACGCGCGCCTCTCCTCTGCGGGACAGCTAATGCCGATCAATCAGATATAACAACGGGAAAAGATAAATCCACACGATATCGACGAAGTGCCAGTAGAGTCCGATGTTCTCGACCGGCGTGTTGTACTCCGGCGTGAAGCGCCCCTTTATGGACTGCAGGATCAGCCAAACGAGAAGACCGGCACCGACGATCATGTGCAGGGCGTGCAAGCCGGTCATGCCGAAGTAGAGAGAAAAGAAAAGCTGGGAGTGGGAATTCACGGCGACGGGACCGCCGACTTTTTCCGCCAAGTCTTTCAGCTCGGCTTTTTCAGCTTCGAGCTTCTCGCCGCTAAGACCGCAGGCGGCGGGATTGTTGGTGCAGAAATACAGATCGTAGTTGAGGCCCGGAACGTGGTGCTCGACATACTTCGCGTGATACTCGATCCCCTTGATGCCAAGAAAGACGGAACCTAGAGCAAGAGTCAGGACGAGGAATAATGTAACGAGCTTTTTCTTGCCGACCTGCGCGGACCAAACGGACATGGCCATCGTCAAGCTGCTGCCGATCAAAACGATGGTGTTGATGGTTCCCCATTTCAGATCGATCGTGCGGCTGGAGAAGGCAAAAATCTCGGCGTAGGTGTGACGATTGATGGTGTAAGTTAGAAAGAGACCGCCGAAAAACAAGATTTCAGTTGCCAGGAAGATCCACATACCCAGCGTGGCAGACTCTTTCTGCTGCTCCAGCGTCTGATAATGGCCGTATAGCTCTCCGGTGCGATGCACTCGGTACTCCTCTTCTCATTCAGTTCGCGCTGCGCGGAATACCACGGCGCGGGCGGGGCTCCTCGCCAAATTAAAACAAAAAGCAAGCCCGAAGGCTAAGACCGAACCGCTAATCGTCGCCGTGACTCGGCGCGAGCGACGGGGAAATCGGAGTTGCCAAACCAAGATCAGGCCGGTTCTTATAATCGTAAGGCTCCCAATCCACTACTGGAGTGACATCGAAATTCTCGGTCGGCGGAGGGGAGGCAGTGGTCCATTCAAGACCTGTAGCTGGCCAAGGATTAGGTCCGGCGGCCTTTCCATACCGCACGGACCACGTGAAATACACCATCGGAAGGAGATAGCCGAGGGCGAGAATGGAAGCTCCAGCCGTGGACAAGACATTCAGTACTTGAAACTCCGGCGGATAGTTGTGATAGCGCCGAGGCATGCCCAGGAAGCCAAGGATAAATTGCGGGCCAAACGTCAGATTGAACCCGATGAAAAGGGTCACGGCCGCCACACGAGCCAGAAACTCCGGATATAACTTCCCTGTGATTTTCGGCCACCAAAAGTGCAGGCCACCCAAGTAGCCCATGATCGCCCCACCAACCATGATGTAGTGAAAATGCGCCACGACAAAGTAGGTGTCATGAATGTGGATGTCCAGACCAAGGCAGGCGAGGAAAAGGCCGGTTAGACCACCAATCAGAAATAACCCGATGAATCCGAGAGCGTAGAGCATCGGAGTGTCATAGGAGATGGAGCCCTTATAAAGGGTAGCCGTCCAGTTGAAGACTTTGACGGCGGAGGGGATGGCCACGAGGTAGCTGAGAAGCGAGAAGGCCAGCGCCGCGTAGGTGGACTCTCCCGTCAGAAACATGTGATGCGCCCAGACGAAGAAGCCAATGACGGCAATGGCGATGCTGGAGCCCGCGATGAAGGAATAACCAAAAATGGGTTTGCGGGCGAACGTAGGAATGATTTCGCTGACGACACCCATAGCCGGGAGAATCATGATGTAGACAGCGGGATGGGAATAGAACCAGAACAAGTGCTGGAACAGAATGGGATCGCCGCCGAGAGCCGGGTTGAAGAAACCAAGATGGAAGATCCGCTCCAGGCCAGCCATGAGGAGCGTGATGGCGATCACGGGCGTACCGAGGATGAAGATGATGCTCGTGGCGTACTGAGCCCAGGCGAAGAGCGGCAAGCGAAACCAGGTCATCCCGGGCGCGCGCATCGTGTGGATGGTGACCACAAAATTCATACCCGTCAGAATGGAGGAAAAACCATTGATGAAAATTCCAATGACGGCAGGTGTGACGGCGGAATTGGAATAAACACTGCTCAGCGGCGTGTAAAACGTCCAACCCGTATCCAAACCGCCGGTTGAGAATGAGTAGAGGACGAAACAGCCCCCAGTGATGTAAATGTACCAACTGAGGAGATTAAGCTTCGGAAAAGCCACGTCTTTCGCGCCAATCATCAGCGGCAGAAGGAAATTGCCTAATACGGCCGGAATGGATGGAATGAGGAAGAAGAAAATCATGGCCACGCCGTGCATGGTGAAGAGTTTGTTGTAAGTCTCCGGTGTGACGAGATAGCCTTCCGGCGTGAGCAAGTGAATCCGGATCATGGTGGCGAAGATGCCGCCGACTGAGAAGAAGAAGGTGACGCCCATCAGGTAAAGCCAGGCGATGCGCTTGTGGTCCGTGGTCAGGAGCCAGGAACGAATGCCATACGTTGCGTTCAGATAGTGCTCTTGCGGCATTTGATGGACTGGCGGTTGTGATGGTGTCGTGCTCATGGCTTATTTCTTCCCCGGGGCGGACACACCCGCACCAGACGCAGGAACCGGTTGGGATTGGAGCGACTTGATGTAGGCGGTCAGACTTAGAATCTGTTCCTCCGTTAATTGACCTTGAAACGAGGGCATCACGGGCTGATAGCCAGCGACAATCTTAGCGGGGGGATTGAGAATGGATTCCCGAATGTAGGCATCGTCGGCGGTCACACTCGAACCATCAGCCAGCCGAACTGTGCCCTCGTAAACGCCATTGAGAGAGGGGGCGCGGCCCGTGCCGTTGGCCAGATGGCAGGTGGCGCAAGCTTTTTCGACAAAGAGCTTCTCGCCCGCGACGACCGGGTCGACATTTTCACCGCTGGATCCCGAGAGCCACGCGGCGTAGCCCGAGGGGTCCATGACGGTAACCCATCCGCCCATCATGGCATGGCTCGTACCGCAATATTGAGAGCAGAAGAAGTGGTAGCGGCCGGGTTTAGTGGGACGAAACCACATGGTGTTGTAATGCCCGGGAACGACGTCCATCTTCACGCGAAAGGCTGGAACGAAGAAGTCATGAATGACGTCCTCGCTGGCAAGGATGAGCTTTATATCGCGGCCAGTGGGAACATGCAGCTCGTTAATTTCTCTGCGGCCATTGGGCTGTTGAATCTTCCACATCCACTGCTTGCCGATGACATAAATGTCCATCGTATCCTTGGGTGCATGGCGGTAGTCGACATAGACAGCCGCACCCCAGCCAAACATGGCCAAGGCCAATAGCGAGGGGATAACAATCCAAGTCATTTCCAAACGCAAATCGCCGTGAAGCGGCGCGCCGATTTCCGCTTTGCTTTTGCGATGATATTTGAAAAAGAAGTACACAATCGCGGCGGTGATGCCAGCGGAAAAGAAAACGGACACGACGATGAGAAAGGTCATCAGCGAGTCCACTCGGGGAGCGAAATTGGAAGCCTGCTCCGGATAAAATGGCAGTTGCACCTGCACGGCTTAGTGGGCTCCTTGGGATTTCGATCGAATTCTGCCTGCATCCCGGCGGCGGGAAATCAACATCCCTGCGACCAGGCACAGAACCGTCAGAACGCCGCCCAGACGGACGGCCTTGAGAATCGAAACGCTATAGCGGCCGGAAGCCGGATCGTAGTGATAACAAAAGAGCAGCGCCCGATCGATGGGCGTGCCGATCTTGCCTGCTGAAGCGTCCACCAGGCCAAAACGGACTTCGCGCGAAGGATACTCGACGCCATAAAAATAGCGAGAAATGCGGCCATCGGGGGTCAGCAACATGATTCCGCTAGCATGCGCGAAGAGACCGGATTTTTCGTCGAAGGAATACCGGAAATTGGCGCCTTTGGTAAGCGCATCGATGGACTCTTTTGAACCGGTGAGAAAATGCCAGCCGCCGGCGGTCTCCGGACGGCGAAAATGAGTCATGGCCACTTCTTTTTTCTGGGCCGCCATCTCCGGAGTCTCGCGCGGGTCAAAGCTGACAAAAACAACTTCGTAATCCCGGCCGGGATTAAACGAAAGCATGCGGAGGGTGCCGACTACTCCTTGCTCGACCTGATCGCAAAGCATGGGGCAACCGTAGTAAACGAGCGCCAGGAGGACCGGCCTCTGATGGAAATAATCACGGAACTGGACAGTGCGGCCCGTCTCGTCGCGGAAAGTGAGATCCAGAGGAAGACGCGCATTGAGTTGCGGATCGAAACCTACGTTTCGGAGCACCGCCGGCATGTATTGCGACGCCGGACCGGTGCTATCCGGCACAGCCTGTGCGCACGCCGCGCTCGCGCTCAGCAGCAACGCAAAAACTCCAAAAATGGAACGCATGCTCCTCATGGTCTTATTTTTTCTTCTCTACCGGCGGCGCAGGCACGGCCGGCAATCCTTTCGTCACAATGATTTTCATCGCCTCTTCCACAGGAATCTGCGCGATACCCGCCTGCTGATCGATCCAGCCGAGTTTTTCGTTCGCCGCTTCGTCTGCCTCGAGCTTATTGCGAAGGTCCAGCTGTGGATCGCTTGTGTGGCCGGGGACGCCCTGAAGGCGGGGCTCGGGAGGCATCGTCGGCCCAACGCCCTGGTGGACGGCGGCAGGAGGCGTCTCGGACTCAACAGCGGCCTTTGTAATGATGCGCAAAATGAAAAGACTGGCGATGAGCGCGGCCGCGACGGCCAGCGCCAGGTAGAGCATGTACATCAGAATCGTGCGGGTGTTGATATCCGCCGACTCAAACGCGACGTCCGAGTGGGTGGGCGGCTGATTGCCGGTGTGGCTCGTGTTGTGGTTCTCAGTACTCATGAACTTCAATGGCCTCTTCCAGTTTTGGATCGCCCAAGGGCAAGAGCGGCTGGCTCTTCAAATTTCTTGCAAATACCGCAAGCCAGATTCCGGCGAGGGCGACGATCGCCGCCACGTCCATGAGGCTGGGAACGGCATGGGAAGTAAACTCCGGGCGCGTCATCCAGAAAAGATCGACCAGGCGCATGAAGATGAGCCAGAGCGCAATTTTGGGCAAGAGACTGGCGCTGCGCTTGACGTCGCGCGGAAGTAAAGAGAAAAAGGGCACGAAAAAGTGAAAGACCAGGACGGCGACAGCGACCACGCCCCAGCTTCCATACAGGCGCGTGCGGTAAAAGCTGATTTCCTCAGGCAGATTGCCGGACCAGATGATGAGGAGCTGGGAGAAAGCAAAGTAGGCCCAAAGCATCACGAAGGCGAGAAGAAGCTTGCCGAGATCGTGGAGGTGGCGGCTCTGGATGAGGCCTCCCATAGGAGAGGTGCGGGAGAGCAGGACGAGGACCGCGATCATCAAAGCCATCGCGGAAATCAATTGTCCGACCACGAAGAGGAACCCGTAAATAGTGGAAGCCCAGTGGGGAGAAAGCGACATGGCCCAGTCGATGGATGCGAAAGTCATGACGAAGACATAAAGAATGATGCCGGGCCCAGCGAGCATTTTAAAGCGGCGGCGAAGGACGCGATCTTCGCGGTTCACGTCCTGCTCTTTCGACCACCGATTGAAGATGAACATCAGAAATAGCCAGATCGCGAAATAAATGACGGCGCGGATGTAAAAGCCGTTGCTTGTCAGGTAAGACTTCTGAAAATCAGAGAGGGAGCCTTCGCCCGAGGACGGCGCAGTGAGCCAGGCGCCATAGAGATGCTTCATGCCAAGAACGGGGATGGGAAGGAAAAACAGGGCGATGACCGGGAGGACACGCGTAGCAGACTCCAGCGGCCGGCGGGTCATGATCCCCCAGTGGCCGCCCGTAAGATGCTGAAGCATCAACAGGCCGAGCGAGCCAAGCGACAATCCCAGAACGAACAAGAAAGCGATTAAATAGGAACGGAAGAATTGATCGCCATATTTGTCGCCATAGAGAAAGAAACAAATGGCGCAAGCAACCAGCCCGGCGATGCCGGCTCCGAGCGCGCGTTGCTGCAGGCGGCCGACGCTTTCGGGCGCCATGTAGTCCTGCGCGGTCATTTCAGCGAGCCTCCGGAATTTAATTTCTCCCGCACATCGGCCGGGAGCTCGGAAACCGGGGCGTTGCGGCTCAACTGGAGCGCCCGGACATAGGCAATGATGGCCCAGCGGTCAGCCGGAGGAACTTGGGCAGAGTAACCGAGCATACCGCCGAATCCATTTGTGATGACATCGAAAATGTAGCCGTTAGGAACCTGCCGAAGGCGATCCTGATGATAAGTAGGTGGATGCTTCATTCCTCGCATGGCAACCATCCCGTTGCCATCCCCCTGCAAACCGTGACAGGGGGTGCAAAAAATCTTGTAGCGTTCCTGGCCACGGCTGAGCAGCGCCGGCGTCAACGGAAGCGGAAACGCATTTGAATCTTTGGGTACGAACAAAGCATCGTCCGCCAGAGAGCCACGCGCCACCGTATTTTCAACCAAAGGACGCTCCGAGCGACCATCTTCAAAAAACGGAGTGGGAGAGAGAGGCTTGTTCTTGGGCTGGCGCGCCATATCTTGCTGAATCTGGCAGCCACTGACGAGTGAGAAGAGCACTCCAGCGCACAGGCCCAGAAGAATTCGCGAAGTGCTAGTCATCATGCACCTCGGAGACGTGATGGGCGTTGAGGCTCTGAAGAAACCTGGCTGTCTCCGCAAGTTGAAATTTCTTGTCGCGGGCTTGCAGGCAGACGAAGAAGCGATCTGTCGAGGCATGCGTGAAACGATGAGCATTGAAAATCGGATGATGGGGCTGCGGCAAGCCATTTAGTGCCAGCATGCCGAGGACGGCGGAGAGCGAAGCACAGAGAATCGTGAGCTCGAACGTGACGGGAATAAACGCCGGCCAGCTGTTGAGCGGGCGCCCGCCGATGTTCATAGGGTAGCTGATGACGTTCACCCAGTACTGAAACGCAAAGCCGCCCAGTCCGCCGGCCAAGCCTCCCAACAGGGTTATCAGCGGGACCATATTCCGCCGCATGCCCATGGCCTCCGGCAATCCTTCCACGGGAAACGGAGTGTACGCTTCATAATAACGGTAGCCTGACTCGCGAATCTTCGCGGCGGCGTGGACGAGCTGCTCGGGCTTTTCGAATTCGCCAATCAAGCCGTAAACATGTGACCGGTGCTCCATCACTTCCGTTCCTCAGACGTTTCCGACACGAGTTCGCGCATTTCAGCGATGGAAATCGCCGGCAAAACGCGAACGAACAGGAAAATTAGCATGACGAACATGCCCAGAGTGCCGATAAACGTGGCCCAGTCCCAAACCGTCGGCGAGTAGCGTCCCCACGCGGAAGGCACAAAATCGCGCGTGAGACTGATGACAACGATGACGAAGCGCTCGAGCCACATGCCCACGTTCACGACAATGGACATGATAAAAAGTACGGTCACGTTCGTGCGCATATTTTGGAACCATAGCAGCTGTGGGAGCAGAATGTTGCACAGAATCAAAGCGAAATAAAAATGAGAGTAAGGACCGTGCAGTCGCTGCTGAACCAGGAACACGTCAAACTTGTTGCCGCTATAAAGCGACATGAAAAACTCAAAAAAGTAGCCGTAGGCGACGATGAGCCCGGTTGCAAGCATGACCTTGGCCATGTTATCGAGGTGACGCATGGTGATGAAATCCTCGAGGCCGTACGCCTTGCGCAAAGGAATCGCGATGGAAAGCACCATCGCAAAACCAGAATAGATGGCCCCGGCAACGAAGTAGGGCGGAAAGATCGTGGTGTGCCAGCCGGGCACGATGGCCACCGCGAAATCGAAACTCACCACGGTGTGAACGGAAAGGACCAGCGGCGTAGCCAAACCAGCGAGCAACAAATACGCCGATTGATAACGGTGCCAATGCCGCGCGGAACCGCGCCAGCCCATCGCCAGCATTCCATAAATAATCTGTTTGGTCTTGCTCGTGGAGCGGTCGCGCAACGTGGCGAGGTCCGGAATCAGACCTACAAACCAAAACAGTAAAGAGACGGTGCCGTAGGTTGAGACGGCGAAAACGTCCCAGATGAGTGGGCTGCGGAACTGCGGCCAAATGCCCATCACGCTGGGATATGGAAACATCCAGAACGCATACCACGGGCGGCCGGTATGTATGAGCGGGAAGATGCCTGCGCAGGCCACCGCGAAGAGTGTCATCGCCTCCGCAAACCGATTGATTGACGTACGCCACTTCTGATTGAGCAAAAAGAGAATGGCAGAAATAAGCGTTCCGGCGTGCCCGATACCGATCCACCAGACGAAGTTTACGATGGCGAAACCCCAGCCGATGGGGATGTTGATTCCCCAGATTCCGACGCCCTTGATAATCAGCCAGCCGATTGCGATGTTCAAAACGCCGAAAACGCTGAAGGCGATAAGGAAACCGATATACCAGCCAAGGGAGGTCGGCCTGGTGAGAACGATCGCGCTGATTTTATCGGTGACCGAAGCGTAGGTATGCCCCGGTCCGAGCACCGGGGTTAGACGGGTGATCTCTGGAGAATCGATCGGCGGCTGGCCTGCGCTCATGCCTTCTCCAATTCAGGATTCGGATTGCGAACGGCTGCGAGGTACGATGTTCGCGGCCGCGTGTTAAGTTCGCCAAGAATCGTATAGTTGCGCGTCTGCTTTTTCAGCTTGGCAACGCGGCTGTTGGGGTCGTTGGCGTTGCCGAAAACAATGGCACCCGCGGGGCAGGCCGACTCGCAAGCGGTAACAATCTCGCCGTCCTTGATGGGCCGATTCTGTTTTTCCGCTTCGATGCGCCCATGGTTGATACGCTGCACGCAGTAGGTGCATTTTTCCATGACGCCGCGACTTCGCACAGTGACTTCGGGATTGCGCAGGAGCTGCAGCGAAGGCGTCTCCCAATCCTGGAAGCGGAGAAAATTGAAGCGTCGCACTTTGTAGGGACAGTTGTTCGAACAATAGCGTGTGCCGATGCAGCGGTTGTAGACCATGTCGTTGAGGCCTTCCGCGCTGTGCACGGTGGCGCCGACGGGGCAAACCTGCTCGCAAGGTGCATTCTCGCACTGTTGGCACGGAACGGGCTGAAAATAGGTCTGAGGGTTAGCGAGCGCGTCGTAATCCGTCGCTTCGGGATCTCCCGTCTCGGTGTTCAGATTGGCATAATAGCGGTCGATGCGGATCCAGTGCATTTCGCGGCCGCGCATGACCTGATCTTTCCCAACGACAGCGATATTATTTTCCGACTGGCAGGCGATTACGCAGGCATTGCAGCCATTGCAGCTGTTCAAATCGATGGCCATGCCCCAGGCGTATCCGGGGTAAGCGAATTCCTTGTAGAGCGACATTTCTTTCGGCGGAGTTTCATCGCCTTCGCGCGCGAAGTCGGGTTTTTCGCGGTATTCCGCAAGCGTCCCCGTGCTCAGAATCTTCCGGCCTTCCATATTGAAGTGGTACTGAGTGCAAGCTAGTGGATATTCGTCGCCTGTCTTTTTGATCGCGTCGCCGCCGGCGGTGGCCGTCCACTGCGCCGCGGAGGTACGGACCATATAGGCGTTGTACCCTTTGTTCGATCCGGTGAAACCGGCTCTCTTGCGCCCATAACCAAGAGGAAGCACGACAACGTCATCGGCCTGTCCCGGCAGAATCCAGGCGGCAGCGGTCACTTTACTGTTTGAAATCGAAATGTCGATGACGTTGGTTACGATTTGGCCGTGTTCACCGCCGCGAGCCGCGGCTCGTTGCGTGAGCTGCAACTTCTCCGCCAGCCGTGGACTGACCAGTGCGGCATTGTCCCAAGTAAGTTTCGTGACGGGCCGGGCCAACTCCTGAAGCCAGCCGTTGTTGGCGTAGCGGCCGTCGTACACGTTGTCATCCGGGCGGAAAATAAATTCGAACTGCCCGGCGGGAGGAATTCTGGCGGGGGGCAAACTCGAGGGACTAAATTTCAGGGCGACGGAAATTGGAGCGTACGTGCTATTGGCCACTACTCCGTCGTTAAGCGTCTTGCGCCAAAATTTCTCAGGATCGGCAGAGCCCGCAAGAGTCTTCATGCCTTCACGGACTACATCGTACGCCGTCCGCCCGGGCTTATCGGTGAACGCGGCGAGAACTTCAAAAGCAGAATGCGTGTGGTACAGCGGCGCGATAAGAGGCTGAATGACGCTAACGGTGCCGTCAAAAGCGCGTGCTTCTCCCCAGGTTTCGAGAAAATGCGATTCCGCAATATGCCACTGGCAATATTCGGCAGTTTCGTCGAAATGCGAGCTGAGGAGAACGGCCGTTTCGACTTTCTTGAGCTTGGACGTGAAATCAAAATCGTGGGGGGCGTCATACACTGGATTCGAGCCGAAAATCAGCAGTGTTTTCACTCTGCCTGCGTCCATATCGGCGCAAAGCTCGGTAAAGGACTCGAGCTGATTCACCGGATTCGCTTCAACGGGCTCGGTGTAATAAAGGGTCGTGCCCACGTTGCCGAGAGCGGCGTTGATGGCATGGGCGAGGGCATGAACAGCGGGAGGCTGAAACTCCCCGGCAATGACAAGCGAAGTGCCGCGATGCTTTGCCAAATCGCTGGCAACCGCGTCCAGCCACTTCTGCGCAGCCGGTGAAAGAGTCCCGCTTCCACCGAGTCCCACCAGCGCCGCCAGCCCGCGAGCGAACTGCTCGACCTCGGAAGCACGTAGCGGCAGACGATGATCCGCGCTGGAGCCAGTGACGGAAGGAGTCGGCTCGACTACGTACAGCCGGTTCATCGTGTCGTTCGGCCCGCTGAGTTTACGCCGTCGGTAAAAGGCATTCATATAGCCGATATGGCCGGGCCCGCTTGCCAAAAAATCGGAATCTAACGAAAGAATTACGTCGGCTTTCTCTGGACGGTACACCGTGTTCACATAGCGTCCGAAAGCGAGCTTGCTACCTTCGCGAGGTCCGTCGCTCCCCGCAGGCTCCCACTGATGCCACTTTGACCCGGGGATCTGTTTCAGAACATTCTCGATTTGCGCGGCTAGCGTTGGCGAAGTGACCGTGCCGGTTAAAATCCGGAAGGGTGTTCCCCCTTGAGCCTTGGCGTCGACAACAGGCTTTTGCATCGCAAGGAGAAAGTCCGACCAGGTACGAATTTCACCTAGATAGGAGACCGTCTGAGAGCGATCGGGATCATACAGGTTGAGGACGGAAGCCTGGCTAATGACGTCCGTGCCGCCGAGACTCGAAGGATGATCCGGATTGCCCGTGACATGCGTGGGCCGGCCCTCGTGGCTCTCGACCAGCAAGCCGATCGCATCCGCACCGAATGGCATGGCGGTGGCGTAGAACTGGGGTTTGCCGAGAATCAATCCGTCGGGCTGTTTCACGTAGGGAACAATGAGTTCATCAGGCTGGCGGCAACCGGAAATTCCCGCAAACGCCAGAGACGCCGCAGCCAACTTGAGGAAATTGCGCCGGTCCACTGTTTCATCCCATTCGGACGCCTGACGGGGAAATTCGCGGTGCAGCAAATCCTCGAAGTGCGGATCATCGGATAACTCTTCGAGCGTGCGCCAATACTGTTTGCCGCTCTTCTCACGCAGTTTTGCGCGAACGGCGGCGAGATCCAGTTTGTGCTCGCGAAGAGTCGAATCCTCGGCGTTCGAATCGGAATGATCGTCTGCGCGCAAGGAATCCTCTTGTTCGTTGTTGTGCATGTGGCCGTCGATAAAATCGTTTTCTGGCATACCGTCCATCAGCGATGACAGGTCGAACAGCTGGTCAGTTCGGCTGTCGTGCGAATTTTTCGCTCCGCGGCAAATTGTTTGCCGATTTCTTCCTGGTTGCTTGGAGCCTTCCAATCCATGTTGAATACCTGATCGAGCGGGCGCAGGACCTGCTCGGGATTGCGGTGGCAGCCCAGACACCACTCCATCAAAAGCGGCGAGGCTTGAAACACGAGCGGCATCTGGTTGATGGAACCGTGGCACGTGGAACAGCCCACGCCCTTGTTCACGTGAATGCTGTGATTGAAGTAAACGAAATCCGGCAGCCGGTGAACCCTGACCCACTTGATGGATTCATCCGTGCGGTAGCTCTGGCGAATCGGTTCCAGGTAAGGAGCGTCGGAATAAAGTACGGAGTGGCAATTCATGCAGGTTTTCGTCGGGGGAATGCCCGCGAAGGAGGAAGTTTCGACGGTGGTATGACAATAGCGGCAGTCGAGTCCGTCATCGCCGACGTGGTGCTTGTGGCTGAACTGGACAGGCTGGGCGCGCGAAACGTATTGGTTCGTGGCATAAGGAGACCGCGCCAGTCCCAAAATAGCGGTGAGTCCAAGTCCGGCCAGGAAAATGGCCGAAAACAAGCTGAACCTTGAGATGAAATTCGTACTGCGATGAAAAATCTGAGCCATGTGAACGTTGCACTTTGGCGAAGGCCTCCCCAGGAAGGAGCACGGGCCTGGAGGCTCCGCGGTGTCATGGCCAGGAAGTGCGCACCCGGCTCATAAGCGACCGGATAGTTTCCGACAAAACTTTCTGGAATGCAACCTTCTCGCGCAATTTTTTTTCAAAAATGTTCTGGCGAATCCTATCCCTCAATCGGAAAAGCACAACTAGAAAGTTTGAAGTAGCTGGGACAGCTTCGAGCGCTGCGCTTCATTGCTGGGCACCTCCTCATTACCTCTGATTTATTCGCACGGGCAGGTGGATACATTTTTTTGCATGGTAGGGTCGCAAACGACACACCCATGCTATCTTGGAAGTATCCTTGGCCGTGGATTTGTGATGCGGCGGAGCCTACTCCGTAAGCTGCTGGGGCGTGGTCCAATCGGTAGGACACCTCACTGTTAATGAGGACGGTGGAGGTTCGAATCCTCCCGCCCCAGCCATTTTCCCGCAAGTGGCATTGCTTGAGGCTAATCCCGCACAGTCGGCAAACCTGCCTCGGTCCAGCCTCTCCACCCGCCATCCATTGACTCTACGTTTGTGTAACCCATTTTTTGCAGATTATCCGCGACGAGGGCGGAGCGAAATCCGCCACCGCAGTAAAGGACAAGTTTTGCGCGCGTGTCTGGAATCTTCTGCTCAATATCGCGTTCGATGACGCCCTTGCCCATGTGCACGGCGCCGGGTAGATGCCCTTTTGCCCATTCGTTGTCTTCGCGGACGTCAACCAGAATCAGTTTTTCGCCCGCATCGATTCGCTTTTTGACGTCAGCCACATTGGTCTCCTTGACGCGTTGCTTCGCGTCCTGGACGAGCTTCAGGAATTGGGGCGAATGAATCATGCGATCCTCCAAGTTTTTTCGTGAAAAGCCTAGCACAAACGGAATGGATCATGGCAAGCGCATGCTTGCCTGCATTCCTATGACTCGCGATATAGACTGGCAGGGCGAGTGGTGGCGGCGTTGCTCCGGTGGCTTCAGGATGCCGGTTTGTCTCCCGATTCCTTCTTCGAGATGGACCGAACCAGATTGACCAAATTCCAGCGCATGGTTTCCGCCGCTCGATCGCCTTCTCCCATCATCTTCCCCTTGCCCTTGGTGATAATGTAGAAAAGCTCGCCGTCAGTCTTCCCTGCAAGCGTCGCGGGATCGTGCCAATCGTGCATGGTTAACTTCATAGAATCGACGACGTCGCCCTTGCCGTCCCCCTTCGGGCCATGGCACATCTCGCAGTCGTACCCAAAAATGCGGCGCGCGGCAGCCAAACCTTCCGGCGTGGGCTTGACCGGATTTTTCTTATCCATGTCTTCTTGAGGAATCTTGTACTCGTCCGCGGCGGCTTGCGGCTCTTTCGGCTTTTCCTGCGAAGCGTCCTGCTTCGCACTAGCCATTCCCAGACTTGCGACCAAAACCACACCTGGAACTATCCAAATTTTGCGCATTAGTTCCTCCAAAGAGGACGGGCCGACCGAGTGAACGATATCGGCAAGTTCTTTGGGGGGATTCTACCCCCCGCAAGCGGCGAGGGAAAGAGTATTTGCGGCGCGTCAGGAGACTCACAAACCAGCCGTCTCGCTGAAGGTGCGCAGTCAAAAAAAAAGGCCTGAATGTTTTCCGCACTATTGGATCGACGTTGCGGATTGCGCGAGCAGGGGCCTTCTCGCTGCTGGGGGCAGTGTGCAGCCGGTCGACGGACGTCCGCCTTTCCAACCCGCGCGAAACCTGCCGGATTCGCGCACGCGCGTGCGGAGGCCGTCAATCACCGCAGGAATCGGATTGTGGGCCACACCCCGAATGAGAAAAATCATCAGCGCCGCTTCTCCAGGCGAATCCATGCTTGAGGTGATTCCCACACCCTGCACGCCAAGCTGTTGCATCAATTCATCAGCGTGCGCTGCATGCACCAGCTTAGCGCGCGCTACCTCCGCATCCGGGATCGGATAAACAATTTGCGGCCGTGGGAGCGTTTGCTCGAGCGCGGCGCTCTCCTCCGCGGATAGCGCTCCGTGCTGGGCGAAAAAATCACCTTCCAAAACGCGGGTTCGAATTCCCTCCACTTGGGTGGGAATATCGGCGTGCGGCTGGCCCCTGGTAACGAAGAAAAGAATCGCGGGGTCCGCCGGATTGTCGTAACTGGCGCCCACGCCGACAGCCTGCACTTCCGGAATAGCCATCAAGTCTGGCGCATGCGAGTCGCGAACTATCAGCGCATTTTGCAATGTCTCGGCAGAGGCAACAGGACGGAGCACGGCCAAGCGGAGACCCGTCGCCGATTGCGGACCCGGCAGACTGCACGCCGCGACCTGGTGCGCGGTGGCCGAACCAACGACAACTGGAACAGCATGAGTCGATGGGTCGGCTAACCCATTGAGCACGTCGGAAATCGGATTTGCAAGCGTGTCGGAGGCATTCCCCGCAAATAGCAGCGCCACCGGATCGGCATTGGCTTGCGTTACGATCAGCGAGCCGGAGTCGCCTTCGGCGCTGAAGCCGCTGTTGGCGACGTCCACCTGGTTTGTGAAGCTGACGTTAAAAGTGCTGCCGGTTCCGCACCCTTTTTGATATTCGACGGACGACGCAACATTTGTCGCGACGATGGAAGAGCAGGTCAGGCCGGTGGAACGCCCGCTCTTGGCGACTGCGGTACTCAGCGCTGGAGCGATACCGGAACCGGCATGCGGCGGACCGTTTGTGGGCTGATTATTGAGATTAGTGCTTCCCAGTTGCAAGATTGTGCCGGTTGCATCCAGTCCGCCCGGGTTTATGAGTGCAAGCGCCGCATCAATTTTCGGCGCGGCCCCGCTCTCCAAATTGTAGAATTGCGACAGAGTGGCTACCATGGGCGGCACGGCGCAATTATTGTCGATTAGTCCTGGCTGCGTGATGGGATCGCCAACGCCAACGGCTCCTGTTGTCCCCGTGTCACTGTCCGCGAGCACGTGATTGTTGCTAAGGACGTATAGATTGCCGCCGCGCGATACCACCGCTCCGAGGGTTCCCCCACAACACGAGGTCACTCCCCCAACGGTCGATGTCGCTTTGGCATTCCCTCCGGAAACGCCCAGAGGAGAATTCGTACCTTGCGCGTGCTGTTGAGGCGGCACGATTGTCATCAGTACGGAATCCATCGCCGTCGTGTCCGCCTGCGAGACCGCCGTAACCACGACCTGTTCGGTTTGCCCGCTGTTATTACCGGTTGTCTGCACGGGCACCGAATTGGGCGCTGTGAAGAGTCCTGCAGTCGAAACAGCCCCGGTTAGCGGTCCGCCTCCCGTCACACCATTCACCTTCCAGACGACCGCGGTGTTGGCATTTCCAGTGACTGTCGCCGAAAATTGAATCGATCCAAATGTCTGTACTTGTCCCGAGCCCGGTGAAATCGATACGGAAGTAGTCGATCCGGCCTGCACAGTTACAGCTGCGGTCCCAGATTTTGTCGGATCAGCCGCGGCCAACGCTTTGATAGTCACGCTCGTGAGCGTGGTTGGAGCAACGTAGACACCCGAAGACGAAATGAAACCATGGGTCGAGTCGCCGCTGTGGGGGACAGCTTCCTCGATCTCCCAGAAGACGCTTTGCTCTGTCGTCCCATTCACGGTCGCAGAAAACGTCTGCGTTCCTCCCTCATTTATCTTTGCAGTGCTCGGCGTGATGGTGACGCTGCTCGGTGGAGGGGGAGGGGGAGGGTTTCCTCCGCCCGCATTGCCGCCACCGCTGCAACCGGCAATTGCCAGAGTGATGACGCCACAAATAGCCAGCGAAAAATGGCGACACATGGGATTCCTTTCGGAGAGCCGGTAGAATTGCATTTTACCAAAGCCACGCTTCACTGGCGCCATAAAAGGCGGCGGTGGTCGGGTAGTTGGAGCGCTGCCACGGACTGAACCTTTTAAGTTACGTCTCCCGGCATATTTCCGATAAAGGCCTCTGCGCGCCGGGAAATGATCAACCTCCAGAGCAAGTCAATCGAGGTCACGCCAATTGGGGCCGGAACAAATTTCGACAACCAGCGGAACGGCAAGTTTGTGAACGCCTTCCATTTCCTCGCGGACAAGTTTTTCGAGCTTGCTTTTTTCTTTCGGCGGAGCTTCAAAGAGTAGTTCGTCATGGACTTGCAGAATCATTTTCGCTTCGAATTTCTCGGCGGCCAGCCGCCGGTCAATGTTGATCATGGCCAGCTTGATGAGGTCCGCGGCGGTCCCCTGTAACGGCGAATTCAGCGCGGTGCGCTCGGCAAAGCTGCGAAGCTGTGCCTGGGGAGAATTGATCTCCGGAATGGGGCGGATTCTTCCGAAGAGCGTTTTAGCGACGCCCGTCTTGCGCGTTTCCGAGAGAATCTTGTCCAGGAACACCTTTACTCCCCGGTATCGAGTGAAATAAGCGTTGATGAATTGCGCTGCTTCCTTTTGCCCTATGCTCAGCTGCTGCGCCAGCCCGAAGGCTGAAAGCCCATAAATGATGCCGAAATTTATCGCCTTTGCGGCGCGCCGGTGCTCCGCATTTTGCGCCATCGGGCCGACCCCGAAAACTTCCTGCGCGGTGCGCGCGTGAATATCTTCCCCGTTGCGAAATGCATCAATCAAAACCGGGTCTTCCGAGAAGTGCGCCATGACGCGCAGCTCGATCTGCGAATAATCGGCCGAGAGCAAAATCTTGCCCTTTTCGGCAACGAACGCCGCGCGGATTTCCCGCCCCAGTTCCGTGCGAATCGGAATGTTTTGCAGGTTCGGATCGCTCGAGCTGAGGCGGCCCGTTGCCGCCGTGGTCTGCGAAAAACTCGTGTGCAGCCGTCCCGTTTGCGGGTGAATCAGTTTCGGCAGGGCGTCAACGTACGTTGACTTCAGCTTGGAGATCTCACGAAACTCGATGATTTTTGCAGGAAGAGGATGCTGTGCGCTCATCTCCTCCAGAATATCCGCGGCCGTCGAGCGCACTTTTCCTTTGCCTCGACGAGTTGGCGGCTGCAAGTTCAGCTTATCGAATAATATTTCCGCAAGCTGGGCCGGCGAGTTGATGTTGAACTCATTTCCCGAAAGTTTCCAAATGTCCTTCTCCAAGCGCCGGACTTCCTTCTCCATGGACTTGGACATCTGCTCGAGTTCCTTCGGGTCCACGCGGATTCCGATGCGTTCCATGTCCGCGAGCACGGGGGCGAGCGGCAGGTCGATTTTTTCGTAGACGCCGGCAAGTTCCTGCTCGTCCACCTGTGCCCGCAAAACGGGTGCGAGGCGCTGGAGATAATCCGCGCGTTCTCCCACGCCGCCACCGAGAATGACATTGAATTGGCGCATGACCACGTCCGCGAAATTGTGATTGGCAGTTGTAGGCCTCAATAGATAGGAATAAATTTGTGTGGCATGCCTCAGATTTGACGCGCGCCCTGCCAGCAGTTGAAAAAGTTTTGGATCGTGAACAATTTTCGAACGCTTTGCGTCCGCAAGAAACGCCGCGAGCGTTTTCAGCGTTTCTCCCTTCTCATCCAGCCACACCGCCCGGCCTTCCCCTGCTTTTGAAGAAACTTCGATCGACGAGATTCGCGTGCCGAAGCCTTCCGATTCCCGCTCGCCGGCTTCGAGATTCAGCCATATCGCTACCGGCTGCTTCGCAGAAATTTTAGCCAGATACTGATCAAACTCCACGGCGTTCGCGAGTTGGGCGTATTCGGTCTTGGCAAAACTGCTGTCTCCCGCCGGTGCGGAGGAGGACACTGCTTCGGTCCCGAGCTCCCGCAAGAGCGAATTGAAACCCAGTTCGCGATAAAGCGAAGCCAGTGCGGCGACGTCCGGCTCGCGCCTCTCCAACTGGTGCAAGTCCAGCTCCATCGGAACATCCGTGGCGATGGTGGCGAGTTGCTTGGACATCATGACCTGCTCTCGCTGTTGCTGGAGCGCCTCACGGTAACGCTTGTTCGGCACCTCATCGGCGTGGTCCAGAGCCTTTTCGACGCTGCCATACTTCCGGATCAACTCGGTGGCGCCTTTTTCTCCAATCCCCTTTGCTCCGGGAATGTTGTCAACCGTGTCGCCCATCAGCGCCATCACGTCGATCACTTTCTCCGGGGGCACGCCAAGAATCTCTTCCACCTTCTTTTCATCGACGATGATGTCCGCTTTCGCGCCCCCCGAGCCGGTTCGCAGCGTGCGGACGTTTTTCCCCACGAGCTGCATCATGTCCTTATCGTTCGTGACGATGAGTACTTCGACTTTCTTCCTGGCGGCCTGCAGCGCCATGCCGCCGATCACGTCGTCCGCTTCATATCCGCGCAGTTCTAGAATCGGCAGCCTCATGGCCTCGCACAACTTCCGCACATACGGCAGCTGCACCTTCATGTCGTCCGGCATTGGCGCACGCTGCGCTTTGTACTTGTCGAAAAGTTTGTCGCGGAAAGTCGGTCCCGGCGGATCGAACACGATTCCGATGTAGTCCGGCTCGTAATCCTTGATGAGCCTGCGAAGAATGTTTGCAAAAAGAAACGGCACTTTGGTGGGAATGCCGGATGGGGCGTTCATGCGATTCATGGGCGCAAAGAACGCGCGGTAAATGTGCGCCATCGCATCCACTAAAAACAGTTTTTTCGCTGCCGCAGGCATGACGCCGAGTATAGCAAAGCAGCGGGAGTTAAATTGCCGCCGTGCTCTGCACCACAAGAGGCATTGCCGCCCGGGTATCGTTCAGCTCCGGGCGGCCAGTGTAAGCTTGCAGGCGGATGTTATTCCTGAGTTGGTTTTTCGCGCGAAGACGGCGGTTCCTGCTTGGTCTCAGGCTTGCTGGACTTTGGCGGCTTGGATTCGCCTGCTGCCCCCGCGCCCGTATGCGATTGCGACACAAGCAACATACGTGTGCCGCTATCCAGGTGCACGTTCTTCCCGGCGGAAGTAATCAGCGAACCTTCCGTGTTGTTCGCAGCCGCGGAACTCAGATTGAGCCCATGCAGACCGAAAACTCCCTGGCTGCTCGAGGTAAGCTGTCCGGCAGAGTTCAAGCCGCTAGCCGCGCCGCTTGAGGTGCCTGCCAGGGTGCCAGTCGCGTTCGCTGTCGAGTTCAAGGCACCACCGGCGTTTCCGCCAGCGTTAGCAGCCGTATTCGTCAAAGTTCCGGCAGTTGCTCCCGCCGCCGAGCCCACCCCACCGAGTGCTCCACGACCGCCTGCCATTCCGGTTCCAGTGGCGGACCCGCCCATGCTTCCCATCGTGTCGACGTCGGATGCCGCAATCGCCTCGTTCGTTTGAGCCGAAGCAATCGCCTGAATCGCGAGATTCACGGGAACTTCCTCACCGTTCTTCACGATGGCCTTGTCAAACACCACGCCAATCGCCGATTCCGAATCGCCCTTTGCACGTGACGACGCCCGGGTTACGTGACCTACTATTTTTGTTCCTTTTGGAAATACCGTTCTGCCGTCGGACTTCACGGCTTCACTGGTCTTCGCCGTTACGGGATCGCCCGGCTTGCATTTCTTCGAATCCAGTGGAGCATTCAAGGTGGCGTTAACCGCCGCGCCACCAGAGAGAGCAGCATTTTCTTGCCCAGCTTGTGCCGCAGCGGAGGCTCCCGTTGCGCTGTTCGCAGACGCCTGCGTTCCCTGCTTGCTGACACTAGCAGAGGTCTGGCCACTTGACTGCGCGCTAACCTGGGCGTTCGCCTGGGGCGTAGCGCCCGCGACCACTGCTAACAGCAATGTGAATCCAATGCGCTTCATGATGATATTCCCTCCCAGAACTATGTCTTTGGCGCCCGAACTGGGTTGGGCCTCGCATCATAGGGGTAATGACAAAGCAATTTGATAGTGGCAACCGCCATGCCACAGAGTAAAGCTTGTATTTTCAATAAAATAACTGATATTCGCCCTGTGCGTCCTTGGGGCGGATACCGAGAAACGACAGCGCTTCGGTACAATTTACCACTTGCCCAAAGCTAGATTAGGAGACGGAAACGCCCTCAGATGATGCCCAGAGGCTTGGCAACTTCGGCGAGAATATCTGCAGCTCGAAGTAATTGCTCGCGTTTGTGCGTCGCGCTCACAATCGCCCTGAGCCGCGCTTTCCCTTCCGCTACGGTTGGGTAGCCCACCGCCGGTGCATACACTCCGGCTTCAAACAGTTTCTTAGAGAATTCGAATGCCTTTGCGGCGTCTCCCACGTGAATCGGAATGATTGGAGTCTCGCTCACCTTGAATTGGAAGCCGCGCTTCTTGAGCTCTCGCTTGAACATTTTCGTATTCGCCCATAATTTCTTGACCAGCTTCTCGCCTTCCGGAGAATCGAGCAGGTTGAATGCGGCCTGGCAGGCCGCTGCGGTCGCCGGCGGGTGCGAAGTGGAAAACAGAAACGGCCGCGCTCGCAGATATAAAAAATCAATCAAATCGCGCGAGCCGCACACGTAACCTCCCATCGCGCCGACCGCCTTGCTCAGGGTCCCGACCTGGATATGCACGCGTCCATGGCATCCGAAATGATCGACCGTGCCCCGTCCGCCGCGCCCTAACACACCGCTCGAATGCGCGTCGTCCACCATCATGATGCAGTTGTACTTTTCCGCGAGATCGCAAAGAGCCGGCAGGGGCGCAATGTCTCCGTCCATCGAAAAGACGCCGTCGGTGATAATCAATTTGTGGCCGTTCCAATTCGCGGTTTCCTGAAGGATTCGTTCGCAGTCCGCAATATCCTTGTGTTTGAAAACCTTAATAGTCGCTTTGGAAAGACGCGCGCCGTCGATGATCGAAGCGTGATTCAGCTCATCGGAAACGATCAGGTCTTCCTTTCCGAGCACTGCGGAAACAGTTCCCGCGTTGGCCGTGAATCCGGATTGAAACACCACGCATGCTTCGACGTTCTTGAATCGCGCAATCTGCTCTTCAAGCTCCATGTGAATCTTCATCGTCCCGGCGATCGTCCGCACGGCGCCCGCTCCCGCTCCATAGCGCTTTACGGCGTCCAGCGCGGCCTTTCGCAACGCCTTATGCGTCGTCAGTCCCAAATAGTTGTTCGAAGCGAGGTTGATCACTTCCTTCCCGTCGATCATGCAAACAGGCTTGTTTTCGCCATCCAGTACGCGGAGCTTCGGTGCAACGCCCTTCGCACGTAACTCGGTCAATAGGTCCGTTATGTAGTGGGTCGGATTTTGCTTGGTCGCCATCGTGGCGGTTTCGGACATGGCATTGCTCCTGTTGGTTGGCATTTGCTGGGAAGGAATCTCTATTCTGCTCCTGCGCGTTCAGAGAGGCAAACGCTCCGGTGCTCTTACAGCTTCACAAGCTCGGAATCGTGCCGTTGGAATACTTCATGGAGCGCATCCGGCGTGCGGTCCTTCATCGCGTGGATATCCTGGATTAATTGAAAAATATTCGTTGTCATGACCAACAAATAGCGTGCTGGTCCCGGCCCGGGATTCCAATAAGTATGCGCCGTCCCTCGCGGCACCAGCACTCCCGCTCCCGCGCGCACCTCAACTTCCTCGTTGCCTTTCTGCACGCACAGCTGGCCCTCGAGTACGTACCACGCTTCATCGTCTTTCTGATGCAGATGCGGCGGCGCGATCAGCCGCCTGGGCTCCGCCGGACCTCCGGCATCGCGCCACTCCGCGATCACGAAACTGTCCTTGCCGTTTCCCAGCGTGTTTCCCGCCAATGGAGGCGCAATCACGGATGTATTCATATTCGATACTCACCGTTACAAATCCAAGGGCAACCGGGAAATGGCCTAGCAGGAAATTCCGTTTGGATACAACAAAATCTTCCCCGCTAATCCGCCTTGCAGTTTCGCAAACGCATTTTCAAACTTCTCCAGAGGCTCACGGTCGCCGAACAACGGCTCGAGATTCAGCCGCCCCGCTTTCAAAAGCGCCGTCATTTGCACCCAGGTTTCGTACATTCGCCGTCCATAAATGCCCTTAACCGTTGCACCCTTGAAAATCACATCATTGACCAAGTCCAGGGGCACATTCTCCGTCGGGATCCCGAGAAGCGACGCTCTGCCGCCCGCTCGTAGTGCCTTGAATCCTTGCTGGATCGCCGTGGGATTCCCGCTCATCTCGAGCAGCGCATCCACGCCAGTTCCGTTCGTCGCGGTCAAAATGCTTGCGACCGCGTTTTCCGCCGCGGGGTTTAGCACGACATCCGCACCCATTTTCTTGGCCATAGCCCGGCGGTTTTCGTTCGTTTCCGTTGCAAACACTGTCGAGCTGCCGCAGGCCTTCGCCACAGCGATGGACATCAATCCAATCGGCCCACAGCCCGTCACCAAAACGGTCTGTCCCGCGATCGGTCCCGCCAGCACGGTATGGACAGCATTCCCTAGCGGATCGAGTATCGCCCCGTAGTGTTCTGGAATCGCCGGGTCGAGCTTCCAGATGTTCGACGCGGGGATTTTCACAAATTCCGCGAAAGCGCCGTCCTGATCGATCCCGATAATCCGCAGATTTTGGCAGATGTGAGCTTCGCCCAGCCGGCACTGGTGGCAGTGTCCGCAGTTGACGTGCATCTCCGCGCTGACAAAGTCTCCTGCCTTCACGGCCGTCACATCCGCGCCGACGCGCTCCACCACGCCGCAAAACTCGTGCCCCAACGTCAAGGGCGGCTTGATCCGCCCCTGCGACCAACGGTCCCATCCGTAAATGTGCAAATCGGTGCCGCAGATGGATGCCGTCTTCACATGCACCAAAACGTCTCTGGCGCCGATCGCGGGCACCGGCTGCGTTTCCATCGACAATCCGCGCCCGGCATGCATCTTCCGCAGCGCCTTCATCGTCGTCGCCATCTGCTTCGATCCTCGCTCAACGCCCAATCCACGATGCTAACACACCGTCAGTGGCACAGGCTTCGGTCCATGCCCTTCTCCTCTCAAGCAGATACTTCCTCCAGCACCATCTTATTCGTCCTCGGACCCATCGCCGCCACCACCACTGCCACTAATCCCATGGCCACGGCCAGCATCGCAAACACCGCGGGAACGCCATGCACAAGCACGGCTCCAATCAGGACCGAGGAAAATGCCGCGCTAAGCCGGCTCCAGCTGTACGTGAAGCCCACGCCAGTCCCGCGCAGCCGCGTCGGAAACAATTCCGCCTGATAGGCATGAAACGCCGCCGAGAACCAGTAGTTCGCCAGTGTGAGCACTGCCCCGAACCCCACCACGGCCACGGGCGCCGTTGAATTTCCAAAACCCAATCCAAGCACTGCCACTAACAATGCCAGCACCACAATCGTCCATTTCCGCTCGAACCGATCCGAAGTCATCGCTCCCAGCAATGGCCCAATCGGCGACACAATCGCGATCAACATTGTGTACTCCAGCGAATGCAGCAGCGATACGCCTCGCTTGAGCAAAAACGTTGGCGCCCAATTCGCAAAGCCATAAAATCCAATGGTCTGCAGCGCCTGAAAAATCACCAGCATCGCCGTGCGCGAAAGATAGGGCGGCTTCCACAACTCTCCAAACGAGCCTGTTTGCTCACGTTCGTTCGTGCCGGTCATCCCAGAGCGAATTTTTGCCATTCCGGGCGTTAGCGAGGAATCTGCTTTATCCTTTCTTTCACCGCTGGTCACTCCCTTGTCCTGAGCGCCTTTCGCGAAGGCCCACTCGCCGCTTTCCCTTCCACCGGCGAGCAATTCGTGCTCCAGCCCGGCCATAACGGCATCCGCTTCTGTCATTCGCCCTCGGCTCTCCAGCCACCGCGGCGATTCCGGCAATCGCCTGCGAAACCACCATGTCAAAAGCGCCCCCGACGCCCCAATCACCATCACCCAGCGCCATCCGCTCATCAGCCAGTGCGTCGGCACCAGCAAGCGCGAAAGCACCGCCGCTACTGGCACGGCGCAAAATCCCGCCACCTGCGTAATCGCGACATACCGGCCGCGCGCATAACTCGGCACCACTTCCGTTACATACGTATCAATCACCACGATTTCCGCGCCGATTCCCACGCCCGCAAAAAAGCGAAGCGCAATCAGCCACGCCGCCGTCGGTGCAAACGCATCCGCAAACGTAAACACGGAATAAATCAGCAGCAGCAGAATGAACGCGCTGCGCCGCCCCATCCGGTCGCTGCCCATTCCGAAGACGACCGTGCCGACGAACATTCCCAAAAATCCCGCGGCCACGAAGAATGTGAATTGTCGGAGCGAAAGAAACCCGCTCTGCTGCAACGCGGCTCCGATGTACGCCACGATGAAAATGTCGTACAGATCGAAAAAATTCCCGAGCGAAACCAACCCGATAAACCGCCGATGAAATCCTCCTAGCGGCAACCGCTCGATCCTCCCCGCAATTGTTCCGCTCACTCATTTCTCCAAGCTGGTAGGGGCGCAGCATGCTGCGCCCCTACCGCTACTCACTTCACCTCTGTCACAAGCCCAATCTTTTCCAACGCTCTCAAATACTCCAGCACCATTTCCAACGGCACCGGCCCGTATTCCGCCGAAACCGCGTCCCGAATCTCCTGCACATTCCGTTTTCCATCCGCAAAGTTCAAAACCTCGTAGGCGTATTCCTCGCCGCTTCCCCACAATCCCTCATAACTCAGCAGCTTGGGCTTCGCGATCCCCGCTGCCTTCGCATGAACTTCAAAATAATCATACCCAAATACTGCCAGCGGCCCCTTCGGCTCCGCAGTTCGCCGGAATACAGGAGCAGCCTCTGGGATCAATATCGCTTTCAGACAAATTCCCTCTGTGTTGTTCGCAATGTTTGCGCCGACCCTGCCAATCGCTGGCCAACGTATCCCTTTAGCGTCCGGAGCAAGTCGCGTCACGGACTCCACGAGCGGTCTCACTTGATCCCGCTCAAACCGTGCGATTTCGCCCCCCTCGCATGGCGTTTCGATCTGAGCAATCTTCCTGTGAATCCCTTCCGCCTCCCGGAGTGTTCGCATTTGAAGCAAATCGAAAACGGTTTGCAAATTCTTATCCCCCATACCCGCCAAAAAATATCCGCTGGCCGCCCCAATAAACGCCGCCCTCTTCAACTTCGTCGTATCAATATTCGCCGCCGTATCGAAATTCGTATGAATGTACCGGTCCGGCCAGTCATTCAAATAAATCGCTGGTATCCCGAACGACGAATCCTGATACACATCGTGGTCGCTCCCCATCGTGTACGCCGAATACTCCGCCCGCAGCGGCTCCTTGCCGCCCTCGGGTGCCACTAGCGGATATTCCGCCTTCCCCGTCGCCGCAAATTTGTACGACTCCTCGTTCACCCACTCCGCAAACGCCCACGCCACATCATGCACAAACGACGGCAAACTCATCGGCCCGCGGGTCACGTGGAACACCGCCTTCGTCGCCGGCCCGCCTCCCACCATGTCCATGTGAATCGCCGCCCTGATGCGCTTGGCAAACTCCGGCTTCGCGTTCAGCAGCGTAATCGTCCCTTCAATTTCCGGCGGCCAGATAAACCGTATCGTCCGCGCCGGCCGCGCCAATTTCCCGTCGCTGATCAATTTATTCAGCGTCCGCGCCACCTCCAAGATCGTCACGCACCCGCTGGCGTTGTCATTCGCTCCCGGCCGCTGATGATCCAGGTGGCAGCTGAACGCAATCTCCTCCTCTTTCAATTTCGCATCCGAACCCGGAATCGTCGCCGTCACCACTTCATAATTCCCCGGATGCTGCCCCGCCTTCACCACCGCATGCAGCGAAATCTTCTCCCCGCGCGCCAAACGCTCACGCATTCCTCGCGCCGTCTTCAGCGACACCATAAACGCAAACGTCTTGTGCTCCGTAAACGTCTCCAGATGTCCCCAGCGAATCAAATTCTCGTCTTCGCCCCACCATGCCGTCTTCTGGTTTTGCGCATAACTCACCATCCCTACTGCGCCAAATTTTCCCACCGCTAATTCCTGCGCCGCGCCCGGCGACGCGCCAACCAAAACAATCTTTCCCTTCACATCCTTCCCCGCGTAATCCGCCTCGCTAGTCCCTGAGCCCACATCTACCAGCTCCGTCGTAACATCCGCCGACTCGCTGTCTTCCGCCAACACCACCGGTTCCGCCGCATAACTCGCAATCTTCCTGGCGTCACCGCTTAACAAATCACAATCCTGATTCATCCACTCGGCATATTTCTTCGCTTTCTCATCTACCTTGGCGCCCGCCTTGACCGTTGCCTTTACACATTCGCCGGCCATCCCTGCCACTTCCCATAATTCCCCCATCTCCGCATCCCACGCCGGCCGCGACCTCTGCGTCCCATAGAAAATCTTCCCATCCGCCGGAAACTCCAAGATCTGCACATCGCTCAAGCCGTACTCCCGTAGGCGCTCCGCAACCAACTCCGCCGCGGCATGAAAGCCCTTCGAACCGCGCTGCCGGTGAAATGTAGCAATCACTTCCAAATTCCGCTTCGCCGTCTCCCCGCTCAACTCATTCGCCAGCGCCGCCACATCCTTCTCCGCCAAAAGCGGGGGCTTCTGCCCCCACGCGCTCTGCGCCATTCCCGCGCACAACCCACTCGCAATCACGGCGATGCCCGCCATCCAAACAATTGTCTTCTTCACGTTCCCCTCCCAAACTCGCCCTTGTGCCGCCCACGCCACCGCTTGCGTAGCGCCGGGCTTTAGCCCGGCATCTTTCTTTGTCCGTGCTCCACACTCGCGCCGCGCATTCTACCCTCTCGTCCCTGCATTGGACATCCTCATCCCGTTCCTGCTACTTTCTACCTTCGCGTTTTGGCTTCGCGCTTTCCGGCCCGGTGAGCCCTCATGTTTTCCTTTCGCCTCCCAATTCAAATCTTTCGCCGGCTTTTGAGATTCGCGCTCGTCGCCGTTTCGTGCTTCAGCTTTGCCACGACCGCCAACGCCCAAGCGCTGCGCATCGCCCTTACTTTCGACGATCTCCCCGCCCACGGCCCCTTGCCGCCAGGCGAAACTCGCGCCGAGATCGCCACAAAAATTCTGTCCGCGCTCCGCGACGCTCATGTCCCTCCCACCTACGGCTTCGTAAACGCTGCCACACTCGAAACTGAGCCCCAGGATCTTCCTGTCCTCGAAGCCTGGCGCGCCGCGGGAAATCGGCTCGGAAACCACACCTGGTCCCACATGAATCTCGACCAGAATTCGCTCGAGGATTTCGAATCCAACATCATTCGAAACGAGCCCTTGCTCGCCAAAATGATGCAGCACGAAGACTGGCACTGGTTCCGCTTTCCCTACCTCGCGGAAGGCTCAACGCCTGCAAAACACGATGGTGTCCGCGCCTTCCTTGCCCAGCACGGCTACAAAATCGCCGACGTGACCATGAGTTTCGATGATTATTTATGGAACGACCCCTACGCCCGCTGCGTCGCTAAGTCCGACAACGCCGCGATTGCCCAGCTTCAATCCGCTTATCTCTCCGCGGCCGCCGCCAATTTCGATTTCTATCGCCGGCTTTCCCAATCCCTCTACAAACGCGATATTCCTTATGTGCTCCTCATGCACATCGGCGCCTTTGACGCTGAAATGCTGCCGAAGCTCCTCGACCTTTATCTCTCCCGAGGAGCTAAATTCATCACCCTACCCGAAGCTGAACGCGACCCTTTCTACCGGGTGGAAACCAATCCGCATCTGCCCGCTGCCCCTGAAGACCTGGAAGCCGCCATGCTCAAGCGCAAAATGTCCGTCCCGCCCGAGCCAGTCACCACCATCCAATTCGACTCCATCTGCCGCTGACGCCGACTCTTTCGCCAGCGGCCTGCTTTGCCCCCCAGGCCACGCTGGAAGTGGTTGACCTAAGTGAAGCGAAACCATGGAACAATTGCCGGGCGCTCGCGTCTTCACTGATACGGAGCGTGTCGGTGCCCGTTTCGCGGCGGCATCGGTGTCCGCTCGATCGGGAAAATCCGCGTGGAGGTAAGGTTTATGCGCAAATTCATGATGGGGCTGGGCGTTTTAATGTTCATGGCGGCAGTTTTGACCATGAGGCCCCTGCGAAGCCTGGCCGACGACAGCATTCAGGGCGAGTGGTCGGCGAAATTTTTGTCCGCTCCGAACCTTGGCTCCATCGACCTCGAGGTTGTTCGATCGAGCTGGGGCCACCACCAAACCTGGGGCAACACCCACAAGATCAGCGAGTTCGCCGGGCTTGAGCCGAATCTGGCCACGGCCAAAGACGCCGCTGCCCACTTCGAGCTTCGCCGCGACGCCGGAACCCTGAGCTTCGACGGCCGGTTCCGAGATGGCCAGGGAAACGGGAAGTTCCGTTTTGATGCCAGCGCCGAGTATGTGCAGGGGATGAAAGCGCTCGGTTATTCAGGTCTGTCGCAGGAGCAGCTCTTCTCTTTTGCTGTCCACGATGTTTCGCGCCAGTTCGTCAAGGACATGAATGAAGTCGGCTATCGCAATCTCAGTACGGACGACCTTGTGGCGTTTCGGATTCATGGCGTTTCACCAGAATTCACCCGAGCCATGCTCGAGCTCCTTCCCGAAAAGCCGTCTCCGGATGACTTGGTGGCTATGCGCATTCATGGAGTAAGCCCGGAGTTCACAAAAGAAATCAACGCGCTGCTCGGCAAGAGATTTTCTGTGGACGAACTGGTGGCATTCCGCATCCACGGCGTCTCGCCCGAATTCGTGCGCGAAGTACGCCAGTCCGTTTCGAAGGATGTTTCGGCGGATGACTTAGTCGCCATGCGCATCCACGGAGCCAGTCCCGAGTTCGTCAAAGCCATGACTTCGCTGATGGGCAGCCATCTCGACGTGGACCAGCTCGTGGCGTTCCGGATTCACGGAGTCAGTCCGGAGTTTACCGAGCAGATGCAGCAGCTCGTGGAAAAAAATATTTCTTCGGACAATCTCGTCGCGTTTCGCATTCACGGAGTGAGTCCTGAATTTGTAAAGAGCATGAAAGAGGCTGGATACCCGAAGATTTCACCGGACGATCTGGTTGCCATGCGCATTCACGGCGTCGATGCCGAGTTTGTCAAGGAAGTCCGGGACCACGGAATCAAGGATGCCACCATTGACGACCTGATCGAGATGCGCATCCACGGTCGTTTCCGCCGCGCTTCGATGTGATTCTGCTCGCGCAGACAGGCTTTGCCCGCGCCCATTAGAATGTCAGCCGGACGCCTGCCTGCGCAGCAAACGGGATGCCCACGGTAGTTCCCGGCCCGAAGAAATCGCCCAGCGCTCCCGCCGGCACAAGCAGTTGTTTCCCGCTCGTAACCGGCGTCGTTTGCGTGCAAGCCGGATTGAGGCAAAGTGCGGTGACGTTGCTCAGATCGTTCACCGGGACGGGCAGCACGGATACATCCGGTATGTAGTTGTTCCCGGGATTGTTCCGGTTGAAGAGATTGAAGAATTCGATGAAAGGCGCGACGGACCAACGATCTCGAAATTTGAAAGGCCGCGTGACGCGCAGATCCGTTTGCAGATAGGGTGTGCCGCGGAATTCATCGAGGCTGGTCTTCACACCGTTCACAACAGCGCGGTTTCCGGCGGGCGTGGTAAGCGTGATTGGTCGCGCGCTTTCTGCCTGCGACAGGAACGTGATGTCGAATCCACCGGGAGCGTGCAGGGTTCCCGCCAGCACCGCCCGATGCCGCACATCCTCTCCGGATGGACCATAATCGCCGGGCGCGAACGCATCGAACGGATCGCAGACGCCGTTGACGTAATCAAAAAGTTCGCCGATCTCGCAGCCCCACGTTTTTGCGGATGCCAGGGTGTAATTGGCAACCAGGCTTAGCCGCTTCGCAACGTTTCCCTGCAAATGCAACGCCAACGCCTTATAGCTGGATCGGTTATCGGATCTAAATACAGCTACGTTCGGAAAATCATAACGACGGTAACCGTGCATCCCCGTCTCAAGAGTCCAATCCCCTCCCAGAATCCAGTTGGCATTGAAAGCGTGTTCAACGCCCGCCGTGGCATGCAAGGCGTACGGCGTGTGGTAATTCGGATCGATCAACGACGAAGGGCCGCCGGCAGTCTGGAGATTGAAATTGTTTACTGCCGTGAAGGCTTCGACCCAGCCGTTTTGCGCAAGATCGTTAAAATACATTCCCACGCCGCCGCGCAGGACGGTGTCTCCCGCTGAGCCGAGGCTGTAGGCAAGGCCTAACCGCGGGGCAATCGCTTTGCGATAGTCGTGAGGGACTCCCGAAATGACGCCGTTACTCGTCAGCGCGGGGTTCACGTTCTGATCGTGTCCGGAAGCGGTGAAAAGACCAAAAGTGGTGTCGTAGCGGAGGCCATAATTCACGGTGAGGCGCCGGGTGGCCCGCCAGGAATCTTCAGCGTAGAGACCGAGGCGCTGCACATTCTGCGAAAAGCTGCCGTCACCTGCGGTTGTGGCTTCGCAATCGACATCCGTGGGAATGGGCGGAGCGCAACTGAGACTGAAATAAAATTGCGAGGGATTCGCCGCATAAAAAGTCGGATCTCTGGAATAGGTCAGGAGCGTTTCGCGCGTTGCGGCAAGGGCGCCGCTCAAGACCGGCTCGTGAATAAAGTTCACTCCGAATCGCAGCGCATGAGGCCCGGAGTCATGGCTGACATCGTAGCGAAGCTGGTATTTTTCCTGATTTCGAAGCACGGGAAACGCAGTGACAGCGGTAATGAACTGATTGTCGCCAAAAGTCTCGAGGCCGGAAATCGTCCTGGCCGTCGAACTGAAGGGAAACGCGAGCGCGAAGCCGAGATTCGAATTGCGAGACTGAGTCAAGTGCAATCCGCTCGCTCCAACGACCAACGAAGCCACCCAGTAGGGGCCGAACGTGTGTTGATTGCTGATCGCCAGATTCAAATAGTTATTGTGCGTCGTTGCGCCTGTAGAAGGCAGCGTGGCTTGTTGCACCAGGGCATTGCGGGTGATGTAGCTATCGGAAGCGGCGCGGAGAAACCAATGGGAGTTGTCCGATTGCGCCCAGTCGAAGCGAATCAATCCCAGGTAATCGCGAAACGGAACCGGAACGCTGCTAGGGACGGGAATGGAATCGACGCTTGTGCCGTTATCGGAAATCAGTCCATCTGACGCGAGTTGCGAGAGAGCGCCGAATTGGGCCTGACTGTTTGCGCTGTAAGCGATGCTCGCATTTTCGTGCACGTACTCGAACGAAGAAAAAAACCAGAGCTTGTCTTTGATGATGGGCCCGCCGAGCGATCCTACATAATTCTGGCGGGAGAATGGTTGTTTGGGGTTGGGGGCGGGATTATCTATGGGAAATCGAGCATTGAGCGAAGCGTCCCGCTCGTAAAATGCTTCATCGCCATGCCAATAGTTGGTGCCGCTCCTTGTGGATATCACGAAGGAGGCGGCGGTCGTGCGCCCCGTGTCGGCGTCCTCCTGAGCCGTGCGCACGGCAAACTCCTGGATCGCTTCCGGCGAAAAATTCTGGAGGAATCCGCCGATCCAGTCGTCGGAATTGTCGGCGCCGTCGACGGAGAGTTCGTTATTCAGGCCGGAGCTGCCGCCTGTCGAAACTGCGGTGATACGGGCCTTGGTGGGATCGGAAGGTTCGACGGGCTCTGTTCCGGGTGCCAAGTACGCGATATTTGCAAAGCTGCGGGCAGCGAGAGGAATGGTTTGAAGGTCCTGCTGAAAGATGACCGCCTGGTGGACGGTACTCGCCGGGTCAATCGATTGCGTGGTGACCGAGCGAATCTGGTCGTCAAGGGTAATGGTCTGTTGAACGGCGGGAAGCTTCAGTGTAACGGTTAATTCGCGAACGGAGCTCACCACGACTGTGACACTCGAGCTGGCTTCGGCAAAACCGTCGGCGCTGACAATGACTTGATAGTTGCCCGGCATAAGCTCATCGATGCGAAATTCTCCACGATCATTGCATCCCGCTTCCCGGGCGATTCCTGTTTCTGCGGATTGAACGACTACCTTTGCCGAGGGAATTCTGCCGCCGCTTTGGTCCTGCACAGTGCCGCGGAGTGCGCCGCGTGGGTTTTGTGCGGTCGATACGGAAGGAAGCAAAAGGACGGACGTGAAGATAGACAGGGGAAACACGGCTAAGACCAAGCGGCTACCAAAAAACCGCCGATTCTTCTTTGAAAAAGGCGTCCTCATGGGTACCGACAGGCTACCGGAGGGGAAGCACTACTACCACAGGTCGTAGGTGCACCGGGTGATTGAAAGCCGCGCGAGGAATCGCGTCACAAGAGAAAGGCGGGCGGCTGAAATTCCTCAGACAAATCCCCAAATGGTTTCAACTGAGAAGAAGCTGGGGCGAGGTGCAAGTCTCGAATCGAGTCAGCGAAGAAAGCGTTCGAGAAGTTCGTGGACAGCGTTAAGCGTAGCGGGAAAGCTCAACAAGGTTGCGAAGCCAGAGGCTAACAGAAGCCCCCCCATTCGAAGCAAAACTTGGTAATGACGAGAGCGGGCCGGCGCGCTCGGCGTGATGCGAAGGAGACGGTTGACGCGAGCGGATAGGTCGCGGTCGCAAGCAAGGAGGGACGTGGATAGAAATGGCAAGCGCGGAGCAGCGCCCATGCGTGCGACGTGTACAAGCGCCGCGGCGAGGGAAAGCGCGCGGCGGGAATCTCCTGCGGTGGCCTGATCGTCCGCGGCCCATTCCGTGAATTTTGCCCAGTTGCGTTCCAGCGCTCGCAGTGGCCGGAGAAATGGAAAAATATCCGGCGCAAGAAGCAGAAGAAAACGTTTGGCATTGTCGCGCGATATGCGGTGAGCATTCTCGTGGGCTAATGCGGCCTCGAGCTCGTCGGCAGGAAGAACGCGGAGAACCCCACGCGAGATGAAAAGCCGGGGCTGGAATAAGCCGGACATAGCAAGAAGAGGAGCGTCCTCTTCGACGATCGAAGCAGCGGAAGTCTTTTCCAAGCTAGAAGTTTCCTGACCTGCCGAACCGACAGCGGAGTGGTAACGCAGGGAGGAGACCATCGCCCGGACGCTTCTGGCCAGGGTGAGGGTCCAGGTTGCAGCGCCGATCAGCCCCAGGGCAGCGCAGAGTGCGCCGAGGTGTTCGATCGCGCCGGAAGGTTCGAGCAGGAGATAACTGGGGACACACAAGCTTGTGACGAAAAGTGCGGAGAGCCCGGAAGGCAGCAACCGCAGGGAGAGGAGAAAACGGGCCGCTGCCCTGGGTTGCATGGTCTCCGCGATGCGGAGTGCAGAACTGGAAAAGATACGGACGATCAGAACCAGCGTCGCGTTCATAACAACGTACGAAGCCAAACAAAGCCAGAGGAGGCGAAACAGGTAGGGGGAACTCACGGCTCCCCCTGGCGAGAGATTTCTTTGCGGCGTTCGCGGATTTTCCTTTCGAGTTCGTCAAGCAGTGAGGCATCGTGTTCGCCGACCGCATCCAGCAGGCAAGACAACAAAACTTGGCGGGAAGGATGTGAACCTGACAAAAAGCCGGCAACCAGATTCCCGGCGCGCTTTCGTTCCCATTCCTCGCGTGTAAAGACTGGCGAGTAGACAAATGCGCGGTCGGCCTTGCGCCGATGGAGAAGACCCTTCTTGAAAAGGCGATCCAGAGTGGTCATCACGGTAGTGTAGGCGAGGGGCCGGCTGAGCAGGGTGACCGCGTCGCGGACGCTGCTTTCCCCACGCGGCCAAAGGATTTCCATTAATTCGAGTTCGAGGCTTCCCAGGGCCAAGGACGAAGCGGCGCCGCTCTCGCGAGCGAGGCGGTTCTTGAGGAAGCGGATCACGATGGCAGCATAGTAGCATTTCTCGGAGGAGTTCGAAGGAGCGGATTCGGGCGGAAGCTGATGGATACGGCCGGAGGAGGCTGCCGGCAAGGACGATTTTTGAAAAAAGCGACTTGACAGGAAACAAATGCGAGGCTAGTTTCGTTTATACCTAGAGCAAACTAGTCTATGGAAAAAGAGGTCGAAAAGAGATGCGAAAAGAGACGCAGCGGGACCTTTTTCCAGGCGCGCTGGAAATGATGATTCTCCGGACGTTGAAACGGCAGCCGCTGCATGGATACGCGCTGGTGCAGCACATCCGGCGGACGTCCAACGATTTGCTGCAGATTGAGGAAGGATCGCTCTATCCCGCGCTGCAGCGCCTCCTGAAGGCGGAACTGGTGAAGGCGGAGTGGGGCGTTTCCGCAACCAACAGGCGGGTGCGGACCTACAGATTGACGGCGGCGGGCGTGAAACATCTGGAGCGGGAAGTATCCAGTTTTGAGCGCATGTTAAAGGGAATTTCGCGGGTGCTGGCGCCGGGTGAATTATGAATTGGATAAAACAGCTGATTTCGCGGCGGCGGATGTATGGCGATATGTCGGAGGAGATTCGTGCGCACCTCGAAGAAAAGGTCGAGGAGTTAGTGGCGGATGGGATGCCGAGGAAGGACGCAGACGCCGCGGCGCGCCGGGAGTTTGGGAATGTTACGTTGATGGAAGAGGACGGGCGCGATGTATGGAGATGGGTGTGGATCGAGAATTTTCTGATGGATGTGCGATACGGCCTCCGGATGCTGGGACGCAACCCTGTGTTTACAGCCGCGGGACTGTTCACGATCGCGATTGGAATCGGCGCGAACGCGGCAGTTTTCAGCGTTGTGAACAGCGTGCTGCTGAAGCCACTGAGTTACCCCGCCGCGGAGGAGTTGGTCGCGCTGCACCAGGTGGCTCCGGGTGCGCCAGGGCTGGCCGACTTTGAGACTGGGCTGCTGCTGTCGCCTTCGATGTATTTCACGTATGCGGAGCACAACCAGACATTTCAGTCCTTGGGAGTTTGGGACGCGGACACGGCGAATGTCACGGGCTTGGCCGAGCCGGAACAAGTGCGCATAGCAGACGTGAGCGACGGAGTACTGCAGACACTGGGAGTGATACCGGCGGTGGGACGGTGGCTTTCGGCGGCGGATCAAGTGCCCAATGGACCTAAGCGCGTATTGCTGAGTTACGGGTACTGGCAGCGACGGTTCGGGGGAGATCGTGCGGTGATCGGGCGAAACATCTTGGTGGATTCTCAGCCAAGGGAAATCGTTGGCGTGATGCCGCGGGGGTTTCGATTCGTCGATACCGATTTCGACATGATCGCGCCGCTGGCGTTCGAGCGCGGCAAGCTGATTCTGGCGGGCTTTGGATTTCACGGAATAGCCCGACTCAAGCGCGGCGCGACGATTGAAGAAGCCGATGCCGACGTAAAGCGCATGCTGACGATCTGGATGGACTCGTGGTCGAACGGGCCGGGAACGAATCCTCATTTTTACGAGACGTGGAAAATCACTCCGATGATCCGGCCGCTGAAAAAGGAAGTGATTGGGAACATGGGAGAACTTCTGTGGGTCGTGATGGCAACCATCGGGCTGGTCATGCTTATTGCGTGCGCAAACGTGACCAATTTGTTGCTGGTGCGGGTCGAAGCGCGGCAGCAGGAGTTGGCGGTGCGCGCGGCACTGGGCGCGGGTTGGGGGCGCATCGTATGCGGACTTCTCGTGGAGAGCGTGATGCTGGGTCTGCTGGGCGGAGTTGTTGGAGTGGGGTTAGCATCCGCGGGCGTGCGATTTTTGGTGGCGGAAGGCCCGGCGAATTTGCCGCGCATAAGCGAGATTTCGATCGATGGCCGGACTTTGGGGTTCACACTGCTGCTTTCGATGCTCTCGGGATTGTTGTTCGGTCTGGTTCCCGCGCTGAAATACGCGGGACCGCGGAATGCGCTGGCGTTGCGGAGCGCTGGCCGAACGATGAGCGTGAGCCGGGAACGGCACCGCGCACGGAATCTGTTGGTGATGGGACAGGTGGCCATGGCGCTTGTGTTGCTGGTGAGCGCAGGGCTGATGATTCGCACCTTCGAAGCGCTGCGAGCGGTCGATCCGGGATTTACGGACGCTCAGCATCTCCAGGTGATGCGAATTTCCATTCCAGCTTCGCTGGTAGCGCAGCCCGAACAAGTGACGCGAATCCAGAACGACGTGATGGAAAAGCTGGCAACGATTCCCGGCGTGAAGTCGGCGGCGTTTGCGAGCGAAATGCCGATGGAAGGATTCGATTCGGATTGGGACACCGTCTTTGCGGAAGGCAAGTCTTATCCCGAAGGGAAAATGCCGCCGCTGCTCCTCTACAAGCATGTTTCGCCCGGTTTTTTTGGAGCCGCCGGGACGCGACTCCTTGCGGGCCGCGACCTGACATGGACTGATGTGTACGGGCTCAGGCCGGTGGTGATGGTTTCCGAGAATTTGGCGCGCGAAATGTGGGGAACACCGTCTTACGCTGTGGGAAAGCGATTGCGCGAGGATCCAGGGCTGCCGTGGCGCGAAGTCATCGGCGTGGTACAAGACGTTCGTGAAAAAGGCGTGCAAGAGAAGGCGCCGGAAATCGTGTACTGGCCGACTCTGGTAGAGAATCTTTTTGGGCGCGGTCCGGCGCAGGCTATCCGGACGGTGACGTTTGTGATACGCAGCGAGCGCGCGGGGACGGAGAGTTTTCTGAATGAGGTGCGGCAAGCGGTTTGGTCGGTGAATTCGAATTTGCCGCTGGCATCGGTGCGGACGATGGGGGACGTGTATGGCAAGTCGGTTGCGCGAACTTCGTTCACCCTGGTAATGCTGGGGATCGCAGGAGCGATGGCGCTGACCTTGGGAGTTATAGGAATCTATGGCGTGATTTCGTTCACGGTGTCTCAACGCAAGCGCGAATTTGGAATTCGTTTGGCGCTCGGGGCGCAGGGCGGCGACGTGGTGCAGATGGTATTGAGACAGGGCGCGAAGATGACACTGGCAGGCGTGGCGATCGGAGCCGGCGCGGCTTTCGTGCTGACGCGGTTGATGAAGGGCCTGTTGTTCGGCGTAACGGAGCGCGATCCATTCACGTTTGGGCTGGTGGCTGCGCTGCTCATGCTTGTTGCTCTCTTGGCGTGCTATGTGCCGGCGCGGCGCGCAATGAAGGTCGATCCGGTCGTGGCGCTGAGATATCAGTGAGCGTTTTAATCCCGCAGGAAACGACTTGTAGGGACTGGTCTCGGGGACAAGGGGTCGAAGGATTGTGTCAGACAATCCGGACTTCGACCCCCAGAAAAAATGCGGTCCTGGATAGTTCGGCCAACACCCGCATTTGGTGAGTGGGACGTGCGGACGGTTCGAGTGGTTTCATCAAGGAGGCGGTTCGGCGGCACTGGTAATCGCCGAAGTGGGTTTCGAGCCGGCAAGGGCTCCGCTACCTTGCGTGATTATTGCTTTCGGCCAATTCCGAACTGATCTCCCGCGCGAACAGCTTTACCTTCGACAAAATCCACTTCCAATAACTTTTCGCTCTGAACAGGGCGTCCCTTTTCATCTTCGAGAGTGGCGACGATGCGTTTGGTGCCGGCGTCGACGACTTCCCCTGTGGACGGGAAAGCAAGCCGCCCGTCTATGCTGAAGGTAATCCACCCGGGTTGGTCGCGCAGTTTAATGCTCATCTTTTGTTTGGGAGGCATCACCGTGGCGTCGAAGACGTGGATGCTGCTGTTCGCGCTGTCGGCGAGCCAGAGCTCCTTTTCGTCAGGAGTAAGAGCAATACCGTGGCTGGGGCAACCATGTCTTTTCGTGGGCCCTTTTTGATAACCTGTCACTTCGACGCGGTACAACATTTTCCCTGTTTGATTGTCTCCCACTTCAAACCCGAGCAAATCGTTCACGTTGACGAAACTTAGCGTTTGGCTGCCATTGATGGTGAAGGGACGAATGGAATTGCTGAACGGCCCGACCTTCTTGAGCACCGCGTGGGTCTTGGCGTCTACAACGGCAAGCAAGGGCGACCGCAGACCAGCAAGATACACGCGAGAACCGTCGGGGCCATAAATGGTATTGTGCGCGCCTGTGCCGAGAATGATCTTTGAGATTACCTCTCCCGTGCCGGCATTCACGACAAGCCAATCAGGTCCCTCGAGTGATGGCACGTAGAGAATTTCACCGTCGGGGGAGATGGCGAGACGGTCGGCGCCCCCATCGTAGGCTTTCTCCCAAATTTTCTTTTCCGTGAGCAGATCGAAACATGCGACGCGCTTGATAGTGCTGACGTAGAGTTTTCCGGTTTTCGCGCTGGCGGCGATGCCTTTTACATTCTCCGCGGCCTGGCCCGGCGGAACGTCCCAAGTGGGAATGCGCTTGATGAGCTTGAAGCCGGCATCCATGTCGTAGACCAGAATGCCGATTCCGCCGTATTGCAATTCGTTGCGAATGCCGGGAACCGCCACATAGAGCCGGCGCGTTTCGTGCTGCGCGCCCCGCACAGCGCGGAGCAACAAAGCTAATGCGAGAACGAGCAGAAAAACTGCTGTGAGAACACGGGCGCCTGCCTTCATGAAGTCTTCTCCCTTGGAATGCAGTCAGCGCTTGACCACAGTGACGGTGATTTGCGACGGATATTGTTTGGAGTGATGGACGGCGTTGTGAGCGACGACTCCCTTGGATTCATCGTAGTTGTTTCCGCCAGTGTTTAGGTTGCGATCGAAACGCGGGAAATTGCTGCTGGAGACCTCGATGCGTAGCTGGTGGCCGGCTTCGAAGTAATTGCTGGTGTTCAGCGGTTGTAGCGTCACTTTATAGACTTTTTCTTTCTCCATCCAGACCAAGGGCTTGTCGTAGCCCTCGCGGTAGCGCATGCGCTGAATGGATTCGTCGAGGTTGTAGGCTCGGCCATCGGGATAGACGTCGATAACCTTGACGGTAAAGTCCGTGTCTTTTGCATTGGAGGAAACGTAGAGCGTCGGCGTAATCGGGCCGCTGAGCTCTGTGCCTTCTCTAAAGGGTTCGGATGTGTAGACGAGGATGTCCTCTCGCGCTTCCATTTTGCGCTGGTCGAACGCGCCACCCTGAACGGCGTCGCCGGTGCAACAGACGTTGCCGCCGTACGAGGTGACCGGATTCATCGGATCGTAGATGAAGGAGTCGGGCTTGTCGGCTTCGGGTGGTGAGGCGGAGAGGGCGCCATCGCCGTTCAGCGAATTGGAATGGCCCGCGCTTGAGAGATAGAAGGTTAGAGGACGCGCGCCAGCGGGAGGCCAGGTGTCGGCGGTCTGCCATTTGTTGAGGCCCATGGTGAAGTAGGTGACCTTGGGGAGCGCATCGAGGCGAGGGCTCTTCTCGCCTTTGAGGAAGCGGTCGAAGAAGCTGTAGGTGATTTCCTGATAGTCGAACCGAGCGTCGCCCATGTCGCGGTCGCCGACAATAGTGTCTGCGGTGGCGCGGGTGTAGGCGCAGTGCGTTACGGGAGCGATGATGACCCATTGCTCGTCGGCGAATTCGGGCTTGGCGGTTTTGCGGACGTGATTGTAGAGCGCGAGATTGGGACCGATCGAAACGTCGTACCAGGTCATGAACCAGAGGCCGGGAATATTGAGCGGCATATCGTCGTGGTAAAGGCCGCCCTTGTACCAGGCGGGATCGTTGGGAGCTCGCTGAATCATCCGGCCACCGGTGTCTACGGGCATGGCATCGGCGAAAATTCCCGGAGGGCCGTCCACAGCCTTCAGAATGTCCTCCTCCGGGAGATGCCATAGGGCTTTGGACCATTCAACTGGAGGAAGTTGCTGCGCGAGGTCGAAAGATTTGGATTCGCGGATCAGGTCGGCTTGCGTGGCGTTGGGCGAGAACATGGGACGGACCTGATTTTGCTCGCCATAAAGCCAGGCAATGAACAGCATCTGGACGGCGCCGCCGCGATACCAGTTGCCCTGCTCGTAGTAAGGCGCGACCCGGCCGACGCCCGCTCCAAAGCTCTGGACATTCATCGCCGCGTAAGCGGGATCACCCATCGCCGCGATGCCCATTTGATATTCGGCCGTTGAGGAACAGCCCGTCGTGCCGATTTTTCCATTCGACCAGGACTGCGCCGAAAGCCAGTCGAGCGCGTCCTTACCGTCGGTACGCGGTGGGCCAAGAATGTCGTAGTTGCCTTCAGAAAAGAAATGACCGCGTTCATTCTGCAGGACGTAGGCGTAGCCACGCTTGATGGCCGTCAGGATGGTCGTCATGTCGGCGGGGACGCCATTCCGAACATCCCAGTAATTGAAATTGTAAGGAGTACGGACCCAGATAATCGGCACTCTGCCGGTGGCGTTTTTCGGCCTGTAAATGTCGGTGGCAAGTCGAACGCCGTCCCGCATGGGCATCATGACTTTGCGATCGATGATGGCGACGGATTCGAGTTCTTTCTCCGTTTGAACCCGCTGATCTTTTTGGGCGGTAGTGAGGGCTGCTTGTTGGGCATGAGCCGTAGGTCCGATAGCGGCAATCACAATCGTGGCCCCCAGGAAAACTCGCAGTGCTGATTTCGTCATGGATAGCCCCCTCGAAAGAAAACGGAGTGCGATTATGCCGCAAGTGAGCCGTCGCGTGAAGATTTAGCGATGAAATAGTGCAGGCGAAAAAGGTAAAGCCGGGAGAAGCCTGAACAATCCGGCCGTGCGGCCGCCAGCCAGCATTCATTTCAAATGCGCGTCGAACCAGGCGAGGGTGCGCTCGACGACATCGCGGCGATGTTGCGGCTGCACGAACATGTGGCCCTCGTGCTCGTAGACCACGAACTGGGTTTCGACGCCGAGCGTTTTAAGCGCATGCCAGAATTCGTAGGATTGCGGAGCGGGGACTTCGCCATCGCTGTCACCCACGAGAATAAGCGTGGGGGTTTTGGCCTTTTTGATGAAGTTGATGGGTGAGCTCTTGGCGTAGACCTCGGGATCGTCGTAAACGGATTTGCCGAAGAACGGAATCATCCACTGATCGATGAGGTTTTCGCCGTAGTAGCTTTGCCAGTTCGAGAGGCCTGCACCGGCCATGGCTGCTTTGAAGCGGTTGGTTTGCGTAACGGCCCACATGGTCATAAAACCGCCGTAGCTCCACCCGCAAATGCCCAGGCGGTTGGGATCGATGGGCGCGACCCTGATGGCTTCGTCTACGCCCGCCAGGATGTCCTGGAAGTCTCCGTAGCCGAAATCCTTGACGTTGGCGCGTGTGAAGGCCTCGCCCTGGCCAAAGCTGCCCCGCGGATTTGGTTGCAGGACAAAATATCCTGCACCGGCAAGCGGCGAATAGTAATCGGAAGAACCGGGCCACTCGGAAAGGACGGCGGCCCCGGGCCCGCCGTGCACGCGGACGACGAGCGGATACTTCTTGTTGGGATCGAAATCGCGGGGATAGAGGAGCCAGCCCTGGACGTCAAAGCCTCCGTTTTTCCAGTGAAGGCTCTTGGCTTCGCCCCAGCCGGGCTTGATGGATTTATTGCGTTCTGTGATCTGCGTCCAGTTGCCGGCAGGGCCGGCCCAAACTTCGGGCGGCGCGCTGAGCGAGCTGCGAATGACCGCTGAGGATTTGGCGTCCCGGAAAAGAGAGACATTTATTCCCCAGCCTCCGGCTGTAAGTTGGCCTGCAACGCGGAATAATTCCGCGCTGTGATGGTCGACAGGATTCACGGTGGCGAGCGCGGAGTCACCTTCGAGGTATTCGCCGAAAAGTATGGAACCTTGCAGTGTCCAGGCGAGCCAACTCGCGGAAGCTTTCATGTCGGGCGTAATGTTTGTGGCTTCACCGCCGATCGCCGGGATGGTGAAGATGTCGCCGCCGACGCTCGGCTCGTCGCTCATGAGTCCGCCGATGAAGGCGATGGTCTTGCCGTCCGGCGACCAGGCCGGATTAGCGATTTGTAGCGGGGGCTTATAAATGGATTTCATGAGGCCCGAGGCCGCGTCGAGAGTGAAGAGTTCAGCGATGTACCAATTGTTGTCGCCGTTGCCAAGAGCGGCGGTGACGGCGAAGCGGCGGCCGTCAGGGGACCAATCGTATTCGTAAACGTAGGTGTCGGCGGGAGAAATTTGGCGAAGACCGCCGGAGGCGACGTCAACGAGCGCGAGCCGTTGCTCGAAAAACGAATCCTTGATTTCGCCGGTTTCAGGGGTCTCTGCGACGAGGGGGCCCGCGGCTCGAGTGGCGTTTTCGGTAAAGAGGACTGCGATGGTTTTGCCGTCGGGGGACCAGCCGGGAGTGGAAAGGAAGCCTTTCACTTGCGTAAGTTTTTTCGCTGAGCCAGCCGGGCCGGAGCCGTCCATGACATAAAGCTGGAGTTGGCCTGCTTTTACGGCATCGGAAAGAAATGCGATCCGCTTGCTATCGGGCGACCAGGCAACGCTGCCTTCGGCGTGGATGGCGTCGTTAGTGCTTGCGCTGATGCGCTTTGCGTGTCCTCTGTTTTCCAGGTCCTCGACATGAATCACGGTGTCGCCGGTGGAAACGCCGCGTTTGGTGATGACGTCTTCCACCCAGGCGACCTTTTTACCGTCGGGAGATATAGCAGTTTGCTCGAACCGATGCGTGGCGGCGAGAGTGTTGATGATGTCTTCCGCCGCGGATGAAGCTTTGGGTTTGGCGACTGCCGCGAGGCGCGCTTCAGCGGCCTGTTTCGTACCAGTCGATTGCGGAGCGCAAAATCCATTCGTCGGGACGAAAAAAACCAATGAGGCTGCGACAATGGAGAGCTCTAATCGGAGATGAGTCATGTATCCGTCCTTGAGGGCGGTCAAACTGGGCGCGAGTACCATAATCTGCCTGGCGATGGGCCGCAAGCTTTGCTTCGCAGTCCTTCAAGGACCCGGCAAAGTACGACCGGTGCAATAAATTCGAAGACAGCCATTAATAGGCAAGTGGCTACCAGCGCGGCCGCGCATTTCTTGACCCTGTGCGCGGCGGTCGACTACACTAATCAATTCGAGACCTGTCGCCCACGCGGCCTAACGGCTGCTATGTGTTCGCAGGAAAAACGGCCACATCCAAATAATTGCCGGCCGCGCAACTAAAGGGGGATTGCTTTGCCAAAGCGCACATTTCAACCGCGGAAACGACGCCGCGCGAAAACGCACGGATTCCGCTCGCGCATGAAGACGGTAGGCGGCCGCAGGGTCCTGGCAGCACGCCGCAAGAAGGGACGCCATCGCCTCACGCCCGAATAGCGCCGGGCGCATGGAATTTCCGCGCGAGGCGCGCCTGGTGCGGCGCGGCGACTTCGATGCCGTATACCGCGCTGGAAAGCGCCGATCCAGTTCCCACTTCACAGTTTTCTTTCGCGCCAACCATTTGCCGGTGAGCCGCTTCGGCTTCAGCATCAAGAAGGCGCTGGGCGGCGCGGTGGTACGCAATCGCATCCGGCGGCGAATTCGAGAGATCGTACGGTGCCACCGGCAGGAAATTCCTGCGGGGTGGGACATTGTGATTCATCCGAAAAGCGGCGTGGCACGCGCGGAGTTCGACAGCCTGACAGCGGACTTGATGCGGTTGATGAAAAGTGTGTGAATCTGATGATGAGTGTCGAGCGCGGAAGTGAAGAAAACGAAAAAGTCGGACTGAAGTCCGTCCCATCGGGCACCGCGAATGCCGGGATGCAATCCCTGGCGGTGAAAGCAGCGCTGGCCGCGCTGCGTATTTATAAGGTGTACCTGTCGTTCCTGTTCGCAGGAAGCTGCCGTTTTGAACCGACGTGCTCGATGTACGCCTACGAGGCGATCGAGCGGTTCGGCGTGCTTCGGGGAATCTGGCTCGGCGTGAAGCGTTTGCTGCGGTGCCAGCCGCTTTCGCGCAAGTTTGGCTACGACCCAGTTCCGGAGAAAACAGTGGCGGACCATTTTAAGAGCGGCGGAGCTGAACAGAAGGCGGATGGTTCCCAGGTTACCGCAAGAGAGGCTCATTCGTGAGCGCGCCGGAAAAGAAAAAAGAACTTTCCTCAGAGCTGCGCATCCTGATCGCATCGATCCTTTCGATGGCGGTGATTTTGTTGTGGGCCAAGTTCTTTGCGCCGAAACCGCCGGCCAACTTGTCGGAAGCCAACAAACCGGCGGTCACAGCGCCGGCCTCCTCGAATCCGGCTGCGCCTTCGCCGTCCACGCTACCTGCCTCGCCTTCCGCCAATAAGCCAGGCGCGCCACTGTCAGCGGGGAGTGCTACGGCGATTTCACCCCCAAGCGCCGCGGCCATGCCCCCAAGGGCCGCCACACAAGAACGAACGATTGTGGTGGAGAACGCACTTTATCGCGTAGAGATCTCGAATCGCGGCGGTGTGGTGAAAAGCTGGCAGTTGAAGAAGTACAAGGATGATGCAAAGCCGCCACGCATCCTGGACGTGGTCCACCCGGAAGCGGCGGCCCAGGTGGGCGGGTGGCCCTTTGCGCTTGTGCTGGATGATGCGCAACTTGAAACCCAGGCAAATTCCACACTGTATGTGGCTCGCATCGCTCACACTGGCGGGTCCACAAGAGATGGGCAGAACTCCGAGACCAACGTGCCCGACGCACCGCTGAAGGCTCCCGCGGAACTGGAGTTCACCTGGAGCGATGGGCACTTGGAAGTCACAAAGCGCTTTCGATTCGATCACTCCTACGTGGTGCAGGTGGAGACTTCCGCCAAGTTGAATGGCACACCGATGCGGGCAGGTCTGGCATGGCTGGGAGGTTTTGGCGATTTGACGGTGCAAAATCCCGCGCCGGTTGAGACGGTTTCAACCTTTTACAGCGAAAGCGAAAAGCTTACGGACCTGCCATACAAAAAGCTCGAAGGCCCGGAAAAGTGGGGGCCTGGAGTTTGGACGGGTGGCAAGGACTATGCGGGAATTGAGGACCGTTACTTCGTGGCCGCGTTCCTGCCCGCCAATGGCGCCGCTTCCGGGTCACTCGAGACGCGCTATTGGAAGGTTTCCCGCACCGTGCAGGTCGAAGGGAAAGATACACAGGAGCCCGTTGTGCAGGTGGCCACGGCAGCAGCAACGCAACCAACGGGGCTGCGCGTCTACGTGGGACCGAAAGACTACGATGAGCTGAAGAGCATGAACCCGCCGCTCAAGGCACTGGTGAATTTCGGATGGCTGGAAATTATCGCCGACCCGCTCTTCCATAGTCTCAAGTGGATCCACAATTACGTTCCCAACTGGGGCTGGTCGATCGTCATCCTCACGCTTGTCATCAATATGTTGCTCTTCCCCCTTCGCATCTCCGGCTATAAGACGACGCTGAAAATGCAGCGCGTGGCGCCGGAAATCAAGCAGATTCAGGATAAGTACAAGAAATACAAAATGAACGATCCGCGCAAAGCGGAAATGAATAAAGAAGTGATGGCCATCTACAGCCGCGAGGGAATCAACCCGGTGGGCGGCTGCGTCCCGCAGCTTTTGCAGATGCCCATTTGGTTTGGTCTTTATCGCGCCTTGCAGGGGACCATCGAGCTTCGGCACGCGCCTTGGTTTGGCTGGATCACGGACCTGTCGGCGAAAGACCCTTATTACATTCTGCCCGTCCTCATGGGTCTCTCCATGTACTTCGCTTCGAAAATGACGCCGATGACGGCGACGGACCCGCAACAGCAGGCGATGATGAAATTCATGCCCATCGGAATGGCCGGAATGTTTATGATCATTCCCTACCCAAGCGGCTTGGCGGTGTATATTCTCACCAGTGGTGTGGTGGGGATCGCGCAACAGTGGTACCTGAACCGCAAACATCCTCCTCAGCCGCCGGCGAAATCGCCGCAGAGTAAGAAATAGATAGTTCGAAGCAAAACCCAGCCGCGCAATAGTTGGTTCGGAGGCATATGGGGCAGGAGCTCATCCGCGAGGGCAAGCTCGATCGGCAGGCGGCGGCTGCGGCGTTGCGGAAATTTCTGGAAGAGATCGTGCGCGTGTCCGGGTTCGACTTGAAGGTAAAGGTGCAAGCGCTCGAAACGCCATTGACTAATGCTACCGGCGAAGCGGAAGTGCTTGCCGATTTGGACGGACGGGATAAAGAGATTCTGCTGGAGCGCAACGGAGAAGTACTAAAGTCAATTGAGCATCTGGCGTTCCGAGCGCTGCGCTTGGAGCCCACCTACCATGAGAAAATCCATTTGGACAGCGGCGGGTATCGCGCGTTGCGCTTTGAAGAATTGCGCATGACAGCGCGAGTGGCTGCGGAACGCGTCCAAACTTCCCGTCAGCCTTTCCGGCTTAATCCGATGTCCTCGCGCGAGCGCCGGATCGTACATCTAGCCCTGAAAGATATGCCCGGTGTGCGAACGGAGAGCGTGGGCATGGGAGAAGAGCGCCAGGTTGTGATCCATCCGGCAAAGCCGCAGTGAATTAAAGTGATTGCTCGTAACCGAGGCATCGCTGAGAAACAAGTCTTCCCTACTCCCTTGCCCAACCCTGTGAAATGACCTTTCCAGATTCATCCATCCTTACGCGGTAAGTGAATCCCGAGGGGCGATCTCTGCGAATCTGGGGAAATCGCGCATCGGAAAACTCCACGATAGCGTCACCGCCTTCCTTGTGGAAGCGAGTGACCGGAAAACGGGCGAACCACAGAAAAATTTGCGCTTCGCGCAAGTGCCTGGCTGCGTCTATGAATCGATTGGGAAGCGCGTCCGGATAATAGCGATGTTCGATGGAGGCCTCTGGCGAAGGTTTGCTGAGATCCAGCCGGACTTCGTAGACGCCATGCGGCGTGTTCACGAGGCCATCCCAATGCCAGATCGAGGGAGGAAATGGGAGCGCCCCGAAGGATTCTACATTCAGCTGGAAGAGCGAAGCGAATTTCTGCACGCGGTCGAGCGCCGCACGATGGGCAAATACAGCTGTACCGAAATAGAGTGCAGCCGCGGCGAGGCCTAGGCGATTCCAGGCCGCATAGCGAACGCGAAGACCTTTGCCTCGAGTAGCGGGAAGCAGAAAAAATACTGCTAAAAGCAGGATGATACTGATGGCGGTTTGCGCAGAGATTGGAGCGCCGACACGCTTCAATAGAGCTGCGACTCCCAGCGATGCGAGTGACAGCACCGACCATGTGAGGATCGCGCGGTTTTTCAGGCCTTCCGGGTTGCGGTAGACCCACGCGAGAAGTTGCGGGCATAGAAGCAGGGCTGTAAGCGTGAAGTCGATAATGAAGATCAAATCCCAGGCGGGGCGTGTCCATTCCAGCGGCGACCAAATCATCGTGCCGAAGGACGTGACCAAGTCCAGGAAAATGTGGCTCAGGATGCCGACCGCGTATATTCCTGCCAGAGCTGAGAACGAAGGCGCATCCCATTTCCGCCAGCGCGCGACCCATCGGGTGAGCCCGGCGAGAGCGAGAGAGAAAAGCGGCATGCAGACGAGAGAATGGGTGACGCCGCGATGCCAGTTCAGAATGAGCAGCGGGTTGCTGGAGAACCAGTCGCGAAGTATATCTGAATCCGGAAATATGGAGCCCAACATCAAGGACCAAGTGATGACCCGAGCGCGGTTGATGGGCTGCGACGCGAAAAGATCGTCGCCCTTGAAAACCGCCTTGCCTAGGAGTGCGCCGGCGATACCGTGGGTAATCGTGTCCATTCGTTTTATCTAAACGATACCGGATCGTAGTACGGCGGCGCTGCGCTTGCCCGTGCGACGAATAATCTTCATGGATTCAGAATACTCGAATCAAGGGGCTGGTTTTTGGCCGCACGCGCCCAACGCGGTGAGCAGAAACACCGTGACTCGCGAACGCGGCTTGGCCGGAATCCGCGTGCTCGGGCGCGATCGCGACTAGAAATCCACCTGAGGTTTGCGGATCGAAAAGAAGGTCCTGATATTCCGAAGGCACGCTGGGTTCAAACGTTGCGCATTCGCCGATGAATGCGCGATTGTTTTTTAAGCCGCCGGAAAGATGGCCTTCGCGGGCGGCCTCGAGGGCCCCCGGAAAGTAGTCGAAAGAAGTGTGATCGATTTCAAACGAGACAGGGTCCAGGCCATGTGCCGGGTCCCCGAGTGCCATCTCGCGAGCGTGGCCGAGAAGGCCGAAGCCGGTCACGTCCGTTACGGCATGGATTGGCTTTGCGGGCTGGGCTTTTTCCTCAATTGCTTGTAGGGCCGCAGCAGCGGCGGCGTTGAGTGTGCTCATAGCGGAGACAGCGGCAGCCAGCGACGCTGCGGTTGCACGGTCTTTTTTTAAAGCCGTGGTGATGACACCGGTTCCAAGCGGCTTGGTGAACAGCAGCACATCCCCGGGCTTGGCGCCTACGTTGCGCCACACCCGTTGCGGGTTGATAAAACCGGTGACCGCGTAGCCAAAAACCATGTCTTCATTCCGAATGGAATGGCCGCCAATGACGCTGCACTTGGCCTCGTCCATTTTCGCCATGCCGCCGCGGATAATCTGCTCCAAGATTTCAGGATCGCCTTTTTCCGGAAAACCGACGATAGACAACGACGAAATCGGCCGCCCGCCCATGGCGTAAACATCACTGAGAGAGTTGGCTGCTGCGATTTGGCCAAAGAGAAAAGGATCGTCCACGATAGGAGTGAAAAAATCGACTGTTTGGACGAGCGCGAGGCTCTCGTTTATGAGGTAGATCCCGGCGTCATCGTTGGTGTCGAAACCCACGAGAACATTGGGATCGGTTTGGCGCGGTAGTTTGCGCAGGATGGCGTCCAGTGTGGCGGGATTCAGTTTCGCAGCGCACCCGGCTGCTTTTGCCATCGCGGTAAGTTTTGGTTGTGTCGCCACGCTCCACACCTCCGATTCGGAGATCATTATAGCCAGCCAGCGCGGGATGTGGTGAGAACACTCAAGGATCAGCTAAGAGGAAGAGTTGCGCCGCGGAGGTGAACGTGGTTTCATCGGCGGATGCCGTGGGACTTCTGGATCATTTTTTTCGTGCTGGGCGTCCTTTTGCCGTGGCGCGGTCATCTTCGGTTGAAAAAACTGCTTGCGCTGCCACAAATTTCATCTCGCGAGCGCCTCTTGCTTTATCTTTCCACGATCACTTTTCAGTGGGTGGCAGTGGCCATAACAGCCTGGAGATCGTGGGTGCGCGGTTTGACGCTCGAGGAACTAGGATTGGTGGTGCACGGAGCGGAACGAATACTTCTGGTTGCGATAACAGGCGCCGGAGTTCTGGGCGGGCTCCAGTGGCTTAATCTTCGCCGGATGGGGCGCTCGTCCGGTAGAGCACGCGAGTTCCTGCAGCTTCTGGCGGAGCGAATCTTCCCAAGATCACGGAAGGAACTGGCATTGTTCCTTGCTCTTGCCGCAACCGCGGGCCTGTGCGAGGAATTTCTATACCGTGGGTTTGCTATGGCCGCCTTGACTCGGGCGGGCCTTCCGGTTTGGGGTGTGGTGCTACTTTCTTCAGTTCTGTTTGGGTTAGCCCACCTTTACCAGGGGCGCGGGGGACTTCTAAGCACACTGGTCATCGGCACAGTGTTCGGAACCGCGAGAATCGCGTACGATGGGTTGCTTCCGGCTATTGTTTGGCATTTTGCTGTCGATGCGGTGGCGGGACTGGCGGGACCACGTTATCTGCTTCTGCCCCGTTCGCCGACAATTGACACGGCAAAAGATAGCCCGGTAGGATTATAGTTACTCTTATGACAACACCCAGCCCAGCGGTGCTATCAGCGGAGACCATTCGCCGTGCCGTGGGCGAGTTCCAATTGGAGATCACAGACCAGCAAGTCTTGTGTATTCAACAATATATAAAGATTCTACTGGTCTGGAACGACAAACTTAATCTGACCGCAATTCGCGACCCCCTGGAGATACTATATCGTCATTTCTGTGAAAGTATGTACGCCGCCGCCGCTGTTCCTCTGGAAAACGGTCGGCTCGCCGACGTAGGTTCGGGAGCGGGTTTTCCTGGGATTCCGTTGAAAATCTATAGGCCAGGACTCCAAACCTTCTTGATCGAGTCCAACATGAAAAAGGCCACATTTCTGGCGGAAGTCCTTAGAAATATTGAACTTCCGGACACTCGTGTACTCGTTAGCAGGTACGAGGAACTCGGTGAAGAAATAGCTCCACTGGACTATGTGTGCTCGCGAGCGGTCGGCGAATTTGGACTTCTTGAAGCGTGGGCAGCTTCGGAACGTGTTGCAACTAAACAAGTTATCTTGTGGATTGGTGGCCGCGATCTGGAGGAAGCTCGTGCGTCCGCGGAATGGGAATGGCGTGAACCCATACCCGTACCAAAATCCCTCCGCCGGTATATCCTAGTGGGGACCAGAAAGCTTTCGACGGTCGCCGCAAAGACTTGAAGCGCAATGACTTGCTGATGGTCCCTCTTTGGCCTGAAGCCCTGAAGCTATTCCCTTCGCTTTGCGCAGGACCTACCCGCTACCCAGCAAGCGAGCACGATGTCCAGCGTCGAGTGAGTGTCGAAGCATCCTAGACTGTAGTCGGGCTTTTTCCTTGCGATCAAATCGGATCCTTCCTAATTCAAGTCAAGGGTGTTCCACGTGAAACATTTTGACTGGACGCTAGAGTTGGTCGTTTAGCGTTGCCACGAATGGACGGGCGCGACCTGGGCGACTCATTTCCCAATGGACTTAGCTCAACGTTCCACGTGGAACACTCCGTCACACGATCGACTCCGTACGCCTTCTATCAACTTGTTCCACGTGAAACAAGTTGCAACCTCCCATCAATTCTGGTAACTTTCCGCGACTTGGGGGCTCTTTGACGCGAATCATCGCGATCGCAAATCAAAAGGGTGGAGTTGGAAAAACTACCACCGCAGTCAACTTGGCGGCCTGCCTCGCCGCCGCAGAACAACCAACTCTTCTAGTGGATTGTGATTCACAGGCCAACACGACCGCAGCTATCGGATTTGCTAAAGATCCTTCCCGTAGAACTCTTTACCACTGCCTGATATTAAATGAGCCGTTTGAACGAATAGTTCAAAAATCGCAGGTGGAGCGGCTGGACGTCGTCCCGGCTGACAAAAATCTCGCCGGAGCTGCCGTCGAGCTCGTTCTAGCCGAAAATCGCGAGTACAAACTCCAAGCAATCCTCAATCAAGTTCGAGACAAGTACAATTTCATCATCCTGGACTGCCCGCCCGCACTTGATCTCCTGACTTTGAATGGCCTTGTCGCAGCGGACGCAGTCTTAGTCCCCATTCAATGTGAATACTTGGCGCTGGAAGGCGTGTCAGAGCTTCTGGATACACTGATGCGAATCCGAAGAACTTTGAATCCAAGCCTGGAAATTGAAGGAATCCTCCTGACCATGTTCGATGAGCGAACTACACTCTCCAGGCAGGTCGCCACGGATTTGCGCAGTTTTTTTGGAACGCAACTGCTCCAGACTGTCATTCCCCGAAACGTGCGTCTTGCGGAAGCGCCAAGCTTCGGGAAACCTATCATTTTTTACGATGTTCATAGCAAAGGGGCAGAGGGCTATACGCAACTCGCCCAGGAGGTAATTGCCAATGCCGAGAAACGCACTGGGACGGGGGCTCGGAGCGCTCATTCGGGAGCCTGAACCGCAGCCTGCAGCAGCTCCAGCACAGCCTCATTCAGCCCATGCTGGCGCCGCAGCGGCGGCACCCGCGCGGGAAGGGTCTATGCCAGGGCCCTTGCAAATCGACATCGATTTGCTCGAACCGAGTCCATTTCAGCCGCGTACGCGATTCCGCGAAGAAGCACTCGAGGAACTAGCTCGATCGATTCAGGCCAGCGGAATCATTCAGCCGCTGGTGGTTCGGCCGATTGGGAATCGATTTCAACTGATTGCCGGAGAGCGACGATGGAGGGCGGCGCAGCGAGCAGGCTTGACAAAGGTTCCTGCGATCGTCAGACAAGTTCCCGACGAGCTCGCTCTGGAAATGACGCTGGTCGAAAACATCCAGCGCGAGGATCTAAACGCGATCGAGGCCGCACGCGCATTCGAAAGGCTGATGGATGAATTCCAGCTTACGCAGGAAGCCGTAGCCGAACGGACGGGGAAAGATCGTGCGACGGTTGCAAACTCGGTTCGGCTTCTAAAGCTGGAGCCCGCGATTCAAGACTGGATCGAAGAGGGCAAGCTGACTGCTGGTCATGGACGGGCGCTACTGGCCGTAGCGGACCTGCCATTGAGAATGCGCGTAGCCCGGCGTGCTTCGCGCGGTGGATTGACGGTTCGCCACATCGAGAGATTAGCCTCGCGTCGCTCACGGGGGACCATCCCGTCTGTGCAAGTCCACATGGATGCAAATATCAAGGCAGCGATCGAAGAGTTACAACGGCACCTTGGAACCAAAATCCTGCTGCGGCAAAAAACGAAAATGCGGCCCGGCCAGCTCGTGCTCGAGTTTTACGACGACGCACAATTAATGGGAATCTACGATCGATTAATGAAATAGGCCGACAGCTTTCCGCTAAGTTCTGTCTGTCCGCACGTTCCACGTATCCTTTGGACAACTCCGCTCATGCGTTGCGTTGACATGTCCTGTCCCGACGCTAGAGTAGAAGAGTCGCTACAGGAGAAAAGTCATGGCATGGAAGTGGCCCGGAGCCTCGAAGGATGGCACGAGTGAAGAATGGACAGGGTTCATCGATCAGGGCGTCACCCTCGAAGGCACGCTCCAGCTGACCGGGACGTTTCGAATCGACGGAAACGTCAAAGGAAATATAATTTCTGAACAAACGGTCGTTCTGGGAGAAGGCGCCAAGGTCGAGGGACAGATCGAAGGCAACCGCGTGGTAATCTCCGGCCGCTTTGATGGAGTGATCTTCGCGAAAGGCAGGGTCGAGATTCAAGCAAAGGGAGTGGTTACCGGCGAAGTCCATTCGCCGTGCCTGGTGATCGATCCAGGCGGCATTTTTGATGGACGCTGCCACATGTTGGCATCTTCGGACGCTGCTACGGGAGTAACAATTCCGATTCGAGCGGTGGGGCAAGCGTAACAAGCCATTCAGTAAGCCGACACACTCCAAAGAAGAGTCCAGAAAAAAAGACTTAAGTATAGTAACCAACCCTTTATTTTTATTAACCGTTAACATAATAATTACTGGTTAGTCAATCGCTCTCGACTCGTTCCTTTTCAACTGGATTTGCAGGCGACGACAGTGCCGCCGTGGTTTCTTTAATGCCCGCTTGGATATTGGATTCCCAATCGAGGTGAGGAACGGGGGAAGCCGAGGCAGTCCGGTAAAAGTGGAGAGCCTCCGCGGGGCGGCCTAGTTTCTTCAGTGATAGCCGGCCAGCGGCCATAAGGGCGAGCAGTGATTGCCTCTCCGTGGGATAAGCGGCAGAGAGCTTGTCATACTCGGTGACAGCGCGGTCAAAGTTTTGTTGACCCTCGAGAAAGCGGCAAAGATCGAGCCAAGTGGCGGCAGGAAGTCTTTGGCCACCTGTATTCTGGAACTCCTCATAATCGCGCCAGGCGGCTTCGCCATCGTGATTCTTCAGGTGAAGCTGGCAGAGTTTGATCGTGGCGTCCTGATGTCCAGCGGAGTCACCCTTGCGCCAATGAAGTTGCTGTAGCAGTACTAAGGCATCGGCAGAGTCGGGCTTCGCAGTAACATGTTCCTTGAGAATTCGGATTGCTTCATCGACATTTCCATGATCCATAACCTCAGTCGCATGAACGATCGCGGGATCCGCTGTCCAACCCACCTTATCCTCGATGGCGGCGCTCACTTTGTGCTCAAGCCCGGATCTAGAAAGAACGAGTGCGCCCAGCATACCGAAACCAAAGCCGCCGACGTGTGCCCAGTGCGCGACACCCGAAGATTGGCCAAATAAGGAGCCGTAGAACAGCTCCATGAGTCCCCAGAGGGGAAGCAGCCAATAGGCAGGAGCCTTGAAACGACCGCGTACATAAAAAAAGGCCCAGAACATCTCGATCTTCAGTTTCGGGAAACGGACGAGGAACGCGCCCATCAATGCAGCCACAGCCCCTGACGCACCTAGACAAGGGACAAGGCTATTTGGGTACATCCAGCCATGAAATTGGAGGGCTACGGCTCCTGCCACGAGATAAAAGATCGAGTAAATAGCTCGACCCCAGTTGTCTTCGAGAATAAAGCCTGCGAGCCAGAGAAACCACATGTTCCCAATGAGGTGAAGCCAACCACCGTGAAGAAAATTAGCGGTTAGGTAGGAAATGGCCGCCGGGTGTGCGGGAACAAAACCAAAACGTGCCAGAAGCGTGTTTCGCTCCATATCTTCAAATTGTTGGGAGAGCGTATCCATTTCAGACTGGAGCTCAGTGGGGTCATCGACCTCGCGAATCCTGTAGTCCCATTGGTCTACGGGGTTACGGTCACGGGATCCGAGTTGTTTCCAGTCGTCAGGGTACTTGGCCGCAAGTGGCTCGACAAATTTCTTGGCGTCCTCCCCCATTTTTAGTTCGGGATGCATGGCGGCAAGCATCAGCAGATGTCTGGGAACATCAGCCTTCTGGGAGAGTTGAGCGCTTTGGTCCAGGATCGTCCAATGAGTGGCAAGGAAGGCGATCACGTTTAGTGCGATGAGGGCAAAAGTGACCACGGGCCAGCGGCGCCCCTGCATGTTCTCGTGGCGGAGGGGGATGAGCAGCATACTCCTTCCTTTCGCATCGGGAGGTTTGAGGATGGCCCCGGTTCTATTCAGTCTAGTTGTTGACTACCAGGAGAGGTGGAAAACAGTGATGCACTACACGAATCAGTAAAGATTGCGGCTTACGCTACACAAAAGTGAGGTGTAGTTCTTTACTGAAAAGTCCCGGCTCGGCGTGTCGACGGAGGCATAGCGGCAAGTTGACACGCTATGGCTGTACGACTATCGTTCGAACTGAATTTTTCAAGAGGATTTTCGAATGAAGATTCTGGTGATTGGTGGCGGAGGGCGCGAGCACGCTCTGACTTCGAAGCTGAAAGAAAGCGCCCGCGTGGAGAAACTCTGGTGCGCCCCAGGCAACGGGGGAATCGCCGAAGATGCGGAATGCATTGCGGTGGACGCAGGTGACGTTGCCGCGCTCGTAACCCTGGCGGAAAAAATCACGCCGGATCTGACCGTGGTGGGACCAGAGTTGCCCTTGGTGAACGGCATTTCCGACGCGTTTGCACTACGAAATTGGGCTCTGATTGGCCCTTCTCGGCGGGCAGCTCAACTGGAGGGCAGCAAGATTTTTTCGAAAGAATTTCTGCTTCGGCACAATATTCCCACGGCGAAAACGTATGGCGCGTATGACTCGCATCGCGCGGCATCTGACGCGCTTGCCGGCGCCCATTGGCCGCTGGTGATCAAGGCTGATGGATTGTGCGCGGGCAAGGGGGTGTTACTGGCCCCGGATGAGGAAGCGGCGAAGCAATTTCTGGAACGAGTGATGGAGAAGAACGAGCTCGGACCCGGCGGACAACGCGTTCTACTGGAAGAGACGCTCGAGGGCGAGGAGCTGTCCTTCATTATCCTTACAGATGGCGAGAATTATGCCCCGATGGTTCCGACGCGCGATCATAAGCGAGTTTTCGATGGCAACAAGGGGCCGAACACCGGAGGCATGGGTGCTTATTCTTCAGACGAGTTATTGCCGCCCGTCCTGCGCGAGGTTGTAGTTTCAACCATCGTTGAGCCCACGCTTCGCGGCCTTGCGAGCGAAGGAATTCCCTATCAAGGTTTTCTGTATGTTGGCCTGATGCTGACCAGGAACGGGCCGAAGGTGCTGGAATTCAACTGTCGCTTGGGCGATCCAGAGGCGCAGGCAATCGTGGCCCGAATGGATTTTGACCTTGCTGAGGTCTTGGCGGATGTAGCCGCGACTCGGCTTAACCCTGACAAACTGGTCTGGAAAAAGGGAGCGAGTGTGTGTGTTGTACTCACCTCAGGCGGATATCCTGGAAAATTTGAAACGGGGAAAAAAATAGAGGGACTAACCAGTGTCAGTCGAAATTCTGGTGTGAAGACTTTTCATGCTGGCACAAAGCGCGAAGGCGGCCAGTTGGTGACAAACGGAGGCCGTGTGCTCGGGATTACCGCGCAGGCAGCAAGCTTAACCGCGGCACTGGCCTCGGCATATGAGGAATCGGCCAAGATTCACTTCGATGGCATGCACTACCGCAGGGACATCGGCACGCCAGCGGACCGTGTCACAGCCGCGGGGGACTAGAATCATGCCGCGCGTCGTGGGTTTATTCCGTTCTCCTCGACCGGGCGCTGAGATGGAAGCAGTGCGCGAGGTGGAGGCGCTTGAAGAAGTTGGCTTCGCAGGTTGCGCCCATGCGCGTCCTGGCGGACAACGTCAGGTCCTCTTGATGGACCGGGAAACGCTGGTCGCCCTGAATCTCTCGCCGGGCATGATCTGGGAAAACATCACCACAGAAGGACTCAGTGTGAACGCGCTCAAGGAGGGGGAATCCTTGCGCATTGGCGAAGCCTCGCTTAGGGTGACAATGGTCTGCACTCCCTGCGGAAAAATGGATGAATTGCGTGCAGGACTGAAAATGGAAATTCGAGGCCGTCGCGGGATGTTTTGCAAGGTCGTCAAAGGTGGCACCATTAGACTGGGTGATGCCATCGAAAAGCTGGATTGAAAGTCAGGGTTTCACCTTGTGGCGCAAACTTGGAGCGTCCGGCGGCCGGTTCTTGTCCTCTTTGGCTTTCTCCACAGGCTCGTCCGGTGGAATAACCCAATTGAAGCCGCCTTCAGTCATAGTGCCGAGAATAAACCTGGACTTACCAGCAATGAGAGGCAAAACGGCTTGCATGAAATCGGTGGCATCCTCGGAGACCGCTTTATTGGCCTGCCCTCGATCAATCTCTTCCAACACTTTCGAGAACTTGGGCTTGCCACGCGATAAATCGTCGATGTCCGGATCATTTCCCTGAATGAGTTGCTGCAAAGAAGGCTCCTTCTGTTGCGCACTGTCCGGATAGCGAAGTTCGACGAGCGTCTTGGGGGCATGCTTTTCGGGGGGATAAAGTTGCGTGAAGCGCGGGCGCAGCAGCCGAGTTTGCCAAAAGTCGCCGCGAGTTGAGATTTCCTGCTGCTGGATGTGGTACTCGATCGTCCATACTTCGGGGCCGTAATCGTCCGGCGCAAATCCAATGAGCACAACCTCAAGAATGGGTTCCTCGGTTTTGAAATCGATTTTGTGTTGAAGCTGCGAGACGAGAGGACGCAAGCGTTCGAGAAATGCCACGCCGATGGTATCCAGATCCGGCGCAATTTCATCGGGATCGGATGCATAGCTGGGATTCTTGCCCGTTACGTGCGGGAAATCCTTGTCGAGCCGTACCGGCACGGGATCGGCAGTGTGCCGCCATTCGGAGGCGCCCAGGAGTACGCCGATATGCGTGGAGTCAATACTCATCACACGCGGAGGAATGGAATTCGGTTCGACGGGCTGATCGATCGCGGCGAAGATGATCTTATCGCGAGCGACATGGATAATGACGCGGCCTCCCGCGAGGTCGGCAACAATTTCGCCGCCGTGCTCTGGCTCCTGGGCAGAAACACAATCGGCTGAGACGATCCAAGCGGGTAGCAGCAGACAGACCGAAACCAGAATGTTCCATCTTCGGCGTGTGGCTATCACGGTCATCGGTTTCTAGCGGCTACGAGCATCGCTCCCCTAATTTTCAGCGCCATCGCTGTGTTGCTAAGGTTTGGCATCAGAAACGGCGGCCGCTGCGCCTTTCGCACGAGTGAGCATCACATCGAGAGCGGCGCGATCGTAGTAACTGCCGTTTCGCACCACGGCCCAGACCTTGCGCGTGTTGGCTATATTCTCGACTGGGTTCGCACTGAGCAAGACCAGGTCGGCAGCGTGGCCTACTTCCACCGTGCCAAGCTCTTTCTCGCGACCCAAAAAGTGGGAAGCTCCGCGCGTCGCGGCGCACAGTGCTTCCATCGGCGTAAGTCCTGCACGAACCAACTCCTCGAGTTCGTGATGGAAGCTGTCGCCGGGAAAGACGAACGGGTCGAGCGAATCCGATCCAATGAGCAGATTTACCCCCGCCCGTTGCAACTCGCCGGTTAACTTCCAATCGTTGGATGCCTGGCGGGCCAACCACGCCGCCCGCTGCCTCATCCCCGGGTCGTTGAGGGAGTCGAGCCATTCCTTGGCCATGGCGGGCGGAACATAGGCGAGCAGGGGGTCGTCGGGCTTCCAATGCTCAGGATGAGAAGTGATGTCAAGCGATGCAAGTGTTGGCGTGACCCAAGTACGGTTTTTCTTTAGCGTCTCGAAGACTGCAGCGGCTCTTTCCGGGCTGTACGTAGCGTCGGCTTCGTGAGCGATCTGTTCCCAAGCGGCGGAATCGCCATTTTTCTCGGCTTGCACGAGGCGAGGACGGAGTTCAGCCTCTTTCGAAGAGAAAGATAGAGCAAATGCGCTGTAGAGAAGATGCTCGATGCTGTGCATGCCCGCGTTGCTGGCTTCGATGACGCCGATCTCGAACGGCAAATGCCCGGCAAACGAAATGTTTTGCTTCTTACTTTCTTCGGCGACCGCGAAGAACGCTTCGCGCGAGGGCATGGAAATAATTTTTATGAAATTTGCGCCGCGCTTCTTGAGTTCATCAACGGCCGCGCGGGCCGCATCAGCGTTGGCGACGGGGTACTGTTCCGCTGTTTTCCTGCCGCTCGCGGCAAGAAAGGGGCCGGCGGCGACAATGTGAGGCCCGAGCATCGAGCCGGACTCGATGTCGCGCTGCCAGGCAAGGAGTGCGTCGAGATCGCCGCCCATGTCGCGCACGCCGGTAATTCCGTTGGCCAGCAGCAGCGGTAGGAGGACTTGTTTGCTCCAGGACGGATCGGCGTAGATGCCTGCAAGATGAACGTGCATGTCCCAAAAACCGGGGAGAAGGAATTTTCCGGAAGCATCCATGGTGCGCGCGGATTTGGGAATTTGAATTTTCGACGTCGCTCCGATGGCGGTGATGCGGCCAGCCTCGATGAGGACAGTCTGATCAGACTGTGGCGGACGGCCGGTGCCATCAATGAGCGAGACGTGGATAATAGCAAGCAGGGAGGGAAGCTCAGCGGCCGCGAATCGCGGAGCAACAAGGAGAGCGGTAAGTAGGAGGAGGACGAACTTTCGAGAACTCAAAGAAGCGCTCACCTTCCGGGCAGCCGGGCGTTAGTAAACGCTACCACAAATGTCGCTGGTGGCGCTGTCTCTTGCGGAACGCTCAGTCTGACGGACCTAGAAGCACTCGTCACGGCGGCGCAGAGCGAGTAAAATGGGACTTTGGATGTGAGGCGGAAATCAAACCATGGGATTGCGAAAAGCGAAGAGCATTCAACACAATGGCAAGCGGCTGGCTGAGATTCTTCTAGCCCACGAACAATTCTTCCGCGGGAAGGAAGGAGGCGCACGGGCGGACTTGGCTGGCGCCGATCTTTCTCGGGCCGATCTCCAGGGAATCAATCTAAGCGGAGCGATTTTGCGGGGTGCGAACTTCGAAGGCTCGGACTTGCGCAAGGCCAAGCTGCCCGGCGCGGATTTGTCTGGGGCGAATCTTCGTAAGGTGGACTTGCGAAACGCAGACATGACGGAAGCAATACTGCCCGGCGCGGATTTGACGGAAGCACAAGCGAGTGGAGTGGAATTTTTCCGCTGCGACCTTTCGAACGCGATTTTGCATCGAGCCCAGCTGCGAAACGTCAACCTGAGGCTGGCGAACGTGAACGGGGCGAAATTCGGCGGTGCTGACATGGGAGTGGCGATTCTCCGCGAAACGGATTTGACCGGAGCGGATTTTTCCGGCGTGGATCTTTCGACAGCCTTGATGCCGCGCGGCTACTCCGCGCAACAGGCGAAGCAGAAAACCGCATAGGTCTCCGCGGCGTACTCCCCTGCGTAATTCTTGGAGCAGCGGCCCGCTCGCGTGGATGGCAAACAGCACGTCCGCGTGGTAGCCTCTGGCGGAAGCAAGGTAGTCCCTCTGCGTGTGACCTGTGGCCACCCCTGCAACACAACTCGACGCTTCGGAAGTACGTGAACGAGTTCTCGTCGTCATTCGAAATCTTCTCGAGGAACTGGGCAGCCAGGGAGCATTGCCACTGCTCAACGGGGCGTCACAGCTTGACCGAGACCTTGGACTTGGCAGCCTGGAACGCGTTGAATTACTCGCGCGGCTGGAAAGCGAGTTTGGCGTGCGCCTGCCCGACCGGGTGGTGGCGGAAGCAAATACACCGGATGATCTCGCCAAGGCACTGCTAGCCGCGCCGGGAGAGGACACGCAGGAAGACGAAGCGGGCTCGGCGCTTCGCGCGGCGATTACAACGCAAAAGCTCCACCGCGAAGGAAGCGATCGCGGCGTTTTCGCCGCGGAAACTCTATTGGATGTGCTGCGATACCGCGCGATGCACGACGCGGAGCGCGCGCACCTCTGGATCACCGAGGAAATTGAAGGCCAGGAACGCAGCGTTGGGCTGACGTTTGGGGAACTGTACGCTGCGGGGCAACGCTGCGCGGCAGAGTTGGCGCGACGCGGCGTCGCTTCGGGCGGACGCGTGGCGCTCATGCTGCCGACATCGCGGGCGTTCTTTGTTTCGTACGCGGGAATTCTTCTGGCGGGAGCGATTCCGGTTCCGATCTATCCGCCGTTCCGCGCGGATCGCATAGAAGAATACGCGGGGAGGCAGTCAGCGATTCTCAGGAACGCCGGTGTGTGCCTGCTCCTGACGTTCCGGCAGGCGGAAGCGGTCGCGAGACTCTTGAAACCGCGCGTGCCCTCGCTCACGGAAGTCGCCGACGCGGAAAAACTGATTGGCACGGCGGACAATGCGCCGCCGGTCTCGCCTGGCGCGCTCCCATTGCATCTCACGGGAAGCAGGATGCGCAAAGGAAGCGATATCGCGCTGCTGCAATACACATCCGGTTCGACGGGCGATCCGAAAGGCGTGGTGCTTACACACGCGAATCTGCTTGCGAACATCCGGGCGATCGGCGAAGCCGTGGCACTCGGGCCCGACGATGTGGGAGTGAGCTGGCTTCCGCTCTATCACGACATGGGGCTCATCGGGGCGTGGCTTACGCCGCTGCACTTCGGACTGCCGCTAGCGGTGATGTCGCCGCTGGCATTTCTCACGAGGCCGGAGCGTTGGCTCAAGGCGTTTCACAAGTATGGCGGAACAGTTTCCGCGGCACCGAACTTTGCATATGAATTATGCGTGCGAAAAATCGCCGACAAGGACATTCAGGGGCTGGATTTGAGCAGGTGGCGAGCGGCTTTGAATGGCGCAGAGCCAGTCAATCCGGCAACGCTGGAACGATTTGCACAGCGTTTTGCGCCCTTTGGTTTTCGGCGTGAAGCGCAATTGCCGGTATACGGGCTCGCGGAGTCTTCACTTGCAGTGACGGTCCCGCCGCTGAATCGCGGGCCGTTGATCGATCGAATCGAGCGCGAAGTTTTTACGGCCCAGGGCCGCGCTGTGCCGTCGCGTAAAGACGACGCAACAGCCATCGCGTTTGTTTCTTCTGGAAAGCCGCTTAGCGGGCACGAAGTGCGCATTGTGGACCCGAGCGGCACCGAAGTGAGCGACCGTACCGAGGGTTTCCTCTGGTTTCGCGGACCTTCGGCGACGAGCGGCTATTACAAGAATCCCGAAGCGACTAAAGAAGTGCTACCACGGGGGCCCGCAGGGAGCCATGGAGAATATGCGTGGGTGAATTCTGGCGACCGTGCGTACCGGGCGGACGGAGAAATCTACGTCACGGGACGAGTGAAGGACATCATCATCAAGGGAGGAAGGAATCTTTATCCGCACGAAGTCGAGGAGCTCGCGGCACGGGCAGAGGGAATCCGCAAGGGCGGCGTCGTGGCGTTTGGATTGAGAGATGAATCGGCGGGAACCGAAAAGCTCATCGTAGTGGCGGAAACGCGAGAGCGCGATGCGGGGCGAGCCGCGAAGATTTCGGCGGCCGTTACTGAAAACGTCTCGCAAGGGCTGGGTCTGCCGCCGGACAAGGTCGTGCTTATTCCGCCGGGGAGTATTCCAAAAACTTCAAGCGGAAAGCTTCGCCGTGAGGAAACCAAGCAACTTTTCCTGGCGGGGAAATTAGGCGCAGCGAAGGCGCCTGCGTGGGTTCAGATCGCGCGTCTCGGCGCAGTCGGCCTGGTCCGCACGGCGGGCGAAAAGATTTGGGCGGGAGTGCGGCGGGGATTGGAAATCCTGTACGGCCTCTACTTCGGAGTGGTGTTTTTAGTGTGGATTGTTCCGGTGTGGACCGTTGTCCATTTCATAAGCGACTATCGCCGAGCAGGGCGTTTTACTTCCGCAGCCCTGAAAGTCTTGTTTGCGTTAGTCGGCTGTCGCGTTCGCGTCACCGGCAAGGAGCATGTGGACATGCCTGGCGCGAAAGTTTTCGTGGCCAATCACACCAGCTATTTTGACGTGCTGCCGCTGATTCTGGGGCTCGGCGTTTCGTATCACTTCGTCGCCAAAACGGAAGTCCGCGGGATGCCGTTCATCGGAACTTTCCTGCGGCGGATGAGGCATCTGACTTTTGACCGCAGCGATTCCCAGTCGCGATTGCGGCAATCCGAGGAGATGGAAAAATTGCTGCGCGAGGGAGAATCGATTTTTGTTTTCCCGGAAGGCACGTTTACGAGCGAAGAAGGAGTCCGGCCCTTCCAGCTCGGCGCGTTCAGCGCCGCGGTGAATGCCGGTGTACCGGTCATTCCGGTTTCGCTGGCGGGTACGCGGAAATTCCTGCGTGACGGCACCTATTTGCCGCGGCCGACACACGTGACGATTACGGTGTCTGCCCCGATGTATCCGAGTTCCCGGAGCGGCGCTGCACAGACTGAGTCAGAATCGGCGTGGCATGAATTAATCCGTCTCCGCGATACCACGCGCGAAACGATCGCGCGTTCCTCCGGCGAGCCGCTGCTTTAGCAATTCCACCTATTTGAGAGCCGTCGCCCGGTTACAATTCCGCCCAAAATTATTTGCTCCGAGTTGCAACTCTCTCTTGGAGCGCCGCATCTCTATCAGGAAGCAAAACGAGCAAATGCGGATTGCTGCCTTCCTGCCTTAGGCGCACCGCCAGACGCGAAATCGTGCCCAGAACGGGCCGGAGCGCGTGGACAGTTCAAACTAATGGAGGGTTTATGAAAATGCGGATAGTTGTGTCTCTGCTCGGTTTTCTCGCTCTAGGTGCTGGAAGCATCTACGGACAGGAAACTCCCAAAGTGGATGTCTTCGCGGGATATTCCTACGTCCGCGAAAATCCGAGCACTTCCGGTGTGGACAGTTTCAGCTTGAATGGTGGAAGCGCATCGCTGACATACCACGTTAAGGATTGGGTGAGCGCCGTTGCAGATTTCGGCGGCTATCACAACGGAAATATTCTGGGGTCCGGCGTTGACGGCACTCTCTCGACCTATCTTTTCGGTCCTCGCGTTTCTTACCGCAGCTACCGGCGCATTACGCCTTTCGCTGAAGCGCTTTTCGGCGTGGCGCATGCCGGGGCAAGCATAGCCGGACGGTCAGCCGGATCGCAGAATGCGTTTGGGATGGCCATTGGCGTGGGTGCGGATTACCGGCTGAACAATCGCTTTTCACTTCGGCCGCTTCAGGTGGACTACTTATTGACCCGCTTTCCGGAAGGCACGGGAAGCAATCAAACGCAGAATAATTTGCGGGCTTCGACAGGAATCGTGGTCCATTTCTAGAGACCGCAAGTAGAAAGAAAATTCGGTACTGACTTGCTGTGAAGTCAGCCCCTCGATTCGGTAGCCCGGTGCAGGCAGGGGGCCGCGCAGTAGTTAAGGCAGGCGCGGCCCTACGCACCCGTTGAATCAATCCATTTGGAGTCAGTGTTGCAGGCTGTAAATGACCGTGATGTACGTGTCGATTTCGACGGCTTGCCCGTTTAGGATCGTTGGGTGGTATCGCCATTGGCGCACGGCGTCGAGCGCGGATTGCAGGAAGAGCGGATCGCCGCTGACCACTTGCAAGGATTGGATTGTACCGTCCGTGGCGATGATCGCGTGCAGCTCCACTTGGCCTTCGCGATGAATTTGTTTCGCCAGAGGCGGATAGACCGGCTCTACACGCTGGACCAACATCGCTCGTTCCAGATGCGTGACGTGTAGGAGCCGCGGTGTTTGTGGGTTCGCGTCGGCTGGGCGTGCGGGTTGTCGCCTGCTGTCATCCATGCCGATTCCCCATGGCGGTTGTACACCGGTCCGTCCATCGGGTGCTCCCACGCCGGGAATGGGATCCTGCGGCGGCGTGTTGTCCGTCGTAGCAGGGTGATTGGGAATTATCGGCGAATAACACGTTGCGCAGAGATTTCGTTCCGCACCATGCCTGGGTTCGATCGGCGCCGTGTTTGGATGTTCGGGCCCTCGCGAAGAGTAGTAGGGCGGGATCGGAGTCATGGCAAGGGCGATGCGTTCGGGTTTACCAAACAAGGGAATCAGCACGATGACGATGAGAATGGCGCTTTGCGCGGCGATGGAAATAATCAAGGCTCGCCGGCGAATGCGTCGCTCGCGTGCGCGCTGCTCTTCGCTGCCTTCCACGAAACATCCTTGAAGCGAACCAAAATCGTTTTGCGGACTGGGAACGGGTTCGATAGACATCACACACCTCCACAAAAAAGTTCTGCGAGGCGGTACAGGAATTTTTGCGACGCCGGCTTCCTGTGGGTTGCTCAACTACCGCAGGAAACCGGCGCCGCGCTCGCAGGGATGTTCTGAACATTCGACACCTTGCGATCGCTCTTTGTTCCCACCACTAGGGACGGTAGGCGCCGCTCCTGAAAATCGAGCGAAAAGAGGGGGTGTCCATGAAGATTTGGACACCGTGAATAAAGCGTACTCCACCCGTAACGCGAAGTCAACTGTACCGATGGGCAGGATTTTTGCGGGGAAACTAGCGGTGAGGAGCGCCGCGGCGCGCAAGCTCCGGAAAGATCTTGCGGAAAAACAGATGGAAGTCCGACGCGGGAATTTCCACGGAGTGCCAGCGGCCGCCTTCGCCCCGGATCTTCAACTCCACATATTCCTTGCTCAGAGGAGACGCTTCGGGGATCGAGATCCGGATCGACGCCGCCGGCGTCACAATCTTCCGATAGAACTGGATCTCCACGAGATCCGCGAGGGCGAATTTTTCCACTAGAAAGTTTCCTGTTTGATTTTTTCGAGCAGCGGCCGCTTCTCGTCGGCAAGCCGGCGCACGTCGTCGAGATTCACCTGGCGATTTTTCATCGCGCGACGGAGGGCGTCGAAAAAAAACTCCGCCCACTTTTTTGACGGCACGAGCTTCTCGATCTGCCATTTCGCGAAGCCGACACCCATCCGGCCGCGGGATCCGTTCGGTCCCACGTCCTTGATCTGCACGATCACGGCGATCTCGATCATGGACCTTCCCAGGGCGCCGATGGTTTCGCCGGCGGAGGCTCGACCGGGTAGACGACACCGATCCCGCTTTTCAAAAGATTTTCCAATCCCGCGACTCTCGTCGATATCGCGCCGATCGCAGCGAGCAAAATCAGGAAACAAAGCGCAAACAGCCAAAACGGAATCGGCGCCGTCAGGAGATCGTGAAACTGCCTGAGAATTTCGCTCACTGGATCGGGCCTCGATCGGCGTCGGAGTCGGGAAGATCCGGAAGCAACAAAGGAAACATCGGTTTCAGGAGCTCACGCACCGGCGCCGTGCACGGAGGGCACAACGATTTTACCTCTCCGTTTCCTAGCTGGATTTTCATCCATTCGGAAACCCTGGTATCGACGAGCACGATCGCTCCTCCCGCCGGCGGCGTCCTCCGGAGCTCGTGACCGCACCGATCGCACTTCTCGACGATAAACTCGCTCATGGCACCACCACCAGGTTCTCCGCGATCGCGGCGTGCTGCCTGCAGGTGCGCCGCGATGCTTCCCAGGCACCTTCCGCCGATTGCGCCGTAGGAAAGGCCTGTACAGCGTTCCAGCGGCCGCCGGATGGATCCTCGATCGCGATCTCGACGGTCCAGGCCTGGTGCGGCCGGCGGAGCTCTACTTTCCCAGACGCCCGGCGATGAATCTTCGGACGCGATCGTCGATCGCGCCTAGTTTTTCTTTCCACGTTAGCCTCCTGGGAATGGCCGGGAGATCCTGGGCCTCGACGCCAGCGCCGAGGGCTCGCGCCTCTTCGGGCGTATAGAGTTTTCCGAACGTCGGGAAAAACAGGCGGAGCAAGTGACCAGGCAGATGCTTTCCGCACTGGTAGCACACCTGGGCGCCGGCGATATGCCGAACGCCGGTTTCCTTCGCGCCGCAATTCGAGCACGTTCCGATAAACCACAGCCGGCGGATCCGCCGGCGAAACGCGCGTTTCTCCCCGCGCGATCGCACTCTCTTTTGCTGGCGCGCCATCTCAGCGATCGCCTTTCCGTTTCTCGCCGCGGTTTCCGTTCAAAATATCCACGATCAGGGTTTTCGAGCAGCCGTGGATCTTCGCCACTTTCGAGCAGGATCCGAGCAGCCGGTGATCGGCGATCACGCGGGCCTCGTCGATCTGTTTTCTCGGGCGGTGACAAATCGTGCCTCGCGCCTTCGCCGCGCGCATCCCGGCCAGCACGCGCTCGCGAATCATTTCGCGCTCGAATTCCGCGATCGCCGCGAGTACGTGAAAAATCAGTTTTCCAGACGGGGATCCGGTGTCGATCTGTTCCGTGACGGAAACAAAGTCGATCTTGAGGTGCTGGAGGAGTCCGAAGAATTGGACGATGTGCTGGACACTGCGAAAGAGGCGATCGAATTTCCAGACCAGCACAACGTCGAACTGCCGGCGCTGCAGGGATTCAGTGAGTGCGGCCAGCCGCGGCCGGCGCGTCTCGGCGCCGGAAATTCCGTGATCGACAAACTCCACGATCGTCCAGCCGCGTCGCCGGGAAAACTCGCGTAATTCCCGCAACTGGAGATCGGGATTTTGATCGAGCGTCGAGACGCGGGCGTACACCGCGGCGCGCACAGCTTTTGCCTCTCCCATGCTCACTCTATACGCTTCGATCAACTGCCACACCTAAAAACATCGGCGTGACGTTTCCCCGCGGCGTGACGTTTCTCGATTTGATACAGATTTCCGACCAGGCCTTCACTACCGTTGCGCGCGTGTGCGCGCGCGATTCACACTTGGCGGGTGATTTTCGCCACTCCAGAAAAACCGCTCCAGATCCCCTATCCCTCCTCGATCATGCCGTGGAAAAGAGACGCGCAGAATCGCCTCGTCGCGAAAGTGCCGATCGCCGGCACGATCATGCGTCTCGAAGGCGAAGTCGAGAGGGCCGCTCGCGAGCAACTGAAGAATCCCGCACTCCTCGACAACAAACCGCCGATCGTTTTCGAGATCCAGTTTGCCGACGGGGAATTGGGATTGTTCACGCCGATCGAGGGGCCTTTCGCGTATGGACCCACAAACACCGCCGCAAGATCCGCCAGCTAACACCGGCCGCGTTGCCGGCTCGTGTCCTGTTTGCCACTCGGAGATCTCCGTCGAAAACGGCGCGATCCACGGCGGCGAGCCTTCCGGCCACTATGCGGAGCTCAAGGCAAAGGCGGAATCGGCCGACGAGTGGCGCGACAAGCTGGAGCAATACCGCACGGAGCATCCCGAAACTCCGGCGGCGCCTCCTCCCGCCGATCCACCGGCGGCGGAAGAGACTGAATATTTCCTATGAATTTTTTGGCCGCGATCGGACAAACACTCGCGGGCGCGTCGGCCGATGTGCAGGCCGCGCAAGACGCGGCGACGCAGGCTTTCTACGTGATCGCCGGCGAATTGCTTCTCGTGGTTCTCTTGCTCGGATTTATCGCCTGGAAAGCGAACAAGTGAAAAGCGAATCGATCTCACCCAAAACGGCCAGCGCCGCACCAGCGCTCCAGCCTAAGGCGGAGGGTTCCACTTCACCCCTAGGGCCTCCGCCTCCTTCTCCTAAAAAATTTCCGCGCGCGGAGATCCCCGCGGCGAAACGAGGTCCAGGACGGCCGCGAAAAGAGGAGACGCAGAGGGGAGGCACATCTCCGGATGTGTCGCGGGCGACTCCCCCGATCGCGGCCATGCCTGGCACCGACAAAAAGAATTCCACGCCGGCGCCGGCACAGGCGATCGGATCGGACCAGGTAGCGCGCGGATTTCTCGGGCTCGTCGGCGGCGCCGCGGCCGTATCCTCGGCCTTGCTGCTTAAAATTCCTCTCGAAACGAGTTTTTCCGTTTGGAGCTTTTCGAAAGACGAGCTCGACGAGCTCCAGCCGATCGTCGAAACGTGCGTCGATAAATATCTCCCGAAACTTTCGAAATGGGGTCCCGAGGCGGAGCTCGCCGGCAAACTCGCTCCGATGCTCGCCGGCAAAGTCGCGGCCGTGATTCTCGCGGCGAAGATCTTCCGCCTTCAGGACGTGCACAAGATTCCGCCGGCAGCCGTTACGCCGTCGAAACCGGCGAACGTGACCGCCATCCGGCCGGCGGAAAATCCGGGGGCCTCGACAGCCGCACCGCCACAAACCGATCCCACAATAACCGGCGCCGTAGCGAGCTCGAAAGAGGCCTCCGCACCACTTCCCGATCCGTTCAGCACCAAGGTGATCGACGGCGGCGCGGATCTTCTGGCGGAGGGGCTGCTATGACGACGAAACCGGAAAATCCGGCGCCGAGCGAAAAAGGCGATCGGGTGCGCGAGCTCGCGGATCGCGTCACGAAACTCGAACGATCGCTCATGCAATACGTGATCGACGTGGAGCTCGACGCGCAACGCAAGCACGAGGCCAAGATGGTGCTCGCGGCGATGCTTTTCGGCCTGGCGCTCGGCCTGTGGCTCGGCCGGCGAATGATCGAGGAAACCTGAGTGGCGAAGATCGCAGTCATCACTGGCCGACGTGGAAAGGGAAAAACTTCCCTCGCGTACTTCCTCGCGCGCAGCGTAGACGCTCGCGGCGTGGCCGTTTTCGATCCGACACAATCTTTCGGGATCGGCGCGATCGCGACGGATCGCGATTCCTTCGATCAGGCCTTGGAGGGCGACGTTTCGCCGGCCGTGTTCCAGGTCGATAACGTCGAATTCAAGGAAAGCGCCGTCGAAAATGCGCTGCAGGAATTCGTCTCCGCGATCAAACACATCCGGGATATCGGCGTGGTGATCGACGAGACGAGTTACGTGCAGAGCTTCAACTGGTGCGCGCCGGCACTGGACGACGAGATCCGCGTCGGCCGCCGGCGCCGGCACGATCTGTTTCTCACGCAACACCGCATGGCCGATTGCAACGGGATCGTGCTCGATCTCGTCACCGAGTTTTACTTTTTCCAAACCAAATCTCCGAAGTCGCTCGACCGCATCGCGGAGTATTGCGGCGAACAAGTCGCCGGCCTGGTGAGCACGCTCGGCGAGCATTCTTTCTGCTACTACGACGTGGAAACCGGCCGGTTCCATGTCAACGATTCACCGGAATCCTGGCGCGTGCAGATCGCGCCGATCGAAGTCGCCGCACCGCGCCTCTCGGCCGCGGCCGATTAACAGGAGGTAGTCAGATGAAAATGTTCGCAGAGAATCACGGCAAGGCCGCGCTCATGGTAGTCGGCGCGACCGTCGTCGCCGCTCTGATCGTGATCCCGATCGCGAATAAGTTCCTGGGGAGTTTCCTGCCCCAGGGATCGATCAAGGTCTGAGAGAAAACGATCACCGCTCAGTTTGGGCAGTAGCAGTTAACACAGAAACGAAAGGGGCACCACAGTGAAACACTTCGGATTGCTCATGCTGTACGTTGCCGTCGGCCTGGTCGTCGCCGGTCTGCTCTCCGGCGTCGTCGCTAAGGTTTTGCCGGCATCTCTCGGGGGCGGAACGGCCGCTCCTGCAGCGTAGCTTTTCCCTCCTCCCCTCACGCTGATTTTTTCCCGCACCGATCGAGCTCTCCCTCCCCCTGGCGAGACGGATTTCCATTCGAAAAGAGGAATCACAATGTCTCTCCGTTTGCAGGGTCCTAATTTTTTCCAGGATCTTTCGATCAATACGCTCAACCAGGAGTACATCCCCGTCGGCGATCTCACCCGTCCCAAGTGGCTTTGGGGTTTGCTGTGCGAGCTCAAGGGCCGCGTCGCCGTCACCGTGGCGATCACCGGCGCCGTGCTTGCCGAAGCGCCTCAATCGCTCGTGAATTGGATCCGCGTCGAGGGCATCCACAAGGTTTTGGGCCAGCGCACGATCTACTACATGCGCGGGCCTACGTCGATTCAGTTTGCTAACGTGTACGGCCGCGGCCGCGCACTCACGCTCGTGAATGGCGGAATCGTTCCGAACGCGGCCTCGACCGCCGTCGGAAACTACGATTTCGATGTGGCGTTCCTCGTCCCGTTTCCTCCTCAGGGAATTCCGCTCAACCAGCAGGCACTCTTCATGCTGAAAACGGAGGATTGGAAAACCCTGCAGGTCCGCGTCTCGATCGGTGACTCGACGGCACTCTGGCAAACCACGGCCGGATCGACGATCACGTTTTCGGCGTTCGGATCCGCAACGGGCTCGCCGATCTTCTCCATCAACACGATCGAGCCGCAGTTGGGATCCTTCCGAAACTCGATCAATCCGGCACTCGTGCAGCGCGTGTGGCAGGACATCACCACGCCTTTCACCGCTTCGAGCCTCACCGACGGTTTGCTCGTGCAACTCTCCGTCGGCCTCCGTCACCGCGGGATGCTTTTCAAACAGGGCACGCTCGCGACGGCGCGATCCGGCGGTGTTGTCGTCTTTGCTCAAAACGGCCTCGTGGATACCATCCTCACGCGGCCGCTCGTGAAACTCGACCAGGCCTTGATCCGCAATCCGAAAAACACGTTCGCTTCGAAAGAGTGGACGGGCTACGCGCTGGAATTCTCGCAGCCGACGGGTTACGGCCTGATCGAATTCGCCGAGGGCGGAGACATTCGCACGGTGTTCCCGGCGCATCGCCTCACCACGGCGAATAAATTCGAGTTCCGCGGCGACGTGGCCGCGGCCGCGAATCAACAGGGCGAGCTCATTGAGGAGCGCATCGAAGGCAATCCGACTTACCAGGATCGCCAGGGCAACGTCCGTTCTCTCTTCGTCGAATAACAAAAACCAGGCGGAGGCCTCGATTCGGGGCCTCCTGCCGAATTTTCTCGCGCTGTGGAGCTCCAGGAGCTCGCGAAAGGATCCTCCGATGGGTACATGGTCAGGCTGGACAGGCCTTTCTAATTTCGCCGATACAGTCACGACGGATCTCGGCGCGTTCGGTGTGATCGGCCAGCCGAACGTCGGCGGCCATCAAACGACGCAAGTCACGCGATCGTCACCAGGCGGCACCACCACCACAATCACGAGCTCCGGAACGTCCGCGGCTACGAGCCACTCTCTTTTGATCGCCGGCGCCGCAATCGCTCTCGTGATCGGCCTGTTTTTGCTTTTGTGGAAACACAAACTTTGAACGGGGCTAAACGATGCTTCCAGGCGTACCAGCAACGGGTCTGCCGGTAGGCACGACGCTCGTCTACAACGCGCACCTCGACCAGAGTTTTCTTTCCTGGGTCAAGACGGGGATCGGCACTCCGGACGAATTGTTCCAGGCGATCGGCGATGCCCTGAGCACGAAGTGGGGCCTCACCGTCGTGGGATCCGACTATTCGGCCGTTTCTTCCTTTTACGGAGGCGCGACGCCGATCACGCTCACCGTGCAAATGGCGGGTCCGGAAACTTACGCGCAACCGGACGACGTGCGATCGATCATCGATGGAGAGATCCAAAACGCGCTCTCCTCGAATCCGATCACGGACTCGAACGTTTCGAGCTTCAAACTTCCGCCGGGCACACCTGGCGCACCCGCGGGAAGCGTAGACACCGGCGCGCCGGCGGCCGACACAAATCCGATCGGATCGGGATTCTCGGCCGCGGCCTCGGCCGCGGGATCGGCCATCGGAAACGCCGTGGGCAGTGTGACGAGCAATCTCGGCGTGGGATCCGGAATCGTGATCGTGGTGATCGGCCTCGCGATCATCGCGGCCGTTTTGATCGGAGTCGCTCCGACGGCGCCGGCGCGAGCTCTCGCCGCGGCGCGGAGGCGTTGATGCCAGTCGCCGCGGGGATCTTCGCCGGCCTGGTGCTTTTGATCGCCTGGCTGGAGTCCAGGAGCTCGGCGGCCGCGGGGCCGACAGCCGGCACGCTCGATTCCGCCGGCGACACGGAATTTTATCCCGCTCCGCCGGCCGATGATTTCTCGAATGCGGAAGTGGGAGACACGATTTTAGGAGGCAGCGGCATGCCGGTCACACCAGCAAAAATAGATCTCCTCGCGCAAGCGATCGCGACGGCCGAGGGTTGGACAAATCCGAATCCGAACGTGGTACCGCGGCGAGCTCACAATCCGGGAGATCTCACGCGCAGTTTCGGCGAGCCGACCGTGGGCGTCGCCAATTCCGAAGGCGTGCTCGAATTCTCGGACGACAACGCTGGATGGAGCGCTCTCAAGGGCGAGGCGACGGCGATGCTCACCGGCGCCTCGCACGTTTACTCGCCGAATATGACGCTGCTTCAGGTAGCACAGAAATACACCGGAGGAGACGCGGCCGACTCGTGGGCGAAAAATGCCGCGGCCGTTCTGGAGATCACTCCGGACCAGACGCTCGCGGATTTTCTGAATCTATGAACTGGATCCTCATCCTCGGAGGCGGTGCGCTGCTGTATTTCGCAGCGAAAGGCGGAGCTCTCGGCGCATCGGCACAAGCCGCCGCGCAAGAAGTTTCGACCGTCACCGGCGGAGCTCTGCATGCGCAGGTCAAACTCGGAAACGCGGATCCGAACTATTCCGCGTGGCTCCAGCAAGAGATCCAGAAACTTTTCGGGACAGTCACCGGAGGCGCGGCCTACCGTCAGACAGATCTCGACATTCTGACGAAGGCGATCAACACGCGCACGCTCACCGGATCCGGCGGAATCCCCGGGTACTGGAAAAACACGCCGGGGGATTGCTCGTCGGCGTCCTCTACCGGCGCTTTCGGCGTCACGCAACAGGCCGGCGCCTATGCAGGCATCGGAGTCCAGGGCGCGCAACTCGGCGCGCAGATCGCCGGCACCGTAGGCACGGTCGCGAACGCTATCCCGATTATCGGATCGGTGATCTCCGTCATCACGGCGGGATTCTCGGCGATCTTCGCAGGGCACGCGCAAGCGGTCGCGAGAGAACAGAGCACATTGTGCGGCGCCGTGCCTTTTGCGCAAAACGCGATGGAGCGCCTCGATGCCAGTTACAAGATCGGCACGCTCTCGGGGCCGCAGATCGCGCAGGCGCTCGAAACGATCTACCAGCAATTCGCCGCCGGCGTCGAGCCGATCATCCAGCCGGCCGACGAGAGTTTCTCGGACGCCATTGCGCAGCACCACTGCAATGCGGCGTGCGTCTACCTCCGCGAGCTCCGCGGAATCATCGACGCTAAAGTTTTGTTCGACTACTGAGGAGGAGAACATGGGCGCAGTTATCGCAATCGCTTCAATTTTCGGTTTGCTGTACGCGAAGCACATCGCGACGGCGACGGCTTCCGTGCCAGCGCAACAAGTCGGCGGCACGGCAAAGATCACCGGATCGCCAGATCCCTCCGTCGCCTACGATCAGAACGCGCCGGCGCAAGCCGACGCGATCGGAAACACGCATCTCTCGATGCTCGATCCGGTGTACACGCCCGGAGGCGATATCGTCGCGCTTCCTTACCGGCCTTCCGATCTGGCCTACGGAGGCGGCGTGCAATCGGCCGTCGGCACCACGAGCGATGCGAATCCCGCTGGATCCACAGGATCGGGAGTCTCCGCGATCGAGGCGCTAAACGCTCCGCATGCCAGCGCCGGTTTGTCGAGGACGGCATCGCGCCTTCCGACGACGGGCTTTTTCTCGAATCTGATTCGCCGCGGGTCCTTCGTCGCCAGCGCCGGCACACCGAATCGAGGAACGGGATCCGGATCCGTTTTGAAAATCACGAATGGAGTTTCCTCACCAGGTCTCGGCGCGGTGAAAGGATCCGGGCTCCCGCAAACGATCGCGGTAGCCTCTTCCGTCGTGTCCACGCCGACAACTCCAGGAGCTCCGGGAGTGCGATCGGCAACACCAGTCGCACGGACAAATTACCTGATCGCGGGGCGCCGCCTGCAGGTCGTTTGATCCTGGAAACTTCTTCTACTTAAACGAGAGAGAGGAAACAGCGTATGTCGCGAGAAAAAATCACTTCGATGCTTTTGATCGGGATCGGGATCCTCGGGCTCCTGTACTTGCTCGGGAAAAAGACCACGGCCGCACCAGGTCAAACCGCCGGCGGCGCTCCGATCGCTACGAGCCCGCGATCGATCTCGGGAGGAGTCTCGGGATCGATCCCGAATATCATCGCGGCGGCGGCGGCACTGACGGGAACGTCCCAGGGATCCGTGGCGCAAAATCTGGTGAAAAACGCGGGCGGAGCTCCGTCGCCAGGGATGATCCAGCCGAGCGCGGTTGACTATTCGTCGGCTCAACTGATCTCTCCCGCGGACAGCACCATTTTCCAGGGCTACGCCGGGAACCAGCTCGTCAGCACCGACAATCCGACCGATGTTGCGCTTCCCAACGTGAGCTCGCCTTTCGGAGCGCTGGATATTCCCGCCGGCGTCACCGCGCTCGACGCGGGAGGCCTCGATTCCGGATCGCTGTACTCCGTATGAGGACCAGGAAGATCACTCTCGGGGAGTGGATCCAGATCGGCGCGCTCGTCGTCGGTTTCGGGATCCAGGCGGTGCGAGCAGAAACGAAAGTGACGGAAGTGATCGACGAGCTCCACCGCATCGAGTACAAGTTCGATCGCGTCGAAAAGTATCTGTCATCGAAGGATGTGAACTACTGGGAGACAATCCGGAAACTGGAGGAGCCGCCAGAGCAGGCAGCGCCTCCGATTCCACGCTAGAAAGGCGGATCCATGAAAATGCTGGAAAAATATCTCGGGCCGGCGATCGCCGCGATCGCCATGCTCGTGTTTTTCGCTTCGATGTATTCCTCGGGTTGCGGCTACAAATCCGTGAAGGCCTCGGCACCAGGCCAGGCGACAGCCGCGAATTCTTTCGAGGATTACTCGTACAAAACTTTGCTCGACGCCCAGGCCGGCCTCAACGCTACGCGGAACGAGATCCAGGCCGGCACTCTTCCGCAATCCCTCGTGCCGATCTTCGATCGCGCCGTCGTGGTTTACAACGAGTGCATCGCACTCGAAAAGAGCTACGACAAAGTGCTGCGCTCCGGAGGAGATCCGGCAACCGTACAACAGGAGCTCGCGAGCAACCTGGGATCGCTTGTCGGGTTAATCGCACAGATACGCCCGCCGAAAACACCGGCGCCGGCGCCGGCCACCAAGCAGTAGAGTAGAGCTCGAGTTTTTGTCGGCAAATTGAGGTAATTTTCCGAGGCCTCCCTCTCCTCGACGAGAGAGAGGCCTTTTCCATGCAAACGCTTTCCTGTACGAATTGCGGAGCGACGAGCTCCTCCGATTCTCCGATCAAAGTTTGTCCCGCCTGCAACAAGCCGGCCGAGAGCAATTCCTCGGAGCCGGCCAGCGTAGCAGGGGGAAACGCCGCCGATGGCGCCGATTCCGTAGCTAAGACGGATGCGGCGATCGCATCGGCCGAAAAAACCCTGGAGCAACAAGTCGAGACGCAGGCCGCGGCAAGCGGATCTCCCGTCGTCGTTGTGCCTCCGGCAACAAGCGCGGCAACCGTTTCCTCGACGCCGGCGCCGGCGGAATCGACGGCGCAGAAGATCGAAACCGGCCTCGCGATCGGCCTCGACGACGTGAACGCCGTGGCAAAACTCGTCGCTACGAGTTTCGCCGGCACTCCCGTTGCCGCGATCTTCGCGCTCCTGGGGCCGGCCGCCGGCATCGGCGCCGCGGTGCTCCATCAGCACCTAACAAATGCGGGTTTCGATCTCTCGAAACTCCAGCCGATCGTCGCGCTTTAGAAAACGAGCGCACGATTTGTCAAGACTTGCCGCGGCCTCCCCTCTCCGCGTGGATCTGAGGGGAGGCTTTCCTTGGCACTCAAAACCGTGACGAACATCGCGCCGGCGCAACTCATCGCGCAATTCGATGCCTGGGTCCGCGTGCATATCCAGGTGCGCGACGCCAACACCGTGTATCTCGCGACAAACCGGCCGGATCTCGAAATTCTCGGGCAAGGCGGACAACAGGGCGGGCTCGCGATCGACAAAAACGCCGGCATCGTTTCGATTCCCTGGATCGGGCCGCTCTACGCGCTCGGATCCGCTCCAAACGTGCAAGTGGAATTCGCTCTGTTCTCCCCTGGCGTCGATATCGGGAGGTAACATGCGGAAAAGGAAATTCTTTCCGGCCGGTTTGTTCTCGACTCTTGTCGTCTTTTTGTTTCCGGCTACCACGGCCGCGCAGACTCCGGATCTCATCCTCAATCCAGGATCCTCCTACGTGGACGCGGCGCGCAGCGTGCCGTGGGGCTCCTCCTTCAATCGAAACTACGTGCTGGTGCCACAGTCGCCGAATGCTTCCGTGTGCATCTACGTCGTCAACAACAATCCGACGAACGCGCACAGTTTCACCCTGGCCGTTTCGCAGGCCGCCGATCCGCGAGTGGCCGACTACTCCAACAACGTGGGCAGATACCAGACCGTGCCGATCGTCGGCACGATTTCTCCCGTCAGCGCTTCCTCGATGGCGAGCGCCTTCGTGCAATCGACAGCCGCGGCGCATATCGCGATCCGTTTCTCGGGATCTTCCACGGCCGCGGGATCTCCCGACACCGCCGACGTTTTCCTGGTGCAAACAGTCGCGGGATCTTGCGGGTCCGCGTCCAGCGCGCTGGCTGTACAAGGGACCACTACCGTCGGCGCCGCGGTGATCGGGAATCCCGTACTCATCGGCGGGCAGGATCAGTTGGGAAACGCGGTCATGGCGAATTTCGGAAACACGACCGGCGCGGTCAACAACAAAAACGGCCTGCTGATCGGAAGTCCCGGGATTTCTCCGGGCGCGTCTTTTTCGAACCTCGCGACGATCAACGGAACGAATTCCGCGCTGGCCGTGGCTCCTGCCTATCAAACCTCCGCCGGCGGCTCTTACATCACTCCGCAGGTCACGGAAGATGGGACCGGATCCAACAATTGCGTGACGAATCAGGCGTGCGTCGCGCAGTGGACACACGACCAGGGCTACGCGAAACTCATCAACTTCAGCGGGCAAACCTCCTCGACGGTGTTCACACTTTGGGGCGACTCGTCTCTGACCGGGGCGAGTTTCTCTTCCTGTCGCGTGGACGCGATCGTTTCGGCCGCTTCCGGCACAACTCCGACTCTCGACGTTTTTCTGCAGGACAGTCCGAACGGAGTCAACTGGACGGATCGGATCCACTTCGCGCAATTCACCACGGTCCTTTCCTCTTTTTTTGCCGGCATCTCCGGTACTTCGACTGGAATCACGCCGACGGGTTTCAGTGACGGCACGCTCGCCGCGGCGACGAAAGTCGATGGGCCGATCGATCAGTACGGCCGATTCAAACTTGTCATCACGGGCACCACGCCGAGCTACAACGGCACTCTCGAAGTGGCCTGCAAATGAGCTCTCGAAAATCCTTCGACAAAAGCACGGCGATCGCGGGGATCTCGATCCAATGGATTCTTTATGCCAGTTTTTTCTTCGTGGCCTGGCTGATCTACCGCACGGTCCAGGCGGGGAGCTCCGCCTCGGCACCCGGCTCGACACTCACCGGAGGATCCGGCGGCATGGGTTCCTTCGGAGCTCCTCTCGGCGGAACGGGTAACTAGAAATGGCCGGGCGAGGAAAATCGAAACTCTTTCATGGCAGCTACACCAACAAAGCCGACGCCGAGCGGAAAGAAAGCCGGCGGCCGGGCTCCTACATCCTCAAACAACAAGTCCGCTGCGCTGGATCGGGCTCGCGCCGGAAACTGTGCACGCGCTGGCTCGTCGTCACCGATAAATAGGCGGTGCTCCTCTTGCGGGGCTACAGGAGCTCGTCACCGGGGATCCCTGGGCCGGGTGTGCTGCCGTTGCCTGCAGGAGGAGTACGATTACTGCGCAAACGTCCAGACGGGCACTCTACGGGCCGTCCTGCCGCGAATCGGGCCTCTTGTGATAGATCAGAAAGAAGTGCCTGCAGGTAATTCGGAAAATCCCGTCGGGGATCTGCAGGAAATTCGGGAAGAGAAACTCGAAAATAATTCGCGGTCAGAAACCTAGAGCTTTGCGACCGATTTTTCGGCCGTTGCAAGTCTCGTGTTTTCAGCGTGCCGAGGGCTTCTTTTTGTCGGGGGTTTTCGACCGGCGCGGGGATCCGTTCCAGGTGAGGCCGGCTTCGTAGAATTTCCGGCGGAGTTTGCGTTGCCGGCACGTCCCGCCACAAACCACCATCCCGCGACGAGTGGGCTGGAATTCTTTTCCGCATCCCTGGCAGGGTATTTTCGGCGGGAGCCCGCGTGCTTTGTACATGGGGGAATTCTAGCGCGGAGTTTTCAGGAGTCCAGGGTTTTCCTGCCCCGCGGGTGAAACGGATACTCCTAAGTCGTCTATTTTCAGACACTCGGGAAAGAGGTTTTCCACGTCGGGGATTTCGATTTTCAAAAACTCGGGGATTTGTTTTCCGGTCACAATTCGGAAATTGGCGAGCACGGCGGAAACTCTCTGGTGGAGATCCTGGAATTCCTCCCAGGTCATAAGGCGCACGCGATCGCCGATCCGGAGCTCCACCCACACATTACCGGCCGGCGAGCTCATTGTTTGTCGCTCCCCAGGTGGACAACGGTTTGATACCAGATATTCGCGTGCACGGCTGCCCAGGCAGGGATGCGCGTTCCATCACTGGCGAGCCAGCGACTCACATTTTGCCGCGAGGTTTTGAGGTAGCGCGCGAGATCAGATGCGCGCCCACGTTTTTCAGCCGTGAATTCTCGCAGCGTTCGAGCCCACATATAAAATCGCTCCTCGGGGCTCATGCCGACACCGCTTTTTTCTCCGGAGCCACGGAGACGGGAAAGAATTTCGCCTGATCGACGATTTTCAAGAGATCCATCGGCGTAGTCGTCACGTCGCGCACGATATCGACGAATTCCGCGCTCGTGCGGGGCTCCACGTAGTGCTCGACGATCAGATCCACCAGCGCCATGCGTTGACTGATCGAGAGTTTCAAAATGAAATACCCGTCGGCCATGAAAAACCCCTCTCCACTCACCGCGAGCCTCGGCGCGTCGCTCGATCGACAATCTCCGACTCCGTGAGTCTATGGCGGAGATTCACCACGAGCGCCGGCCGGCAATCCCCGCAGATCGTGGACGTGATCCCGCCTTCGCCCAGGGCAAAGATCTCGTGACACTTCGTGCACTCGACGTGTTTGTGATCCGACTCCGCGTAGATCAAATTCTCACTTCCGCAATTCGGGCATTTCTCGCCGAGATCCCTCCGACACCACGCGCACTCGATTCTCATGGTTTTACCCTCCTCAGTGACTTGCTCGATCGCACCGTCGTTCATGCCGGCGCTGTTCTTCCTTCATCGCGGATTTTTCCATCAGTCGAAGAGTTTCGAGCGATTGATCGCCGAGACTTCCTTCGAACAAGATCCGGCCGGCGCCGCCGGCACCAGGAAACGGGCCGTATTTCCGCTCGACCAGTTTTTTCACTAGCTCGCGCTTCTCGATCGCGTCGGCCGTTTCGGGCTTCATTTTGAAATTCATCCGGCCTCACCTGGCTCGTGGAATAGTTTCTGCTGGCACTCCGTCTCGCTCATGGCTTCCTCGCGCACGAGCTCGCCGGTGTCTAGGCGGAAGATCTGTTTCGTGGCCTGGCGCGGGGAGTGGAATCGCGCGACGCACCAGGTGGGACGCTCGGCGCCTTTCGTCTGGATCTGTTTCGACAATTGCGAAATGCGGCCGCGCAGATCTTTGATCTGCTTCGCGAAGTCGGCAGCACTCTCGCGGCGCTTCGCCTCTATCTCGTCACACTGCATTTCGGCGAGGGCGAGCTCCTCGCCTTTCTCCTGGAGCTCCTCGGCCGAAAAGGATCTCCACAATTCGACCAGGACTCGATTCTCCGTCTCCGGAGCCGGCGATCGCTTTTGCGCGGGTGTGCTCACAGGGAGATCTCCGGAAGCGCGTGACGAATGATGTCCGCCATTTTGCGAAGCGCAGCCACTCGCGCGTCGGCGGCGTCGTCGGCGGCGGCGGCGGCGGCGTAGGCGGCGGCGTAGGCGGCGGCGGCGGCGGCGGCGTAGGCGGCGGCGTAGGCGGCGGCGTAGGCGGCGGCGGCGGAGGCGGCGGCGGCGCCGGCGGCGGCGGCGGCGGCGGCGGCGTAGGCGGCGGCGGCGTCGGCGGCGGCGGCGGCGGCGGCGTAGGCGGCGGCGTAGGCGGCGGCGGCGGCGCGAACTTCCGCGAGCGTGGCTTTTCCTTCGCACCAGGCGCGCGCGGTCTCGATCGCTTTCCGCGGACGATCTTCACCTTTCGGAACAAATTTAAGCGCGGTCTCGGCGCAGAGACACGCGAGCAGCACGAGCATTTTCCTATCGGGCCAGCCTTTCTTGCCGATCTGCTTTCCGAGGATCCACAGCATCCAGTCCGCGCGATCGCAGGTCCCCCAGAATTCCGCGAGGGATTTGCCTTTGATCCAGACCAGGCCTTCCCTGCACGCGCCGTGCGAACGGCACAGATCGTAGAATGCTTTCGCTTCCATGCTGCCTCCTTCCCGGCCGGCGGAGCTACCTCCAAGAAACACCGCCGGCCGGGATCCGTGGATTTACTTCACTTCTTTGGCGTCAGCCAAAACCGACGATGGATCGAAAACAGCGTGCACAATCCTCCGGAGAAAAATCCGAAGGCGGTGAACGCCAGGCCGAGGAGAAAAAACGTCACGTCGCCTCTCCTATTTTTTTCTTCGCGGGAAACGGAAGCATTTTGTGTGGATTCGCAAACCGCTCCATCGCTTCGCCGAGTGCCGGGCTTCGACGAAAGGCGAGGTACGCTTTCGTAGAGCTCAGGTCCTTGTGATTGAGGACTTGTTGCGCGGCCAGGAGGCCGCCTTGCTCGTCCTCCATAATGTGAGTGGCGAGAGTTCGCCGCAGATCGTGAACCATAACATTCGCTCGGATGCCGGCAATCTGTTTCAGCTTTTTCCAGCGAAGAGAGATTTGGTGCGAGCTCACCGGCCGACCAGCGAGAATCTGAACGAAAGGGATTTTCGGATCGGCGGCCGGAAGAACAGATTCGAAGAGCGCGCGCAAGGGCTGAGGCACTAGGGGAAGATTCTGCGTTCGATCGTTTTTTGTTTTCAGGCCGTCAAAGGCTTTGGTGACCGGATCGTAGTGGACCGGTGCGATCCGTAGAGACTCACTGCGTCGCAGACCGAGGTAGAGACAGCCCAGGAGAAAACAGCGAAACCATGGTTCGAATTCCGCCGACGCCGTCTTTTCGAGCAACGCTAGATGTTCTTCTCCATTGAGGACGACCTGCCGATAGTCAGGCTGCTTCACTGTTGGGAGATCTTCGAGAATTTCGCGCGATGCGCCGTTCGCCACCAGATATTTGAATAAACGGCGAAGTGCATGGCGGTAGTTGTAGCGCGTGTGAGCAGAGAGCGATTCGCCCTTCCACTTTGACACCAGAAAATGCCCGACGTAGGCATTGAGTTCGCGAAGCTGGAGAGATCCGGCCACGATTTTCAGTTCTCGCGCGGCCTTAACTTCATTCGGGTGTTTGTGTAGCTCCAGCCAGGAATCGACGAGATTCGAAACGCGACTGATCGTTGGAGTCTTTTTTCTCTCCGTGGTTTGCGCTTTTCCCTGCTGTTCCCACAGCGCAGCATCCGCACGAGAGGTGAAAAATCTGCGGTGACGCTGATTAAACTCATCACGATAGTCCCCCATCCACTTCGATTTCTCAGAGTCGAATTTCATGCGCGAGTCTCCGTTTCTAGAAAAAACCTGTCAAATTTGGACACCAGAGAGGACACCAAGGCGGGGAGTCGTGGACACCACTCGTGAAGTAGTGGAAAATACGCGGTTTCCGCGTCACAGATTTCCACTGTTTTTTCGGGGAATCTTAGGGATGTTCTGAACATTCGACACCTTGCGATCGCTCTTTGTTCCCACCACTAGGGACGGTAGGCGCCGCTCCTGAAAATCGAGCGAAAAGAGGGGGTG